>VFQP010005739.1_pt1 | contig 10625 bp, 6 predicted proteins | sample 3512351 | NCBI WGS metagenome assembly VFQP01 (sample SAMN10412372, study PRJNA504923) | tailings metagenome | isolation source: Relicate 1 Philex TSF1 revegetated site | place: Philippines: Tuba, Benguet | collected 2017-08-29
CCTTGTGGTCGAAATCGGTGATGGTGGTGGCGCGAATGCGGATCTTGCTCACCGTACCGGACAGGTTGCCGATGGTGACCACGTCGCCGATGCGCACCGGACGCTCGAACAGGATGATCAGGCCGGAGATGAAGTTGGCGAAGATCTCCTGCAGGCCGAAACCCAGGCCCACCGACAGCGCCGCCACCAGCCATTGCAGCTTGTCCCAGCTCACCCCCAGGGTGGACAGGGTGCTGACGATACCGATACCCACCAGCACGTAGGACAGCAGGGTGGTGGTGGCGTAGGCGCTGCCCTGGGCCAGCTTCAGGCGTGACAGCACCAGCACCTCGAGCAGACCGGGCAGGTTGCGCGCCAGGGCCACGGTGATGGCGACGATGATCAGCGCGCCAAGCACGTCCATCAGGCTGATCGGCACCATGGTGGCGGTATCGCCGGTGCCGCTGCTGTATTCGTACAGGCTGACGGTTTCCAGGTAGGTGAACACGCCGATCAGTTCGGCCCAGACCCAGTACAGGCAGACCAGGAAACCGGCCAGCAGGGCCAGGCGGATCAGGCGCAGCGACTGCTGGTTGACCTGTTCGATATCCAGCGTCGGCTCCTCGATGCTGATCTCGCCGTCGCCTTCCTTGCTCTGTGCCTGGCGCTTGGCCAGGGCGCGCTGGTAGGCCAGGCGCCGTGCGGCCACGCTCAGGCCGCGGATCAGGGCGGCTTCGACGATCAGCCAGATGATCAGCAGGTACAGGGTGTCGATCAGGCGGTCGGTCAGCTTCAGGGCGGTGTAGTAGTAGCCGAAGGCAACCGCGCCGATCAGCGCCAGCGGCAGCACATTGAACAGCATCCCGACGCTGGTACGCAGCGCCGAAGTGTGTTCCCGCTGCGGCGCATTGAACAGCAGGCGGAACATCAGCCAGGCCATCAGCGCATAGCAGCTGAGCACCACGCAGATGCCGATCACGTCGCTGGCCAGGCTGTCGGGCTGGTGCTCGGCGATGCTCACCACCGCCACCAGCGCCATCACCACCATGCCCAGATGGCGCAGGTGGCGGCGGAAGAAGGACACGTTGGCCGGTGGCCAGTGGAAGTGCAGCACCGCCACGCCATCGGGGGCCAGGATGCGATGCAGGGTATAGAACACCAGCCAGGCTTCGGCCATCTCGTAGAACGCGCCGCCCAGGTAGAGGTTCTGCCCGCGTGCATCGTGCAGCAGGGCATAGCCGCAGAGCATCAGGAACAGCGCAACCGGCAGCGCCAGCACCAGGTTCAGGCCCAGGGCGAAGGGGGTGTGCAGCTGGCTGTCACGCTTGTAGTGGCCGATATCGGCATGCAGGTTGCCGAGCTTGCCGAACAGGTACTGGCGGCGCCAGAGGATCAGCGCGCAGAGCAGCAGCAACGGCAGAAACACCAGCGGTCGCTCCAGCAGCGCGGCGCTCAGTTCGCTCAGCACCACGCCCCAGGGCAGGCTGTCGAGCTGCTGCTGCAGGCGCCGCGGGGCACTTTTCAGCCACTCGAGATCCAGCGGCTTGTTGCTGGGAATCCAGAACATCTGCTCGTCGATGGTGGCGCGCAGGTTGCTGGCGGTGCTGTGCAGTTCGCGCTGGTTGAGCTGCAGGGTGATCGACTCGTTGAGCAGGGAGTTGAGCGAGCGACTCAGGCGCTCGAGCAGCTCGCGGCGCGTTTTCAGCTGATCGAGCAGGGCGTTGCGCAGCTCCGGGGTGACGTTCTCGCTCGGCTGGCCCTGCAGCAGGTTGTCGACATAACGCGCCGGATCGCTGATCTCGTCGCGCTGCTTGTTCAGGTCGAACTGATACAGGCGGATATCGGCGATCTCGTCGGCCAGCCGGCTGTCTTCCAGCTGCAGCTGCGGCAGCGCCTGTTTCTGCTGGTAGAGGATGCGCGACAGCAGCAGGCTGCCCTGCAGCACCCGGATCTGCTCGTCCAGGGCCTGGTTGGCCTGGTTGAGGTTGTCCAGTTGCTGGCGGGTTCTCAGGTTCTGCTCGGTCAGGCTGTTGAGGCGGTCGGTGGAGCGCAGCAGGTAATCGGACAGCTTGAGGTTGAGCGAGCTTTCCCGAGCCAGCAGGCGATCGGAGCTGGCGCGCTCGGCCTCGCGCGACTGCTCGGCGACGGTCTGCTCCGACTCGGCGCGGCGGCGTTCGTTGATCAGGCTCTGCAGCTCCTGGCGCTCCAGCTCGGCGCGGCGGATGCGCTCCTCGAGCAGCGCACGCTGGGCGCTGCCGAGGTCCAGCAGCTGGCTGTTGCCGGCCATTTCCTGGCGGCGCAGCTGGGTTTGCGCGGCGAGCTGGGCGAGCTCGGCGTTGAGCAGGGCGCGCCGTTCCGGCGTCAGCGGCTTGCCGTCGTCCCGGCCGCTTTTCAGGCTGTTGTTGATCTGCTGGCTGCGCGCCTGGTTCTGGCTGATCTCGGCCTGGGCGCGCTCGGGGCGGGTCTGCGCGGTGATCACCAGGCTATTGGCCTCGATGATCGCCTTGTTCCATTCGGTCAACTGGTTGGAGCGCTCGTTCAGCAGCTGTTCCAGTTGTGCCAGCGAGGTGCGCGCGTGGCGCTCGGCGGTGGCTACCTCGGGGCTGGCCTTGAGCCGGTCCAGCTCGCGCTGGGCTTCGGTGATCAGGCGTGGCGCGCCATCGAGCTGTTTGCGCAGATCGTTCAGCCGCTGTTCGCTGGTATCGCGATCCTTGAGCATGCGCAGCGTCTGCTCGAGGGTCTGCTTCAGCGCCAGTTGCTCGGCCTCCGGCAGTTTGCGGTCGGCCAGGGTATCCAGGCTCTGCTGGACATCAGCGGCCTTGGGCGGCTCTTCGGCGTGCGCGGCGCTCAGGCCGAAACACAGGAGAAACAGGATGAGGGCTAGCGAATGGCGCAACTGGGGCATGATGACCTGGCGGCAGAGAAGTGGACGAGCTGAGTGTAGGCGGCAGGCGCTGGCACCTTCGGCGATGACGAGCGGCCTAGGTCTGCGATCCTAGCAAAGTCTCAGAGGAACAGCCCGGGGCCCGGACGACTGCCCTCGGGGAATCTGACGCCGACCTTGCGCACCTTGTTCCCTTCCATCGAGGCCACCGTCCAGGTCAGACCCTGCCACTCCACCTGATCGCCGACCACCGGCTCGCCGCCGATTTCATGGGCGATGAAGCGGCCCAGCGGCTGATGGCCGTCCAGACCGTCCAGCTTGAGGCCGTAGAGCGCGGCCACGGCGGCCAGTTCGGCGTCACCTTCGAGTACGAAGTCGCCGAAGAAGCGCAGGTCCTGGCCCCGTTTGGGAGCCTGGCTGAACAGCTTGCCGAGCGCCGGCAGGTCGTGCTCATGGCCGATCACGCAGAGCAGATCCCCGGCCTCCAGGCGTGTGCTGCCCGAGGGGTGGAGCAGTTCGCGGCCGCGGAACAGGGCGGCGATGCGGGTGCCGTCGGGCATGTTCAGCTCGCGCAGGGCGGCGCCGATGCACCATTTCTCCGCGCCCAGGCGATAGACGAACAGCTCCCACTGGCTGGTGGGATGTACCTCCAGACCGGCGCGCGATACCGGTGCCGGCTCCGGCGGTACGGTGACGCGCATCAGCTTGGCGGCCAGCGGCAGGCTGGTGCCCTGCAGCAGCAGCGACACCAGGACGATGAAGAAGGCCACGTTGAAAAACAGTTGTGCATTGGGCAGGCCGGCCATCAGCGGGAAGACGGCGAGGATGATCGGCACCGCGCCGCGCAGGCCGACCCAGGCGATGAACATCCGCTCGCGGTCGTGGAACGCGCGAAACGGCAGCAAGCCGAGGTAGATCGACAGCGGTCGGGCGAACAGGATCATCCACAGCGCCAGGCCCAGCGCAGGCACGGCGATGGGCAGCAACTCATGCGGCGTGACCAGCAGGCCGAGCACCAGGAACATGCCGATCTGTGCCAGCCAGGTCAGCCCGTCGAGCATGTGCAGGATGCCGTGACGCGAACGAATCGGGCGGTTGCCCAGCAGCAGGCCGCACAGGTAGATGGCGAGAATGCCGCTGCCGCCCACGGCCGTGGTGATGGCGAAGATGATCAGGCCTCCGCTGACCACCAGCAGTGGGTAAAGGCCGGTTGCCAATTCCATGCGGTTGATCAGCAGGAGCAATAGCCAGCCGCCGCCGAGGCCGAGCAGGGCGCCGAGGCCGAACTGCTGCACCAGCTGGATCGGCAGGTCCCAGCTGAAGCCGCTTTGGCCGCTGGCGAGCATGGCGATCAGGGTGACGGTGAGGAACACCGCCATCGGGTCGTTGCTGCCGGACTCGATTTCCAGCGTGGAGCTGACCCGCTCGTTGAGGCCGCGGCCGCCGAGCAGGGAGAACACCGCTGCGGCATCGGTGGAGCCGACGATGGCGCCGATCAGCAGGCCCTCGAGCAGGCTCAGGTCGAACAGCCAGGCAGCGGCCAGGCCGGTCAGCCCCGCCGTTATCATCACCCCCAGCGTGGCCAGTGACAGCGATGGCCACAGCGCCACGCGGAAGCTCGACACCCGTGTGCGCATGCCGCCATCGAGCAGGATCACGGCCAGCGCCAGGTTGCCCACCAGATAGGCCAGGGGGTAGTTGTCGAAGACGATGCCGCCGGGGCCGTCGGTGCCGGCGAGCATGCCGACAGCGAGGAAGATCACCAGGATGGGGATGCCGAAGCGGGTGCCGAAGGCGCTGACCAGAATGCTGGCCGCCACCAGCAGGGCGCCGATCAAGAACAGATTGTTGATGGCGGCGGCGTCCAACGGCGTACTCCTGGCCTGGTGGTGAAGGCGCCGTCATGCATGGCGCGTGCCAGGGATTCTAACCGTTGCCCTCGTGGCGCTGTCAAAAAGGTTATTACATTTTTCTAAATTGCCCCGAAGCGACCCGGGCCGGGCCGCCTCGGAGCATTGGCTCAGGTCAGAACCAGGCGTCCTGCATGCCCAGGCAGGTGTCGTCGCGCGCTTCGAGGATGGCCAGGTCGTGGTGGCAGCCCGGCACTTCCCAGGTCAGGAAGTAGCGCGCGGCCTGCAGCTTGCCGCGGTAGAAGGCCTGCTCCTCGGCATTGTCCGTGCGGGCCAGGCCCTGCTCGGCGCGAATCGCCTGTTCCAGCCAGCGCCAGCCGATCACGGTGTGGCCGAACACCTTCAGGTACAGCGCCGAGTTGGCCAGGCCCTGGTTGACCTTGCCGCTCATCAGGTCGCCGAGCAGGGCCAGGGTCACCGCCTGCAGGCGGGCCAGCAGTTGCTCCAGCGGCTGGCGCAGGGTGGTGAGCGACTCATGGGCGCTGGCGCGCTGGCAGCAGTCGTTGATCAGCTTGAGCAGCTGCTTGAGCGCGGCGCCGCCGTTCATCGAGACCTTGCGCCCGAGCAGGTCGAGCGACTGGATGCCGTGGGTGCCTTCGTGGATCGGGTTGAGGCGGTTGTCGCGGTAGTACTGCTCCACCGGGTACTCGCGGGTGTAGCCGTGGCCGCCGAGGATCTGGATGGCCAGCTCGTTGGCCTTGAGGCAGAACTCCGAGGGCCAGGATTTGACGATGGGGGTGAGCAGGTCGAGCAGCTCCAGCGCCTGCTGGCGCTGTTCGGCGGTTTCCAGGGTCTGGGTGTCATCGAACAGGCGTGCGGCATACAGGCCGAGGTCGAAGGCGCCTTCGACGTAGGCCTTCTGCGTCAGCAGCATGCGCCGCACGTCGGCATGCTCGATGATGGAAATCTGCGCGCTGCTCGGGTCCTTGCCGTCCGGCTGGCGGCCCTGCGGACGGTTGCGCGCGTAGTCCAGCGAGTACAGGTAGCCGGCATAGCCGAGCATGATCGCGCCCATGCCGACGCCGATGCGTGCCTCGTTCATCATCTGGAACATATAGGACAGGCCGGCGTGCGGCTTGCCCACCAGATAGCCGACGCACTCGCCGTTGTCGCCGAAGTTCAGCGCCGTGGAGGTGGTGCCGCGCCAGCCCATCTTGTGGAACAGGCCGGCCAGGGTCACGTCGTTGCGCGCACCCAGGCTGCCGTCGTCATTGACGTGGAACTTGGGCACCAGGAACAGGCTGATGCCCTTCACCCCGGGCGGTGCGTCCGGCAGCTTGGCCAGCACCATGTGCACGATGTTCTCGGAGATCGGCTGGTCGCCGCCGGAGATGAAGATCTTGTTGCCCTTGATGCGGTAGCTGCCGTCGGCGTGCGGTTCGGCCTTTGTGCGGATGTCCGACAGCGACGAGCCGGCGTGCGGCTCGGTCAGCGCCATGGTGCCGAAGAAGCGGCCATCGATGATCGGCTGCAGGTAGCGGGCCTTCTGCTCCTCGCTGCCGAAGGCCTCGATCAGGTTGGCCACGCCCATGGTCAGCATCGAGTAGGAGCTGGTGGCGATATTGGCCGACTGGAAATGGGCGAAGCAGGCCTGCGACAGCAGGTTGGGCAGCTGCATGCCGCCATGCTCGAAATCGCGCGTCGCATTGAGGAAGCCCGCCTCGTGGAAGGCGCGCAGGGCCGGCTCGACCTCCGGGATCAGTACCGCGCCGCCGTCGACGTATTGCGGCTCGTGTTCGTCGTTCTTGCGGTTGTGCGGGGCGAACAGTTCTTCGGCGATGCCGCGTGCGGTGCTGATCGCCGCCTCGAAGGTCTCGCGGTTGTGGTCGGCGAAGCGCGGACGCTGGGTCAGGGCTTCGGCGTCGAGCACCTCGAAGAGTTCGAACGCCAGGTTGCGGGAGCTGAGCAGGGTCTCGGACATGGAACGGGCCTCCAGATGATCGACCGAGTCTAGGCAGCCAGTCGCCTGGCTGCCCAGCATCATCATCGGTGGTGATAAAGCCCTACATCACCCGTAGGAGCGGCTGGGCGGCATTGCGCTTCAGCCGCGTTTCGCAAACGGGGCAAAGCCCAGCGCCAACTCGCGGGTCAGCTCGGCGGCGGGCATGGGCCTGCTGCCGGCGACGTTTTGTCCGGCCCACAGCGGCGAGAAGTCGCCGCTGCCCTGGGCCTCGGCCGCCGCGCGCAGCGGCGCGATGGCCGCGGTGGCCAGAGGGAAGGCTGGCGCCCGTTCGCTCAGCGGCCCCAGCTCGCGCATCAGACGGTTGACGATGCCGCGCGCGGGGCGCCCGCTGAACAGGTTGGTCAGCGCGGTATGGCGCGCCGCCGGGCTCTGCAGGGCAGCGCGGTGAATGGCGCCGGTAGCGGCCTCCGGGCACAGCAGGTAAGCGCTGCCGACCTGCACCCCGGCAGCGCCGAGGGCCATGGCGGCCGCCACACCGCGGGCATCGCCGATGCCGCCGGCGGCGATCACCGGCACCGACAGTGCATCGACCAGTTGCGGCAGCAGGGCGAAGGTGCCGAGCTGGCGGCTCAGGTCGTGATCGAGAAAATGTCCGCGATGGCCGCCGGCTTCCAGCCCCTGAGCGATCACCGCATCGACGCCGCGTTCCTGCAGCCACAGCGCCTCGTCCAGGGTGGTGGCGCTGGAGAGGATCTTCGCCCCGCTGCGGCGGACTCGCTCCAGCAGGTCCGGCTGCGGCAGGCCAAAGTGGAAGCTGACCACCGCCGGGCGGAACTCCTCCACCAATTCGGCCGCTTCGTCGTTGAATGGCAGGCGCCCCGGCCCGCTGGCGATGTTCGCCGGGTCCACGCCCAGCTCGGCATAGTAGGGCGCCAGGGCTTCGCGCCAGCCTGCCTCGCGGGCTGTGTCCGGCTCGGGCGGCACATGGCTGAAGAAGTTGAGGTTGAACGGCCGCGCGCTCAGCTCGCGCATCGCCTGCAGCGCCTGGCGCAGGGCTACGGGTGTGAGCATGGCGCAGGGAATCGAGCCGAGGCCGCCAGCCTCGCACACGGCAGCAGCCAGACGGTGATCCTGCGAGCCGGCCATCGGCGCCTGGATCAGGGGCAGTTCGCTGCCGAGCAGTTCTTGCAGAGACATGGCGGGTTCTCGCTATCCGTGGAGAAGCGCAGCCTAGGCCGTAAGGGCGCGAAGGGGCAAGCCGCAATGCCAGGCGCCGGCCTGTTAAACTGCGCGCCTGATTCGAGGACTCCCGCATGAACTACCGCCACGCCTTCCATGCCGGCAACCACGCCGACGTGCTCAAGCACCTGGTACTGACCCGCCTGCTAGCCCTGCTGTCGAAGAAGGAGGCACCCTTTGCCTATCTCGACAGCCACGCCGGCCTTGGCCTGTATGACCTGCTGGGCGATCAGGCCAGCCGCACCGGTGAATACCTGGAAGGCATCGGTCGCCTGTGGCAGGCCACGCAGCTGCCGGATGCGGTGGAGGCCTATCTGGAGGTGGTGCGGGCGATGAACCCGGATGGCGAGCTGCGTTACTACCCGGGTTCGCCTGAGCTGGCGCGCCTGCTCAGCCGTGAGCAGGATCGTCTGCAGCTCAACGAGAAGCACCCCGAGGATGGCCGCCTGCTCAAGGACAATATGCGTGGCGACCGTCGCGTAGCCGTGCATCTGGGCGAGGGCTGGCTGGTGCCGCGGGCGCTGATGCCGACCCGCGAGAAGCGCGTGCTGCTGCTGATCGACCCGCCCTTCGAAAAGACCGACGAGCTGCAGCGCTGCGTGGAGGCGTTGAATGAGGCGCATGGGCGCATGCGTCAGGCCATCGTGGCGATCTGGTATCCGATCAAGGACGAGCGCCAGCTGGCGCGCTTCTACCGCGATTTGCAAAAAAGTGCCGCGCCCAAGCTGCTGCGCGCCGAACTTTACGTGCATGCCCCGGACGACGCCACGCGCCTGAGCGGTTCCGGCCTGGTGATCAGCAACCCGCCCTGGGGCCTGGAAGACGAGCTCAAGCAGCTGCTGCCTTGGCTGGCCGATGTGCTTGGCCAGAGCCAGGGTGGCTGGCGTCTGGATTGGCTGATAGAAGAAGCCGCAAGCGGCAAGCCATAAGCTGCAAACGAGCCGCACACTGCTCTTGCCTGCAGCGCGTAGCCCGGATGCAATCCGGGAGCCGTGGCCCCCGATCCCCGGATTGCATCCGGGCTACAAGGGGCTCAAGCAGGCTTGTGATTGGGCTCGATGTGATAGCTGAGGTTGCGCCGCGGGCTGAGGTATTCCAGCACCTCCAGCGGTAGCTGCGAAGGGCGCAGGCTGCGGGCGATGGCCAGCTTCGGCTCCTGGGCGAGATCGAGGATCAGGGCTTCCTGCTTGGGCGTGTCGGCATCGTAGACGATCAACGTCGGCTTGAGCGCCTGGGTCGGGTTCATGCCCAATACCAGCGCATAGCGCTCGTCTTCCAGTTGCACCAGGCTGCCGGGTGGGTAGATGCCCATGACGCGGATGAAGGCCTTCAGCGCCACCTCGTCGAAGTGCTCGCGCTGCTGCTTGAACATCAGCGCCAGGGCCTCGTGCGGGCTTAGTGCCTGGCGCGGGTCGAGCGGGTTGCACAGGCCGTCGAAATGGTTGGTGATGGCCACCAGGCGGCTCAGCCGGCCGATCGCAGCCTCGCGCAGCCCACGCGGGTAGCCGCTGCCGTCACAGTGCTCATGGTGCTCGTGGATGATGCGCAGCACCTCGTCATCGAGCATCAGCTTCTGCCCCATGCGCAGGCCGAACTCTGTGTGCATCTGCAACAGCTGCTGCTCCGGACGGCTCAGGGGCTCGGGCTTGAGCAGCACCTTGCTCGGTACTTCCAGCTTGCCGATATCGTGCAGCAGCGCGCCGAGGCCCAGGCTGTGGCAGGCCTCGCTGTCAAGGCCGAGCTGACGCCCGAGCAGCAGCGACAGCACGGTGACGTTGAGCGCGTGGAAGTAGCTGTCCTCGGCGGCCTTGCCGGTGATGCCGTGCAGCACCACGCCGGGGGCGCCGAGCAGCGTCTCGACCATCTCGCCGACGATGGCGCCGGCCTGGCGCATGGCATCTTCCGGGCGGCTGCGCAGGGTCTGGTTGAGTGCCTTGATGCGCTGGCTGGCCTCGATGAAGCGGCGGTCCACGTCGGCCAGGCGGCTGCGCAGCTGGCGCAGCTTCTGCGCACGCTCCTGGCGTTGCTGTGCTTGCGGATCGACGGGCAGTTCGATGGGGGCCGGCGCCGGCACGTCTTCGGTCAATGCCAGGGGCGGGCAGTCGCTGCGCGACGGATCGTAGCGCAGCTGCTTCAGCTTCAGCGCACGCAGGGCACGAATCTGCGCTTCATCCTTGATCTTGAAATTGCTGAAGGCGAAATCATGCTCCCACCAGCTCAGGTCCAGATGGACGTAGAGGCCGACGCAAAGCTGATCAGGCGAGATGTAGGGCAGGGTGGCGGGCATGCCAGGCTCGTCGGTTGATGGCTAATTGCCCGCAGTTTAGTCCGGCGGTCGACGTCAGGTCAGCAGGTCTTCAGGCCATTACGTCGATGCTGTTGCCGAGATGGGGCGGGTTGCCGGAGGCGCCGGGCGGTGCAGCGGCCTGCACCAGCCCCGTTATGGAGCTGGCCTGCAGCTCCAGCGTCTTGCGCAGTAGCAGGAGCGACATCTGCGCAGCGATCTGCGCCGATGCCTGGCTCGATACCTGGCTGGAAATGCTGCTCAGCTCCACGACGTTCTACCTGGGGTCAGGACTCAGGAGGTAGACATACGCCTGTTCCGCCCAGGCCGCAATAGCCATTGGGGTTCTTCGCCAGGTATTGCTGGTGATAGGTCTCGGCGTAGTAGAAGGTCGGCGCCTCGCGGATTTCGGTGGTGATGCTGCCC
>VFQP010005740.1_pt1 | contig 10625 bp, 19 predicted proteins | sample 3512351 | NCBI WGS metagenome assembly VFQP01 (sample SAMN10412372, study PRJNA504923) | tailings metagenome | isolation source: Relicate 1 Philex TSF1 revegetated site | place: Philippines: Tuba, Benguet | collected 2017-08-29
ATCATCATCATCATCATCATCATCATCATCATCATCATCATCATCATCATCATCACCATCACATCATCATCATATCATCATCATATCATCATCAACACCAACCTTGTGTGCAACCACTCTCTCCACACACACACACCCAACAACACACCCAATAACACACTCAACACCCCCCCCCCGCAAACAACACAGCAACATCGTTTCACCTACAATGAACCAATGCCAGTAGAGAGCTGCACACAGTCATTGTGTGATTTGGCATTGCAGTTTGGGGAGGATAGTGAGGAAGGTTCCGGTGGCGGCATGGTATGGTGGGGTGGTATGTTGGGATGTTGGGGTTGTGGCAGTTGTTGTACATGTGCTGCAGGGGATGTGTATGTGGTACAGGAAACAGAGGAAAAGAACATCGTATTGCTTCACATGCATACACATACACACTGCCCCATAGTGCTACACACACACACACACACACACACACACACATATACCCACACATATACTCACACACATGTACATACACACACAAGAACACACACGTTTACCACACATACACACACATATACCCACACATATACCCACATATCCCAACATATACACACAGTCTCGTCCCTTTGGTGTGGCACTGCTGTTGGCAGGGTGGGACAATGAACATGGACCTGTCCTGTACGTGTGGGGGTGATAATGCTGGTGTACAATCACCCAGGTTTCACACACACATCACCCCCTTTTTCAATCACCGATGCAGGTTTCACACAGATCCTTCCGGTACATTTGTGAAGTATGAAGCCAAGGCAATTGGTTCTGGTTCCGAAGGGGCACAAACAGCGCTTCAAGAGTCATTTAGAAAGGACTTGACCCTGGCCGAGGCAGAGGTGATGGCCCTGTCCACACTTAAGCAAGTCATGGAGGACAAGGTGGGGGGGGTGAAATGATGCGCGCAGAATGAGACAGTGTATGAAGACAAAATCAATCAAACAAACATATACAACCATCACGCACACAGGTGACGGCCACCAATGTTGACATTGCACGTGTAGCACCCAAATATCACTTGTACACTGAATCAGAAGTGGAGGATGTTATTTCCCGCATGTAGTCAACATTACAATCAACATTGCAGTCAACGCTATGGAGAACATGCGGGTTCTGATTGCTCATGGCTGATGTGGTGTGCACTTGTGGATGTTGCCGTGCTGGTGGTTGTTTCTCTGTGTGGCATTGACCATGTTGCACAACACGATGCTGTATACTGTTTACATGGGTACCAGTGGGGGGTGCATGTAACACCACGGACATACTCACACACATTTGGTTGAGGAAACATCAACTACACAACCATGTATCCTCCACCAACATATGTCCATCATTATCAAAACGAAAATGCATGCATCAACAAACACGCTGCATGTACGCATCAACCAACAGCAACAACAACAGCACACCCTCTCCACACATCATCATCTTCATCATCATGGTCAGCACACAATGCATCATGGTCAACACATCATGGTCAACACATTCATATCCCCACATTCATTTCCTCACATGCATCAGTGCTGCCGCCCAGCCTCCATCGCCCTCTTTCTTTGCCCCCCCCTCACCGATGGCTCCCCCCGCACATACCGACGAATAATCCCCAACACATACGCCACTGGGTTGCGAATGGTGTTGAGATTATCGCGCAGCAAGTCCTCCACCACCATCATCTGTTCTTGAAAACCCAACTCCACCAGGCCCTCCATTACAGGCCCCTCGAAGTGAGCCAGTGTGATTATACCATTGGCTCTTGACAGCAACATGTCGATTCGATGTTGCACCTCTGGGTGGAGGGTGCACAGCTGTGGGTGGTCGGCAAAGGGGGGGGGGCCGAGGAGGGGTGCTGGGTTGTGTGCGTGGGCTGCTTCGAGGTGTAGGAGTGGTGGGTACCGTGATGCAATTGCCTAGAGGAAGGGGGGGTGTATGTGAGTTTGGGGGGGGTGTTTTGTATGCATGTGCTTGTATACATCATGTAGGCAACATAAGCCATGCACGCACACCAACACACATGTCATATCACATCGACACACCCACACCCCTGTCATCACACACCCACATTACCACCATACCATAAATAGCCCATTCACAGCACCAATATCATCCACAGGCACCGTGTGCATCTGTGCAGCAACATGCCCCAAACACTCCTCCCCCGCCAATGCCTCCATGTCAGCCAACACATCCCAACTCCTATCATCCAACACACTCACCAATGGACACCCACCATCCCACAGCTGCTGCAATTTGAGGGCCACTGGGGGAGGTACAAATGCAGCAAATTGAGATAGCATGAGAAATTCTTCTACTCGAACACCCCACCGGAGTTGCTCGAGGCCCATGTGCATGCGGGGGGGGAGTTGATGCTGAAGCTGGTGGGGCTGAGGTGGTGGTGGGGCAAAGCCACTCCCTTGTGGTGGTGGTGCTGGGTGGTGGTGGTGGTGGTGGCTGTCGTCATGCAGGGGCCGGGTGGGGGCCCGGGCCCCCCGGCCCCCCCTGCCGCCCCGGCCACCACGCCCCCCGCGACCACCGCGGCCGCCGCCGTCGATGCGCTTTCGCACCAGTGCGTCAAACAGACCATGGGGTTTGTAAATCTGTGTAAAATCTCGACTGAGGAATTCATCAATAACCCCAATCTTGAGTGTTGCTGAGAGATCGTCAAAGGCATCCCGGGTGCGCTGTTCCAATCCGTGTTCACCAAATCCACCTGATGTTTCAAACGTTGCAAGGCGTGCAAGGGCATCCTCAAGCAACTGCTGCTCATTGATATGCTGCTGCTGTATGGTGAGTGGTGTGTGTGGGTGGGGTGTGTGGGTGATGGGGCTGGGGTGACATGTGGGATGATGGGTACAAGATGTGTGCAAATCAAAACACATGCAACCATGCTATACCTCTGGTGGTGGTGGTGCGTAATGTGGCTGCTGTAACTGCGGCTGTAGTGGTGGTGGTGGCAAATGTTGTGCAACGTCGACGATGAATGCTGATGGGTTGGGTACGCTCCCCGCTGCTTGTGCAAGCTGATCCAGTATTGCACCTGCGTCTGGGACACTCACAGTGGCAAGTGCATGCATGGCATGATCATCTATTGCTGCTGGATCCTGTTGGTGTGTGTGTTGCTGTTGGCGTGTTGATGTGTTGATGTAAAGCCATGTGCCTCACAATCCTCACATACCAGCCCTTGACTAAACATGGTGTGCAGTTTCTCTTGCAGGAATGGTGCCAGCATAACAATGCGGTCTGTGGGGTGTACTGCGGTGTTGTTGGTTGTTGAGGCTGGGGGGTGATGGTGCGCATGCAGCCTACCTTCTGGCTTGGCATATTTGACAGGCCCCATCAGATCCTGAGGATGGATATGTTGTGCTTCTTCGGCACTGCGTTTCATGGTACATCAAAGAGGGTTTGTTCGATGGTTGTTCGATGCAAGAGGTGATGGCCGAGAGGTTGGCTACTGTGCCTCAATCTGCTTGAATTAACTTGTGCCTTGATGTTGCTTTTACGATGATTTGGTATGGTTTTTGTGATGTACGTCGAGTGAAAACATGCAGCAAAACAAGCAGCAGTTGCAGCCATACCAGCCATTATAATTGTTCTCCTCCCCAACGTGTCCTTTTCAGTCTGCATCCTGCGTGACACGATAAGCACGATAAGGCTGGGCACCTCAGTGACAGACAAAACAGCAAGCTCCTCAGCACCCAAAAGCATCGACATCAACAGCCTTGTACACCAGCATGGGCATCCTGGGAAGTGGTTCAGTCCACAATCAATACGGACGTGGCCCTAGGGTATGTGTTTAGTATTGATGCGCAAAAAATAACAGCTAGTCACCCACTTGCATCATCTATGCCACTTCCATCCCACATCTTCACAGGGCCTCGCTCGCCGTGCAGATGCTGCCAATGCCACCTGCCAGCGTTGCTTACAAAAGGGCCACTACACGTACGAGTGCAAAAATCAACCAGCCTACGTGTCACGACCCACACGCACAAAACAGCTCCTAGACCCCAATGTACGATCGGTGATGGTGGCGACAACCTTTCTTTGTTTATGTGTACAAATGCACCTCAACTGATATGCACAGCACAATTTACATCACACACATGCATCTGGCATAATGTACAGCTCAAACCACACACACCTCAGATACCACGCACATCACATGTGTACAACATTGACACATAAAACACATCCCTCCACTCATCCCTCCACTCATCCCTCCACTCATCCCTCCACTCATCCCTCCACATTCATAGGTACAACCTCGGTTCCTGGATCGCTTAGAGTTGCCTGGCGAGGAAGCAGAGCACAGACCCAGGTGGTTGGACAGAGCCCCCCCCCCCAAGCCAGAGACAGCGAAAAAGGGTGGTGATGGCAAGAAACGAAAACGACGTAGTAGGAAGAAATCATCATCCTCATCATCGTCATCCTCATCCTCATCCTCATCGTCCAGTGATAGTGGTGAGAGCAGCAGCGATGATAGCAGCAGTAGTAGTGGGAGTGATAGTGATACAACAAGCAGCAGCAGTGATTCAACATCCTCGTCGTCTTCTTCATCTGACAGTGATAGCAGTGGGAGTGATACGAGCTCAGGTATGCATTGTGGTTGTGTATGATGTGGTTGTATATAATATGTGTTTGATGTATATGATATGGTTGTATGTGCATGATATGTGTTTGATGTATGTGATGTGGTTGTGTGCGTATGATGTGTGTATATGTATATGATATGTCACTAGCATTGTGTGTAATAGACAGACACACACCCGCACACCCCCATACACAGGTGGCACACCCCCACCACGGAAAAAGCAGCAGCGTGCATCCACCCGCAGCAAATCATCACCAGCACCCAGTAACGGTCATCCTGTGGGTGGTGCTCGTGGGGGGACCCATGACAGGGGGACCCATGACACCAGCAGAAGGAGTCCCTCACCACCACCCCACACCCGACGGAGCCCCTCACCACCCAAACACACCCAACGGAGCCCCTCACCACCCAAACACACCCAACGGAGCCCCTCACCACCCAAACACACCCAACGGAGCCCCTCACCACCCAAACACACCCAACGGAGCCCCTCACCACCCAAACACACCCAACGGAGCCCCTCACCACCCAAACACACACGGACGAGCGCCTCACCACCCAAACACACACGGACGAGCCCCTCGCCATCTTCCTCCTCCTCCTCTTCATCATCAAGTTCATCTTCGGGTGGTAGTGGCCGCAGCAGCGGCAGCTAACAATAATAGCTACGTGGTAGCAATGCATAACATTAGATGACAATGCACAAAAAAGCGTGATTGCTTGCCTCGTTGACGATCATGTGTTATGTGATATCGTATGTTGACCATTGACTCGTTGTTGACAGTCGGCTGTTGACTGCCTTGGGGATGCATGTGGTTTGACCAACCTTGCATTTTTGTTGTGGTTGCTTGCTTGTCTTTGTTCAGTCAAATGTGCATTATGGACAGTCTAGTGTAACATTGTGTTTCAACATGCAACGGTGGGGATGTCAAAACGACCCGCAGCATAGAAAGGAAAAAAGAAAATGAGGTCTGCTTTCATCAAATCATCATCATCATGACGTCATTATCATCACCCACCCTCTTGTGCACACAAAATCATCACCAACGCGCAGTCAACGCCAATACAAACTCTCCTCTTTCATACTCTCGGACATCCTCTCCTTTCATACAATTCTGTTGACCACTCATCCATGTTGCTGACCAGGCCATCAATTCTTCATGGTGCTGACCAGGCCAAACAATTCTTCATGGTATTGACCAGGTCAATCATTGCTTCATGTTGAACTCTATCTCCCGCTGCAATCGCTGCGCCCACCCCATGGCTGCCTTTGACCCTGGGCGCTTGCGCAAAAACACCTCCAGATCTGCATAGGACATCATCTCCGGCTGTGTGGGTTGGGTGGGGGGTGTAGTGGGGGGGGTGGTGTGTGTGTGCACATACCGTGGTGTGTGTGGTGGGAGGTGTACAACCCAACAGCAACACATGGTCAATGCACATGCATACATGGTCAACACATGGTCGATGCACATGCATATATGGTCAGTACGCATGCTACATACTTCACCACACCATTGATACACCACCACACCCATGAATACACATACCCCAGTCCACACAAGTGGTAGGCTCCCATCATCCTCTGCAACATGAATTTGCCACTGACCAGGATATGCATACAATACCCTGTGAGAGTAGCACGTGCGTGTGTGTATAGTAGTGTAATGTGTGTGTACAGTAGTACGTGTGTGTACAGTAGTACGTGTGTGTACAGTAGTGCGTGTGTGTACAGTATGTGTACATGCAGTACTTGTAATGTGTGTGTAATGCGCGGGTACTGCTTGTGTGTACTGTTTGTGTACTGCCTGTTGTGGGGGTACTGATGTGTACCTGTGATACAACCCCACATCCATTCCCCTCCCCCTCCCCAACCCCAACCCCCCTACCCCCACACCCACACCCTACCCACATACCGCACATCCTCACCCTGCACCCTTAACTGCTTAAACACATACGTCTCCTGAAAACTCCCCACCAGCTCCTCATTCCTCGCCTTCCACGGCCCCCACCCAAAATCACTCACAAGTTGACCACCCTGCCACTGTGGATTGACCAACACAGTCAAACCTTCTGGTCGCTGTTCTGCTATTCTACGAACACCCTTTAATGTCTCTGCAGTGGGGAAGAGGATGGCAGCGAGGTTGGCGGATGTCCATGCACCCACAGCATCACCCTGGTCGAGCACCTCACAGGCAATGGGGCCAGTGAGGGAGTATTCCTGTTTGAGTGTTTTGAGCATTTGTTCTACCATGGGGGCTGCTGCTTTGAATTGCTGACGGATACCACCTGGCCTGTGTGTACAGTGTGTGTGTGTGTCTCCAGAGTGTGTGTGTGTCTCCAGAGTGTGTGTGTGTCTCCAGAGTGTGTGTGTGTACAGAGAGTGAACACACGTTCCACTGCAGGGTCCACACATACCAGTCATCCAGTTCTGTTGCGCCAATGAGGGGCAGGAGAAACTGTATACGCTGTCGAAGAATGCCCTCATTGTAAGCTCTCAACACCGTGGCAGTGGCCTGTTCTACAGTTGCCTCGGCACTTGTAGGGACTTGCAAGGGTGTTGTCCTACTGGTATTTTTGGCATCTGAAGATGCAAACACACGCAAGCAGCGAGCTGTGCGTTGAGGTCGATGAGGCGAGGTCGTTGTGGATCCATTGATCCGGTGTGGATGGGCGAGCAACTGCATCAGGCAGTGTCTGTGTGCGTCTGCAATTGTGTGTAATAGGTGAGTAAATAATGATGACAAAAATGTATCACTGAAAATAATGAGCATTTCTTGCCAAAACCAAAGCTGCAAATACTTGAGTGCTGGTCAAACAAACGATCAAGACAATGTCGTGGTTGCCTGCTACGCGCCCACATTCAACAGCAAACACTCCTTGGTATTGCCAAGCATTACCCTCAACCTCAAAGGCGCACGAAACCCCACTGTGTGATGCACTTTTGCGCCATGATGGACAGCACAACAAGGTTGCCCTCCACGTCCCTGGTCACAAGGTGTGCCAGCTTTGGGGTGCACTTGCGCACCTGTAGAGCCAACACCGCCCTCTGTGGCACACGTATACCCGCACACCATCATCACCCCGCATATCCCATCACCAATCCCATCCCAATCACAGCGCGGCATGGGAGCATCCCCCACACTCAACCAAGTCGTCGGCCCTACTGCCCTCCTGCACGATCTCACAGAACTCCCCGGACTCGATGTATTATCCACCCCCACCGAGTGCATTGCTGCGGCTCAACACCATGCCGCACAGGTCTTTGGTGCCCATCACACATGGTTTCTGGTGAATGGCAGCACTGTGGGTATTCATGCTGCGCTCATGGCAACATGTGGTGAGGGTACACATGTGTTGCTCGCACGCAATTGTCATGTGTCTGCATACTCTGGTGTGACGCTTGCAGGTGTGTCTCTTGTTGAAGGTGGTACATTGGTGTGTGTGTGTGTTTTGAGGTGGTGGTGGTGGTGTTTTGTCATGGTAGTCAATGTTGTTAAAGGTCCAAGTGCCCCCCCCCCCCCAAAAAAACATACAACCTCCACATACACATAGTATACCCTTCACCCACATACACACAGGGTGCACCCCACTATACGTCCAGCCCACATACGACCCACTCCTCGGCTGTGCACATGCCGTCACTGCGTCAGACATACAGGCCGCTCTCCAACAGGCGGCTCATGCTGGCCATCATGTGGGTGCTGTGTTGCTCGTATCCCCCACATATTATGGGGTGATGAGTGATGTGCTGAGTATAGGAAAGGTGGTGCATGCACATGGGGTGGTGCTGATAGTGGATGAGGCACATGGGGGGCACTTGGGGCGACACCCAGAACTGCCCATGGTGTGTGAGAGGTGTTTTGTGTAGGAGGAGTGGTTTTGTGTGAGAGGAGTGGTTTTGTGTAGACATACCTGCCCATGGGAGTTGTGTTGTGTGGGTGGTGAGGGCCCATGGGAGTTGTGTTGTGTGGTGGTGAGGGCTTTGCCTGCAAACAGACGCACACAAAGCAACAGTACACTATGCCTCTTTTCTTTACCAATCTCCTCCACACTCTCCCAACCTCCTCTTCACCCTACCAACCTCTACCTTCACCCCAACAACCTTCTCCCACTCCCACCTACATAGTCTGCCCTGGATGCAGGTGCAGACATTGTCATTCAATCCACACACAAGCTCCTCGGTGCCCTCACCCAAGCATCCATGCTCCACTGCGCCAAGTCAAACCTCGTTGACCATGCCATGTTGACCAGGATCTCTGCTGCGTTGACCATGTTGCAATCCAGTAGTCCCAGTTACTTGCTCATGGCTTCACTTGACGCAGCAGCTGCACAGGTTGCATGTGTGGATGCCCTGCAGGGGCCCCTTGATGCCGCAAGGGGGGCCCGGGTGCGGCTCGAGGATGCGAAAGCGCGGGGGGCATTGGTGGGGGTGGGGGTGCTGGATGAGGGAGGGGTGCGGGCGCGGTGTGGGGGGGGGGGGGCGTGTTGGAAAGTTGATCCGCTGCGGGTGGTAGTGTGTGTTGAGAGGGACGTACTTGGGATGGACGGTATGCCGATGGGGGTGGTGGTGGTGGTGGTGGGATGGTAGACGCAACCAAATATGTGCAATTACACGGTGTACATACAGGGTTTGGTGTGCAAGATGTGTTGTATCAGCAGCATGGTGTGGTGGCAGAAATGGCGACAGATACGGTGCGTGATGTGATTTGCACATTGGATCATGTGCTATACACAGGACATCCCCACCTGGCACACCTTATGCACACATACATCCACATCCACATACATCCACATCCACAAACGCAGATGGTGGTGTTTGCATTTGGCATAGGATCAACAGAACATGACAGTACCACCCTTGTAGATGCACTGGTGTGTCTTTGCAGCAGCACTGGCACCACTCACAATCCAACCTCAAAATCACTTGGGCATGACACCCCTCCACCACCGCCACCACCAATCCCTGTATTGCATGCCACACCACGCACTGCATTTTTCACACCCACACGTCGAGTACCCTGGCAGCATGCAGCTGGGTGTGTTGCTGGGGAGCTGGTGACCGTGTACCCTCCTGGAATACCCCTTGTCGTTCCGGGAGAGGTGGTGACCCACAGCGTGCTCAGCGCATGGGGGGGGGCTGTGGAGGGAAATGGACGTGTGACTGGGGCATCGGATGCGAGTCTTGCAACTATGCTGGTGTTGGATTGTGATGATGATGATGATGATGATGATGATGATGATGGCGATGATGATGATGATGATGATGGCGGTAATGGTGGGGGTTGTGGGGGTTGACCAAGCGTAAGCTGTGTGTGTACTGTGTGGAGCGCTTTGTATGTTACACATGTGGTGGTGGTGGTGGTGTATGTGGGTCTGGTGTGGGACGAGTGCATTGCAACAGAGTGTGGTGGTGTTGGCAATGTACCCCCGGCATACATAGACACTGTGAACAACATGATGAGTAAAAAATGTACATTGCAGTACAAAAACAATACTTGTAAACAATACTGCAAGCAATACTTGCAAACAATACTTGTAAACAATACTTGTAAGCAATACTTGTAAACAATACTTGTACACTGTCCCAGTGTGCAAAGGAATACTGTCATGTACAAAACTGACTGTGCATGAATACCAGTGCTGACAATACCAGCAGCCATGGCCACGCATACTACACAGCACACAGCACATAGCGCACGTAGCGCACATAGCACACGTAGCGCATATGCGTACAGAACACAAATGCAGCAGGTTCTTGTGTGTGGCCCCTCACAGCAGGGCAACAGTGCCGTCAGGGTTGCGAGGGAGGATGTTGGGCACATGTGCCAGCCTGTCCATCCACGCACCCCACTCGCTGTCTGGCACACGCACTGCCTTGTTGTACCCTGTTGAGATGCAGCAGGAGTGTGTTGGGGGTGTGGGGGGGGGGGGGGGGGGGGGGGGGGGGGGTTGGGGTGTGTGTGTGTTGAGATGCAGCAGGGGTGTGTTGAGATGCAGCAGGGGTGTGTTG
>VFQP010005741.1_pt1 | contig 10622 bp, 16 predicted proteins | sample 3512351 | NCBI WGS metagenome assembly VFQP01 (sample SAMN10412372, study PRJNA504923) | tailings metagenome | isolation source: Relicate 1 Philex TSF1 revegetated site | place: Philippines: Tuba, Benguet | collected 2017-08-29
CGCCTTCACCTTCCCCGTCGGCTCCTACCTCATGTTTGGCGCCCTGCGCTGCAACCTATGGTCGAGCTCTGCCACCGCTGACTTTGTCGACAACCAGGGCTGCAACGCCGGTGTGGACCCTTACAGCGGCGTGACGGCGACCATCTGCGACGCCAAGTTCTACACCCAGGTGCGGAGGAACGCTGCTGCCTCTGCTTGGGTTTCCGCACGAAAGGAAGACGCCGTTCGGCGTGGTTGAGGAGGCTGCGCACACTCGACCTGACACGTCAGATTGTCAGGCGCGAGTCGTGCACTCCCACTCACTGCGCGTGGGGAAGCCAAGCCGATGTGCCTCGTTGGTCCGCGCTGCGCAGGCGCTCAACGCTGCCGAAGTGGCCTACCTGTTTGCCCAAGGGCTGCCCAGCCCCACCGCCCTCCCGCCGTTCAACCCGCCGCCCCCGCCCGTCTTGCCGCCGCCGCCCTCGCCCGCGCCCCCCGCTCCGCCGTCCTTCGTCACGCCGTTCGGCCACTGGCCGTTCGACGGGCACTACAGCGATGTGGGCGCCAACAACCTGGGTGGCTGGCCCGGTGGCTACCTCAGTGCGCTGCCGACGCTCACGGCAGGTCCGTGTGTGGGTGGCTGCCGCCGTGTTCGTGATCAGGGTGTGCCATTGACCGGGCGCGCTTCGCTTCAGAATGCAGCAGGGCCTGGCACCGTGCACTGCGGGCCGGCCGTGTCAGACAGAGGAGAAGAGAAACAAGAACCTCCACCGCAGCCGTCCTGTGGCTGCTGCGCCTTTGCTAACTTGATGCTCGCAGACGGGTGCGTGAGGTTCCAGGCCACACTGTCGGGCACCTCGTACGTCAAGTCCAAGGGGCTGCCCAACACTGTCACCTCCAAGACCATGGCCGGTGCGCCCAGGACCATGCCGGTCCAGCGCGCAGCGTTTTTCCGGCTGTTCATCGCCGCCCAGACGCCGAGTGTGGCGGCGGTGCGGTTGCTGAGGCTGCGGCGTTCAGGTCACGCGGCACGCGGCGGTGCTCCTTTGCTGTTGCGTACGTACGCACGCGCACGCGCGCAGTGTGGGTCAAGGAGTACCGCCACGACCAGCCAGGCTCGGGCGTTGAGCAGTTTGGCAGCATCATGTCGCTGGACCAGGCGGACAACGTGGTCAACCCCTGGCAGGCGGCGTACAAGGAGGACGCCATTGCGTACAGCGCCCGCAAGAAGTACCAGTGGCACGCGGCGGCCGAGGACACCACGCGCTTTGTGCCCCTGGACAACAGCGGACCCTTGGAAGTCCGCACCAGCCTGGTGCGTGGCTCGCTGCGTGTGGTTTGGCTCCGCAGGCAGCAGGTATGCGACAAGCACCAAGACGCCTGGAAGGCGAGTGTGTTTGTGGCGGCTGCAGAGGCACATCGTCGTCGTGTGGGACTACACGCCCAACCCGCCCACCGTGCAAGTCTACCGCGACGGCGTGGCGTACGGCACCGCTCAGTCCATGGCCAGCGCCTTCACCTTCCCCGTCGGCTCCTACCTCATGTTTGGCGCCCTGCGCTGCAACATGTGGCCCAACAGCTTCACCGGCACCTTTGTCGATGGGCAGGGCTGCAACGCCGGCGTGGACCCTTACAGCGGCGTGACGGCGACCATCTGCGATGCCAAGTTCTACACCCAGGTGCGAAGGAGCGCTCAAGAGGGTTCTGTGGTCCTGCGCTCCGCTCTCTATTGTCGCTCGCCAAGCCTTGGCCGGCTGGTGCTGCGCGTGCTGTGCAGGCGCTGAACGCCGCAGAGATCTCATACCTTTTCATGCAAGGCCTCCCGGATCCAGCTGGCCTGCCGCCGTTCAACCCGCCGCCCCCAACCGCCTCGCCGCCGCCGCCCAATGCCGCGCCCCCCGCCCCGCCCTCCTTCGTCACGCCGTACGCGCACTGGACGTTCGACGGGCGTTACACCGACGACGGGCCCAACAACCTGGGCGGCTGGCCCGGCGGCTACCTCACCGCGCGGCCGTCGCTCACGGCAGGTGCGCCAGGGTGGCGCAACGCCATTCCTCTGCCGCATGCCTTGAGCCAGGAAGGGGGGGGGCTAAACCACCGTGAATGGGATCGACAGCGACAGAACAGAGTTGACCTGCCACTTGCCAACTTCACCCCGTGGCTGCACGCAGATGGGTGCGTCGCGTTTTCCGCCACCGCTAGCGGCACATCATACGTCAAGTCCAAGAGCCTGCCCATCACCGTCACCTCCAAGACCATGGAGGGTGAGGGGCGCCACCCCGCAGTGCGCGCAGCGTGCACGGAGCAAACATGAAGCGGCCCCCCTCACCTCTAGACGCCATGTGTGTCCTCTTAACACGCCCAACCGCAGTGTGGGTCAAGGGGTACCGCCATGACCAGCCGGGCTCGGGCGTCGAGCAGTTTGGCAGCATCATGTCGCTGGACCAGGCGGACAACGTGGTCAACCCCTGGCAGGCGGCGTACAAGGAGGACGCCATTGCGTACAGCGCCCGCAAGAAGTACCAGTGGCACGCGGCGGCCGAGGACACCACGCGCTTTGTGCCCCTGGACAACAGCGGACCCTTGGAAGTCCGCACCAGCCTGGTGCGTGGCTCGCTGCGTGTGGTTTGGCTCCGCAGGCAGCAGGTATGCGACAAGCACCAAGACGCCTGGAAGGCGAGTGTGTTTGTGGCGGCTGCAGAGGCACATCGTCGTCGTGTGGGACTACACGCCCAACCCGCCCACCGTGCAAGTCTACCGCGACGGCGTGCCCTACGGCACCGCCCAGTCCATGGCCAGCTCGTTCACCTTCCCCACCGGCTCCTACCTCATGTTTGGCGCGCTGCGATGCAACCTGTGGTCCAACACCTTCGTCGGCAACTTTGTCGACGGGCAGGGCTGCAACGCCGGCGTCGACCCCTACAGCGGCATCACGGCCACCGTGTGCGACGCCAAGTTTTACACGCAGGTGCGCGCCACCCTGGTGCTTCCGTCACCAGCAACAGCGTGCCGCAGTGCCGAGGGCCAGACCTGTGTCCACCCTGTGTGCACTGCATGGCGTGCTCTGCAGGCGCTGAGCGCGGCCGAAATAGCGTACCTGTATGCCCAAGGCCTTCCGACCGGCGGCATGCCCCCCGTGCCCTTCCTCCCGCCGCCGCCGCCCCAGGCGTCGCCGCCGCCGCCGCCCGCCGGGACCATGCCCAGCATCGCCAGCCTCATCGGGCACTGGACGTTTGACAACGACTTCCAGGACTCTGTGGGCTCGATGCACGGCTTTGCCGTCAACACGCCCGCGCTCGGAGGCGGTGAGAGAAGACACACACACACTCTCTGACAGTGTCTCTCCTCGCGCCTGCACCAGGGTTTCTCTGGCGCTGTGTTGCTTGCCGTGTCCACCAGCTGGTAGATCCTCCTACGCTCCCTGCCAGCGCATGCACGCGCCGCCTGCTTTTGCTCTGCATCGCTCGCAATCGCACCGGCCCCTTCCGCCGCCATTCCACACCCACTTACATCCCACTTCAACACCAATTGTGCCCCACACTTGCCACGGAAGCAGCCCAGAAGCAGGTGCGCAAACGGCGACGGGCGTGTGCGCGCAGGCTGCGTGACGTTCAGCGCCAACGCGTACGTGCCTCGCTACGTCAAGACCAACGGCTTCACCTCCGCGCTCACCTCCATGAGCATCGTCGGTGCGTGGCGGCGCGCTGCACAAATCATTCTTGCGTGCGCTGCCAGTCCCTTGTACTGGCGAGCACCCGCGGCCAAGGAATGCATCGCCCCTGGCGTGCCCCTGCCCACCCCCATGTGCAGTGTGGGTCAAGGACATCCCCTACGTCTCGTCCGAGTTCCCCATCCCCACCATCGTCTCCATGGACAACCTGGACAACATGGTGACGCAAACCACCACGCGCAACTTCCTCAGCCTCGAGGTGCGCTTGCTCCAAACACTCGTGCACCTGGCGACGCCCTTGCCCGGGCCAAATGAACCAGCCGCCCGTCCACCACCCGCGGCAGCCAAAAACACTGTCTCTGCCTCCTGGCTGCGTGCCCCGCGTGCTTTGGTGCCGCGCAGTATGGCTCCCGTACGCCCCAGCAGTACTCTGCTGGGTGGCTCAACATGGCGTCGTACCCCGGCGTCTGGCCGCCCGACAACAGCGGCCCCAAAGAGTTCCAGTCCGCCACGCCCAAGATGCTCACCATTGTCATCGACGGCACCTCCCAGGTCGAGATTTACAGGTGCGCGCGGGGCCATCCCCATGTGCAGGGGATAGAGCAGCACCAGGAGGCTGAAGGGCGGCAAGAGCTGTGCTTCTCCAGCTCTCAGAGCTGCGACTGCCCAGCGCCTTGGGGGGGCTCCTGTGGGAGAGCGCGTGCGCGGCATGCTGCCACGCTGCCCTGCAGGAACGCCCAGCTGTACGCCTCCTACAGCGCAGACGCCTCGGCGCCCTTGCCCACCATGCCGGTGGGGGCCTACCTGCTGTTTGGCACGAGGGAGTGCTCGGTGCGTGTGCGGTGCGACCCCAGAGCTGTTGCTGCCATCCCTGGGGACATCCCCAGTGCGAGGACTGCTCAATCCTGCTCCAAACGGACTCTGCGCCGTGCGCAATGATGGTGTGTGTGCGCGTCTTGCATCAACGTGATGGTGGCGCCGCAGACGCAACCCGGAGGCACGCCGTCGGGCCAGCCCAACACGGGATGCACGGCGGCGCCCACGACCAACAACGCCGGTATGCAGGGCGGCAGCATCTGCGACGCCAAGCTGTTCAACGCAGTGCTCACGGCCGCCGAGATCACCAGCCTGTACAACGCTGGCATCCCAGGTGCGAGGCACTCACTCGCAACGACGAGCGCAGCAGCGCCAGCGCCCAACCAGCGCACGAGTGCGCAGGCATCATGCACCCGCTGGTCCACAGATGCTTTCGCCTGGCCCACCACCACACCTGGTGCGCTGTGCCTGCCGCAGCGGCGGCGCTCCCGCCGCCGCCGCCCGCCGCGTCGCCCCCTCCGCCGCCCTTCAGCCTCACTAGTACGCTGCTCACCCTCAAAACGGCCGTCCTGGCGTCCACCGCCAACACGGGCGGCACCGCCACCATCTTCAACACGTGGGACACGGCCGTCAACCCCAACCCGTGCGGCAGCTTCACCTCCTGCACCTTTTGCCGCATCGCCGACGCCGCCTGCAACACGGTGGACGGCGTGAGGGGCAACCTTTGCGCCTGGCGATACGTCGGCTGCGACGCCGGAACGGTCACCAGCGTCTTCTTCGGTGAGCGCGCGCGCACGCGCGCGTGCTCCGTTGCCGGCGTCCGCCGCACCGCCCTTGCCTCCCCGGCTTGCGTGTGGCTGATGCAAGTCTCTGCGCAGGCGCAGCGCTCAGCGTTGACGACGCGAGAGATGTGTTTGCGGCTGCGAGGATGCACACTGTGCTGCGGTGCGCCTGTGCTTCCTTGCGTGTGCAGATTACATGGACAATGTGCTGGGCGAGTCGAGCGGGCCCACCATGACCATCTCCACCTTCCCGCCGGAGCTGGGCCTGCTGACGGACCTCAAGCGGCTGCGCCTCACGGGCAGCGGATACATGAGCATCGGCGGCGGCTCGCTGCCGGCCGCGGTGCGCGCCACGAATTCGTCCTGCTCGGTCCTAGGATTGCCTGCTTTCCGGACCTGACGTGACCTGTCTCTGAGTGCATGCGCGTCCGTGGCGTCTGAGCTGATTTCTCTCAAACGTTTGCGTATCTTTGCTCTATCACCCCGAACAGCCGTCCCGGCTGAAGGCATGCAACAACATCAACATCAACATGACGTGACCTGTGTTGCCTGCGCTGCTGCGTGCCCTCTGCTTTGATGTGTCCGCAGTGGAGCGGGCTGACCAACCTTGAGGAGCTGAGCCTCATTGGCGGCAGCCTGTCGGGCCCGCTGCCGCCTCAGTGGTCAGTGCTCACCAAGCTCACCTTTCTCAACCTCAACAGCATGGCCAACTCTGGTGCGCCGCCCTCTTCTCTGCCAAGCCACCGTGGCCCCGCACCGCCGCCTGCCTCCAGACGCATCGTTCGAACGCGCACGCTCTGCGTGCTGCGCGTCGCAATCGGCGCAGGTGGCTTGCCGCCCGAGTGGACGACGCTGCAGCAGCTCAAGACGCTCGTCTACAACGGCGGCTGGGCCATGTTCAACGCCTGGCCAGCCGCCTGGTCGACGGGCTGGGCCACGCAACTCACCCGGCTAGAGATCTGTGAGTGTGGCGCCGTCGCGTCCCGCCCCCTCTGCTGCGTGGCGGCACGCTCCGGCCCTGCTCCTGCTCTGCGCGCAAACACCCCCACGCCACCAACGCGCATGCCATCTTCCTCCCTCTTGCTGCATTGGTCGGGCCCACTGCCGCTTGAAGTCTGACGGAGCGTTCCCCCACGTTCCCGTGCGCCGCAGCGGGCATCTACTCGGCCGTCACCGCCTCGCAGTACGCCGGCATGATCCAGAACTCAGCGGCTTCGCTGGCGCAGCTGACGCTGGGCTCCTCCACGGGCAACGAGGCCAGGTTCACTGGCAGCCTCAACGACCTCTTCACCAACCTGGCCGCCATGCGCAACCTGAGCAGCCTGCAAATCTCGTGAGCGGCGCTCCCGCCTGCCGCGCAGCACGCACAGCGCGCTGCCAGTGGGAACGTGGCCCCCCGATGCCGCCACAGAGCGGGCAGCTCGAGGTATGGTTGACGGGGGTCACTCTGTGGGCCTGAGGCGCATGCAGGTCTGGCCAGCTGGGCGGCACCATCCCGCCGGACTGGACGCGCCTGACGCAGAACGGCCCCAAGCTCACGCGGCTCATGCTGAGCAACCTGGGGCTCACGGGCTCGCTGCCCGACTGGCTGCCCGACCTCATGGACCCATCGAGCGCCAACAGCTACGTGTCGTACCTCGACCTGAGCAAAAACGCCTTTTCCGGTGCGCTTCTCACGTGCGGCTGCAGCAAGCGGCTAACCACAGCGCAGGCACACTGCTTGCTTGCTTCACTGGGGCTGCGTGCGACACGTGCGTGACCGCAGGGTCGCTGCCGGCGTCGTGGGGCACCACCGCCACGGGTTGCCGGCGCTGGCAAGGCTTCAGCCTAAAGCAGAACCAGCTCACAGGTGCGGCCTGCTTGTGCCCGCAAGAGGATGGGGGCCTTTGCACCCATGTGGCGCTGTGCGCCAAGAGGAACACATGCAACCTTGGCGGTACGCGCGCTGCGAACGACTGGACGTGCAGGCGCGCTGCCCCCAGAGTGGGACTACCCGGCCTACTACTCGTACAGCATGGACCTGTCGCTCAACCAGCTGCGGGGCTCCATCCCCACCACATGGGCCAACGCCGCCAGCACCTTCAGCCCCGACACGCCAAAGCTCCGCTCCCTCAACCTCATGTGAGCTGCGCGCTTGCTGATTGCCATGGCTCGGTCGCAGTGCCGCTCACGTTCCCCTGGGAGTGCCGCAGGATTGTTCCAAGCACAGCTCTGCTCGGTTGACCTGCCCTGGAGTGTGATGAGGGGCTGGCAGGCGGCAAGGGTGCTGGTGGCGCGCCTTGCCCGCGCCCGCGCGCAGGACCATGCCGTGCATGTGCGGCGGCACGCCGTCGTGGTTCACCGCCGTCACGTCGCTCACCACCACGGGCACCAACGTGAGCACGGCCTTCCTGTGCGAGGACGTGCCGTGCGCGTCGGCGTACGACCCCGCGCTGCGCCTGGACAACGCTGCGCTCAAGAACGTCTTCACGCTGGCCACGCCCAACGCCGCGCTGGCCACGTGGGACGTGCTGACGGCGCCGTGCTCGGGAGACACGGGCATTGTGAGTTCGGCCAGGGAAGAAGGCGAGCTTGGCGCTGCGCCTGGTGCTGGCTGCGCTTGCTTGTTTGAGTCAATTCGCCTGCCCAGGACAGCAGCACCTCAAAAAGAGTGGCGTGAGCGTGTAGAGGTCAACGCTTCAGGGGCCAGGAAGTGTGAGCATCAGAAGGTGTGATACCCATGTGGGTGTGCGTGCGTCACGTGCAGGTGGGGTGCACGCTGTGCAAGGCCAGCGACGCGCAGTGCGGCGTGGTGAGCGGCGGCCAGCGGCTGTGCAACTACCGCTACGTCGAGTGCGCCGGCGGGCATCGCGTCACGGGCATCTACATGCCTGGCGAGGTGCGACCGTTGCGCGCTGTTTCGCCGCTGCGCGCTGTTTTGGCTGAACGCGGCGCGGCGCGGGTTTCCACCTGTGTTGTCACGCCCCTCCAAACCTTTGCAGGGCATCAGCTTCAGCACGCTGCCGGACATGAGTGCGCTGGCCGCGCTGACGGCCCTCGACTTTTCCGGCAACCCCATCCAGGGAGGCGCACTGCCCGCCTACTTCAGCCTCTTCACCATGCGCATCCTCAAGTGAGGCCAGGGCTGGGCGGCTTTCGGTGAGGGCAGCCGCTTGCTCGCAGGGCCGGAGAAGAGAGGAGCGCCGTCGTGGCGCTTGGTTTTGTTTGCAGGTTGAGCGGCAACGGGCCAGCCAGCGTCACGGGCGCGGTGCCGGCCACCTGGTTCCCTGCTTGGCCCAACCTGCAGGTGCGTTTGGCGCCCTGCAGCAGGTTGACGCAGCATCGCTGGTTGTGGTGGAGCCGCGATGCTTTGACGCGCTGCTCGCGATGCGGCACACCATGGTTGTCCGCAGGCTCTGGCGCTGGAGAACATGGGCGTCACGGGCACGCTACCAGACCTGCGCTCCGTCGCCAGCCTCACGAGCCTGTCGTGCCAGAACTCGCCAACGCTGACGAGCGCCACGATGCCCTTCTGGCTGATTGATCCCAGCACGCCCTCGTCCAACCCCAACCTCGACTCGCTCAACCTCGGTACGGGCCCGCGCGCACGCCCCTCGCTCTGCTTCTGCTCGCGCCGCGTCCTGTCTCGGGTGACCGCACTCGTCGCGTGCGGGCGTCGCCGATTCGGCGCAGGTGGCTGCGGCGTCGCCATCCCGCCCCTCGGCGACCTGGCCTCGTGGCTGGGCGCGCACACGTACAAGACGAGCCTCAAGCGGCTAGTGCTCTCGCAGCGGTCGCTCAGCGGCCCCGTCGGCACGCTGCTGAGCAGCGTGCCAGCCCTCAACTACCTCGACCTGAGCACCAACACGCTGGTGAGTGCGCGAATCGACGCACGAGCGAGCGCCAGTGCCGGCGACTGCGACTGCGACGCGATTGCTTTCGGTCCCGCCTGGCCGCTTTGCTGAGCGCAGACCGGCTCGCTCCCCCCGGACCTGTACTCGATCGGCCCGCGCCTCCAGGCGCTCATCCTGAGCAACAACCAGCTGCGAGGTGCGCGCGACCCGCGGTGCCCTCGCCTCTGGCGCCCTGGCTCAGCTGGCCGCCGCACACCAATAGCTGCCCTTACTTGTTTCGCGCGCTCAGGCACCATCCCGAACAACCTCTTCGGGTTCCTGGACGCGGGGCAGCCGAGCTGCGTGCTTGCGCTCGACGGCAACCGCTTCGACGGGCCGCTGCCGACCGTGGGCTCGACGTACCCCCGGCTCTCTGTGCTGTCGTTCGCCAACAACTTCCTGACGGGCTCGCTGCCGGACGAGTGGACCGGGCACTTCAAGGACATCCGGACGATGACCCTCGCCAACAACCAGCTGTCCGGCTCGCTGCCGGCGTCCTGGACGCAGGCGCTCACCGTGCAGATGCAGGCGGTTTCGCTGGCGACCAACCCCTGCCTGTGCGACACGCTGCCCGCCTGGTTCACCACGGCGTGAGTGGTGACCTGGTGCTTTTCAGACGCGTTGGCCTGAGCAAACGTCCTTCTGAGCGCCAGTGGTCCTGGCTGCACCGCTCGCCCCGCTACCTGCGCAGGTTTGGCAGCCCCGCCACGACGGGCACTGGCTTCAACACCGCCTGCGGCGCGTGCACGCCCACGGCCCCGCCCACGCCGACCTTCAGCGACACCTCGCCGCTGCAGTCCCTGTCGGCGCTCTTCTCCAACGCCTCGGCCGCCTTCACCACCAACATTGCCACGTGGAGCTCCACCACCACCAACCCCTGCCACGACCTGGCGCAGTCCTGCCAGCCGCCGACCACCATCGCCGTGGTGGGCCAACCGGTTCCTGCGGTGAGCGCTCTCCGGCTCGCAGGCCGCATTTCTGATGAGTCCTGGGTAGAGCTGAGCTCATGCAGGTGTGTGCTGCGCCTGCGCGCCATCTCGCAGACAACGTTCACGTACTACTGCAACTTCATGTATGTGGGCTGCTACAACGGGCGTGTGAGCGGCATCTCCATCGTCTCGTCCATGCCCGAGACGGTGGGCCTGGTGGCGTCCAACCTGGGATCCATCGGCTCCATGCAGCTCGTGTCCCTAGGTGAGGTCCATGGACGCCGCTGCCACTTTGCCCTGCTCACTCCACCGCAAACGCTGCGTGCGCGCTTCACCTGCGCGCCGCGGACGCGCTGCGTCGCCCACAGACCTGACGGGCGCAAAGCTGACCACGCTGTCGCTGCCAACGCCGCTGTCCATGCTCAAGACGCTGTCGCTCAAGGGCCCCGGGTTCCTGGCCGCCATCGTTGGGGCGCTGCCGCCAGCGCTGCCCACCGCCCTCACCAGCCTCAACCTGCAGGACATGAGCTTCTCAACCAGTGAGCAAACAGCAGCAGCGTGCACACCTGAAGGG
>VFQP010005742.1_pt1 | contig 10622 bp, 8 predicted proteins | sample 3512351 | NCBI WGS metagenome assembly VFQP01 (sample SAMN10412372, study PRJNA504923) | tailings metagenome | isolation source: Relicate 1 Philex TSF1 revegetated site | place: Philippines: Tuba, Benguet | collected 2017-08-29
CCCGCCGCGCCGGGCCCCTGCCCCGGCGCCTCGCCGCCAGCAGCGCCCTGCAGCGCGAGCGACGCCGCCGCCCACCCGGCGTTGGCCAGGTGCCGCGCGCCCAGCGCGTGCAGCGCCGGGCCCGTGCTGGCCGCCCAGGCGCCCAGCCAGCGCGGCGAGGGCCGGTGGCCCAGGTGCGCCATGGCCCACGCCGCCGACACGCCGTCAGTGGGCTGCCAGGCGCCCGACGCCATGCACTGCAGCGACAGCTGCTCCAGCCGCGCCAGCACCTGCCGCAGCGCCACCAGCTCCAGGCGGCTCAGCACGGCGCCCGTCGCCACGCACGTCGCCGTGCCGCCAACGCCCTCCTCCTCCTCTTCCTCCTGCTCGGGCCATGCGGCCGCCGCTGCCGAGAGCTCTGCCGCAGGCGGCGGCGGGCCGCCTGGCGCTGCGGCGGCGGGCTGCGGCTGCTGCTGCGCGGCCGCTGTCGCCGGGGCGTCGGCGGCGGGCGTCGGCGGCGTGGTGGGGCGGAACACGCCGACGGGCACCTCGTCGCCCACGCTCACCACCCTGGCCAGCGTGCACCAGAGCACAACCAGGTGGCGCGGGTTGAGCGGCTGCAGCAGCAGCGCCGGCGCCAGCGCGCCGCCGCTGCCCAGCGACGCCAGGTCGGTCGGCGCGGCGGCGGCGGCGGCGGCAGCGCCGTCCGGCGCCTCCGCCTCCCGTTCCTGCTGCTGCTGGGGGCCGGAGGGCAGGCTCCCGCGCAGCACGGCGTAGCGCCGCAGCGTCGCCATCACCTGCTGCAGCGTGTTGCAGTCCTTGAGCTTGCTGCTCAGCTTGCGGGCGTGGCGGGTGGCCAGCTCCGACGCGTCGCCCGCGGCGCCTGCCCGCTCCGGCCAGCCGGCCGCTGGCGCGGGCCCCTGCGCGGCCCCGCCGGCCTCGGGCTGCAGCAGCCACGCGGAGGCCAGCGGAGGCGGCTGCGCTGGCGCGCCGTCACCTCGCCCTGCCGCGTCGCCGCCCTCCAGCCGGCCCAGGCGGGTGAGGATGGAGGCGGCGACGGACGGCTCCTGAGGGTCCTCCTCCAGCACGAGCGAGTGCTGCTGCTGCTGCTGCTGCGCGTGCTGCTGCAGCGGCGAGTGCCACGTGATGCCGGCGGCGCCCGCGTGCACGCCGCTGCTGCTGCTGCTGGGCACTAGCCCCGTGCGCCAGCCCTGCGCCACGGCTGCCCCGGCGGCGTGGGGAGGGAGCAGCACCTGTTGCGGGGAGGTGCCGCCGACGGGTGGCGCGGCGGCGTGCTGCTGCTGCTGCTGCTGCTGCTGCGCGGCGAGGGCGGCGCCGGCGTGCGCCACCACATGCGCGCCGCGCTGCGCCGGCACGGCGGCCGTGGCGTGCGGCGGCGGCGGCGCCCAGGCGGCCGGCGCCGCCAGCGGCAAGGGGTGCGGAGGCGTGCGCCGGCGCGGCGGGTGGTGCGACCAGCGCGCCTGGCTGCCCGCGGCATGGCCGTCGCCGCTGCTGCTGGCTGGGTGGTGCTGCGGGGCCCAGCTGTCGCCGGGCGTCGCCTCCGCTGCCGACGCCGCTGCGTCGTCGCCGCCATCAGGCGCCAGATCTGCCCTGCTGCTTGCGTGGTGCGGCTGCGCCTCCGCTGCTGCTGTAGAAGGTGGCGCCAAGCCATCCACGTGGCCGTTCGTGTGGCTGGTCTCCACGGTGGGCGGCAGCGAGCCACAGTGTGCGGGCGTGGCGTGCTGCTGGCCGTCGCTGAAGGTGACCACGGCTTGCCTGGATGAGGGCAGGGCGCCTGCTGCTGTGGTGGCGAGCGGCGTGGGGCGCTGCCGGCGCCGCACGCAGGGCTGACTGGGGCTGCTGGTGGACGTTGGGGCGGAGGCGGCGGCGCACTGCGCCGGCGGCAGCGCGGGGGCCCTCGCCGGCGCGCTGTGCCACAGGTTGGGCCCCGTGGCAGCGCGGCGCAGCAGGTGGTGCGTGACTGCCTCTGCCCACTGGCGCGCGTGGTGTTGGGCGGGCCGGCGAGGTGGCGCCGCCTGCGTGGGGCGGGGCGCGGCGCGTTGGGCCTGAGGCCAGGGCAGCTGCCAGGGATGCACTGCGCACCTCCCCTGCTCTCGGAGCCGCGCGTGGATCTGCGCGTGCGCGCTCACCTGCGTTGCTGTTGCCCCTCCTGGCGCCGAGGTGCCTGCAGCATGGCCTCCTCTCAATCTCCCCGCTCCCACGCGCCGAGCGGAGGGCCTGCACAGCAGCGGATTCGCAGCCGAGCGTCGCACGATGTGCCCGTGCCTCCGCGCATCGCCCCTGGCTCGTGGAGGTAGGGGCCCTGCTTGGGGAGGACGAGGATGATTGCGGGCGGCGTGCGCCCCGGCGAGGCTCCAGTCAGCGCGAGGGCTCACCTGCGAGGCGCCGCGCCGTCCCATTGCTGCGGCGCCCCAGGCTGGTGCGCCTGATCAGCGCGCACTTCGCGCGCCGAGGACGAACCCCGCATCTGCAGGATGGTGCACTGTCAAAGCACGGCTGGCTCCAGGGGCGCCCTCCGCGTTCATTGGCGCGCCCAGACCGAGCGGATTGGCGACTCTCCGCGGGAGAAGCCCATGGCGCCCAGTCCACGCCTTTTCGTGGGGCCCCCGCGAGGCGAGCTGCGGCGGCACACTGAGCGGCGCACGACCAGCTGACGTCCTAGCTGCCCCCTGCCGCGGCGGATATCCTGCCCTGCCAAGTCGCTGGGACAATCTCACTCCTCGAGCAAGCCCCTGCCGGGGTGCACGATTTGCAGGAACGGAGAGCCAGGCAGCAGCCCCCAGCTAGCGCCTCAGCGCCTGTTGACGGCGTTGGGGTTGGCCCCTTCCTCCAGGCCGTTCTTGGCGTTCTCCACGAGCTGGTCCTGGTCGGCGATGGCCTTGGCGATGGCGCGTTTGCTGGGTTCCTGGAGCTCTCCAGCGATCAGCAGCTCGTCCAGGATGTAGTAGGCCTGCATGAGGAGGTTCGTGGAGTTTGGGGACAGCGGCCACGTGACGCGTGAGAGCGCGCACACGGCGCGCGCGTGGCCCCTGACGAGCGCAAAGCAGACAGGCTGTGAGCCTGTTGGACAACATCCCCAGCGCGCAGCTGGCCACACCTTGTGGAAGTTGAAGATGAGGTCGAGCTCGCACACGTTGCCAAAGTACCGATCCAGCACCTGCACCGAGCGGCACGTGCACCACCCCCACACACGTGGCGCTGCCGCGTGAGGCCACCTCACCTCGCACTGAGCACGCCCCTCCCCATGGGAATCTCATCTTGACGGTGACCCCACGGTGCACAGGGCGCAGCGCCTGCCACCAACACCCGCGGCGCCTGGCCGCTCACCTCGACAAACTCGTGGATGATTTCGAGCGTGATAAGCTCGTTGTCGCCCACGTCCACGCCGCACACAAAGTATAGGCTGGCGTAGCGCTTGTAGATGAGCTTGAGGTTCTTCCAGTCGAGGAAGTTGCAGAGCTTGAGCGGCCGCGTGAGAACCAGCGGCGTGATCTCCTTGACGATGCGCGCGCGCTCCTTTTGCGAGTAGGTCGAGTACCACTTGGCCAGCCGCACCTTGCCCTGCCGGCTCATGAGGATGAGGAAGTGGATCTGCGCAGCAGCAGCATGGCGGCGCGGCGCGATGTCGGGCCCCTCCTCCGCGCAAGCGCGATGTTTGGCCACAAGCCCCTGATGGGGCCCATCACCGGCATCACGGGCAGGGCCAGCAGCAGCTGCTGGGCGGTGCGTCGATGTGCGGCAAGCGCGCACACGTGCGCATGCCGCTGAGACGCACCATGGTGCCACAACCAGCGCCTGCAGTGGAGGCGAGAGCGCTGAGCCCAGCCCTCCGCTGCACGGCCTGCTGCTCACGCCCCTGTCCTGCTCCTGCTCGCTTGTGTTCCCTCCTCGAGAGTCGATGGGCAGCACCGCACCAGCGCCTCCTCCCCAGAGGCTGCGAGCCACAGCAAGCGGCGTGACTCCTGCGGCGAAGTGGTGCTGCACGCAAGAAGTCCCTTCGTTGAGAGCCATGGCATGGAAGTGCAAGCCCGAGCGGGGCGCACTTCAGCGATGGCTCGCTATTGAGGCCTGGCCGTGCCTTGCTGAACGTCTTCGTCGGCTGGGACTTGCCGCACAGAGTCCCCGGGACAGGCGGCCTCAGGAGAAAGCATCGGCAGGATGGTGAGCGCACGCTGGAAGCGCGACAGCAACAGCCCCACCAGCGCGACGATGGCTCAAAGGGCTGGATGGCGCCGTGCACGAGTCAGACGCTGATGAGCTCGGAGCAGGGCCCACAGTGGGGAGGCAGGGGGAGAGCAAATCGATCTCCCGACGAAGCTTGCGCACGCGCCCCTCTCAGCGCTGCCACTGACGAGCGGTGCTGTGCCATCGCTGCCCCTTGCGTCGTCAATCGTCGCAGCCTCTCAAGTTCGAGATCAAGGTGCGGGTCCTGCGCTGCGCTTGGTGTCCGCCCCCACCTGTTTGGCGAGCGCCCGCGTGGAGCTCACCCCCTTCGGCGTCGAGTGCTCTCGCTCGCGTCCGCAGAGGCAGCTGCTGCAGCGCACCGACCGCGTCAAGGGCGTGGAGCTGCACCCCACGGAGCCATGGTGAGCAAAGCAGACCTCGGAGATCGAGCGATTGCGGGCGCTCGGGCGCAGCAGGGCGAGCTCCACGCGCGCGACGCGACGCGCACGTGCCACGCGCAGGCTCATGAGCAACCTGTACAATGGAAACATCCTCATTTACAACTACAACGACGGGGTGAGCCTGCTTTGGGCTGCAGCTGGAGCGCAAGTGGAGGCCAGCAGGAGGGAGCGGGAGGGAGCCAGCTCGCGCAGTGCAGCAGTGTGCTGCTGGGCACAGCATGGCAGGCGTGGCCGACAGCCGACTGAGGGGCAGGGGGCCAGAGCAAGCAGGCGGCCTGCACCCGGGGCACAGCGCGTTGATCGTGCTGCTGCCGCCGGGTGCAGACGCTGGTCAAGTCGTTCGAGGTGACGGAGCAGCCGGTGCGCTGCGCCAAGTTCGTGGCGCGCAAGCAGTGGATCATCACGGGCGCCGACGACATGCTCATCCGCGTGTACAACTACAACACCATGGACAAGGTCAAGGTGTTTGAGGCGCACACCGACTACATCAGGTGTGCTGTGCAGCCCCAGCGCCAGCGGCAAGGGAACCTCTCCAGGGAATGGGGTGGGGGCGAGGCGATGCGACCCCACCCAGCGTGCGGCCCGCCCGCCCACCGCATGCGCAGGTGCATCGCCGTGCACCCGTCGCTGCCCGTGTTCCTCACCTCGTCGGACGACACGCTCATCAAGCTGTGGGACTGGGACAAGGGCTTCAACTGCATGCAGCAGTTCGAGGGCCACTCGCACTTTGTCATGCAGGTGGCCTTCAACCCCAAGGACACCAACACGTTCGCCTCGGCCTCCCTCGACCGCACCATCAAGGTCAGCGCCACGCCAGGGCGCAGCAGCAGCAGCAGCGTGGCGTGGGCCGCGAGCAGGCCAGCGCTCTGCAGCCCAGCGGCGGCGCTCTCACGCTGTGCACCACCTGCCGGCGTGCGGCGGCGCAGGTGTGGAGCCTGGGCCAGCCCATGCCCAACTTCACGCTCGAGGGGCACGAGAAGGGCGTCAACTGCGTCGACTACTTCAGCGGTGCGCGCAGCAGCGCGTCGCGCCGCCGCTCCCTCCCACGTCTCAGCGGCCGCCGCTGACCGTGTACTGGTGGTTGGTGTTTGGTGGTGGGCGGGTGTCGGCTGCCTGGCAGGTGGCGACCGGCCGTACCTCATCAGCGGCGCCGACGACAAGCTGGTCAAGATCTGGGACTACCAGACCAAGGCGTGCGTGCAGACGCTGGACGGGCACTCGCACAACATCGCCGCCGTGTGCTTCCATCCCGAGCTGCCGCTCATCGTCACGGGCAGGTCAGCGGCAGCAGGGCTGGCTGGGGAGCGGGCGCCAGCCAGGCAGGGCGCGCGCGCGTGCCGGCGTGTGCACGCAGCGTGGGGGAGCCGGTGCGCGGGCGGTGCGGCTCCAGCATTGCGTGCGTGCTGTCCTTGCTGCTGCTGCGCGGCGCGCGCTCCTGCGTGCAGTGAGGACGGCACGATCAAGCTGTGGCACGCCACCACGTACCGGCTGGAGAACACGCTGGACTACCGCATGGAGCGCGTGTGGGGCATTGGCTACCTCAAGGTGAGGGGTCTCGGGTTTTGGTCGCCGCCGCTGGGGTGGCATGTGTTGCGGGCAGGGCTCCGCGGGAGCGAGCGCCACAGCGTGGGCAGGACAGCCGCAGCGCGGGCAGGAGGCGCTGTGCCCCGCCCCCGCCGGGCAATGCGTGCCTTTGCGGGGGTGGGGCGAAGTGGTGTGCTTCACCCGCGGCGGCGGGCGGGCGGGCGCAGGGCTCCAACTCAATCGCGATTGGCTACGACGAGGGCAGCGTGCTGGTCAAGATTGGCCGCGAGGAGCCCGTGGCGTCCATGGACAGCAGCGGCAAGATCATCTGGGCCAGGCACAACGAGGTGCAGACCGTCAACATCAAGGTGCGCAGGCGCCATCGCCAGGTTTGCCGCTGGGGGCGCCCGTCCTACGCCGCACAGGCGGCGCCCTACCGCAGCGGCGCAGTGCGGTCGCGGGGCCGTGGCAAGCGTCGCTTCTTCTGCGGTGGCGGACGGCAGCAGCGCCGACCCTCGGGCGGCGTGGCTGCGGGTGTGCGTGTGGGCGTGCAGGTGGCCTGTGGGTGGGGCGGGGCTGACGGGTCAGCCACCCAACCTGGCGTCGTTGGGTGCGTGTGGGCGCGCAGGCGCTGGGTGCCGACTACGAGATGACGGACGGCGAGCGGCTGCCCCTGGCCGTCAAGGACCTGGGCTCCTCGGACCTCTACCCCCAGGTGCGACTGATCCTGACTTGGCAGCTTGATGGGCAGCCTCGTGTGCGTGTGCGGCGTGCGTTGCCAGCGGAGGGGAACAGGGACCGGGGTGGCCAGACAGAGACCGCCGGGCGCGTCGCGGCGCGCAGCGGGGTTAAGCAAACGTGTGGTGTGCCGGTGCCGTTGCGCGTGGGGCCGTGCGCAGTCGCTCCAGCACAACCCCAACGGCCGCTTCGTCACCGTGTGCGGCGACGGCGAGTTCGTCGTCTACACGGCGCTGGCCTGGCGCAACAAGAGCTTTGGCTCGGTGAGCGGCACGCGCGCGCGCACGCTGCCCTCTGCCGCCCTGCTCCCTCCAGACCCGGTTGAGCTGGCGGCGGGGCGAACCGCCTCCGGCGCGTAGCTCCAGGTGTGGGAGGGTCGTGCGGCTGACGGGGAGGCGTGCGCTGCTTGTGCGGTGGTGGTGGCGGCGTGCGGTGCGCAGGGCCTGGAGTTTGTGTGGAGCGCCGACAGCAACGAGTACGCCATCCGCGAGAGCACCACGCGCGTCAAGGTGTTCAAGAACTTCCAGGCGCGTAGCGGCGCGACGCCTCGCCGACCCAGCACCCCAACGGCCGGTAGCGACCCGCCAGAGGGGGACCTCACCCCAGCACGGGCTTGCGCTCCCTGGCCCGCTCCTGCGCACCCTGTTGTCATGTGTGCGTGTGCGTGCATTTGTCCATGTCGTGTGCAGGAGAAGACCACGCTCAAGCTGGACTTCAGCGCCGACGGCATCTACGGCGGCGCGCTCATCGGCGTCAAGTCGCAGGTGCACTAAGTGTGTGGGCTGCCGCACCGCCGGCAGGGTGCATGGTGCCGCCACGGGGGAACCCACGAGCGTGTGATGCGAGTGCGCTGCCTCCTCAGGACTTCATCGTCTTTTACAGCTGGGACGGCAAGCTCATCCGGCGCATCGACGCCAACGTCAAGGGCGTGTACTGGAGCGACAACGGCGAGCAGGTGGGTTCGGCCCGCTTTCGCCCGGCAGTTTTGGCGCAGCGTCGCGATGCAGCTGTTTTGTGCCTGGCGAAGAGCGGTGCTGTCCCTGGCGGCTCATGCCGTGGCGCGTGCGTGCGTGTGCGTGTGTGGGGGGGGGGTTGCTGCAGGTGGCCGTGGTGGGCGACGAGAGCTTCTACCTGCTGCGCTTCAACGCCGAGGTGGTGGAGCAGGCGCTGGCCAGTGAGTGCGGGCGCCCGCGCCGCCGCAGCTTGCAACGGCTCTGGGAGAGGAAGCCCTTGGCGTCAGCGTGTGAGAGACGATGGGGTCGGCCTTCGTGAATGGTGTGCGTGCGCAGGCGGCGGCACGGCGGACCCGGACGGCATCGACGACGCGTTTGAGCTCATCACCGAGGTGAGGGCAGCGCTACGCCCGACTCATGACGCGCCGCATTTGCGCGCCGAGGCGACGGCGCAGCCGGCCCCGCGGGCAGGGGCATGCTCCGCCCGTCTCGCTTGCTGACGGGCGGTGACGGTGCATCCCGGGCGCTGCGCGCGGCGCCCTGCCCGCTCCGTGCAGGTGAGCGAGCGCGTCAAGACGGCCATCTGGGTGGGCGACTGCTTCATCTACAACAACGCGTCGTGGCGGCTCAACTACTGCGTGGGCGGCGAGGTCACCACGCTCTACCACCTGGACCGGCCCATGTACCTGCTGGGCTACCTCGCCTCGCTCAACCGCGTCTTCCTCATCGACAAGTGAGAGCGCTCGCTTGCGCGGGGCGCGGCGCGGCGGGCGGAGTCGTGTCACGCACGTGTGCGGGGCGTGGGCCAGGAAAGTGGAAGGATTTGGTCGTCCCGTGGGCATGCGAGCGAGGCGGCGGGGTGGCGCGTGTGCGACGTGTGCGTGCAGGGAGTTCGGCGTGGTGAGCTACACGCTGCTGCTGTCCATGATTGAGTTCAAGACGCTCGTCATGCGCGGCAACGTGGAGGGCGCGCTGGCGCTGGTGCCCCAGGTGAGGTCCACCAGGCACCCACTCTGCGCTCTTTCTGCGGGGCCGTTGGCTGCACAGGCAACGGCCACTTCTGAGGGCGCAGCAGCAGGGCCGCTCCGTGTGTCCCTCAGCTCGGCGCCTGGCCTCAGCTTTGTTCCGCGGCCTTCCCTCGTCCCGCCTGTGCACCGCCCGGCGAACGTGCCACGTGAGCCGCCGCGCCCCTTGCGCCGCCTGGCCTTGCCGCAACTTCCCACCCGCAGCTGCCCAAGGACGCGCTCAACAGCGTGGCGCGCTTCCTCGAGGCCAAGGGCTTCGTGCGCGAGGCGCTCGACACGGCGGTGGACCCCGACTACCGCTTCGAGCTGGCCATCCAGCTGGGCGACCTCGAGGTGGCCTCGGGCATCGCCGAGCAGGTCGACTCGGAGCCCAAGTGGAAGCAACTGGTGAGCGCCACGCGACGCCCGCGGCTCGCGCCAGCGCTCGCTGCCCCCGCGTCTGCTGAGGCGAAGCAGAAGTGTCGCTCGTTTGGGGCCGGCGACACGTACTGGATGTGTGCAGGGCGAGCTGGCCATGACGTCGGGGCAGCTGGACGTGGCGGCGCAGTGCCTGGCCAAGGCCAAGGACTTCAGCGGGCTGCTGCTCATGCGCAGGTGCGCGGCGCCCGCCGCTTCTCCCTTGTTCGTTTGCGCCCTCCCACTCCGCACAGCTCGCCGGGCTCGCGCCCGACGCGCAGCTTCGCACGCAGCGTGGCGCGGCGTGCCTGATCCCGTCGCCGGGCCTGGCTGGCCGTCCCAGCAGGCGCGAAGGAGCGCTGCAGAGGCGGGGGAAGGCTGAGCGTGCGGTTGCTTGCCGCTGGCGCGCGTGCGTGGTGTGTCCCGCAGCGCCATGGGCGACCGGCAGGGCCTGGCGGCGCTGGCCGAGCAGGCGGCCGAGGCGGGCAAGCACAACGTGGCGTTCCTGTCGCTCTTCCTGCTGGGCGAGCTGGAAAAGTGCGCCAACCTGCTCGTCTCAGTCAACAGGTGCGCCTGCCCTGCCACCCACCCTGCCACCCGCCCTGTGTTGGCTTGCCGCGGGCACGCGCAATCGCCTCCAATCGCCTCCCTTGGGAGTTTGTGGGGGCCCACGCCGGCTGTGCGCGCTCTCACTCCCGTTGGCGGTCGTATGGAGCGAGCGAGCGGGCGCCCGTGGTCTCATTGCTTCCATCGTGCAGGCTTCCCGAGGCGGCGCTCTTCACGCGCACCTACCTCCCCTCGCACATGGCCCAGGTGACTATCTTCGTCCCCCCCACCCCCCCCACCCGCCAGCGACCCTTCCCTCCTCGACTGCCCTGCTCGACGGCTATCGCCAACCCAGCCGCAGCGACCCTGGCTGGCGACGCTCGCGTCTGCGCAGGTGGTGTCTGCGTGGAAGCGCGACCTGGCCACGCTCAACCCCAAGGCCGCCGAGTCTCTGGCCGACCCCGACGAGTACCCCAACCTGTTCCCCGACCTGGGCCTGGCGCTGCGCGCCGAGCGCTGGAGCGCGCAGCAGCGGCGCAGCCTGGCGCAGCTCTCGGCGGCAGAGTACAAGGACTACGAGGGCTTCACGCTCATAGACCTCATCGCCAAGATGAGGGAGCAGGAAGAGGAGGAGGACGAGGCGGCAGAGGTGCGTACGCGTGGCAGGGTGCGAGGGGCTACCGGTGCGCGGCCAGGTGGAAAGCGGAGGCTGAGCGTGGGCATGGTGGTGCGTGGTGGGCGCAGGCGCCGACGCAGAACGGCAACAGCGGCGCGTCGCCCGCCGCGGTGGCGTCGCCGCCGCCCCCGCCGCCGCC
>VFQP010005743.1_pt1 | contig 10621 bp, 9 predicted proteins | sample 3512351 | NCBI WGS metagenome assembly VFQP01 (sample SAMN10412372, study PRJNA504923) | tailings metagenome | isolation source: Relicate 1 Philex TSF1 revegetated site | place: Philippines: Tuba, Benguet | collected 2017-08-29
GCTTGCTGGCCGCGTGCGTGGGGTACATCTTGATCTTGACGTCGAGCACGGTGGTGAGGCCGCCCAGGCCTTGTGCGCCGATGCCCAGCGCGTTGACCTTTTCGTAGAGCTCCAGGCGCAGCTCCTCGACCTGCGTGAGCTTCTCGCCCTTGCCGGCCTTGGTCTGCAGCTCGTACATGTCGATGTCTTCCATGAGCGACTGCTTGGCCAGCAGCATGGCCTTCTCGGCCGTGCCGCCGATGCCGATGCCCAGCATGCCGGGCGGGCACCAGCCCGCGCCCATCAGCGGCACGGTCTTGAGCACCCAGTCGACCAGCGAGTCGCTGGGGTTGAGCATGACGAACTTGGTCTTGTTTTCGCTGCCGCCGCCCTTGGCGGCCACGGTCACGTCGATGGTGTTGCCGGGCACGATCTCGGTGAAGATCACCGCGGGCGTGTTGTCCTTGGTGTTCTTGCGCGCGAAGTGCGGGTCGGCCACGACGCTGGCGCGCAGCTTGTTGTCGGGGTGGTTGTAGCCGCGGCGCACGCCTTCGTTCACCGCGTCTTCGAGGCTGCCCGTGAAGCCCTCGAGGCGCACGTCCATGCCGATCTTGAGGAAGACGTTGACGATGCCCGTGTCCTGGCAGATCGGCCGGTGACCGGTGGCGCTCATGCGGCTGTTGGTGAGGATCTGCGCGATCGCGTCCTTGGCCGCGGGGCTCTGCTCGCGCTCGTAGGCGCGCGCGAGATGGGCGATGTAATCGGCCGGGTGGTAGTAGCTGATGAACTGCAGCGCGCCGGCGATGGATTCGATGAGGTCGTTCTGGCGGATGGTGGTGGGCATGGCGGGTCTCGCGGGAGGGGCTTCAGTGCTTGTCGTTGCCGTGGCTCATGAGGCGGTCGGCCAGGGCGATGGCCAGCGCGCTGAACAGGAAGGCGATGTGGATGATGGTCTGCCACATCAGCACCTTCACGTCGTAGTTGCCGGCGTTGATGAAGGTCTTGAGCAGGTGGATCGAGCTGATGCCGATGATGGCCGTGGCCAGCTTCACCTTGAGCACGCTCGCGTTCACGTGGCTGAGCCACTCGGGCTGGTCGGGGTGGTTCTCGAGACGCATGCGGCTCACGAAGGTTTCATAGCCGCCCACGATCACCATGATCAGCAGGTTGGAGATCATGACCACGTCGATCAGCGCGAGCACCACCAGCATGATGATGGTCTCGTTGAGGCCGCTCAGGGCCACGTCGCTTTTGTAGCCGATGCTCGTGACCAGCTTCTGCAGCGCCGCTTCGTTGCCGAAGGCGGCCTCGATCAGGTGGACCAGTTCGACCCAGAAGTGGAAGACGTAGATGGCCTGCGCGGCGATCAGGCCGATATAGAGCGGCAGTTGCAGCCAGCGGCTGGCGAAGATGAGGTTGGGCAACGGGCGGATCGGGCCGGTCGATTTGACGGGGTCGGTCATGGTGTGGAGGATGAACGGCGCGTGGGGCGGCACCGCGGACGTCGGTTATTGTAGGAGCCCGGACCCTGTCAGGCCGCCGTAAGTGCCGGTGCGCACAGTGCCTGCGGCCCGAATTTCCCTCCCACAAGAAGCCGAGGAGACAAGCACATGTCAACGCCTTCGTCGTCGATCGAATCCGTCCTGGTCGAGAACCGCGTGTTCGAACCCAGCGCTGCCACGGTGGCGTCCGCCCGCATCTCGGGCATGCCCGCCTACGAGGCGCTCTGCGCCGAGGCCGCCAAGGATCCGCAGGCCTTCTGGGCCCGGCTCGCACGCGAGAACCTGGGCTGGCACAAGCCCTTCACCCAGGTGCTCGACGACAGCCAGAAGCCCTTCTACAAGTGGTTCGCCGACGGCCAGATCAACGCCTCGTGGAACTGCCTCGACCGCCACATCGGCACCCCGGTGGAAAACAAGACCGCCATCGTGTTCGAGGCCGACGACGGCGCCGTGACGCGCGTGACCTACAAGGAATTGCTGGCCCGGGTGTCGCAATTTGCGAATACCTTGAAGGCCATGGGCGTGCAGCAGGGCGACCGCGTGGTCATCTACATGCCCATGACCATCGAGGGCGTGGTGGCCATGCAGGCCTGCGCGCGCATCGGCGCCACGCACAGCGTGGTGTTCGGCGGCTTCTCGGCCAAGGCGCTGCAGGAACGCATCCAGGACGCCGGCGCGGTGGCCGTGATCACCGCCAACTACCAGATGCGTGGCGGCAAGGAGCTGCCGCTCAAGGCCATCGTCGACGAAGGCATCGCCATGGGCGGCTGCGAGTCGATCAAGAAGGTCATCGTGTTCCAGCGCACGCCCACGGCCTGCAACATGGTGGCCGGCCGCGACGTGCTCTGGCACGAGGCCATCGCCGGCCAGAGCACCGAGTGCGCGCCGACCTTCGTGGGCGCCGAGCACCCGCTGTTCGTGCTCTACACCTCGGGCTCCACGGGCAAGCCCAAGGGCGTGCAGCACAGCACCGGCGGCTACCTGCTGTGGGCCCGGCTCACCATGCTCTGGACCTTCGACCTCAAGCCCGAGGACGTGTTCTGGTGCACCGCCGACATCGGCTGGATCACCGGCCACACCTACGTGGCCTACGGCCCGCTCGCCGCGGGCGCCACGCAAGTGGTGTTCGAGGGCGTGCCCACCTACCCGAACGCGGGCCGCTTCTGGCAGATGATCGAGAAGCACAAGGTCACGATCTTCTACACCGCGCCCACCGCGATCCGCTCGCTCATCAAGGCGGCCGAGGGCGACGAGAAGGTGCACCCGAAGAACTGGAACCTCGACAGCCTGCGCCTGCTGGGCTCGGTGGGTGAGCCCATCAACCCCGAGGCCTGGATGTGGTACCACCGCCATGTGGGTCACGAGCGCTGCCCCATCGTGGACACCTTCTGGCAAACCGAAACCGGCGGCCACATGATCACGCCGCTGCCGGGCGCCACGCCGCTGGTGCCGGGTTCGTGCACGCTGCCGCTGCCCGGCATCGAGGCTGCGATCGTGGACGAGCAGGGCAACGACGTGCCCAACGGCTCGGGTGGCATCCTGGTGGTCAAGAAGCCCTGGCCCTCGATGATCCGCACCATCTGGGGCGACCCCGAGCGCTTCAAGAAGAGCTACTTCCCCGAAGAGCTCAAGGGCTATTACCTGGCCGGCGACGGCGCAGTGCGCAGCGCCGACCGCGGCTACTTCCGCATCACCGGCCGCATCGACGACGTGCTCAACGTCTCGGGCCACCGCATGGGCACGATGGAGATCGAGTCGGCCCTGGTGGCCAAGACCGACCTCGTGGCCGAAGCCGCGGTGGTGGGCCGCCCCGACGACCTCACGGGCGAGGCCATCGTGGCCTTCGTGGTGCTCAAGCGCGCGCGCCCCACGGGCGACGAGGCCAAGGCCCTGGCCAAGGAGCTGCGCGACTGGGTCGGCAAGGAGATCGGCCCCATCGCCAAGCCCAAGGACATCCGCTTCGGCGACAACCTGCCCAAGACCCGCAGCGGCAAGATCATGCGCCGCCTGCTGCGCGCCATCGCCAAGGGCGAGGCCATCACGCAGGACGTGTCCACGCTGGAGAACCCGGCCATCCTGGAGCAGCTCGCGCAGAACAACTGAGCGGCGCGCGCCCAACAAAAAACCCGCTGCGGTGCAGCGGGTTTTTTTTCGGGGGGCGAAGGGCGTTTACTTCTGGCCCAGCACCCAGGCCGCGAGCTTCTTGGCTTCGGCCTCGTTCACCTGCGGGTTCGCGGGCATGGGGATCGCACCCCAGACGCCCGAGCCGCCCTTCTGGATCTTGGTGGCGAGCATGTCGGCGGCCTTGGCGTCGCCGGCGTACTTCTTGGCCACGTCCTTGTACGACGGGCCGACCAGCTTCTTGTCGACCGCGTGGCAGGCCATGCAGTTCTTGGACTTGGCCAGCGCTTCGTCGGCCATGGCAGGGGCCGCCAGGGTGGTCATGACGGCCATAATCAGGAGCGCGCGTTTCATGGGTTTTCCTTTGAGAAGTCGAGGGGCTTGCGCGGGCGATTCTAGCGAGCGGGCGCTGCGTGCCTGGCTGCAACCGAAGTTCTTTGCCGGGTTTTACCCGCGCTTTACCGGAGGCTGTGATGTATCTGCTGGGCCTGGGGCTGGTGCTCTTGTTGATGAAGTACCTCGAGGTCGACCCGGTGGCCACGTGGTCGTGGTGGGTGGTGCTGGCCCCGTTCGCCGCGGCCGCGGCCTGGTGGGCCTGGGCCGATGCCACGGGCTACACCAAGCGGCGCGCGATGGAGAAGATGGAGCTCAAGAAGAAGCAGCGCATCGACAAGCAGCGCGAATCGCTGGGCCTCAAGCCGGGCAAGCGCCGCTGAGCCGCGGCGCCCGCCCGGGGCGCGGCATCAGAAGTCGTCGAGCACCGCGCCCTTGCTGGCGCTGGCCGCGTTGAACGCGAACTTGGCCTGCACGCCGCGCGTGTAGCGCGGCTCGGGGGCCTTCCAGGCGGCGCGGCGTTGGGCGAGTTCGGCCTCGTCCACATTGAGTTCGAGCTTGAGCTGGTGGGCGTCGATGGTGATCGAGTCGCCTTCGTTGACCAGCGCGATGGTGCCGCCGGCCGCGGCCTCGGGCGCCACGTGGCCCACCACCATGCCCCAGGTGCCGCCCGAGAAGCGGCCGTCGGTGATCAGGCCCACGCTCTCGCCCAGGCCGGCGCCGATCAGCGCGCCGGTGGGAGCCAGCATCTCGGGCATGCCCGGGCCGCCCTTGGGGCCGAGGTAGCGCAGCACCATCACGTCGCCGGCCTTGATCTTGCCGTCGAGAATGGCCTGCAGCGCCGATTGCTCGTCGTTGAACACGCGCGCCGGGCCGGTGATCACCGGGTTCTTCAGGCCCGTGATCTTGGCCACCGCGCCCTCGGGCGAGAGGTTGCCCTTGAGGATGGCCAGGTGGCCCTGGGCGTACATGGGGTTGCCGATCGGGCGGATCACGTCCTGGTCCTTGCGCGGCTCGTCGGGCACGTCCTTGAGCACTTCGGCGATGGTCTGGCCCGTGATGGTCAGGCAGTCGCCGTGCAGCAGACCCGCGTTGAGCAGGATCTTCATGACCTGCGGGATGCCGCCGGCCTGGTGCAGGTCGACCGCGAGGTACTTGCCGCTGGGCTTGAGGTCGCACAGCACGGGGGTGCGCTGGCGGATGCGCTCGAAATCGTCGATCGACCATTCCACGCCCGCGGCGTGGGCAATGGCCAGGAAGTGCAGCACCGCGTTGGTGGAGCCGCCGGTGGCCATGATCACCGCCACCGCGTTCTCGATCGCCTTCCTGGTGACGATGTCGCGCGGCTTGATGTCTTTCTTGATGGCCTCGAGCAGCACCTTGGCCGATTCCTTGGCCGAGTTCTGCTTCTCGTCGTGCGGGTTGGCCATGGTGGACGAGTAGGGCAGCGAAATGCCCAGCGCCTCGAACGAGGAGCTCATGGTGTTGGCGGTGTACATGCCGCCGCACGAGCCGGTGCCGGGAATGGCGTGCTGCTCGATGTCCTTGAGTTCCTGGTCGCTGATCTTGCCCGCGGCGTTCTGGCCCACGGCCTCGAACACGCTCACGATGTTCAGGTCCTGGCCCTTCCACTTGCCCGGCAGGATGGTGCCGCCGTACACGTAGATGGCCGGCACGTTGGCGCGCAGCATGCCGATCAGGCCGCCGGGCATGTTCTTGTCGCAGCCGCCGACCACGACCACGCCGTCCATCCACTGGCCCTGCACGCAGGTCTCGATGCAGTCGGAGATGACCTCGCGGCTGACCAGCGAGTACTTCATGCCCTCGGTGCCCATGGCCATGCCGTCGCTGATGGTGGGCGTGCCGAAGATCTGCGGGTTGCCGCCGGCTTCGATGATGCCTTGCACGGCCGCGTCGGCCAGCTTCTGCAGGCCCGAGTTGCAGGGCGTGATGGTGCTGTGGCCGTTGGCCACGCCCACCATGGGCTTGCCGAAGTCGCTTTCCTGGTAGCCCATGCCGTAGTACATGGAGCGGTTGGGGGCGCGCGACTTGCCCTGGGTGATGTTGTCGCTGCGCAGCGGGATGATCCGCTTGGAGTCCTGGGCCATGGTGTCTCTCTCGGGTTCGTGGGGGGACGGAAAGCCCCGGAGTATGCGGCAGCGCCGCCCGGGCATCCAATGGGATCGGCCCCTGCCACTGATATGCTGGGCTTATGACAGACACCCCAAATCTGCAGCGCGGCGAATGGCGGCAGTGGCGCCAGTTCGCCGTGCTGGCCGAAGAGCTGCACTTCGGCCGCGCCGCGGCCCGTCTGCACATGACCCAGCCCGCGCTGACCCAGGCCATCGCGGCGCTCGAAGCGTCGCTGGGCGTGCGCCTGTTCGACCGCAACCGCCGCCGCGTGGCCCTGAGCGTGGCCGGCCAGGCCCTGCTGCCCGAGGTGAACGAGCTGCTGCGGCGCGCCCAGACGCTGCCCGCGCTGGCGCGCGCGGCCGCACACGGGGAAAGCGGGCGGCTGCGCGTGGCCTTCGTGTCCACCGTGGGCTACGGCCTGCTGCCGCCCTGGGTGCGGCGCTTTCGCGAGCGCTGGCCGCGCGTGGCGCTTGAGCTGGTCGAGGCCACGAGCGATCAGCAGCTCGAAGGCCTGCTGCGCGGCGAGATCGACGCCGGCTTTCTGCTGCACGCGCCGGGCAGTGCGCCCGCGGGCCTGGCGCGCCTGTCGCTCACCAGCGAGCCGCTGGTGCTGGCGCTGCCCGAGGCCCACCCGCTGGCCTCGCGCGCGCGCCTGTCGCTGCGCGCCGTGCTCGACGAGCCGCTGGTGCTGTTTCCGCGCCGCATCCTGCCCGAGCTGCACGACGCGGTGCTGCAGCTCTACCGCGGCGCGGGCCGCACGCCGCAGGTGGCGCAGGAGGCGATCCAGATGCAGACCATCGTGAACCTGGTGTCGGCCGGCCTGGGGCTGGCCTGGGTGCTGCACAGCGTGCGGCAGTTCCAGCGGCCCGGCGTGGTCTACCGGCCGCTGGCCATGCCGGCGGGGCAGGGCGTGCCGCTGTGCGAGACCAGCCTGGTCTGGCGCGAGGGCGAGGCCAATCCGGCGCTGCAGCGCTTCATCGAGGCCCACCGTGCACAATGACCGACCATGTTGATGCATCCCCAGATCGATCCCGTGGCCCTGCAGATCGGGCCGCTCGCCGTGCACTGGTACGGCCTGACCTACCTCGCGGCCTTCGGCCTGTTCTACTGGCTCGCGCGGCTGCGCCTGCGGCATTTGCCGTACGCGGCCATCACCGCGCCGCGGCGCTGGGAGCCGCGCGACGTGGAGGACATCCTGTTCCTCGGCGTGGTGGGCGTGGTGGCGGGCGGGCGCGTGGGCTACTGCCTGTTCTACCAGCCGGCCTATTACCTGCAGCACCCGCTCGAGGTGTTCTACCTGTGGCAGGGCGGCATGAGCTTTCACGGCGGGCTGATCGGCGTGCTGCTGGCCCAGCTCTGGTACGCCCGCAGCCGCGGCCGCCCGTTCTTCGAGGTGATGGACTTCATCGCACCCTGCGTGCCCACGGGCCTGGCGGCCGGGCGCGTGGGCAATTTCATCAACGGTGAGCTCTGGGGCCGCGTGGCCGATCCGGCGCTGCCCTGGGGCATGGTGTTTCGCGGCGCGGGCGACGCGCCGCGCCACCCCTCGCAGGTCTACCAGTTCCTGCTCGAAGGCCTGCTGTTGTTCGTGCTGCTGTGGCTCTACGCGCGCCAGCCACGCCGCACGGGGCAGGTGTCGGGCGCGTTCCTGTTCGGCTATGGCGTGTTCCGCTTCATCGCCGAGTTCTTCCGCGAACCCGACGCGCACCTGGGTCTGCTGGCCCTGGGCATGAGCATGGGGCAGTGGCTGTGCGTGCCCATGATCGTGGGCGGCATCGGCCTGTGGTGGTGGAGCAGCCGGCGCGCCTGAAGCGCGGCGGCCCAGGGTTTCCCCGGTGAGCAAAGGCAGCGGGGTGCCTCAGAATTAGCCGTAATTACAGATGATTACGGACCCTTGCTGCCATGCGCGTGGTGCTCAACTCCCTGCACGATGAAGTGGCCTCGCGGCTGCGCGAGCGCATCTTCGCGGGCGAGCTCGCGCCGGGCGGCTTCCTCGACGAGCCCGCGCTCTGCGCCGAAATGGGCATCTCGCGCACGCCGCTGCGCGAGGCGCTCAAGGTGCTCACCGCCGAAGGCCTGCTGCGCCACGAGCCGCGCCGCGGCTGCTTCGTGGCCGAGATCACCGAGCGCGACCTCGATGAAATCTTCCCCGTGATCGCGCTGCTGGAAGGTCGCTGCGCCTTCGAGGCCGCGACCCACGCGAGCGACGCCGAGCTCGCCGCGCTGGCCCACCTGCACGACAAGCTCGAACGCGCCGCGCGCGCCCGGCGCATCAACGAGTACTACGCGGTCAACTTCGCCATCCACGAGGCCATCATCACGCTGGCCGACAACCGCTGGCTCGCGCAGGTGATCGGCGATCTGCGCAAGATCCTCAAGCTCGCGCGGCTGCAGCAGCTGCACGCGCCCGGGCGGCTCGAGCAAAGCCTGTCCGAGCACCTGGCGGTGTTCGCCGCGCTCAAGGCGCGCGACGCCGAGGGCGCCGAAGCGGCCATGCGCACCCACCTCACGCGCCAGCGCGTTGCGCTGCGCGAACTCGCCCGGCAACAGAAATCGCGCCTGAGCGCCTGACACCAAGGGTCCGCATGAACACCGGTCAATGGATCTCCGAGCAGGTGGTGGCGCGGCTGCGCCCCGCCAGCGCCCGGGCGGCGGCGCCCGCGCCGCGCTCCACCGAAGAGCGCCTGCGCGCACGCCTGCGCCAGGCCGACGAGGCCTTGTCGCCGCGCGCGCTGCGCCAGGCCCACGAGCAGCTCAAGGCGGTGGTCGACCCGCTGGTGAGCGAGGTCGAGGGCGGGCGCCGCGCGCAGGCCGTGATCGACTGGTACGCGCAGGCCCCGCTGGAGGAGCGGCGCGACCTGTGGCTGCTCATGAGCGAGCGCTTCATGGCCGACCCGCAGAAGGTGAAGCAGGCGCAGGCCGAGTACCTGGCGGCGGTGGGCACGCCGGGCGAGGCCGCGGCCGAGGTGCTCTACCGCCGCGCCACGGTGTCGCCGCGCCGGCGCCTGCTGCAGCGCTTCAGCGCGCACCCGCAGGGCATCCGTTTCCTGGTCGACATGCGCGCCGAGCTGCAGCCCGCGCTGCGCAACGATGCGCGGCTGCAGGCGCTCGACGTCGAGATGGAATACATGTTCTCGACCTGGTTCGACGTGGGCTTTCTCGAGCTGCGCCGCATCAGCTGGGACTCGCCCGCGTCGCTGATCGAAAAGCTGATCCGCTACGAGGCGGTGCACGACGTGCGCGGCTGGAACGACATGAAGAACCGGCTCGACAGCGACCGCCGCTGCTACGGCTTCTTCCACCCCAGCCTCCCGGGCGAGCCGCTGATCTTCGTCGAGGTGGCGCTGGTCAATGAGATCGCGGGCAGCATCACGCCGCTGCTCGACGAGACCGCCGCGCCGGTGGACCTCGCGCGCGCCACCACGGCCATCTTCTATTCGATCAGCAACACGCAGACCGGCCTCAAGGGCGTGAGCTTCGGCGACGCGCTGATCAAGCGCGTGGTCGATACGCTCAAGACCGAGTTCCCGCGCCTGCGCACCTTCGCCACGCTCTCGCCCATCCCGGGCCTGCGCGCCTGGCTCCAGAAAAACGCGCCGACCGAGCTGCTCAAGGCCTGGGAGCGCCACGCCGAGCTCGACGAAAAGGCCCCCGAACGCGCCGCGCTGCTCGGCTGGGCCGCGCGCTACCTGGGCCAGGCGCTGCACGAGGGCAAGCCCGTGGACGCCGTGGCGCGCTTTCACCTGGGCAACGGCGCGCGCGTGGAGCAACTGCACTGGGGCGCCGACCCCTCGCCCAAGGGCATCAAGCAGTCCTACGGCCTCATGGTGAACTACCTCTACGACCTGCGCCGCCTGGACAAGAACCGGGCCCTGCTCGCGGCCGGAAAAATCCCGATAGCCGGGACCATCGAAGCCCTCTACCGTAAGCTGTCGTGACACGACCGCCGGGCCAGGGGGCTCATATTCCAACCACAGGAGACACCATGCAACCAGCTTTCAACCGCCGTGCGCTGCTGCGCGCGGCCGCGGCCTCGGCCGTGCTCGGCCCCGTGGGCGTGCGCGCCCAGTCGGCCTGGCCCTCGCGGCCCGTGACCATGGTCGTGCCATTCCCCGCCGGGGGCGGCACCGACGCTTTCGCGCGTCCCATGGCGGCCTCGTTCACCAAGCTGGCTGGCAAGGCCCTGGTCATCGACAACCGCGGCGGCGCCGGCGGCACCCTGGGCGCGAGCGTGGCGGCCAAGGCCGCGCCCGACGGCTACACGCTGTTCATGGGTGCGGTGCACCACTCGATCGCGCCCAGCATGTACCCCCGGCTCGACTACAACATCGAGACCGACCTGGTCCCGCTGATCCTGGTGGCCAGCGTGCCGCAGGTGGTGGTGGTGAACCCGAAGAACGTCACCGCGCCCGACTTCAAGAGCTTCCTCGCGCACATCCGCGCCAACCCGGCCAAGCTCAACTACGGCTCGGCCGGCAGCGGCACCTCGCACCACCTCGCGGGCGAGCTGTTCAAGCAGCAGACCAAGACCTTCATCACCCACATCCCCTACC
>VFQP010005744.1_pt1 | contig 10620 bp, 7 predicted proteins | sample 3512351 | NCBI WGS metagenome assembly VFQP01 (sample SAMN10412372, study PRJNA504923) | tailings metagenome | isolation source: Relicate 1 Philex TSF1 revegetated site | place: Philippines: Tuba, Benguet | collected 2017-08-29
CCTTGCGGCAGTAGCGCAGCGACGCCAGCGTGTCGGCGGTCTCGCCCGACTGCGACACGACGAGTGCGGCACTGTCCTTCGACAGCGGCATCTCGCGATATCGGAACTCGGAGGCGACATCGATGTCGACCGGCAGGCGGGCGTGCCGCTCCAGCCAGTACTTGCCGATCAGGCCCGCGAGATAGGCGGTGCCGCAGGCCGAGACTGCCAGGCGGTCCAGCTTCGCGAAATCGTACGGGACGGGGAAGTCACGCACTGTGTTCGTCGTGAAGTCGAGATAGTGGGCGAGCGTGTGGGAGATCACCTCCGGCTGCTCATGGATTTCCTTTTCCATGAAATGCCGGTGATTGCCCTTGTCGACCAGAAAGCTCGTACCGATCGATTGCTGGCGCGGACGATCGACGGGCTCACCCGCCATGTCGAAGATCTGCACATGGTTGCGGCGCACGACCGCCCAGTCGCCGTCCTCGAGATAGGTGATGGAATCGGTGAACGGCGCCAGCGCGATGGCGTCTGAACCGAGATACATCTCGCCTTCGCCATGCCCGATGGCGAGCGGCGGACCGTTGCGCGCACCGACGATGAGGTCCTCGTCACCGCGGAACATGATGGCCAGCGCGAACGCGCCTTCGAGCCTCTTCAGCGCACGGAACGCGGCGTCGACCGGCCGCGCGCCCCGGCGCGTCTCGCGGGCCACGAGATGCGCGACGACCTCGGTGTCGGTCTGCGAAGTGAAATCGTAGCCGTCTGCCTTCAGTTCCTCGCGCAACTCGGCGAAGTTCTCGATGATCCCGTTGTGGACGATTGCCACGTCGCCCGAGAAATGCGGATGGGCATTGGTCTCGTTGGGGACGCCGTGGGTCGCCCAGCGTGTGTGGCCGATGCCGATCGTGCCGGCCAGCGGCTCGGACTGCAGCCGGCGCTCGAGGTTGATCAGCTTGCCTTCGGCGCGCCTTCTGGCGAGCGTCCCGTGCTCGATGGTCGCGACGCCGGCCGAATCGTAGCCGCGGTACTCAAGTCTCTTCAAAGCGTCGACGATAAGCGGCGCCACCGGCGCGCTGCCGACGATCCCGACGATCCCGCACATGTTCCGCCTCCTGCCCGCCCGGGGCTCCCCTCAGGGTCGGCCGTATCTAGGCCGAAGCCCTGTTGGGGCGAAAATCAACATTCGTTTCGCTCGATTTCAGCGATCGAAGCCCCAGAATGTCAGCTTTCGCTTAGAATCCCGTTACCGGGACCGCTCACTTCTTCGCCGCGGCGCGCTTCTCGCGCAACTCCTTGGCGCGCCCGGGAATCGTCGTCTGCCGGGCGCGGCCGAAGGCCAGCGCATCGTCCGGCACGTCGTCAGTGATCGTGCTCCCCGAAGCGACATAGGCGTCGCGCCCGATCTTGACCGGCGCCACGAGCGACGAGTTCGAGCCCACGAAAGCGCCCGCCCCGACGTCGGTGACGAACTTGGAATAGCCGTCATAATTGCAGGTGATCGTGCCGGCGCCGAGGTTCGCCTTCGCGCCGATGAAGGCATCGCCGACATACGACAGATGTGGAACCTTGGCGCCGGGACCGATCTCGGCCTTCTTGATCTCGACGAAATTGCCGACCTTCGCCTTTTCCTTCAAGTCGGCGCCGGGGCGCAACCTGGCATACGGGCCGACCTCGCAGTTCGCACCAACCTTGGCGCCTTCCAGATGACTGTTCGCCCGGATCGTGGCGCCTGTTTCGATCGTCACGCCTGGACCGAAAAAAACATTAGGTTCGACAATCACATCCTGGGCGATCTTCGTGTCATGCGCAAATGTTACTGTGTCGGGCGCGATCATGGTCACGCCGTCGAGCATGACCTGCCGGCGACGGCGCCACTGCCATATCGCTTCGGCCTGCGACAGTTCCACCCGGTTGTTGATGCCGAGCGCATCCTCGAACGACGCTTCGGTCGCGACGACAGCCAGCCCGCGTTCGGTGGCGATCGAGACGATGTCGGTGAGGTAGAATTCGCCTTTGGCGTTGGTGTTGCCGACCGCGTCGAGCAGGCCGAGCGCCTTGTCCCCGGCTATGCCCATAATGCCGCCGTTGCAGAAGGCAATACGCCGCTCCTCGGGCGACGCGTCCTTCTCTTCCCTGATCGCAACGAGCGCGCCGCCCTTCTCGATCAGCCGCCCGTAGCCGGTCGGATTGTCGGTCCGGAAACCCATGACGACAACAGCGGCGCCGTCGGCAAGCTTTGCTCTTACGTCGTCGATAGCGCTCTGGCTGAGCAGTGGCGTATCGCCGAACATCACCAGCACGTCGTCGTAGCCCCGTGCGATCGCGTCGCGCGCAGCCAGAACGGCATTGGCCGTTCCGAGCCGCTTTTCCTGAAGGAAGTTCTCGGACCCTGGCGCGAAATCTTTCGCGGCCTCGGCGACCTTCTCTGCCCCGTGGCCGACGACGATCGCGAGGTCACCGGCGCCCGCCGCGCGCGCCACCGCTGTCACATGGCCCAGCATCGGCAGGCCGGCGATCGGATGCAGCACTTTCGGCAGCGCACTCTTCATGCGCGTGCCTTCGCCGGCGGCGAGGATGACGGAAAGGCAGGATCGCTGGGTCATGGGCGGGAACCGGTGAGGGAGAGCCGCCGGAGGGGGTCCGTACTCAAGATCGGGTACAGACTCCTGACGGTTGTCTCGGAATCGGAAGCTGTTTATCACCGCCGCGACCGCGCACCAAACCACCTCCCCGGACAAAACGCTTGCACAACGCCCTTACCGGACGCACCGGCATCGCGATCCTCGTCATGATCGTCACGCCGCTGCTGTTCTCGTCGAATCTGATCTTCGGTAAGGCCGCGCTTTCCGAGGTTGCGCCTTTCACGCTTGCCTTCCTTCGCTGGGTTCTGGTCGCCGCGATCCTGTCGCCACTGATTCTGCGTGAGCGCGCCGGTCTTCGGGCAGTCCTGTCGCAGGCGTCGGGGCTGGTGATGCTGCTCGGCTTCATCGGCATGGGGATCTGCGGGGGCGTCGTCTACCTTGCCCTGCTGCGCACGACCGCGACCAACGCGACGCTCATCTACACCACGTCGCCCGTCATGATCCTGCTGCTCGAGGCCGTGGTCTCGGGCCGGGCAATCGGCGTGCGCGAGGCCGTCGGCTCCCTGATCGCTTTCATGGGCGTGGCCGCGATCGTGCTGCGCGGCGATCTCGGTGCGCTGGCGTCACTGTCCTTCAACGCGGGAGATCTCCTCCTGGTGGTCGGAACGCTCGGCTGGGCTGTCTATTCGATCCTCTATCGCGACCCGCGCCTGTCGGGCCTTTCGACCCCCGCGCTTCTCGGCGTCGTCGCGGCGGCCGGATCGATCACGTTGCTGCCATTCGCGATCTGGGAGTTCCTCTCGGGCGAGCTCATGCCGGTAACCACCACGGCCTGGACAGCAATTGGCGGGATCGTACTGCTGGCCTCGCTGCTTGCCTTCTCCGGGTTCCAGTTCGGCCTGAGGGTGTTCGGCCCGTCGGTCGCCGGCATCTTCATGTATCTGCTGCCGCCTTACGGCGTCGGCCTCGCGGTGCTGCTGCTGGGCGAACCCTTCGAGGCGTACCATGCCGCCGGGATCGCACTGGTCATGGGCGGCATCGTGCTCGCGACCGCTCCGGTCGCTTGGATCAGGGAAAAGCTCGAACGTTAGCCGAGCGCGCCGAGGCCGGGGAACGTTTCCAGAAGCCAGTAGGAAAACGCCTGCATCGTACCGGTGACGAACATCAGGCCGGCCAGCACCAGCAGGCCGCCGATCACCTTCTCGACCTTGCCGAGATGCACGCGGAAACGCGCCAGGAAGCGCATGAAGGCGCCCGAAAACAGGGACGCAATCAGGAAGGGGATGCCAAGGCCGAGCGAATAGGCGGCAAGCAGCACGGCGCCCTCTCCGACCGTCTCGCGTCCGCCCGCGAGCGTCAGGATGGGTCCCAGCACCGGCCCAATGCAGGGTGTCCAGCCAAACGCGAAGGCCAGTCCCATCGTGTAGGCGGCGACCGCGCTGGCCGGCTTGCCGCGCGACTGGAACCGCGCCTCGCGCGACAGGAACGGAATGCGCAGGACGCCGAGGAAATTGAGCCCCATGACGATGATCACGACGCCGGCCGCGATCGCCAGCGGCTCCTGCCAGAACCTGAGCAGCCTGCCGATCGTCGATGCGCCGGCGCCAAGAGCCACGAAGACCGTGGTGAAGCCGAGCACGAAAGCCACGGAGGCGACGATCAGCGCGCGCCGCGCGCCGGGCGCGGCCTCCGCAGCGTCGCCGCTGGCGCGAAAATCGTCGACCGACACGCCGGCCATGTAGCAGAGATAGGGCGGCACGAGCGGCAGCACGCAGGGCGAAAGGAATGAGATCGCCCCTGCCCCGACCGCGGTCAGATAGCCGACATCGACTGCCATGATGATCCGGAAAGCGCTCCGCCCGACCTTGCCCGCCCGGATATAGCCTCGTCCGCTACCGGCAACCAATCACCATCGCGTGGCGAAACGCCGCTGCCTGCTTCCTCAGACGAAAAAGGACCCGCGGCAAGACCGCGGGTCCCTCGACACGCTGTTGATTTGCAAGCCGGGCCGAGCGCCCTACCTGCGGTTGCCGCTCCAGCTGCCTTCGACCTGGTCGGGGTTCTTGCCGAAATTGTAGCTGCCGTCGAACGAGCTTCCGTCGCCGGCGAGCACGAACTTGCCGGACCCCGAATAGCCGTCGGCCTGCTTCCAAGCGAAGCGCAGCACATTGCCCTTCACGTTGCCCTTGAAGGTGCCCTTGCTGCCGTCGTCGCCGTTCCAGCTGCCGCTGACCGACGCCCCCTTCTGGGTCATCTTCATGGTGTAGCCGGTGCCGTCGTCACCGGCGACGGTCCAGTTGCCGGTGAACGCAACCGCCTGGGTCGCCTTCTTCTTGCCGGCACCGTCGTTGTCGACCGGCTTGAGGGTCTTGCCCTTGGCGAAGCCGGCGCCGCCCTGCATCGGTGCCGCGTCGAATGCCAGGAACTTCGCGGACACGCAGCCCTGATGAGGCTGGGAGATGCGGCACCACCCGTTACCGGCGCCAGCCGCTCCCTGGTCTCCTCCGCCGGCATTGCCGCCTGCATTGCCGTTCGGCTTGAGCGTCTTGCCCTTCGCGAAGCCGGCTCCGCCGGCCAGGCATGCGCCGACGACGCTCACCTCGCTTCCGTCCGGCACCTGCGCGATGACGTCGCCGTCCTTCGCCCTGTTGCGGACGTTCAGCACTTCCTCGCCGACCGAAGCGACGGACACGGTTGCCGGGCCGACCGGACATTCGGCCGACTGCGCGTTTCCGGGCGGTGGCGCCGGTTCGCCTTCTTCGGGGACTTCGACGACCTCGTCAGGCTGGGCGGGCGGGGCCCCGCCGGCGCCATTCACCTCGGCAATCTCGCTCACCATGATGAACGCCATCATTGAGGTGCCGGCGACGACGAAGGTACCTCCCTTGCGGGCTGCCATGATCAGGTCGTCAGCCTTGTCCTTCGACGTGGAGAAGGCGATCCTCTTCGATTCGCCCTCCTTGAAAGCGCGATCACTCCACGCGCACTGTCCCGCTCCCGGCGTCGCTTGCTCCGCCGGCTGCGCAGCAGGCTCGAAATTGATCAGCACAGACGTGTTCTTGATCTGCACATTCATGCCGCCGCCGCTGCAGGTCAGCCAGCCTGTGTCCGCTTTGGCTCCGGTGCCGCTGCCGTCCTTGGGCCTGCCAGTCGTCTTGACCGGACGATTCGCCCTGGCGGCGGCCTCCACATTAGCCACACACGCACGGTATTCGCGGTCTCGTGCGCTGGTGTGTTCGCGGAGAACGTTCAAATAATCGCTGCCGAGGCCCAGGCAAAACTTGAGATGTGCCTGCGAGTCGTCGGTCCAGAATCCACCCTTGAACCCGCACCCGTATCCGTAGGACTGGAGAAGGAGCGCGACGGCCGTGTTCGCATAGTGGTTACATTCCGAGAGAGGCGGGAACTGGCGAACCACCTGCTTCCAGGTCTCGCACATGTAATTGGCCGGACTCATGCTGAGGCGGCAGGCTTGAGCCGAGTAGACCGCCTGCCCGTTGTCGGGAATCGCCATGGTGAACCCTTCGCCGGGTTCGACCTCGAACTGCCCCCTGCCCTCGATGATCACGTTATAGTGGGTGATCTTGTCGTATTGGCGCAGCAGCGTCACGGCCAGCGTTCGCTGATTGTCTTTGGTCCAGAACGCTTCCCGCAGGCATGTCCGGGTCACACTGGCACAATCGTCCGCGGCGCGGGCTGCACCGGGTGCAACCGACATGACCGCGACGAGCACAAGGAAGGTCAGGGCGGACCAGAGAGACGGTCCGTTCAAGGAACGCTGAAGTCGAGGCATGTGAGGCTCCGCACGACGACCGAAGGCCCGACGCGCAACGCCGTGCCCAGCATGGTTTTGATGTCCCTCTGGCAAACGATAGACGATCAAAAAATGTTCGGCAATATTCTAGGTTGCATTGGTTTGTAGGCGCGCGCAGAAATCACGGAATCTAAATTAGAGAGTGCTTTGGGATGTGCGTGTCATCACTTGGCGAGCGCGAACCGTTTTGCGGGCCGAGGGCAAAGGAAATGAGTACCGCCATTTGGTGAGCCGGGAGGGGATCGAACCCTCGACCACATGATTAAAAGTCACGTGCTCTACCACTGAGCTACCGGCCCATCAGTGCCGCGCGGTTCGATGCGGCAAATGGGAAAAGCTCCCGGCGGGTCGCCCCCGGAAGCGGCGCGGACCATATGGAGGCGTGTGGCAACGGTCAATCGCAATTCATGCGTCACAGTCGCGTCGCAATCCTCGCGTAAAAGACGCTCATCCGCTTCCGCGGCTGACCATGGATGAACCGGCAGCGCGTCGAGGTGGTAGGAAAAGGTCGGGCTCGCCCGGCCTTTTTTGTTGCCCGGCCCTGCTCGATACGACGCTTTCAGCCGGGAAGGCACGTGCCTCCCCGGCTGTCGGCCGATCTGTTGGGCAGGCCGCCAGGAATCAGCCGGCCTTGAAGCCGCTCGCGCCCCGCGGCGCCACCTGCGACTTGGTCTTCGAGCATTTGCCGTACACGGTGCCGTCGGGCTGGGTGGCGTCCGTGTACGTGCCCTTACAGTCCAGTTCGAGCACCAGACACGAGCCGATGCCCTTGCATACCGCGCCGCCATTGCCGTCCGGATGCGTGGCGGCAAATCCGGCCTGCGGGATGGCGACCAGCGCCGGAGCGGCGATGATGGCGGCGAGCGAGAGGCGCTTGAGGATGGAGGTCATTGTCGTTTCCTTTGTTGGTTGGGGGATCACCGTCGCGGCGTCCATGCCCCTCGGTCGTGGCCCGGCCGACAAAGGTTCACGCATGCCTGCGAATTTTTTCTTGGCCCGACTGATCCCCCGCGCCGACGAAACCAAAGACTCTTCGGAACAATCCAACTGAACGCACGTTCGGCTCCCAGGGACACCGTTTCCGAGGAGAAGACAGATGACGAAGATCCTGAAGGGCCTCTGCGTTTCCGCGCTCGCCCTGTCGTTCGCAGCCGCGCCGGCAGTCGCGGCTCCGTTCATCCCGACCGTGACCGCGCCGGAGAGTTCGGGCGTCGAAAAGGTTCAGTACAACCCGAACTGGCGCGTGGAGCGGCGTATCGATCGCGCCGAGCGCCGCGCTGAGCGTCGCGAGATGAGGCAGATGGAGCGGCGCGGCGACTACTACTATTATAACGGCTATCGCGGCTACCGCGACCGTCGTGCCGGTTACCGTGAGTTCAACGGCGTGTGGTTCCCGGCTGCCGCGTTCATCGCCGGTGCGATCGTGACCGGAGCCATCCAGGCAGAGCGCGGCGCGGGCAACCACGTCGACTGGTGCTACGATCGCTACCGCTCGTACCGGGCGGCGGACAACAGCTACAATCCCGGCCGCGGCCTGCCGCGTCGCCAGTGCAACTCGCCGTTTGACTGATCGCGGTTTGCGCTCATTGGTGAAAGGCCCGGCTCAGCCGGGCCTTTTCCTGTCTTGGAGCGTCCGTATTCTACGTCGATGACAGCGTCCGGCGAACCGCCTCCCGCCAGCCTTTCAGCTTGCGGATGCGTTCCTTGCCCTCCATCCCGGGCTTGAAGCGTCGCTCCAGCGCCCAGGTTTTTGCGAAGTCCTTGGCCTTGGGCCAGACGCCGGCCCGCGAGCCCGCCAGCCAGGCAGCGCCAAGCGCGGTCGTCTCGAGAATCGTCGGGCGGTCGACCGGCGCGTCGAGAATGTCCGCGAGGCGCTGCATCGTCCAGTCTGAAGCGACCATGCCGCCATCGACCCTCAGCACAGTCTTGCCCTCGCCCTTCCAGTCCTTGCGCATGGCGTCGAGCAGGTCCCGGGTCTGGTAAGCGACCGATTCCAGTGCCGCACGCGCGAACTCCGCTGGCCCGGAATTCCGCGTCAGCCCGAAGATGGCGCCCCGCGCCTCCGCATCCCAGTGCGGCGCGCCGAGTCCGACGAAGGCCGGCACCAGGTAGACGTCCTGCGTCGCATCGGCCCGCGCTGCAAGATCGCCGCTGTCGGCCGCCCTGGAGATCATCTTCGCCCCGTCGCGCAGCCATTGAACAGCTGCCCCGGCGATGAAGATCGAACCTTCGAGCGCATAGGTGGTCTTTCCGTTCAGGCGGTAGGCGATTGTGGTCAGAAGGCGATTCTTCGAGCGCACCATGTCCGATCCCGTGTTCAGGATCGCGAAACAGCCAGTGCCGTAGGTCGACTTCATCATCCCCGGCTGGAAGCATGCCTGGCCGATCGTCGCCGCCTGCTGGTCACCTGCAACGCCGAGGATCGGCACGGCTGCGCCGAACAGGTCCTTGACCGTCGTGCCGAAGTCCGCGGCGCAGTCCTTGACCTCCGGCAGCATTGACCGGGGGACGCGCAGGATGCCGAGCAGTTCCTCGTCCCAGTCGTTGGTCGCGATGTTGTAGAGTAGCGTGCGCGACGCGTTCGTCGCGTCCGTCGCGTGGACGGCGCCGCCTGTCAGTTTCCAGATCAGGAACGTATCGATCGTCCCCGCCAGCAGGTCGCCCTTTTCGGCGCGGCGCCGCGCGCCTTTCACCTTGTCCAGCATCCAGGCGATCTTGGTGCCGGAAAAATAGGGATCGAGCAGCAGGCCGGTCTTCCTCGTGAACCTTCCTTCCAGCCCCTGCTTCTTCAGTTTCTCGCACAACGGCGCCGTGCGTCGGTCCTGCCAGACGATGGCTCGGTGGATGGGCTCGCCGGTCCTGCGGTCCCATATGACGACCGTCTCGCGCTGGTTGGTGATGCCGATGGCCGCGATGTCCCCGGCCTCCCGTTTCGCCTTGGACAGCGCGGTCCTGACCGACCACAGCACCGTCTCCCAGATTTCTGCCGGATCGTGTTCCACCCAGCCGGACGCCGGGTAGTGCTGGGCGAATTCCTTCTGGCCGCTGGCCACGACCTTCATCGATTGGTCGAAGACGATCGCCCGCGACGAGGTCGTTCCCTGATCGATCGCCAGGACAAAGCCGCTCATCCCGTCCTCCCCGGAGTTCATTCATGAAGAAGGGAGGCGGCTCGCGCCGCCTCCCGTTTGGTCGGTGCGGTTTCCCGCGGGAGTCGAGCTTATTTCTGCCAGCTCTTCACCAGTTCGTCATAGCTGACGGTCTGGCCCTGTTCCTTCTCGTTCTCGATCTTCAGCTGGGGAGCCAGATTGCCCTTGGCGACCGCGTCGGCGTTCCAGTAGGCGAGGTCATGCTGTTCGGCCAGCTTCGGACCGATGTCGCCCTGGACACCGGCACGCTCGAGACGCTCCAGAACCGCTTCCTGCTCGGCGCAGAGCGAGTCCATCGCTTCCTGGGCGGTCTTGGCGCCCGACGACGCATCGCCGATCGCCTGCCACCAGAGCTGGGCCAGCTTCGGATAGTCCGGGATGTTGGTGCCCGTGGGCGACCACTGAACACGGGCCGGCGACCGGTAGAACTCGATCAGGCCTCCGAGCTTCGGCGCACGGTCGGTGAACGACTGGTGCTGGATGCTCGACTCGCGGATCAGCGTCAGGCCGACATGGCTCTTCTTGACGTCCACCGTCTTCGACACGACGAACTGCGCGTAGAGCCATGCAGCCTTGGCGCGGTCGTCGGGGGTCGACTTGAGGATCGTCCAGGAGCCCACATCCTGATAGCCGAGCTTCATGCCGTCCTTCCAGTAGACGCCATGCGGCGAGGGAGCGAAGCGCCACTTCGGCGTGCCGTCCGCGTTCACGACCGGCAGGCCCTCCTTCACGAAGTCGGCGGTGAACGCCGTGTAGGTGAACATCTGCTGGGCTACTTCACCCTGAGACGGCACCGGACCGGACTCGCCAAAGGTCATGCCCGCGGCGGCCGGCGGCGCGTAGGCCTTCAGCCATTGCAGGTACTTCTCGATCGAGTAGACGGATGCCGGGCCGTTGGTGTCGCCGCCGCGGGCGACGCATGAGCCGACCGGCTGCGACTTCTCGTTGACCTTGATGCCCCACTCGTCGACCGGCAGGCCGTTCGGCAGGCCCTTGTCGCCGTTGCCGGCCATCGACAGCCAGGCGTCGGTGAACCGCCAGCCGAGCGACGGGTCCTTCTTGCCGTAGTCCATGTGGCCATAGACCTTCT
>VFQP010005745.1_pt1 | contig 10614 bp, 13 predicted proteins | sample 3512351 | NCBI WGS metagenome assembly VFQP01 (sample SAMN10412372, study PRJNA504923) | tailings metagenome | isolation source: Relicate 1 Philex TSF1 revegetated site | place: Philippines: Tuba, Benguet | collected 2017-08-29
GTGTTGGGATCTGCATCTGTGTGGACGGCTGTGGGTCGGAGCCCAGCTACCGGGCGTATCAGCCGTGTGTGTGCGTGTGTTGGGATCTGCATCTGTGTGGACGGCTGTGGGTCGGAGCCCAGCTACCGGGCATATCAGCCGTGTGTGTGCGTGTGTTGGGATCTGCATCTGTGTGGACGCCGGGGCGGAGGCCCAGAGCCCCAACGGCAGGTACGTGTGCGCGGGCGCGGGCCGCGTGTGGCGTGAGGGCTGTGAGACGCAGCGTGCGCCTGTGCACGTGGCTGCGTTCAGCGGCAGCCAGAGATATTCGGAGGCCGTGGCGTCTGACGCAGCAGCACGAGAGTCGTGGCCGCCTAGGTGACTGCGCCCGTGCCTGGGCGAGCGCGGCGGCACCTGGGGTCGCACCTGGGGAGGCGGCAGGGCGTGCGGCACCTTGGGCTGGCCCACGTACGGCGACCCTGCGCTCACACGCGCAAGCGCTGTGCAATCGCTTGCAACGTGCCTCCAGGGCATGGCTGCCTTCCCTCCCAAGGGCGAGGACAGGTGCCGAAAGCAAACGTTTCCGGGGCGCAGCGAGGCCAACCACACCCCAACCACCGCCCTGGTCCCTCACCTGGGATGACCCCTGGCGCGTACTGCTGCCCCGGCACCGGCCCCCTCTGCATCTGCTGCTGGTGCAGCTGCTGCAGCGCCGCAAAGTCCCTCTGCTGCTGCTGCTGCTGCGCCAGTTGAGGCGGCGGCGGCGGGGACTGCGCCCGCGGCGCATTGGGGCTCAGCGCCGCCCACATGAGCTGCTGCTCCGCCTGCCGCATCAGGTGCTGCTGCTGCGCCATCGCCAGCGCGTGCTGCGCGTGCTGCGGCGGCGGGGAGGAAGCTGCCGGGAAGGCGTACTGCGGCGCGCCCGGCACCCGCGGCGGCGACGCCTGCCGCTGCTGCTGCTGCGGGGCGGGGGGCGGCTCGAGCACCAGCGGCATGAATCCGGGCTTGAAGAGCAAGCCCTCGTCGTCGGAAGAGAGCACGTAGTCGGCCAGCGTGCTGCCGCTCTTGCCCGCCGCAGCGGCGGCGCCGGCGGCAGTCGTCGCCGATGGACTGGCGGCGGTTGGGGGGCTGCCGGCGCTCGCTTTGGCGGGCGTGGCGAGGGGGTTGGCGGGGAGGGCGGGGTGGCGCTGCTGCTGCTGCTGCTTGAGCGCGGCGGTGAGCAGCGGCGGGCCGTGGTAGCGCATGGGCAGCGCGCGCAGCATGAGCAGCAGCTCGTCGGGCGAGACGTCCCGGGCGCCGCCGACGGCCGATGCGCCGACGAAGGCAAAGACGATTTCCTTGTCGGGGGCGGGCACGCCGGGCATGAGGCGCTCCAGCAGGCCGCAGGCGGCGCCCAGGTCCAAGCGGCCGACCCTGCACGCACAGGTTAGGGTTCAGGGGGCGGCGGCGTGGTGGTGGTCGATGGGCGCTGTTTCCATGCCTGGGGACGAGAGCTGTGCTGCTCGCTGACAGCGCGGGGGATCAAGCGGGAAAGTGCAGGTGGCAGCGAGTAAACGGCCCAGCGAGCAGACGTGTTTGCGCACACCCACAACACGACCACCCTCACCCCTGTGGGTCCAGCTGGGCGTAGAGCAGCCAAAAGGCGCGCAGGCTGCCTCCCACCAGCTGGCTGGCCCGCTCCAGCTCCCGCAGCGCACGCTGCTCCGCCACGCTGCCGCCCGGGCCCTCGCCCGGCTGAGGAGGACCGCACCCCTGCAGGCGGACCACCAGGGCAGCCAGAGCGCACGCATCGCATAGAGCCATGCCAGGGCCTCGATGCGGCATGTCCAAGGTCAAAGCCCTAAGCCCTCACACCTGCATGAGCTGCTCCAGCGTGACGCGCCCCGTGCCCCTGGTGTCCAGCGCGGCGTGCAGCAGGTCGCACTGAGCCAGGCCCAGCACCTGCAGCGCACGCACGCACGCACGCGCAGGCTCCAGGCATAGATCTATTGGGAGGACAAAACCCATCTAACCCATCTGGCCCCCTCCTCCCTGCAGGGGGCGGCGGGGTCAGCCGCTCCTTTCATGCTGGTCAGCGCTGCTTCTATGGTCAATGCGATGAACTCTAGGGAGCAAGAGAGAGGGACGCGAGGTGCACTGCGAGACAGCAACCACAGCAAGGGCGCACCTGCCGGCTGTTCGTGGGTCGTGCCGGCGCCTGCTGCTGCGCGGCCCCCGGCGCCCCCGGCGGCGACGGCACAGCCGCGTTGTACACCTGCAGCGCCTGCGGCCCCGCCCCGCCCTGCTGCTGCTGCTGCTGCAGCGAGGGCGACGCCCAGGGCTGCGGCGGCGGGCTCCCCGGCCGCGGAGGCGACTGCGCGGCGCCCGCGCCTCCTCCATTTCCTCCCGCTCCTCCGCGCCCGGGCGACGTGAGGAGGTGGGGCTGCTGGAGCTGCTGCTGCTGCCGCCAGGCGTTGGCGAGGAGCGCCGCCGCGTTGGCTTGCTCCACCGCCGCGGCGGAAGAGGAGGAGGAGGTGCCCTGGGGCAGCGCATGCACCAGCTGGTGCAGGCCGTCCAGGTCCAGCCCCTGGCCGTCCCTGCGGTGAGAGTGATGGTGTGTAGGATTTTGCGTCTGTTTGGACACCTCGGCGGGGCCTGAGCCCAACTACTACTGTACCGGGAGTAGTCAGATGTCTCGCAGCGCAGAGGCGAGCGAGCCAAAGCACACACACGGTCGCAGAGACGCGTGTGTGAGGTTGGGACCGTGCTGCTGTCCTCGCTCTCAAGGGTCCCTGGGCTCACCCGCCACCTCCGCTTGTGGTTTCTTGCGTGCGTCGCGCGTTCTCGTTCCTGTGTCCAGCGGTCAACCCTAGCCTTAGCCCTAGCGCTCACCTGTCGTGCAGCTTGAAGAGCGTGCCCAGCTGGTAGGGGTCCGCCCAGGCGCCCTCCAGCACGGCAAACACCTGCAAAGGAAAGTAGAAAGGAAAGGAAAGGAAAGGAATGCATGGAACTCGTGGTGTTCATGAAGACCTTTCTTCCACCCGTGCCCTCAGTTCCCTTCCCATCTCTCACCTGCCTCACGTCCGGCATGGTGGCCGTGACCAGCCGCCCGCCCGGCTGCTCCATGCGGCCCACCAGCTCAGGGTACGGCAGCACCACCAGCCCCGGGGGCGCGTACCCCGCGCCGCCGCCCTGCCCCGGCCGCACGTACGCCCGGGGCAGCGCCGCGCTGCCGCCAAGCCCTCCCAGGGCTTGCTGCACGCCACCGGCAGGGCTGCCGGGGCCCGGCACCCACATGGGCGGGGCGCTGCGCCCTGGGGAGGCACCGCCCGCCGCGCCAGGCTGCGCTGTGGTGGAGGAGGGCAGGGCGAGCGCCCGGCTCCCGGTGAGTTGCTGCTGCTGCTGCTGGGGGAAGATTTGCTGCTGGGCGATGGCGGTGTGGGCAGCCAGTGGCAGGCGGAACAGCAGCCCTGCAGGCAATGCAGCACATGTGTGCAGCGTGGGACGCAGTGTGAAAGATGCGTAACAGCGGGAGTCCCTTTCCCGCCGCACGCCACCCATGCCGTGTGCGCATGACTCGTGGTATCTGCTTGCTGGAGATGGCTGCACCATATGTAAAGCATGCGCTTTGGCGTGCCTTTGCGCTGCGAGACATCGGATACGCCCGGTCGTGGGGCTCCAGCCCCACCGAGATGTCCAAACAGATGCAAATCCCCCTTGTGACCTCACCGGTGGAGCGGTCCAGCAGCAGCGCCTCCTGCGCGCCGCCTGCCGCCGCTGCCGCCGTGCCGGCGCCCTGCGCCGCCGTGGCGTAGTGCTCCAGCAGCACCTCCCTGCGCCCCGGCTGGGGGCGCAGCAAGCCCTGCATGGGGTCCGCGCGCAGTGGTGCCCGCCTGCACACAACCAACCACCCCCGGTCCCAGCTTCAGGGCTTGCGCTAGGGCATGCTCATACAGGCATGCGCGCTCGCCCCCAAAAGGCCCTTCTATCACCTGACGGTGAGCGTGGCGTCCGCTAGGCTGTCGATCAGCGCAGACGCCTCACTGCCTCCAAACGTGTACTGCCTTAGTTGAGGGCCCAGCAGCGTCCCCTGGGCAGCGCCCTTGGACGCCGCCAGCTGCTGCTGCTGTTGCAGGTGGTGGTGGTGGTGATGGTGGTGATGGTGGTGGTGGTAGTGCGCGTGGCCCCCGCCCACGCCGCCCGTGGAGCCCAGCCCCGCTCCCGTGGCGTACGGGCCGTACGGCTGCGTCTGCCCCAGAACCCTAGGGCTCAGCATGCCCTTGGCGGTCGCCGCGGCGACGTCGGCGTCCAGGCCAAAGTTGAGCGGCTCGCTCTGAAGCCCGTACGCCGTGCCACCACCACCGCCATGCAGCCGCTCGCTGTCAAGCCCGTAACGAGGGCTTGGCAGGCCGCCGCCGCCGCCGCCGCCGCTTCCCACCCGCTGCTCGCTATCCAGCCCATACGCCCCCCTCCCGTCATTGCCACGCTCCCGGGGCGTGGACAGCTCGCGGTCCAGCCCAAACCCTCCCCCGGCGCCGCCGCCATGCAACCGCTCGCTGTCCAGCCCGAAGCCTGGCGGCTCGGCGCGCCGCCCCTCGCTGTCCAGGCCGTAGCCCTGCCCAGGCCGCTGGCGCTGCGGAGGCTCGGCGCGCCCCCTCGCCGGCAGCGGGCGAGAGGTCTCTGCGTCCAGGCCGTACCCTCCATGGGGGTTCAGGGCGGCGCTGTAGGTGGTGGTGACGTGCTGCAGCGTGCCGTGGGGGTCGGCTGGCGACCCTGGGAAAGCACCGCCCGCGCCCTGCGTGCGTTGGCCAGGGGACGGTCGCACGCAGTGGGCACAGTCCGTAAACGAGGCTGGGCGGCGGCAACTCCAATCGCTTGCGGTGCTGCTATGGGGAAGGTGCCCTTCACGCCTTGAGGAGTGAGGCTGCTCACCTCGAGGTGCGTGCCGGCGTGGTGCGGGTGGCGGTGGTGGTAGCGGTGCGGCGGCGAGCCCGCCGGGTCGGTCAGGTGCCCCCCGAGGGGCGAAGGCGGCGGTGGGAGGATGCGCGCGCCCTCGCCTGGGGTGAAGGGTGCGGCGAGCGGGCCGTAGCCGTCACCTGCGCGCGCCCGCCACAGTGGCATGCGTTCTCTCTCATGGGTGTACGCAGTTCTGACCACCCGCGCAACTGTGCAGCGAGAGCGGGTCTTGCTCTCACCTCGCGGGCTGGGCCTCTGGTGCGTGTGTTGCCTGCTGGGGCTGCGCGAGCTGTGCGGCGGCGAGCCCGGGGGCCCGCCGCTTCCCGTGCCCAGCACGTCGGTTGGCAGGCGCGTGTTGACGCCGCGCAGCAGCGCCGTCAGCGCGGCCCAGCTGATGGCCGAGCTGCCGCCCATGACGCGCGAGGCGAGGTAGACGCACGCGGCGCCCACGTCGTCGGCCGAGGCGGCGCGCGCCATGTGCTGGGGCTGGCTCGCGTGGTACGCGGTGGCCGTGGCCTGCAAGCGAGTGGCATCAGGGGAGGGAAGTGATCCCCCGCGCAACGCCGACCCTTCAGGAAAGAGAAAGAAAAAGAAAGAAAAAAGAAAGGGAACGCCGGTAGGCGTGGTTGAGGAAGGCTGGGCCGTGCACCTCCCGACGGGGCGATTTCTCGCCGAGCAGGCTGTGCCCGTCCAGTCACCGTGACCCTTCAGGAAGAAAAGGTTTAGGTGCTGCCGCGCGATCGGTTTGTCATCCGTCCAGCGCTTCTCACCTGCAGAGGCAGCGCGGTGGGCTGCCCGTGCAGGTCCTGCTGCGTGGCGGCCTGGCTCTCGGCCGCGCGGTACGAGAGCGCCGACAGGAAGCGCGCGAGCTCGGGCAGCGTCAGGCCGCCGCGCCGCGCCGTGTCGCACTTCATGAAGAGCGCGTGCGTGGCGCTCTCCTGGGCGGCCGGGCCCACCACGTGCGAGGCCAGGCGCGCGAGCAGCTTGTACGCGCGCGCGTGCACCTGCGGCGCGAGTGAGGCGATTTGATGTGAGGCGGCGACCCACGGTGGGACCGCCTCTCAACTGTGCGAGGAGACTCGCAGAGCACGAGCGCCTCACCACGTGCGCGGGCGTCTGCAGCGTGTCCACCGTGGTGCCGGCCTCCTCGAACGCGTCCATCACGTCGTCCGCCGTCACCCAGCCGTCGCCGTCCAGGTCGAAGAGCGCCAAAAAGTACTGCGCCATGCCGCGCGCCGGCGCCCACGCCGGCACCAGCGCGTGCGCAAGCTCGCGCACGCCCACCAGGTCCAACCTGCGAGGCAGCGGGAGCGAACGCCTCTGTCGTGCTGCCCTACCACGGCGCCAACAACTGAGCCGCGAGTGCACCTGAGGTTGCTCGCACCTGGGGATCTCGGCCGCGCCCTCAAGTGCTCCGCCCTGCCCCGAGGCCGTCGTGCCAGGCCGACCAGCAAGCGGCGGCTGCGACGCCGCCGCCGGCGCGTTGGCGGCAAAGGTGGCGACGAGCTGCTCCAGCGTCTGGCGCGTCATCTGCACAACCAAGCACGCATCCACATGTGAGACGCTTGTTTCGAGGGCCCCGCGTCCGTTGGTTCTCCCTCTGGCGGTTTGTACACCACCTGCGAGCGTGCTCACTCGTGGCCTAACCCCTTTGCAAGCATTCCTCTCTCTCTCCCGTCACAAGGTGACTCGCCTTGAGGTGCTTGTCCAGAGCGGCGAACAGCGCGTTTGCCGGCGCCGTCTCCACCCTCTGCACGTGCTTGTCGGGCCGCAGCCGGCCGAACAGCACCAGCTCGCACTGCTGCTGCAGCACCACCAGGTCGCCCCTGCGCCCGCAAGCAAGTGGTGGTGGCAACCGAGTTAGGCGCTAGTTGTCGCAGCTGTGCCGTGCTCTCCTCGACTGCCACTGGGCAGAGCAGGTCAGGCCGGAGGCGGCGCTCGTCGCGGCACTCACGCCGTGACGGTGGCGGGCGCGCCGTCCAGCGGCGAGCCTGGCGCGCGCCGCACCGGCAGGAACACGAGGTTGCACACGTGGTCGTGCACAAACTGCTGGCCGCAGTAAGTGAGCGGGTCCAGCATGGCGCGCTTGACAGACTCCACCTGCTTGTGCGCGTTGTTGGCTCAAGGCACACAACACGGCTGAGGGCGAGCGCGGACAGAGTGGTGGGAGAGGGCGCAGGGAGCAAGCTGCGTGTGGCCTGAAGACCCTGAAGCCCTACCGTGTGGGTCACGGGGTCCACCGCGTCGCGGCCGGTGAGGTGCGCGCCCGTGGCGCCGGCGGGGTGCTGCGCCAGCGGCGCCAGCCCGAGCACGCCGGCCAGACCTAGCTTGTGCATGTAGGCCTGCACAGCATTGAGGGGAGGCACTCCACATGCAGGGCTGGGCAGTAGACGCAGACCAGCTGAGCGGCGTGCGAGGTGGAGTGCGGGACCAAGCACGGCCAAGCGTGAGAAGGAAAGCGGCCGGCTTGCCCCCCATCTGCTGCAGCTGCAGCGCCCACCCGCCCTGCGATCTCACCTGCTGCACCAGGGGGACGGCGGCCTGCTTGCCCCCCAGCTGCTGCAGCTGCAGCGCCTGCCGCTCGGCGCTCATAAGGGAGAGGCTGGCCAGGGTGAAGGGGTCCCAGGGGTCGGCGTTGAGAAGCGCCAACTCATCCTCCACCTGCAGGGGTGCGGGTCAGGTGCATCCACCCACAGGGGCTCACACCAGGCTCGTTCAAGTGACGGCTGCGGCTCACTGCCACACCAGCTCGCTGCGGTTTGCGTGCCAGGGCACCGCGTGCGCGCCCCTGCGCCCAGGCAAGCGTCGCAGCATCTTTGGCCAGCACCTGTGGCACGCCGGGCAGGAAGGAGGGGTCAAAGGCGGCGCCCCAGGGCCCAGTGCCCAGAGCCTGCGCCGCGCGCCCCGCCGCCACCTGACCCGCCGCCTGCACCCGCATGGCCGCCAGCGACTCCTGGTGCGCCTGCAGCACACAGATGCACGCGCGCACACGACAGGGCAGCGCACCTCTCCTTTTCTGGGCCTCAGCGCAGGCCGCCTGCGCCACCCCCCATCACATGATTTGTGCTTAGGTCGGACCTGGAGGGCGATCCTGAGGTCCAGGAAGCTGATGAGCCCGTCCCTGTCCTTGTCCACCTGGAACTTGACCTGAAAAGGAAAGGGCAGGAAAGGGCAGGAAGGTGCAGCAGCAGCACGCAGCAGCTGCCAGCGCCCGCGACCCGTACGCGGCTTGCTGCACGTGCGGTCGTGAGGAGGAGGAAGCGAGAGGAGGTCCCAGAGGGGCGCTCACCTGCTGCAGGCACCTCTGCAGCTGTCGGTCCCGGAGGCCCGGCTGCGCGAACCTCAGCATGCGCAGCACGTCCCCCTCGCCCAGCAGCCCGTCGCCGTCGCCGTCAAACATGCCCACCAGGTGCTGCAGCTTGAACTGCGAGGCGGCGCGTGAGCATGGAGCACACGGCAGCACACCGCAAGGCTTCAAGGGGGGGGGCGTCGCAGGATCATCCAGGGCAGCGCGGAAACGAGGGCGTTTCGCAGGGGTGTGGACGCAGCTAGCCCACGCTTGGCGCCACACCTTGCTGCAGCGGAGTGCGCACACCCACCCCCCCTTGGCCCCTCACCTTGTTGGCCTGGAGGAAGGTGGCCAGGAGGTGCAGCGCGTCCAGCGGCGCCCGCACGCCCGCCGGCGTCTCCCAGGCCAGCCCGGCGCTGAAGCGCGCCAGCGCCCGCAGCACCTGCTCGTAGCTCACGCGCTGCGAGTTCTCCGGGTTGAGCGCCGCCTGCACGCGGCGCCCACATGGCCAGGGCTCAGGGTTTTGGGTTGGGCCAGAGCGGGAGGTTGATGGCTGGGGCTGGGTGAGAAGCCCTCAGTTGCCACGCGGAGCGCACGTCCCTCCCACACGAGACATCTGACCATGAGGCGCGCTCACCTTGATGTAGACGGTCTGCGCCTCGGTGACGCCGGGCATGACGCTGCGCACCAGGTTCCTCAGGTCCACCTGGTCATCAGGCAGGGCAGCAGTGCCAACGACATCATGCCGCGTTCCTTCAGGGAACAGACCTCCGGAGAGGTGCGCTGCCGTGTCCCCTCCCGCTGCCCGTGCTGTGCGACAGGCCATAGCACGCGTCCTTCCTTGGACAAGCACTGCTGTGCGGCACCCTCACACGCGCCACCAACGTGTGCGTGCTCTTGTTCTTCCGTTTCCTGGCCACGTCGTGCAAGCGCCCCCTCTGAACCCACGCACCGAGTCCAGGTGTCCGTCCAGGTCCGAGTCGTGAGCCCTCAGCAGCTCACGCATGGCCTCCCCACCAGCGCCCCCCTGCTGTAGGCGCCGCGCCAACGCGCCAAACCACTCGGCCACGGCGCCCCTAGGGTTGCTCAGCGCCGTAACCCTAGGCGCCACGGGCATCCCATCCAGCAGCGCCTCCTGCTGCTGCTGCTGCTGCCCGGGCGCGGCGGGCTTGCCAGGGCTGCCCTGCTGCAGCGGCCCTGCGGTCGCTGCGGTGGTGGAGGTGGGGGCGCCCAGGGAGCGCGTGGGAGGGGAAGCTGACGGGCTGCCCTTGGCGGCGGCGGCGGAGCTCAGCGCGCGGCCGGGCTGGCTCAGCACGCGCAGCACGGCGTCGGCGCGCGCGCGCACCCGGGTCCGCGCCTCCAGCAGCGCCGCCGCCACGCCCGGGTGCGTCTGAGCCGACGCCCTGGCTGGGTTCCCGCCCTGGCTGCCCTGCCGCGGGGCGCCGGCGCCGGCGGTCGTGCGGGGCGAGGCGGTGCGTCCCCCGGATGTGGGCGGCGAGGCCGTGCCCCTGAGGGCCCCGACAGTGCCGCGGGCGGCTGCGCCCGGCACCTGCACACGACATGATTGCAGGGGGAGGAGGAGTCCTTGATTGCTCTCCGCTGCAGGATCCCTAGCGGGCGAGGGACGCTGTAAAACAAGGCAGGAAAGGAGGTCAACCGCACCTCCTGCAGGCTCCCCTGGTTTAACCCTGAGCAGCGATCCTGACCGAAGACGTGCACTCAACACCAACAGCAGCAGCAGCAGCAGCAGCAGCAGCAGCAGCAGCAGCAGCAGCAGCGCACCTGCAGGCCGCCGAGCGGCCCCAGCTGCGGCGGGTTGAGCGGCGGCGGGCCCCGGCCCAGGCGCGCCTCCTCGGTGTTGCGCTCGTCGGCGGCGTGCAGCGCCCTGAGCACCTCGCCCAGCGACTTGCGGTTGTCCTCGGCGCCCACGTACACGTGACCAAGCACGTACCTGAGTGAGTGAGGGGGGCAGCGGCCAGGTGGTACACCATTTGCGCTCGCTGAGTCGCCGCACAGCAGCAAGGGGCCGCATGGCCGCAGGGCAAGGAGTGGGAGCGGGCGGTGCTGGCCGCACAGCCCGGAGGCGTGCAGGCCCGTCCCTCGCGCTCGCTCTCACCTCAGCTCCCTGGGGGAGAGGTCGGGGCACAGCGCCCGGAGGAAGCGCACCCAGGCGGCGGGCTCGAGCCAGCCCAGCCGCTCCACGTCCAGGGAGGCAAAGAGCAGCCCGGCGTGCACCTGCACACGCCCACCAGCACCACCAGCACGGGTGTGTTTAGCGGTGAGCTTCTCACGAGACACCCCTCTCTATTGTCGCAGGCAGGCGGTGCCCGCATGCTGACACGCCGCAGGTGCAGCCGACTGCAACGGCAAGGGCGTTTGCGCGATGGGAATGTCATGCTGGGAGGGACGGC
>VFQP010005746.1_pt1 | contig 10613 bp, 10 predicted proteins | sample 3512351 | NCBI WGS metagenome assembly VFQP01 (sample SAMN10412372, study PRJNA504923) | tailings metagenome | isolation source: Relicate 1 Philex TSF1 revegetated site | place: Philippines: Tuba, Benguet | collected 2017-08-29
ACACAATTATTTATATGGCAGCAAAAATCACCGTATACCAGGCCCTGAATAAAAATGCAAAAAAACTACATGAAGACTGGCTTACGCAGCAGATGGAGGATGACGGTCTGCGCGAAGACCTGATTTCGAATGAGGAACTACGGACAGAGTCTGAAGAATTTTTGAAGACATTTCTGGCTGCCATTAAAGAAGATCGTTTGGAAGACGCTACCGACAGCAGTTACGATAAATTAAACGAAATGCTGGCTGGTATTTCCATCAACCGGGCCCGCCACGGCTTTTCCCCAAGAGAGACTGGCTACTATATCTTCAGCCTGAAAAATTCCATCTTCAAAATGCTGGAGAAGGAAATTACAGATGTGAAAAAATTATATACGGAGATACTCCGGGTAAACAGGCTGATCGACAGCCTGGCAACTGTCACCTTCGAAACATTTATCCGTGGCCGTGAAGAAGTGATCATCCGCCAGACAAATGAGATCTCCGATATCTCCACCCCAGTCATACAGGTCTGGGATAATATCCTTGCCCTGCCGATCATCGGAACGCTTGACAGTTCACGTACGCAGGTTGTCATGGAGAGCCTGCTGATGAAGATCGTTGAAACAGAGAGCACCATCGCCATCCTCGATATCTCAGGTGTGCCTGCGGTAGACTCCCTTGTGGCGCAGCACCTGATCAAAACCGTAAGTGCAACACGCCTGATGGGCGCGGAATGTATCATCAGCGGCATCCGTCCCGAGATTGCGCAAACAATCGTACATCTTGGTATCGATCTTTCAGGGATAAATACCAAGGCTTCATTATCTCATGCCCTGCGCTTTGCATTCCAGACATTGAAACTGAAGGTGAGAAAAAAAACGGATAAACCGACTAGCTAATAAATATGGAGAAGATTCCCATTTTGAAGATGGGCGATTTCCTGCTGGTGACGGTACAGATCGATCTGTACGACCGCCTCGCCCTGAATCTTGAAGCAGACCTCGTAAATATGATCAACAAGCACCAGTCCAAAGGAGTGTTGATCGACATCTCGGCGGTGAATATTGTTGACTCATTTATGGGACGGATCCTCAGCAATATCGCCCAAATGTCAAAAATACTGGATGCCCTGACCGTTGTGGTGGGCATGCAACCTGCTGTGGCAATCACTTTGATTGAACTCGGCTTACCTATGACTGGCGTACAAACGGCTTTGAATGTAGAAAAAGGAATGGAACTGTTGAAGCGAAACCAGATACTGGACAGAGAGGAGGAAGAAACGACTTCAACGGATGAAGATGATAGTACTGAATAAAGATACCATCAAGATAGAAAAAGAGCAGGACGTCGTTTTTTTCCGCAATCGTGTGGCAGAATACGCCGACAAGATAAAAATGGGTCTTGTTAATAAAACAAAACTTCTTACTGCAGCAAGCGAACTCGTCCGTAATATGCTGCGTTACGCCAACGGCGGAAAAGTGCTCTGCGAAATCATTAGCCATCCAACCCTTCAAACAGGCATCCGATTGACTTTTACAGATCAGGGACCTGGGATTCCGGATATTCAGAAAGCTATGGAAGACGGTTTTTCAACAGGTAAAAGCCTTGGACTTGGACTTCCCGGCGCTAAAAGACTTGTCAGCATTTTTGATATCAAAAGCCAGCAGGGAAAAGGAACCACTGTCACTATTACAAAATGGAAGAATGGTTAATCATCTTCATTCCATCATCAATCTGCCCGACCGAAGTTACCAGGCTATCGCACGCGCTGAATTGAAATCGATGGCCATTAAAGCGGGTCTCACCGGGCATCGCCTCGCTGAAACAGAGATCATCATAGCAGAAATAACAACAAATCTGGTAAAACATGCCACACATGGTGGCCAGGTGCTGTGCCGCATCATGGAGGGGAACGACCGGAATGGGCTTGAACTGATCTCTATTGATAATGGCCCGGGGATTGCATCTACCTTACTTATGGTGAAAGATGGTTTTTCAACAAAAAATACGCTTGGGCAGGGGCTTGGTGCCATCAAACGGCTTTCCGATACGTTTGATATCTATTCACTCCCCGGATGGGGAACCGTTCTTCTCAGCAGGATCTTTAAAAAAACGAGAAAAACCATCAAGCCAGCCGACAAGATCGTAATGGAATCCATCCGTGTAGCCAAACCGGGTGAAACAGCGTGTGGAGATAACTGGATCATTTCAGGCAATGAGAAGGCCGCACATATTTGTATGGCCGATGGGCTTGGGCATGGCCCCGAAGCAAGCGAGGCAGCCAGCAAAGCGCTCGAAGAATTCTCTGTACAGACCGGCACACAGGCTAATGAACAACTCCGCTATATCCATGGAAATATCCGGAAGACCAGAGGGGCTGTAATGTCAATCGCACATGTTGACAATATAAACAAACAACTGATCTATTGCGGCATTGGCAATATTCTTACACGTTTGATCAACCAGCCTTTGTCAACAGCATCAAGAACATTTAATTCATATAACGGGATCGTAGGACATACTATTCCGGGTACGATAAACAATACCGTGATCCCCTGGGATAAAAAACTGGATATGCTCGTAATGCATACCGATGGCATTTCCGGCAGATGGGATCTTTCGAAATACCCTAAGATCCTGCAACATCATTCAATTACACTTTGCGCAGCACTATTCAAAGATCACTTCCGGGGCACAGATGACGCTACCGTGTCAGTGATCAGGTATGCTAAAAATGTATCATGAAGATCGAGGTAACCAAACTGAATATCATCAACGAAATGGACGTCGTGCTCGCCCACAGACGGGCGATGCAGATAGCTAAATTTGCAGGCATCAGCCTGCCGGAACAAACACGGTTTGCTACGGCAGTTTCAGAGATCTGTCGCAATTGCCTTGAATACGCAAGGGAAGGAAATATCATCTTTTATGCTGATAACGACTCCGAAAAAGCCGCTATAGAAGCGGAGATCCGCGATAAGGGAAAAGGCATTTCCGGTCTGGATAAAATATTACAACGTGATCCGCTGACATATAAAGGCCGTGGACTCGGCATCATATTCGCACGCCGCCTGTCTGACCAGTTTGATATAAAATCGAACGCCGGAGGCACCACTGTTCATATCCGTAAAACTTCCATCAACAAAAAAAGCTCGCTGAGTAAGATCATCATCGAAGGATGGAAGAGGCATATACAGGATGAGCCAAGCCTTAGTGCTTATGAGGAGCTGAAGATCCGTAATGCCCAGTTACTCGAACTTACAGATGAACTCCGCCAGCAAAAAGATCAGATCGAATTGCTCAATCAACGTCTCCGGCAAAGTAATAAGAACATGCAGGAATTCACGTTTGCTATTTCACATGATCTTAAAACACCGCTTACCAGCCTTAAGCTCTCTCTATCGCTGATGCAGCCGGATACAAAGGATGCCAAGCTTTCCGATGTCATTAACCGGTCCGTAAACCGCCTGGATAAAACGATACACGGATTGATTGACATTCTTCATGTGCAGAATCCTGACAGGCATGTGATCCGTGATATACGCTTCGCACAACTGATGCAGGAGGTGGAAGAAGATCACAGAGTTTCAATACTGGCTACTAAAGCAAAGATCGACCGCAACTTCACCAAAGCGGAATCCTTGTTCTATCTTGAAGGATATGCAAAAAGTATTCTAACCAACCTGCTCAGCAATTCTATCAAATACAGGTCAGATCTTCCGCTGAAAATTTCAATTCATACGGAACAGACCACGAAAGGCGTGAGGTTAACGTATACAGATAACGGCGTAGGGATCGATCTTTCCCGCAACTCTTCCAACATATTTAAACCGTTCCGCAGACTTACTACAGAAGGTGAAGGGAAAGGTATTGGGTTATATATGATCAAAACAATGGTTGAAAATAATGGCGGCACCGTACAGGTCTCCAGCAAACCGGGAAAAGGAACGACCTTTGTTTTTGACCTTGTGAAATATGAGTAATGTTACCGGCGTATTGAAAATTCATAGAGCTTATATCCTTCAGTAGTTTTTATAAACCGATACGTGTCTGTGGATTCAATGTCCGACTCATCCGGAGACATTGTATCCAATGTGACCTTTTTCTTTTTTCCAACCGCATCCTGATGAGATTTGTCACTTTTTTTAATTCGCGTCACGATCACATCAAATAAAGGATACCGATGCAAGTCGATCCCACCACATGCTTTGTAATACCTTCGAAATTCTTCATCTTGCCCTTCCTCCCTTGATATCGGATACCATTCCTGTACGATTTGAACATTCGCCGCATTAACGTTGGCAAGGCCAAACATTCCGATCTCATTTTCAACTTTTGACATAAATAAATCCGGACGGAAATTTCGGCCATCGATACCAGGAACATTCACCACTATCATATCAAACAGGTAAGGGCGCCAATTCTTAATATTGTTATTCACTACAGGAATCAACTCCTTATTGAACCAATAAATAAAGTGTTTTTCCCTGTCAATAAAAGAATAGGTATTTCCATCACGTCCACGGAGAGTAGCATAAAAAGAACTATCGAGTCCATTTGCATTCTTTTTCATGGAATACATATCCAACGCATAAACAGGATAAGTTGTATGATCGATCAGCACCTCATTCCTCTCATTGATCAACATCTGCTGACCACCGCTCCACGTCCAATGCTCACAATTCTGAGCGGTTGAGTCCCAGCATTGCCTCCTGGAATTTTGCAGAACAAAGGACAAACCATTCCGGAAAGGTGTTGCCGCATTATACATTGCAGGGATCGTCACTTTCCCGTCTTTGTTAAAAAAACCAACTTTATCCGTCTTTCGATCATAAAAAAGGATCTTCCCTTCACTCTCACAATCAAATATAAAATCGAACATATACACACTATCAACACCAACCTTGCCGCCATCCTTCAGCAAATAATAAGATACATATTTATCGTTCACCTCTGCGGTTACTGCCGCTATGTTATAAAAGCTATCCCTGTCCCCTACACCGATAAATGAGGGAGGTAACATCATATTTCCCTTCAGATCTTTATATCCTGCCTTTCCTGAAACCGTATCGTAGTAACTCACCCAGACATCGTCCTTCTGGGCAAACAACCCGCCCGAAATCAATAGCATTAAAATGATCAATAAAGTTTTCATACAAAATAGCTGATTTCAATAAAAACAGAAGATACAAAACCCCGCTTATTCCATACAAAAGAAGAATGCATAACAAACATCCACCTCAAATTGTTCTTTGCAAAACGCAATCATTAACAACTCCTTCACTACTCTTTTCGCTCCTTTCCTCTTAGTTCCGAAATAGACATAAAAAACATACAAACAGACCTTTTCCGTCATCTTTCGACTTCCGAATTTTGCTTCTGATTAGCGCTATCAGAAAAATTAAGAAACAACAGACGATTAATGTTAAAGAAAAATTTTATTATGAAGAAGAGATTATTGAGCGTTATAGCTATGGCATTACTGGCTGCATCCTTTAATACTATCAACGCACAGGACAGCAAATGGGCATTAAGTGTGAAAGGTTCTCCCGCTCTTTCATGGATGAATAACTCAGATGATAAGGACAGAAGTGGCTTCGACAGCAAATCAAAATTCACAGGTAATTTCGGGCTCGGGGTTGAATATGCTTTCTCTCCAACATGGGGAATTGGTCTGGATGCACTGTATTCACTGCAGGGAAGAAAGTTTGATCTCGCAGGTACTGAATACAACCAGAAGAATGATTATGTAAAGATCCCATTGTATGCGAGTTACCGTACTCCGTTCAGCAAGAACGTAGCGTTTGTAGGCAAACTCGGACCTCAGTTAAGCATACTCACCAATTCAGAATTGAAAGCCGGCAATCTTAAAACAGATACAAAAGATGTTTACAAAGACATCACTTTTGGTGGCGTGGCCAATGCAGGTGTGGAGTTTGGTCTTTCTAAAAACATTCTGTTGGCAACAGGTGTACGTTTTGACTATGACTTCACGAACGCAGAAGACAAGGATTATGCAAACTATCCCGCAAACAGGGCAAAAACATACAACTCCACGTTAGGACTGGAGATCGGTCTTAAATACAAGTTATAGTAACATAGATTTCGCAGGTGGTAGGTTTACGACAAGTTCATACAGTTCCTCAACGATTGAACTTGTCAGCGAGACGGGGCTTGATTTATCAGGTCCCGTTTCTTAAAAAAGAAACTAACGATGAAATAGAAGACATTTCAGCCCTCGAACACCGTTAAGTTCGAATTTCCTGTTCCGTCAGGAACAACTCAACTGATAGTAGGGCGCTTCTCCCGAAACAATCAGTGAAGGGTTCACCCCGGAAAATTCTTTAAAATCCCTGATCATGTGCGACTGATCACTAAACCCATGATCAAATGAAAGTGAAGCCCAGGAGATCTTCTCACAGGAATTCTTTTTAAGGTCCCTGTATATATTCCGGAAACGGATGATCCGCGTATAAACCTTTGGGCTTGCACCGATATTGTCTTTGAAGTTGCGTTGCAATTGCCTTTCCGTAACATAGAGTGATTTGCAAAGACTGTCTATTGTAATAGCTCCTTTTGACTCACGGATCAATCGCGTAGCATGATGCAGACAGCTTTCTTCAAACCGGATCTGCCTGATCCGGTTTTGCAGATAAGCTTCTGTCAATTCCACCAGCATCTGCGGATCTTCCACGCCCATCAACTGATCTGCAAAAGCACTGATGCGCGCATTCATGAAGTTTGCAACATCCGTATAATAGTTGAACAAAGCAGAAGCCGGAACTTTGAATAACTGTATAAGCACTTCCGGCTTCAGATTGATCCCAAAACAAACGCATCTCCCTTTTGCCCGCCAGGTCACGGTTTCGCGATAGATCCCCACAAAAAATGCATCAGGCAAACGATGCCACATACCACCGGCAAATACAGAACATTCTTCTCCATTTACATGAAAAATGATCTGAGCCATCCCTAAGGGAAGACAAACCTGGAGTGGCGAATATTCATCGGGCGAGCCGTCGAATACCTGGTACCAGTAATCTTCCACAAAAGGCTTTAGCTGGAAAGATGGTTTGAATTCCTTGTAGGTGATCTGCATGAGATAAGGTTTAAGCGGTTTAAGTTGGTCAGGCTGCCGTGGAAACGCCTAAAGCAGCGGCCACTTCAGCGAATCTGTCGGCCGGCACTTCCTGTTTTGCCAATGATAAATAAATATCAAATACTGGCGGCGGTGCACCATGGCGGATGCCCGTCAACCAGCCAATGATCTCCGGGTTACTGATACTGCGCATCATCCATTTACTTTCCTCCATCAGTGTTGCCGGATCGATGCTTTGAACAATCGCATTCTCGGCAGCCAGCAAGTCCTGGTCAGTATAGTGATTCCAAAGATTCAGCAGCAGCACATTCTCTTCTTTGTTCATATGGTACAGATTGAATGCAATGAACTCATTGAATGCAAAAAAGATCGCCTGACCTGAAGCGGCACGTTCTGCATCGCTGGATGCATTTTCCCAGGCTTTTAATGCGGTACGGAGATCATCAGATAAACGATGATCCACTTCATGTTCTTTCTCAAATTCCTGAGCAAGTGCCTCATTGTTTTTGAATGCCAGCGGAAGCAGGAATTCATCTTCATGACGCGCATGTTCATCAAAGATATCCATCACCCAGTTTACCCGGGTTACGGTTTCAGTCGCAGTATCAATACTAAAATCTGTGCGTTGTATCATCGCGGCAGTGTCATACATCAAAGCTCTAAGGCCTTTGTGGATCGTGTTAAAAACGTTGTATCGGTTCATTGTTTTTGATTTATGACACAAAATTATCTGAGGCTACAGGCATGGGATAGAAAAAAAGCGACATTTTAAAGAGCCTGTTGATAATCAACCAGTAAATATGAAACCAGCTTGTTGGAATGGCAATCAAAAGCGGCTGAAACAACAGGAATGGAGGATGAATTGTGTGGTCATACATGCTTGTCACTGGCCCTAATTCTCCCGCTCTGTCACCCCCCTGTCACTTTCTGCCCCGTTTCCGTATTTCGTAAACCGCTTTTCCCTTCTTAGCAATCATGCCTCCATTCAACGCCTTTACTTTCGCACACTTTTACGGCGATACCACCAACGGTATATAACGAGCCTTGCTTTTTTATCAATGCAAAATCGATCAACAATGAAACTAACCTGTTTCGGATTATCAAAAAACATCATACTACCTCTCTGTATGGTGCTGCTCAGTATTCAGCTATTTGCCAATGAAGCCAACAGCGGTATTCATGGCAAGGTAACTACCTCAGAAGGCCAGCCTGCCGGAGGCGTAAGTATAAAGATCAAAAAAAGTGTTCGCGGTGCCATCACCAATGACGACGGTTCATTCCACATCCGTAACCTCAACGCAGGTACGTATGAACTGGAAGTATCACTGGTCGGATATGAAACTTACGAGGAAACGGTAACAGTTGCCGCCAACGAACAAAAAGAGATCAACATACAATTAAAACTGACAAAAGGAGAACTGGAGGAAGTAATTGTACAAAGTCAGCTCAACAGCTATAAGACAAATAAGCTTTCTTCTTCCTTACGGTTAAGAACTTCTGTACTGGAAACGCCGCAGAACATTCAGATCGTTACTGGCAAGGCACTCGCAGATCAACAGATCATCAGCATGAGCGATGGACTCGTCCGCAATGTAAGCGGAGCGGTTCGCCTGGAGCATTGGGGAGATATGTATACGAACATCAGCTCACGTGGTTCACAAGTGCAGGCTTTCCGTAACGGATTTAACGTGGTAAGCTCTTTCTGGGGACCACTTACAGAAGACATGAGCTTTGTAGATCATATAGAATTTGTAAAAGGTCCTGCAGGTTTTATGCTTGCAAACGGAGACCCGAGCGGTTTGTACAATGTTGTAACAAAACGCCCGACAGGCCAGACCAAAGGCGAAGCCTCCCTGACAGTAGGAAGTTTTGATCTTTACCGCGCTGCACTTGACCTCGATGGAAAACTAAGTAAAGATGGAAAGCTACTATACCGTCTGAATATGGCAGCTCAGAATAAAAAATCACATCGTGCAAATGAATATAACGACCGTTACACCTTCGCACCCGTAATCTCTTATCAGTTGGATGAACAAACAAAACTCACCGCTGAGTACATATATCAGCGCGCGAACATGAGCAATGTCGGTTCGTTTTATATTTTCTCTCCTGATGGATACGCAACGGCACCGGCTGATGTAACCATGCTACCTCCGGGTATTCCGGGCACAAAGATCAATGATCACAGTGCATTTGTACAAATGGACCATAAGTTCAACAGCGACTGGAGCCTTACAACACAACTTTCTTATTTCAACTATGGCCAGGAAGGATCCTCTTCATGGCCGAGCAAAGTAAATGCAGACGGCAGCATCATCCGCAACGTAGCTCTTTGGGATGCGAAAAGCCGCATGACCATGGGACAGGCATTTGTGAATGGTCAGTTCCAGACAGGACGTGTAACTCATAAGATCCTTGCCGGTCTGGATGTCAGCAATAAAGAATATTTTGCAGACTGGTCTCAGTCGCATGACCTGGATACTGTAGGCGGAGAATTTCATCTGAATGATCCGATCAACCGCCCGCCAAACAATGGCTATCCGTTATTTGACCGCAGTCTTCCTATAGAACAACGCGCAACAGCAGCAGGCGGTCTGATCGACCAGCGTTACAGCAGCGTATATGTACAGGATGAATTAAGCTTTCTCGACAATCGTTTACGTCTTACGATTGCCGGACGTTATACCAATGTAAAGCAATCTGTGTATGCAGGTGATCAGGATGCTGCAAAACATTTTACACCACGATTCGGATTAAGTGCATCGATCGATCATGAAACAACATTCTATGGCGTATACGATCAGGCATTCACGCCACAGAATGGTATTTTGAGAAGTGGGGGAAAAGTAAAACCGCTTACGGGAAGCAATCTCGAATTCGGGCTCAAACGTGATTGGGCAAACGGACGCTGGAATACCACGCTGGCTGTTTACCGCATTCTGAAAAACAATGAGGTAATGGCTGATCCTTCTTCCAATCCGAATGATCCGCGTAAAATTGAGATCGGTCAGAGAAAAGCACAGGGAATCGAATTCGATCTCAGGGGAACGATCACAAGAGGTCTTACCCTGGTAGCCAATTATGCGCTGACTGAATCCAAGATCACCAAAGTTTCAAATGGAGCTTCCGGTAAAGTTGGTGATATTGTTCCCAGCTATGCCAAGCATACTGCTAACGCGTGGCTGACCTATAAACTGCAGGATGGTCCATTAAAAGGAACCGGCATCTCAGCAGGCTTCACTTATCTGGCCGATCGTTATACATACTGGGAGCTCCCGGCAAACGGTGGTGGTCAGTTACCTGATTACTTCAAACTGGATGCAGGGCTGTTCTGGGAGAAAGATAATGTGCGCATTACCGGAAACGTATTTAATGTGCTGGATAAATATCTCTACTCCGGATCGTATTACTCCTGGCTGAATGCATACTACTGGCAGTCTGAGGCACCACGCAGCCTGAGATTAAGCGTTGCCTATAAATTCTGATGAAAAAATAGTCAGTATGAGGGATTCATTGTCCGTCTAAAAAGCGA
>VFQP010005747.1_pt1 | contig 10613 bp, 10 predicted proteins | sample 3512351 | NCBI WGS metagenome assembly VFQP01 (sample SAMN10412372, study PRJNA504923) | tailings metagenome | isolation source: Relicate 1 Philex TSF1 revegetated site | place: Philippines: Tuba, Benguet | collected 2017-08-29
GATTTCGTCGGCATCCGCATGGGCCGAGAACATGTCGAGGTTCTTCACCTCGGCCTTGACCGGCACATACTGGCCGAAGATCTTGATTTCCTCGGCGCCCGCCACCATCGCCGCGCCCCTCGTGCCGCCGGCCTGGAAACCCGCGAACAGGATGGTGTTGCGCGGATCCGGCGCATAATGGATCAGGTGGTGCAGGATCCGTCCGCCTGTCGCCATGCCGCTGGCCGAGATCAGCACCTTGGGCATGGATGCATGATCGAGCGCCTGCGAATCCTCGACCATGCGCACATAGCTGGCGACCCTGAACGCCTCGCGGCATTCCTCCCGCGTCAGCTTGTGGTCGCCCATGTGCCGGATGAACATCTCGGTCGCGTCGATCGCCATCGGACTGTCGAGGAAGATCGGCACGTCGGGGATCCGGCCCGCGCGTTTCAACCGCCACAGGTGATAGAGCAGCGTCTGCGTGCGTCCGACGGCGAAGGCCGGGATGATCACCGACCCGCCGCGCGCACAGGTGCGGGTGATGATGCTCTCGAGACGCGTCTCGGGATCACCGTCCTCGTGGCGGCGATCGCCATAGGTCGACTCCACCAGCAGATAGTCGGCATCCTCGACCGTCGCCGGCGGCGGCATGGTGGCGGATTGCTGCCGGCCGAGATCGCCGGAGAACTGGATGCTGGTGCCGCGCCAGGTGAGCCGCGCCAATGCCGAACCCAGGATGTGCCCGGCCCGGTCGAACCGCAGCGTGACGCCTTTGCCCAGCCGCACCTCCTCGCCGTAATGCGCCACCCGCAACAGGCCCAGCGCCCGCTGGGCTTCCTTCATGGTGTAAAGCGGCTTCGCCGGATGATGCTTCGAGGTGCCGTGACGGTTGACGAATTCGGCGTCCTTCTCCTGCAGCATGGCGCTGTCGGGCAACAGGATGTGGCAGAGGTCGACGGTGCCCGCCGTGCAGAGCACCGGTCCGCGGAAGCCGCCCCGGACGAGAACCGGCAGATAGCCGGAATGGTCCAGATGCGCATGGGTCAGCACCACGGCGTCGAGCGTCGCCGGATCGAACGGCAGGCTCTCCCAATTGCGCAGCCGCAGGTTCTTGTACCCTTGGAAAAGGCCGCAATCGACCAGCACCCGCGCCTTTCCAGCCCGCACGAGATACCGGGAACCGGTCACCGTTCCGACGGCGCCGAGAAAGGTGATGTCGAAGGGACTGGGTGAGGGCATGGCGGCACCCGCTGGCGAGGGAACGCCGAGTATGACGGTCTCGCCCGCAGCGGCCAAGAGCGCGCGTCGCCGCACGCAGCGGTTGCGAACCTGCGGCGGTGATTTTTCTTGGCGCTCGGCGAGCGCGTCGGCCATCCTGCCGCCCGAGACATTCCTTTCCGATGGAGCGATCCATGATCGACGTTCACTACTGGCCCACGCCGAATGGCTGGAAGGTCACCATCATGCTGGAAGAGACCGGCCTGCCGTACCGGATCGTCCCGGTCGATATCGGCGGCGGCGACCAGTTCAAGGCCGGGTTCCTGCGCATCAGCCCCAACAACCGCATGCCGGCCATCGTCGACGACGATCCGATCGGCGGCGGCGCGCCGCTGTCGATCTTCGAATCCGGCGCGATCCTGGAATATCTGGCCGACAAGACCGGCCAGTTCCTGCCTGCCTCCGGCGCCGGCCGGTACAAAGTGCTGCAGTGGGTGCACTGGCAGATGGCCAATCTGGGCCCGATGATGGGCAACGCCAACCACTTCAAGAACTACGCCAAGGCGCTGACCGACAAGCCCGAGCAGCTCGAATACGGCACCAGGCGCTTCGTCGGGGAAGTGGACCGCCTCTCCGGCGTCATGGACGCCCAGCTATCGGTGAACGAGTATCTGGCAGGCCCGGACTACAGCATCGCCGACATGATCGCCTGGCCCTGGGCATTCCTGCTGCCCCGTATCCTCAACGAGGGCGTGCTCGAGCCTTTCCCGCACCTGAAGCGCTGGATCGACCTCGTCGGCGCCCGTCCGGCCGTCGACAAGGGCCGCAAGGTGGGCCGCGAACTGTCCGACCGCAAGCTGACGCCGGAAGAGGAAGACGCGCGCAAGAAGCTGCTGTTCAACCAGACCAACGACAAGGTGCGCGCCGCGCGCGAGGCGGCGGTCAAAGCGTCCTCCTAGCCGCTAGACACCATATCGACATCGAAACGGCGGCTTGCAGCCGCCGTTTTCTTTTTGTTAGTCTCGTATTCCAGTACCGGCCCGCATGGGCCGCCAAATGGGATTTTGGGGAAGTCATGCTGAAACGAATTTTCGCCGTATCGATTCTGCCTGTTGTCGCCATTCTTTCGGGATGCGCGACGGTTGCCGAGGGAACTGATCAGGCAATCCCGGTCCATACCGATCCCGTTCACGCTGTCTGCGACGTCTACAAGGGCGGCAAGCTGATCGGTGCCACGTCCGGACTAACCCGGGTCCTCTATGTCACCAAGAGCGTGCGGAAGCTGGAGGTCGTCTGTAGCGCGCCAGGCTACGACACCAAGACCGTGAAGATTATTTCGGCCACCAGCGGATGGGGCGCGATCAGCTTCTGGACATGGGATCTGGCCGTGACCGACTGGATCAGTGGCGCTCTCAACAAATACCCTGAAGGCATCAGCGTCGCGCTCAATCCGACGCCTGGACTGAATGCCGAGCGCATCCGCCAGAGCATGAACGACGAACTTCGCACCCGCCCGACGCTGCGCCCCGGCTCCTCCGTCGCGCAGGCCGAGATCAGGCCTGGCGTCCGTATTCCCTACAGCGTCGCAGAGAGTTCAGAGAGCGCGCCCTTCGCAATCGCGAAGGGGCACGATGACGTCGCGGGCGCGCCGTCAAAAAAATGAACGTTATCTCCGTCAAAACTGAATGCGGCGACGCCGCCGGATTGTTGGGGTGTCGAAGGGGCTTTTAGGTTAAGCACCTAAAACAAAAGATATTTTTCGAATCTCTCGTGGTTGTGCGCTGCTGATGCGTTCGGTATCCCGTTAAGATTCCGTTCATGGAACTGGTCGCAGGATGTCCGTGTTGTGAACATGCAGACACGGGAGTTACCAGCGATGTTCGATACAACCCACAGCTTCTCGTACAGTGCGCCTGTCACCAATGGCACGAACGTCAGCGAAGATGCGGAAGCCTATTTCGAGTTGGGCCTTGCCTATGCGACCGGTCACGGCGAGCCGGTCGACTACGTCCGCGCCCACAAGTGGTTCAACATCGCCGCCATGTTCGGCGATCCCCGCGCCCGCGAGGAACGCGCCGATCTGGCCGAGATCATGAGCCCGGCCGAGATCGCCGAGGCCCAGCGGCTCGCCCGCGAATGGGTGCTCAGCCGCTGATCGCTTCCCCGGGGAGTCAGTCCCCGGGTTGGCGCGGCGGGGTGAGGCGTCTATGCTGCCGATCCTAACGGTAAACCGGAGGATCCATGCGCAACCCGCTCACTCTGGCCGCGCTTCTGGCGGCGGCATTTCTGACCGCCTGCGGTGACGACGCCGAAAAGGCGTCTGCCGACAAGGAAGCGACCATCGGCGCCGCGCCTGCGGTTCCCCAGCCCGCAGCAGGATCGATCGAGGCGGCTGTCGCCGGTCCGGTCCGCAAGGCCGAAGACAGGCTTCGCGACAAATATCGCCATCCCGAACAGACGCTCGCTTTCTTCGGCATCAAGCCGGACATGAAGGTCGTCGAGATCTGGCCTGGCGGCGGCTGGTACACCGATATCATCGCTCCCTATCTGGCGCCGAACGGCAAGTATATCGCCGCCGTGTTCGAGGAAGGTGACGGTACCGGCTATGGCCCCAGGCTCAACAAGGCGCTGAAGGACAAGATCGCGGCCAACCCGGCCGCCTATGGCAAAGTGACTTTCGTCACTCTCGGCCAGGATACCGCGGACATCGTTCCGGAGGGCTCGGCCGATATGGTTCTCACCTTCCGCAACGTCCACAACTGGATGGCGGGCGGCTATGCCGAGAAGGTGTTCGCCGCCATGTACAAGGCGCTCAAGCCCGGCGGAATTTTGGGGATCGAGGAGCACCGGGGCGATCCCGAATTGCCGCAGGATCCGCTCGCCGCCACCGGTTACGTCACCCAGGATTACGTGATCAAGCTGGCGGAACAGGCCGGTTTCCAGGCGCTGGAGCATTCCGAGATCAACGCCAACCCGCTCGACACCCGTGACCATCCCAAGGGGGTCTGGACCCTGCCGCCGACCCTGCGCCTCGGCGACCAGGACCGCGAGCGCTACACCCAGATCGGCGAGAGCGACCGGATGACCATCAAGTTCGTCAAGCCCGCCACGACGGGCCTGGCGTCGGCCGAATCACACTAGGCCGATGGCCGGCGGCGGCATCGGCTGGACCGGGTTCCTGCTGCGTTGGCTTGGCGCGGCGCTCCTGGTTTTCGCGACCTACAATCCCACGGGGTGGTCGTATCTGCATTGGGCGATGGCGACGGGCGAGGATGCGGGCGCCGGCAACGTGCCGCTGAAGATTCTCGTCGGCCTGCTGCTGCTCGGTGGCTTCGGTGTCTATTTCCGGGCCACCTGGCTGTCGCTCGGCATGATGGGAATCGCGCTGGTGGTCGCGGTGTTCGGCGTCTTTGTCTGGCTTCTGGCGGACTATCAGCTGGTCGATGTGGGCTCGCCCATGGTGATCGTGCTCGTCGTCGAGATCATCCTGACCATCGTGATGGGCGTAGGGATGTCGTGGTCCCACGTCCAGCGCCGGCTCACCGGGCAACTCGACGTCGACGACCTCGATCAGAACTGAATAGCAGATCGCCCGGCTAAACCGTTGACACCCAACCGCCCGTTCGCTACCAACGGCGACGGAGAGGTGGCCGAGTGGCCGAAGGCGGCGGTTTGCTAAACCGTTATACGGTCAAAAGCCGTATCGTGGGTTCGAATCCCATCCTCTCCGCCATTCCCCCTCGACATGACGGACTAACTGCTCCCGCGATCCCCAAGGATCCCGGCGCTCTCATCGCATGGTTCGAGAATTCGGCCGCGAGGCAGGCTGCTCAGGCTTCCTGACCTCTGTGTGAACCGATCCCCAAGCGTATACAGAGAGGGCCCGAGAATCTCTTGAGCGTCGAGGCTTCCGATGTTCCGCGCGGCGCGCTACTGATGGGCGCAGGCGGAATATGGGGGAGACGTGAAATGGGGATGGTGCTCGAGGGTGCCGCGGCGGTCGTCACGGGCGGTGGATCCGGGATAGGGATCGGTATCGCCACGGCGCTCGTCGAAAAGGGCTGCCGCGTGATGCTCGCCGATATCGACACCGACGCGGCCGAGCAAGCCGCTGTCGCCCTGCGGAACGGTGGGGCCGATGTGCGGACGGCATTCTGCGACGTGGCCGACCACGCGTCCGTGGAGGCTCTCGCCGAACGGGCGTGGGCTGCGTTCGGTTCGGTCCAGCTCGTCTTCAACAATGCCGGCGTGATGAGTTCGGCGCCCGTGATCGACGCCGACCCGCGAGAAGTCCACTGGATCATCGACACCAATCTCAAGGGTGTCTGGAACGGCTGCTCGGTCTTCGGAAAGCGCTTCCGCGACCAGGAACTCCCCGCCTGTATCGCCATCACCGCATCCGAGCACTCCCTCGGGGTGCCGCATCTGGGAGGCGGCGTCTATACGGCCACCAAGCATGCGGTGCTGGGCATGGCGGACGTGATGCGCCAGGAGCTTCCCGAGTTCATCAAGGTAAGCCTGACCTTTCCCGGGATGGTGCGCACCCGGATCTACGAGGCCACAAGGAGCAGCCCAATCGGCCCCGCGCCGGAAAAGGTCCGCGCGTTCGGTGCGCGCGCCATGGCGTATGGCATGGATCCGCTTGAGGTCGGCCGCCGGGCGGTCGAGGGCACCCAGGAGGGCGAGTTCATGGTGATGACCCATCCGCATGTGCGCGCCATCGCCGAACGGCGCTGGCAGGCCATCGACGCGGCATTCGCCAGGGCGCCGGTGATCGCTAACCCCGAGCAGTACGAGGTAGAGTCCGTGATGGCCAAACTCATGGCCGAGAAGAACTGACACCGCGACCGGAAGGCACGATTACATGGCGCTCCACGAGCAGGAACTCGACCGCAGGACCTTCCTGAAAGCGACGGGAACGTTGGCGCTGGTCGTCGGCACATGCCTGACGGTGCCTCGCCGCGTGCTGGCCGGCGCGCCGGCCCTGCCATTGCAGCCAAATGCGTTCGTGCGCGTGGCGCCGGACGACACCGTGACGATCATCATCAAGCACCATGAGATGGGGCAGGGGATCACGACTGGCCTGGCGACTCTGGTGGCCGAGGAAATGGACGCGGACTGGGGCCAGGTCCGGACCGAGTTCGCGCCGGCGAGCGACGCGCTCTACAAGAACCTGATCTTCGGCTTTCACGCCACTGGCGGCTCGAATTCGATCGCCAATTCGTTCGACCAGATGCGGCTCGCGGGCGCCACGGCGCGCGCCATGCTGATCGAGGCCGCCGCCAAATCCTGGGGCGTGCCGCCGTCATCCATCACGGTCGCGAAGGGGGTATTGGCGTCCGGCGGCCAGCGGGCGACGTTCGGCGAGATGGCGACGGCGGCAGCCGCATTGACGCCGCCTGCCGATGTAACCGTGAAGACGCCGGATCGCTACGTCTATATGGGCCGCGCGGTGCCGCGCCTCGATGGTCCTGCGAAGACGACCGGGACCGAGACCTATACGATCGACGTGCAACTTCCAGGCTTGCTGACCGCGGTCACCGCGCATCCGCCCACTTTCGGCGCCAAGGTGGCGTCGTTCGACGCTTCCGCGGCGCTGGCGGTCGAGGGCGTCAGGCAGGTCGTCGAGATTCCGGAAGGCATCGCCGTGGTCGCCACCGGCATGTGGCCGGCGATCAAGGGGCGCGAGGCGCTCAAGGTCACCTGGGATGAAAAGTCCGCCGAGAGACGCTCCAGCGCCGAGCTCGTGGCGGCGTATCGAGAGCTTCTCGACAAGCCCGGTGCGGTCGCCTTGGCCAAGGGAGATGTGGGCCCTGGTCTCGGCGCCGGCGGCGCCGTCATCGACGCCGTCTACGAGTTTCCGTATCTCGCTCATGCGGCCATGGAGCCGATGAACTGCGTCGCCTGGTTCCACGATGGCAAGCTGGAAACCTGGTCGGGGCATCAGGCGCCCACCATGGACCAGCGGAACGCCGCCGCCGCCGCCGGGCTGGCGCCGGAGCAGGTGGTCGTTCACACCCTGCCGTCAGGGGGCAGCTTCGGCCGCCGCAGCACGTTCAACGGCGACCACATCGTCGAAGCGGTTCATATCGCCAAAGCCATGGGCGGCGTGCCTGTCCGGCTCCAGCGCACGCGCGAGGACGATATCCGGGGTGGATATTACCGGCCGCTTTATGTCCACGGCGTGAAAGCCGCCATCGACAAGGCGGGGAATATCACGGCCTGGTCGCACCGGGTGGTCGGACAATCGATTTTCGGCAGTTTTCCGCCGTTCGCCGCCACGATCAAGGACGGTGTCGACGCGTCGTCGGTCGAGGGCGTCGCGAACATGCCCTATGCGATCCCGAATGTCCGGGTCGACCTGCATTCGCCGACGGTCGGTGTCCCGGTGCATGTCTGGCGGTCGGTCGGCAACTCGCACACGGCCTTCGCGGTGGAGACGATGATCGATGAACTGGCCGCAGCCGCGGGCAAGGATCCCGTCGCCTTTCGGCTGGCCTTGCTGAAGGACAGTCCGCGGCACGCCGGTGTGCTGCGGCTGGCGGCGGAAAAGGCTGGCTGGGGCAAGAGCCTCCCGGCGGGCGTCGCGCGCGGCGTCGCCGTCCACGAATCGTTCAATACCTACGTCGCCCAGGTGGTCGAGGTGCACCTCACCGAGACGGGCGCGGTGAAGGTGGACCGCGTGACCATCGCGGTCGATTGCGGCCTCGTCAATCCGAACATCGTCCGGGCGCAGATGGAGGGCGGCGCTGGCTTTGGCCTGTCGGCGGCGCTGTATTCACAGCTGACGCTCGACGGGGGAGCCGTCACACAGGGCAATTTCGACAGCTTCCGGGTGCTGCGCGTCCAGGACATGCCGGCGGTCGATGTTCACATCGTCGAGAGCAAGGAAAAGCCCAGCGGCGTCGGCGAACCGGCTGTTCCACCGATCGCTCCGGCTGTCGCGAACGCCTTGGCCGAGCTCACCGGCAAACGCCTGCGGTCTTTGCCGATGGCGGCAGCCGCGCTGAAAACCGCATGAACCGGGTGTGCTGCGGGAGAGCCTGATCGGTCAGCTCTCGCCATCCTTGAACGCCCGGATCGGCCAGAGGAAATCCACCCGCATCCGGGCGATTTTCCAGGCCCCCTCGACCTTGCGGTACTCGTCCCGGTAGACGCCGAAGATGCGCGGCGGTTTCTCGGCGCCGACCTTGGTCGTGAACTCGAGCAGGTACCACCAGCCTTCCGCCGTTTCCGGACCGGTCAGCACGATGTGGGGGTTCGTGAAGGCGTGGAGGACCTCGTAGGGAAGGCCGCCATTCGCCCGGTTGTTGGCCCAGATTCCGGAGTATTTTTCGAAGATCTGGTTTCGGCCGATCCAGTCTCCGTACCGGGGCCCGAATTCGCAAACCGCATCCTCGGTGAAAAGCTTGATGGCTTCCTCGACGTCTCCGCCATCATAGAGATGCGAATAGAGATATTTGACGTGCTTGATCTCTTCGATGGCGAGCAGGCTTTCCGCACTCAAGTCCATGGGCGTTCCCCGATCTTCAGCGTTTTCGCGGGCCTGGATTGTCAGGCCCCTGGATTGTCAGGCCCCTGGTTTGTCAGGCCTGTTCCTGCCGGTCCGCCTGAACATGACGCTTGGGCCAGAGGAAATCGATCCGCGTCCGGTGGATCAGCCAGCGTCCATCGACCTTCTTGTAGATGTCGTCATAGATCCCGAAAAGTATCAGCGGATCTTCGACGCCCACGGCGGTATGCAGATCGAGCAGATACCAGCGTCCGCGTGCCTGCGAGCCGTCGATCATACGGATCCAGGGGTTGGTGACGGCATGGAGCACGCTGTAGGGCGCGCCGTGCACCGCCATCCCGGGTTGACCCATGACGGCCTCGAACTTGGCGTGGATCTGCTCGCGTCCAACCCAGTCGCCCCCGAACATGGGGCCGAATTCGCAAACCGCGTCTTCGGTGAACAAATCCACCAGCGGTTCCAGCATTCGACCGTCGAAATAGTGGGAGAAGAGGTTCCGGACCTGTTTGATTTCCTCGATGGCGAGCAGGTCGTCTAGCGTCATGGGGCGGCTCCTCGCGCGCTGGCGTGTGTCGTTGGACACGCACTCTACCCGCTGCGGAAATGCGCCGATAGCCTCCCCACCGCTCGCGCCGCGGCTTCCTGTCGGGGAGACCAACATGGCCCGCCCCCGCGCGAGCAAGGCTAGGTCGCAGGGCGACAGGCGGCATTTGAAAAAGCGCCATCGCGATCGGCGTCAGTGCGCTATAGGCACCTTATGGATCGCGACGAGCAGCAGCTTCAAGGGTGTGCGCCCAAGATGCAGCGGTGCATCGGAAGGCGTGATGTTCGAGGGTTAGCCGCCCTTGACCATGGCCAGGAACTCCTGACGGGTTGCCGGATCGCTGCGGAAGCAGCCGAGCATCGAGCTGGTGACCATGGCGACGCCGCGCTTGTTGACGCCGCGCGTCGTCATGCACTGATGCGCGGCCTCGACGATGACCGCCACGCCCTTGGGCTTGAGCACGGCATCGATGGTCTGGGCGATCTGCGACGTCATCTTTTCCTGGATCTGCAGGCGCTTGGCATAGACGTCGACGACGCGGGCCAGCTTGCTGATCCCGACCACCCGGTTCTCCGGCACATAGGCAATGTGTGCCCGGCCGATGATCTGCACCATGTGGTGTTCGCAGTGGCTGCCGAACTCGATGTCGCGCAGCACGACCATCTCGTCATAGCCTTCGGTTTCCTCGAAGGTTCTCTCGAGAATCTGCCTCGGGTCCTGGTCGTAGCCCGAGAAAAACTCGTCGTAGGAGCGCACGACCCGGTCCGGCGTGCCCAGCAGGCCCTCGCGATCGGGATCGTCGCCCGTATAGGCGATCAGCGTGCGCACGGCGGCCTCGGCCTCCTCGCGAGAGGGGCGCAGGCGCGGAGCATGATCGGCGGGGCGGGCGGCTACGATGGCAGGCGGAATGGCGTTCACGTGCGGTCTCCCTTGTTTGGAGCTTGGTACGTGTGGGCTGGGCCGTCTGGATCAACATGATACCTCAGCGCATGCGGCGCCGGTTCGGCACGCGCCTGCGTTGCGGGCGAGTTGCGAGCGGTCAGGTCACGCTGGAGGTCGAAGACCGGTCAGGCGCTCGGAACCATGTCGAGGATCTCGTCGGCGTAGCGGCCCTGCCTGATCAGCCCGGCCATGGTCTGCATGGGTTTGTCGATGTGCGTGAAGAACGCCTTGTAGCCCGCGCAGAGATAGTTGAGTCCCGGCTCGCCGTCGTCCGTGGAAATGAAGCGGTTCCGAGGACATTCGCCGTAGCAGGCGAACAGCACGGGGCATTCCTTGCACTGGCGCGGCAGCGACGTGTACTTGTTCTGCCCGAACACCCGTTGCCGTTCCGAGTTCACCAGCGTCTTGAGCGGC
>VFQP010005748.1_pt1 | contig 10612 bp, 13 predicted proteins | sample 3512351 | NCBI WGS metagenome assembly VFQP01 (sample SAMN10412372, study PRJNA504923) | tailings metagenome | isolation source: Relicate 1 Philex TSF1 revegetated site | place: Philippines: Tuba, Benguet | collected 2017-08-29
CAAGAAGCGGACCCAGCGCACCCCTAGCGTCCCCGTGCTGCCGTCCACGGCTTTGGTGCACGCGCAACCGGTGCTCCCCTGCCTCCTCCCCGTCCCTCGGCAGGTGGTGCTCACCTCGCACTACCTGGGCCTGGTGATGGAGTTTGCCAGCGGCGGCAGCCTCACCTCGTACATCACGCAGAAGTTCAGAGAGTGCAGGTGCGCGGGGTGTTGTGCACTCGCGGCGCCCCTCTCGGGCCCCTGGCCTTGACTCTTGACCCTTGGTTCGCTCGGCTCAACTCGACACCATGCAGAGGCGTGGGGCTGCTGCTGCCCGAGGACGAGGCGAGGTACTTTTTCAAGCAGCTCATCTCGGCCGTCGACTACTGCCACAAGCACCATGTGAGCGGGGGCGGGCGGCCATGTGCTGGCGGGCGGAGCGCAGGCCCGGCCGCAGCAGCAGAAGCAGCAGCTCGCGCCACCTGCACGCCGGGTCACAGGCTGCTCCTCCGAGAGCGCTGCCGCTCCCTCCCCGGCGTGATGGTAAACGCTTGCCAACGCCCTGCAGGTGGTGCACCGGGACCTCAAGCTGGACAACACGCTGCTGACGGGGCACAACCCGCCCATCCTCAAGATCTGCGACTTTGGCTTTGCGCGCGGCTGGGGCGACGACTCGCACTTCACCACCGTGATCGGCAAGTGCTTTTCTAGCGCAATATGAGGGGGGCGCGCCCGCTCAGTGCGGCTTGCGCTGCTGGCGGCTGGCGCGGCCCGTGGCGCCTGACCTTCCTTCCAGCATGACGCGCGCGCTCGCGCTCTGCAGGCACGCCCGACTACATGTCGCCCCAGATCACGGCGGCCAAGGCGCAGGGCAAGGCGCTGTACGACGGCACCAAGGCCGACGTGTGGGCGCTGGGCGTGCTGCTGTGCGTCATGCTCATCGGCAAGTTCCCCTTTGAGGGCGACAGCATCAGCACCATGGGCGTCAACGACCCCATGAAAAAGGTGCGGCGCGGGCCCGGCCCTCCACACGGCCGCTCCGCCCTGGCCCTGGCCCTGGGGCGCATCAACCGCCGGCGGGGTGGACGCCGAGCAGCGGTGGTCACCGGTGTCCGGTGTGGCGCGGCCGTCGCTGCGTGCGCAGGTGTGGGTGCAGCAGAACAAGACCACGTGGAGCCAGAACTCGCTGCTCAAGGACCAGCTGCCCTACCTCTCCCCAGAGGTGCGCGCGGACTAATGGCGCTGCTCGCGCGCGCATGCGGGGGCCTCACTTTACGGGCATGTGTCGTCCGCGCCGACCGACGTGCATGCCACGGCGCCAGGGCGCACACTTGGCGCGGTGGTGCATGCGTCCAACGGGTGTGCATGTGCGCAGGTCAAGGACCTGCTGGACCGCATGTTTGAGCTGGACGAGACCAAGCGCATCGACATTGCCAGCATCATCCAGGTGAGGGCGCGCCTGCTTCCCACGCGCGTGTGGCCCGTGGCCAGTGAGGCGGGGGGGCGGCCAGGCCCCCATTGCTGTGGACAATGACGTGTGCGCAGCACCCGTGGTACAGCGTGCCCATGCGTTTCGTGTACGAGGACGCGCTGGAGAAGCTGGCGCTGGAGCAGGAGGTCATTGAGAAGAAGGTGCGGCGTTTGCCCAGCCTGCTAGTCGCAACGCACGGCAACTGCATGACGGGAGCGCCTTGGACTGGGACTTCCAAGGAGTGGTGCGGTGGCGCGTGGAGCGCAGGTGGTGGCGGGCGCGTACCGCAGCAAGCAGCGCGACGCCGCCATCAGCAACCTCATCAAGCTGGCGGCCAGCGAGGAGTTCAGGCAGCGGGTGCGTCGTGCGTCCCGGTCCTTGCTTGTCGCCCTGCGCCCTGTCCCAAAGCTAGACGCTGCGCCCACCTGTGGTCCTGCCATCGCGCGGCGAGGCGTCGGGCGATCCGGGTGCTGCGGTGGCGCGTGTCCCTCTGCCTTGCAGGCGACAGAGCCCGTCACGCAGGAGACGACGTTCCAGATCTGGACGCGCGTGGGGCTGCGCACGGTGCAGGACAGCTACCCCGTGTTCAACAAGGCCTCGCTGCGCGCGTGCATGGCGGCGCACGCGCGCAACAGCATGACCACCAACAGCATGACCAAGACGCCCAGCCTGGGTGAGCAGCTACGACGTGCAGCTGCCCTGGCGCCGCTCCGTCCAGCGCGTCCGCTGCATCAGATGTGCCTTGCCTTGCCCCTCGTGTGCTGGTGGCTGCAGCGGGGCGAACGCAAGGACCCGTGTCGCAGGAGCTCACCACGGGCCACGCCTGACCACGGCACGCGCAGCGCGCTACCACGCACGCGCTCCTCAGCGGCGCGTGAGCCACTTGCGTGCGCCCCTTGCGCGGCGATCCTCTTGACGTGTGAGCAACTGCGCCGTGATGCTTGTGCACGTCGCACCTTGTCCTCTTTCCTATGATGGCCCCATTGCGGCCACCGCGTCCAGGTCTGAACCAAGGCTTTCTGCACCCAAGCCCCTTGCAATCCTTGCTGCTCTCGTCCCTGCCTCCACGCTCCGATCGCTTTCCTGCATGTCTGCGCCCTCCAGAAAACGTCCGCACGGCCGCACGGCCGTGTGGCAATTGGCAGGCCGCTTCCGACGGTGGCGCAGCTGAGAGCTGCAGCTGCTCACAGTGCTCATCGGAGGAGAGGGGCGCTGCAGCTGCGGAGGCGACTCTGACCGGCAGTGCAAGCGAGGAGGAGGGCGGGACGCGCAGGCGCTCACTACGAGGTGCGCAGCGCTGGAGGGCGGCCGACTCGTGGTGCTCTCAGCAGCGAATGCACCGGCTTGCAGGGCCCGCGCTCGCTGCTCGAGCGCTGCGCACCTGGTGCCAGGGGCAGTCTTCGCTTCCAGTGGGCGTGCCCACGCGGGAGACTGGACCAGCGCGGGAGCTGTGGGATGGCGGCACGCAGCGCAGTGGCCACCACTGCGCAGCTGTCGCATGCTGGCGCGCTGAGGAGCGTCGGCGTCTCTGGGCGTTCTCTCACTCGCCCTGGGGCCGTGTGGGCGCCAGTTGGAGCGCCAGCAACAACAGCGCCGCGACGGGCGAAAGGCCAGGCGCGCAGGCGGGCCGACGACGCGCAGCGCAGCCACGCATTCGCGTGGGCCTGAGACGGTGCTGTTGCACGATGGTCCTGAGCGGGCAGCGCAACGCGTCCGACCGGGTACGGCCGTCGCACGGCGCGCTCGCTGCCCGCGCGCAGGAGCGGCCACACGACAAGCCACCACCGAAACAGCGCCACACAGGGCTGTGCTTGAGGGCCGCAGGGCCGCCGGACCAACATGTTTGGCGCCGGGGCGGCGGCGGCCACGATGGACACGGACGACGGTCACTACGGCACGGCGCCGGCGCCGCGCGGCCAGGTGAGGGGAGCACCCGGCGCCGGCTGGGAACTGCAGAGCAGCCGCTGGTGCACGCGGGCGCGCACCCCGGCACGCGCCGCTCCTCGTCGCGCCGTTTTCGCGCCGCAGGGCATGACGCGGTCGCTCCCGACCATGCGTCAGGGCACCATGAGCCGCCGCCGCAACCAGCACGACGACGACGACGGGCTCGGCCCGCTGCCTCAGGAGCAGCAGCAGCCGCTTCAGCAGCACGACGAGAGCGCCACGCACGCGCAGCGCATCGTCAAGGAGCTCTACGTGCGCTACAAGAAGCAGATGCAGCGCTGGCGCGACTACCGCAACCTCTTTTTCTTCCTGGCCTTCCTGGCGCTCTACCTGGCGGTGCTCTACCTGCAGCGGCAGGCCAACACGGCCTACCAGGTGCACGCCACCATGAACGACGTGCTGGTGCCCTCGGCCACCACCATGTCCTCCACCGACGACGTGTACGCCTGGCTCAAGAACCTCCTGCAGGTGAACACCTAACACCTGGCCACCACCAGGGGAGGGGGCCAGGAAGTGGAGCGCGCGCCCGGAATCTTGCTGCGGGTGCAGCAGGGGAAGGGTGGCAAGGCACACGCAGCAGGCAGGGCGCCGCCGACGCGTCAGCAGCGTGGGGGTGGCCCTTCGGCGGGCTGTGGGGAAGGAGGGAGGCGGTGCTGAGGTGCTGCGCGGTGCCCTTGTCGCTGCGCGCGCGCGCCGCTTGCCGCAGAGCGTGTGGGTGGACCCCAAGTGCGGCGACGGCGTGTGCGAGTCGCCGTTTGAGTTTGCGTCGTACAGCCGGTTTGGCTGCCGGGCCGACTGCGGCAAGCTGCAGGACGTGCAGAACCTGACCACCGTGCAGACGGACATTTACTGGGACTTTAGCCACCCGGTGGGGTCCATCCCCTCCTCGGTGAGCGCGCCTGTGGCGGCCCCAGCGCTGCTGTACACCAGGGGCAAGGGCGCGTGGGAACGAGGGGCACGCACGGCGCACTGCGTCCTCGCTCACGGAGCAAGCTTCCAGCGCTCAGGCCACGCAGCTCAAGCTGGCCGGCGCCGCCGCCAGAGGAGCTGCGTGCCGTGCCGTGGCCGCCCAGCGCTGTTTTTCGTGCACGCACGCACGCACGCAACACCTCGACCTGCGCAGGACCTGATGCAGCAGGCGTCGTGGAACATCTGCCCGGTCGAGACGCCGTTTGCCAACGGGTGCTACTACGACCAGGACGTGTCGTTCGACCGCCTGGCCTTTGCCACCTCGCGCGTCATCTCGGACATGCCCGACGGCAACTGGACGCTCGTCATGCGCCGCGACATCTTCATGAAGACGTGGGGCGCTGTGCGCGAGTACAAGAAGCTCGTCGCCAGCTCCTACTACTTTCGGGTGCGCCCCGCCTTGCGGAGGGGAGCAGGCAGCGGCGGGCCACGTGGCCGGGCGAGCGCAGCCCCGCACGGAGTTCGCCGCGCAATTGGCGTGCCTCCGGGGCTGACGATGCGGGAGCGGGCGGGCCACGGGGTGAGGCGTGCTGCCGAGGCTCGGCGGCCAGGCTGTGGCGATGCGGGAGCGGCGCGCGGCGGCGGCGGCGGCAGGCGGGCCCGACGCGCGTGCCTCGCGCGCTGCGTGCGCCGCAGGTGTACGTGGCGGCGCTGTCGGCCCTGGCCGAGCAAAACACCGAGATGGCGCTGCTGGCGCAGGCCAGCGCCGTGGGCGGGCTCACGCTGCTGCAGTTTGTGCAGCGCAACCTGCGCAACGTCTCGGCCACCAACGCCACCGACGCGGCGTTCCAGTACCAGCAGCTGCTCAACGCCACGTGCGCGTGCGGCGGCGTGCCCGTCAACGGCAGCACGTCAGTGACGTGGCTGCAGAACGGCACGCTGCTGCAGGCCTTCAACAACAGCGTCAACGGCACGACGGACTGGACCACGTACCAAGCCCGCGTCTGCACGCCAGAGTTCGGCGCCGGAGGTGCGCACGGCTCCTCTGCCTGCCGCTCTCTTTCTTTCTCCATGCATGGTTGCTGCATGTTGCATTGCGGCTCCGCTCAGCTGGGCATGTGGCATGCGCGCTGCGTGCGTTTGTGGCGCCGCAGTGACGCCGCGCCTCTTTGAGTACGCGCCCGTCTTCCTGGCGCCCAACGGCAGCGTGGTGGACGCGCCGGTGGCCAACGGCAGCACGCTCAACCGGGTGCAGGCCGTCGCCAACCGCACGGCCTTCTGCGCGCGCACGCTGGCCAACCTGACGGCCTGGCAGCAGCTCATGACCAACGCCACGCAGCAGCTGCTCATAGATCGGCGGCTGGGCGACGGCTCCACCACGGGCAAGATCGCCGCGCGCAACTCGGTGCGTCTCCTCTGCCTCTCTTGCAGACACCTGCCTCTTGCCTGCCTTGAGGAAGCTGTTGGCGTGCGGTTCACAAGCGACGCTCACAACAGAGAGCGAGATAGCGAGAGCGCTCACCCTTCCACCTTGCGATCTCGTGCTGCTGCTCTCATGTCACGCAGGTGTACAACGCGCTGACCAACTACATCCTGGGGTCGTCGCCCGAGCTGTTTGACCCCATTGTCAACCTGCCCCAGGGCGCGCTGGCGCTCGGCGAAATGTGGAACGCGCGCGTCGCGGTGCTCCAGGTGAGGGCATGGGCGGGCCCTCGCCTCCCTCCCTCCGGCAGCACGCCCCTCTCTTGTCGAGCCCTGTTGCGCAACAGCTGCGCGCTCCTGGACGCACCAACAGCAGGGCGCCACGCGACGGGGTGCAGGCGGTCCTGACGATGTACACGCTATGTGGTGGTGGCGCGACGAGTTTTGGCTCTGCAGGAACAGTTCGTGGCGGGCGTCTTTTACGCGACCAACCCTGCGCCGGCGGCCGTCAACATCTCGCGCCGCGTGGTCTACGCGCCCAACGTGACGCTGGCCAGCATGGCCGAGCGGGCGCGCGCGCGCCTCAACGAGACGCGCTTCCAGCAGGTGACGACCCCCATCTCTCTGCCAGCCGGGCGGCCCGGGCCACACCGTGGGCTGCCCAGGGCGGCCCCGTCGAGGAACGGTGCATCGAGGAGGAGCGCGGTCCGGCGCACCAATGTGCATGTGGCGTGGGTGCCGCGCTCCTGGCTGCCGGGTGCAGGTGGAGACGTTGGGCATCCAGGTGCCGGCGGACCCCAGCCACCCCCTGCTGCAGTACCCCGCCTCGCTGCGCATCGCCGACCTGCTCACTGTCTTCCACGACGCCATGGGCCGGCCCGACGCCAACTCCACCGTCTGCCAGTCCCAGGTGAGCCCCAGGCTGACCTGCACCCTCTGTGCTTGTAGGCAGAGGGGCCCGCTGGTAGGGCGGGAGCTCCGACTCGCTCCCAGAGCGGCCCACATGATGACGCTCTTGCGTGCGGAAGAGCATGGCCAGAGGGACGTCGGCGCTTCTTGTGCCCCAACCCCGCGCAGGGCTGCACGCCGGTGCTGCTGCCCGACGGCCGCACCACGCTCCACCTGCCCAACGCCACGCTGCCCGACGCCGACAGCCCCGAGCTCAACTCGACGGCGCTGTTTGGCGCCGGCGCCGGCCTGCGCACCGCCTACAACCTGGTTGAGTGGCAGGGCAACAACACGGCCTATATGTCGTGCGACCTGCCCAGCCGCGGCCGCGAGTACGTGGGGCAGTGCGCCGCCATGCCCGTCACGTGCGTGGCCAACGGCAACAACGACACGGTGCCGTACAACTGCACGGACGCCGCCACCAACGCCACCGTGCCCGGCACGCTGGCGTCCGTCACGTACCGCCAGACCTGCGAGTTCAACTGCGACCTCCAGGTGAGCGAACCGGGCGCGAAATAGCGGAACTAGAGGGCGACGTGAGTGCATTGCTGCGCTGCGGGCGCTGGGACTTGCGAAACAATGTCGTGCGCGTGTGTGCGTGCGTGGGCCGCAGCTGGACTGCAACACTCTGTGCGACTGCTCCTTCACCGGCGGGTGCAACAGCACGGCCGTGTGCGTGTGCAAGGCGTGCACCGACCTCAACAAGGTGGCCTCGGCCGACTCGCAGTTCGTCGACATCAGCAACGCCGCCACCTCGGTGCGCCGCCAACTGCCGGCCAATCACGCCTGCATTGCGTGCGCTGCAACGCGGCGCGTGACGTGACGGCGCGGATCGTGGGAAGGGAGCGCCGCCGTCGCTGCTGCTGCTGCTGCTGTGCACGCGCGCAGGCGGGGCGCAGCACGGCGACGCTGGCCGACGTGACTGGCGTGACGCTGACGGGCCGGCGCCAGATGCTCCAGGCGTCCTCGGGGTCGAGCACGCTGGACGCCGTGCTGCAGCGCGTGAGCGAGGTCAAGACGCAGCAGGACGCGCTCACGGCCGGCATGGCAGGCCTGCAGGCGCAGGTCAACCGCGCCAACGCGCTGGCCGAGGCGCGCGCCAACGACAACCGAATCATCGACCTGATCCAGGCCGGACGCCAGGTGCGCTCGCTCGCACCCCACGCACCCACCCGCGCGGCCCTGTCCGGAATGCTGTCCTCAGCGTTCAGTCTCGAGGTCCCACCTTCCGCCGGCATCCTCCTGAACGGCCTCGTTCGTTTGCAACGCTGCGTTTGAGTCGTGCGCAGGACATTGCGGCTGGGCAGGCGCGCGTGGAGGCCAAGCTGGACGTCATCATCGGCAAGCAGAACGAGTCGCTGGCGCTGGCCAACGCCGCCACGGCGGCGCTGCAGGCCATCCAGGGCCTGGCGGCCAAGCAGCTGGCGGCGCAGCAGGCGCTGGAGAAGGCCGTCACCAGCCAGCTCAGCGCCATCAAGACGGCCACCTACTCTGGCGTCATCAGCCTCACGCAGGCGCTGGCGCTGTGGAAGCGCGCGCGGCGCGAGCGGGCGCTCACCATCAAGGCCGCCAAGCTCGCCAACGTGCCGTGCAACTCGCTGCCGGCGCAGGTGCGCGCTGCGCGCGCTGTGCGCTGGGCAGGGCGGGGTGCTCGCGCTTCGAGTCCCTGCTTGCTGAATTGTGCGGGTGGGTGTGAGGCGAGTAGGAGGGCGAATGGGCGTTGAGCAAACTCGTGGCCTGGCGCTGGTGCCGCCTTGGATCCCGCGCAGGACAACGTCTTTTCGCTGGACAACGGCAACGTGGTGGACAACACCACGTCGCGCGAGCGCAACATCGGCCTCACCAACCGCGTGCTGCAGGGCCTCCTGCTGCACCAGGTGCGCCGCACGCTTCCTGGAAGAGATGCTGGCGATTTGCCGACCTCCACCGCACCCTCGCACGGGCTCTCACGCGCGAGAGCCGCGCCGCTCGCCGCTCGCCTCGCACAACCTTGCCGCACGCGCCGCTCTCCGCAGTACCGCACCAACGAGACCAACTGCACGGACAGCAAGTTTAACAAGATCCAGCAGACGTGCACGGGCCCCATCACGCTCAAGTCGTACGGCGTGGACCCCACCTTCAAGCTCGGCACCACGCTCTACAACCCAGACCTGGACGACGTGGCCGGCACCCAGGTGCGCCCACCCTGCCCACCAGGCCGGGCCCAGCCACGCCGATCCCCCGGCCCTGGTCTGCTGCGCGAGGCTCGCGCAACGCGCAGCAAGCACGCAAACGCCGCGCGGACGCCGGCGCAAGCCCGCTGCTGTGTGCGTGGCGGCGGCGAGCGCCACCGCAGAGCAGCAGGCCACCTGGCGCGAGCGACGGACCTCGTCGTCCCGTGCACGCGCGTGCGTCGCAGGTGCTTCCGTTCTACAACTGCTCGCTGCTGGCCAGCCCCACGTACAACGTGACGAGCAGCCTCAACGTGACGACCAACCCGTCGCCCTACTGCGCCGAGCTGTTCAACGGCCAGCGGCTGCCCTACGCCTTCCACCACTTCCCCATGGAGGGCAAGGTGCGCGCCCTCTCCCGATCGATCGCTTGCGCTCACCTTGCTGGTGCATGCTGGTGCCTGCTCGAGCACCACGCGACCGGGCTGGGCCTCGCTACCCGGCGTGCCAGATGCTGCAGAAGCCGACTTGGAGCGATGCATGTTCCCTCCCCACCCGTTTGCTCTCGCGGACGGGAGAGCAACGAGAGTGCATGGCGCTGTCGTTCCCGTTGCGGCGCGCAGCAAGCTGGCTTCCCGGTGCTGCTGGACATCAATCTGGACGCCGAGGGCGCGCAGACGTGGGAGACGTACCTGGAGGAGGGGCTCTACCTGGACCAGCACACGCGCGCGCTCACCGTCGAGCTCATGACCTACAACGCGCCGCTGCGCATCTTTGGTTATTTCAACATCGAGTTCTACTTCTCGGACGGAGGCTCCATCAAGGTGCGCGTGTGTGCGCGCGCGCGTGTGCATTTGCGCGTGCGTGAGCTGGGGCCAGGGCCGCGGCTTGACGGCGTGGTCAGCGTGACGTGCGCCGCAGGTGACCAACCGGCTAAGCACCGTGCGCGTGGAGCTGTACAACAGCTACGACGACGACGTGCGCTTTGCCTTTGAGGTCATCCTGTCGGTGTGGATCTACTGCATGATGCTCTACACCTTTTACGAGATCCTCATCACGCAGAAGAAAAAGGGCAACATGCTGAGGGTGCGCGCGGCGCCCAGCTCGAGCCGCTTCTGCCTGCCGCAGGACTGCTGCGCCCACGCTGACCCGCTCTTTGCCCCTTGTGCGTATGTGCGTGCTTGTGCGTGTGGCGTGCAGTGGTTCTCCTCGGGCTGGAACTGGGTGGAGCTCATCAGCAACGGGCTGCTGACGGCGTGCATGTGCATCTGGTGGGTGTTCGTCACGAGCTACTCCGAGGTGTACGACGTGGCGCTGCGGTACGACGTGTACGCCAACCTCCAACCAACGGCCAACTACCTGGCGCTCAACCAGCAGGTGAGGTGTGGCGCTCAAACCCCAGGGGCGGGCTTGCGCGTGGGCCGTCGCGTCCGCGCGCGAGGGGGGGGGGGCGGGCGTGTGCGGCCAGGGCTTTGGTGGCCCACGCGTTGTGCGGGCGTACGTGCGCGCGCTGCGTACCGCGCAGGGCCAGCAACTGACCAACGTGGTGGATGACATCAACCAGACGCGCGACCTCATCGACCTGCTCAACTGGTGCGCGAAGTCACAGTCTGCGGTGGTGCCCTCATGGGCATACGTTGGCGGACCCACCAACGGCGCGCGCTTGGTGTGTGAGAGCTGCCGCGCAACGCACGCGTCGCTCCTGCGTGCCACAGGTACTTTGCCCTGAACGGGATCAACATCCTGCTGCTCATCGCGCGCGTGCTGCGCCTGATGGACTTCCAGCCGC
>VFQP010005749.1_pt1 | contig 10610 bp, 9 predicted proteins | sample 3512351 | NCBI WGS metagenome assembly VFQP01 (sample SAMN10412372, study PRJNA504923) | tailings metagenome | isolation source: Relicate 1 Philex TSF1 revegetated site | place: Philippines: Tuba, Benguet | collected 2017-08-29
CGCAGGTCGTGTTTGTGGCTCCCCTCTACCTGCTGCGTGGCCAGCTGCCGCTGCTCTTCACGCAAGCGCCCGAGGTGGTGGACCTGGCCTGCCGCACGCTGCCCATCGTGGCCGCCTCGCAGCTGGCCGACGGCATCACGGGGCAGTTCAGCGGCGCGCTGCGCGGCATCGGCAGACAAAAGTGGGGCGCCATGCTCAACGTCGTGTCCTGTGAGTGCGCGAGTGGGTCTTGGAGAGGGTGTTGTGCTTGGTGGGGCGTTTGCGTGCGCTGCGCGCACAAACTGCATCCTCGCTGTGTTGCGCCCGCGTTGGGCCTGCAGACTGGATCGTGGGCCTGCCCATCTCGGTCGTGCTGGGCATCGGCTACCAGATGGGACCACAGGTGAGAGCGTCCTCCTCGCAGGGTGGGCCCACCGCTGCGACGCCGCACCCAGGCTCTGCTCCCCCGCGCCAATGAGCCGATCGTGCCGCGCCTCATCCGCCCCCCCCCCGCGCCTCGCAGGGCTTTTGGGCGGGCCTGGCCATCACCAACTGGGTGCAGCTGACCATCCAGGCGGCAGTGCTCTTCCGCCTGGACTGGCACGTCGAGGTGCGCCGTGCGCGCGCGCGAGTGTGGGATTTGCATTTGGATTTGCGCACGTCAGGGTGCGCCACGCGCACCATGCAACGGCAGGCACCGCCTTGCGTTAGCAGCAGTCGGCGAGGTTGCGTGTACTTTGCGCCTGGGGCGGAATCTACCTGTGGCAAGCAGATGATGCTGTGGGCCCAAGCAGTACACACGCAATGCGCAACACATGCACCCCATGGGGGCGCAGGTCGAGCGGGCCCAGGCGCTGGTCGCGGCGCGCCGCCATCAGCAGCACCAACACCAGGAGGACGCGGCGGAGGAGCGGCAGCGGGGCCTGGAGCACGCGCTGAGCATCGGCGCCGAGGGGCCCGACACGGCGCTGGTGGACCCGGGCACCATTGTGCACCCTGTGGACGGCCAGGTGCTGTATGGCAGCAGCAGCGGCAGCGGGAGCTCGTCGGGCGAGGAGGAGGGGGACTCGGCGGACGAGGCCAGCGCACTGCTCATCAGCGTGGTGGACGTGCCGGGCGATGCGGCGAAGACCAAGGCTTGAAGGCTTTGCGGTGGCGTTGTGTGCTCAACGTGCTGAGCGCTGCAGCCTCCCCTTCCCCCTGAGTGCAACGGTTTTGCCGGGACCTCGCAAGCAGAGCGCGCTTGTGGCAGGCAGGCAGACAAGGCGCAGCCTAACGCGGGATCCCACGCAGGCAGACAGAAAGGAGTGAGGGCACGCAGAGGACACAGCACGTCATCAGAGTGCGGCCGGGCCACTGTCTGCAGCCATCGCCTCATGAGTCCGAGCAGCACGCGGCTGCTCTGCTGAGCGTCTGGCCATCCCCCTCCACCCCTCAGTCCCTGCGCGCTCACCCCCACACCACCTTGAGCACCACGCGCCCCCCCTCTAGGCGCTGCGCCGCCCGCTCCCACCTCTGCTTGTGCTTGGCCTCACTGACGCTACCAGGACACAGCGGCTTCTCCACCACCACCTCCTCGAGCCGCACCTCCCCAGCCCCACCCTCCTGCTGCTTGAGGCGCCTGGCCAGGCACACAAACTCCACCACATCCCCGGGCGACACCTCCTGCTCCCTCAACTCCAACCACCGCACCCAGGGCAGGCTGCGGGCCACCTGCTCGAGTGCGTTCTCTGAGATGCTCCCGAGGCCCAGCATGAGGCGCGTGCACGTGCGCGGCAGCGCCTCGCCCAGCCCCCTGACCCGCGCCACGTCCCAATCGACAGCCCTGATCTCGACGGCAGGCAGCGCCACGAGCAACGGCCGCACGACGCGCAGGACAGCCGGAATGTCCACCTCAGTGCCCTGATCATGATCGACCGGGAAGGACAGCCGTGGCAGACTGTTGCGCTGTGCCTCCCAGCGGAAGCCGGCGGGGCAGCGGCGCGTCACGTTGGCCACCGCCGCCCGCACCTCCAGCAGAGGAGTGCCATCTCGCACCGCCAGGCACGTCCACTGCACGGGCTGCTTGAGCGAGTGGAGGGGCAGGCGCGCCAGCAGCTGCGGAGAGGCAAGGCTCACGGTGAGGTGCTCCCACCGGCAAGGGCGCTCCAAGTGCGAGCGCCGCAATTTGTGCGCACACAGGTTGCTGCACTCCAGGCGGGTCAGGTGCGGCAGGCCCAGCAGCAGATCCAACACGGCGTCGCCGTCGGCCTCCACAGCGCTAGAGTATGAGCACACCAGCGAGCGCAGCTGCTGCAGCGCCGGCGCCACCAGGCCCAGCTCCTCAGCAGTGCAGCAAGGGATGCGGAGCTCCTGCAGCCGCGTGCAGCGCGCCACGTGCTGCAAAGTGCTCCTCCAGGCGGGCGTGGGTGTGTCCGTGTCAGGTAGGCACTGCCGGTACGACTCGTCCAGTTGAAGGGACGTGAGCTGCGTGCCCAGCGCCACCAGGAAGAGCGTGGGGCACGAGTCGTCATCCAGGGTGACGGTGGTGAGGCTGGGCAGCTTGGCCAGCTGCCTGAGCTGCGCCGTGGCCAGCTGCTGCAGGCTGGGAGGTGGCTGCGACGCAGTGCCTGCTGCGCCCCGGGGCTGCACGGACAGATCCATGACCTGCAGGTAGTGTAGCCTGCCGCACCCGGCGTCCAGCAGGGTGGTCATGGCCGCCGGCGTGAGTGAGCACTGCGCCAGGCCCAGCACTTGGAGGTTGGGCAGCAGCGCGCTCACGCCTTGGGGCACCAGCACGTCGAGGGACAGGCGCTGCGGGCACCGTGCAGGCCGTCGATGCAGCACGGGTGAGCAGCGTGCGTGAGCACCCATACCCTTTGCTTTGTTGGCAGCGTGCACGCGAGCACCGCGCACCGTCAGAAAGAGCTCCCTGACGAAGGGTAGGCGTTGGTTGGCGGCCAGCAGCTCGTCCCAGCAACGCCCCGGGCTGCCATGGCTCCCGCTGAGAAGGTGGATGACCACGTGCTGGCCCTGCCGCGGCTGCTCCGCGGGCTCGCCCCAGAGCTCCTGCCAGATCTGGGTGGTGCAGACGAAGGGGCTGCGGCGGTCCACGAACAGGGCCAAGTTGTGCGACGAGGTCCGCAGGAGGGCGCGGCTGAACGCCTTGCAGGACGCGAGCGCCGCGCGCTTGGTCGCCGGGTCGAGCGATGGCGCGCCGAGGCAGATTTTCAGCAGGTCGAGCGGCAGGGACGCCCAGTCGCGCTTGCCATCGTCGTCACTGAGGCGCAGGTTGGTGAGCTGCTGCTGGTTGTGGGACTCCATGCTGCTGCTTGCGTGTGAGTGTGGGCAGGCGAGTGGGAGGTGGGGCGGGGCGTGCGCCCTCGTCGCGTGCCCATGCGGCCCGTTCGGTGCGGCGGCTGGAGCAAGAGGAGCGGACGGCCTGTACCGCACACAGGCCTCTTCATGCTTCAGACGTCGCCTCTTGCGTGCGTCCCTGGAGGCAAGGAAGGGGGCACGAGGCGCGCTCGCACACGGCTTGCATCGCGTTGCGGCGCATCAACAGGGCGGGCTGGCACAACACAGCCCTCAGCCTCAACGAGTGCACCAGTGGCAGCAAAGCAGGGCCCACCCGCACACGCAGGGTCGGGCCACAAGGGCCGCTCACGTCTTGCGCAGACGGAGCATCAACCGCTCCACTAGCCTCGTTGCCTGCCCCTCCACCCCACAAGCGTGCTCAGCAGGGCAGCGGGGACGAGCCGTGCAGCACATGGAGCACGGGGACGGCGAGCACGCCACCTGCACCGCAACGTGCGTACCACACTCCGGCACGCGCCACGCAGCCAACCTCAACCCCACACGCGTGCCATGTCTGGCACGAGAACGCGCATTCACACGCACGCCGCCGACTGCAAACGTCAAGCGGGCGCACCATCGACGCCAAACCAAAATGAAGAAGAGCACGGCCCGGAACGCACCCGTTTTCCTCCACACACGCAAGCCATCACCACACCAACTTGAGCACCACGCCGCCCCCCCTCTTGCGCACCTCGCGCTCCGCCTCCTCCCACGCCTTCCTGTGCTTCCTCTCGCCCACGCCCTCTGGCCGGAACGGCTTCTCCACCACCACCTCCTCGAGCCGCACCTCCCCAGCCCCGCCCTCCTGCTGCTTGAGGCGCCTGGCCAGGCGCACGAACGCCACCACGTCCTCGGGCGACACGTCCTGCTCCTTGAGCTGCAGGAACCGCACCCAGGGCAGGCTGCGCGCCACCTGCTCGAGCGCCTCCCTGGAAATCCACCCCCAGCCCAGCATCAGGCGCGTGCACGTGCGCGGCAGCACCTCGCCCAGCACGCTGAGCGGCTCCGTGTCCCACCCCGCGCCTACCAGGCCCAGGCCGCTGGGGAGCGACGCGAGCAGCGGCTGCAGCACCCGCAGGACAGCAGGCGCGCCCGTTTCGCTGCCCGCCACAAACTTGTCGAGGGCCAGGTGTGGAGGGTCTCCGCGCACCTCCTCCCAGCGGAACCCGGCCGGGCTTCCCCGTGTCGCGTTGGCCACCGCCGCCCGCACCTCCCGCAGCGCAGCGCCTTTCACCACCAGGCCCCACAACTGCACGGGCTGCTTGAGCGAGTGCAGCGGCAGGCGCGCCAGCTGCGGTGCAGAGAAGACCCCAAGGAAGAGCGTCTCCCAGCGGCAGGGCCGGTCCGTGTGCCAGCGCTTGAACGTGTGCAGGGACGCATTGTCCCAGCGTAAGCTGGTGAGGTGCGGCAGGCCCAGCAGCACCTCCGCCATGGCATCGCCGTCAGCTTCGACTGCGCATACGTGGTTGAGCTCCAGCGTGCGCAGCTGCTGCAGCGCCGGCGCCACCAGGCCCAGCTCCTCCGCCGTGGCGCAAGGGATGTTGAGCTCCAGCAGCCGCGTGCAGCGCGCAATGTGCTGCAAAGTCGCCCTCCACGCGGGCGTGGGCGTCTGCGTGCCAGGCAGGCACTGCCGGGAGGATTCGTGTAGCACCAGGCGCGTGAGCTGCGTGCCCAGCGCAATGAGGAAGAGCGTGGAGCAGGAGGCGTCCTTGAGCATGATGTTGCTGAGGCTGGGCAGGATGGCCAGCTGCCTGAGCTGCGCCGTGGCCAGCTGCTGCAGGCTGAGAGCGCCGGGCGCCTGCTGCTGCGCCGACAGGGCCTCGATCTGCACCTGCCACAGCCTGCTGCAGCCCGCGTCCAGCAGAGTTGCCCTGGCCGCCGGCGTGACGATGCACTGTACCACCGCCAGCACTTGGAGGTTGGGCAGCAGCGCGCTCACGCCAGGGGGCAGCAGCACGTCGAGGGACAGGCCCTGCGCGCAGGTGACCAGCAACGTGGAGAGTTCTCATTGGTGGTGATCAGGCCGACTGCGGGTGCCTGGTGTTCGCGGCCCGCCACCCCGCGCACCTTGAACGACAACTGGGTCACGAAGGGCAGGCACAGACCGGCGGACAGCAGCTCGCCGAAGCAGAGCGCCGGGTTGACGAGCGACACGCTGAAGAGCGCCAGGCCCGCGTCCTGGCCCTGCCGCCGCGGCTCCCCGCCCCAGAGCTCCGCCCAAAACCGCGCGCGGCGGGAGAAGGACGTCCGGTGGTCCAACTGCATGCCCAGGTTGTGCGAGGACGCCCGCATGACGGCGCGGCCGAATGCCTTGCAGGAGGCGAGCGCCGCCCACTTGGCCGCCTTATCGCGCTTGAGCTGCGGCGCGCCCATGATGGTCCTCACTAGGTCGTGCGGCAGGGACGCCCAGTCGCGCTTGCCGTCGTCGGCATCATCGTCAATGCGCGGGCTGGCGAGCTGCTCCTGGTGGGACTCCATGACTGGCAGGCGGGCGGGCGGGCGCGGTGTCTCCGCTGGCAGCGGGGCGGCGCAAAGGCCTCCAGGAGGCACAGGAAAAGGGAGAAGCTGTGTATGCGCGCGGAGCTCCACAAGCTGCTGGCGTCCTCCGCGCTGCGCGATCGTCGTTTGCGGGCCCAGGCGATCCCATGCCCGAGATCATTCCAGGGTCGCGCGGAGCTCGGGCACTTTCACGACCACACGAGATGGCGCTGCAGATGAAGAGCTCGATGCTGCCCGCGCGCGTGGCCGCCGGCCGCCGCATGGCCGCGCCTCGCCTGGCGCCTTCCAGCCTTGTGGCGCTGCCAAAGGTGGTGCTCAGCGCGCCCGTGCAGCAGCCCGCGAGCGCCGTCGCGGCCCGCCGCGTGCAGCGCGCCAACTCTGTGGTCGTGCGCGCCGCCAAGGTGTCGGTCGGCGACCTCAAGAAGCGCGACCTGGACGGCAAGCGCGTGCTCGTCCGCGCGGGTGAGCATCTCGAGTTCGCCAGGCACAAGGAGCAGATCCCGCGCGCAGCAATTGGACACCACCATCAGGAGTCGATGATTACCATCAGTGCAATGCTGCTGCTCCTCCTCTTGCTGCTGTGCAGACCTGAACGTGCCGCTCGACAAGCAGGGCAACATCACGGACGACACGCGCATCCGCGCTGCCATCCCCACGCTCAAGTACCTGCTGGACAACGGCGCCAAGGTCCTGCTCACCTCGCACCTGGTGAGCTGCACGGGCGTGTGGGGCGGGGCTCTGAGCTCCGAGGGTGAGGCGCCTCAGGATGAAGCAGAGATCGGAGCGCCCTGCCTTGACGCGCTCCGCAGGGCCGCCCCAAGGGCGAGAACAAGGAGGAGGACAAGAAGAAGTACTCGCTGGCGCCCGTCGTGTCGCGCCTCTCGCAGCTGATCGGCAAGCCCGTGAGTCTGCTTTTGGCAGCAGCTGCCTGAGCGCGCGTGCTGATGTGGAGGCGAGCGGCAGCGCTGAGTGGCGCGATCTCACGACACGCAGGTCAAGCTGGTGGAGGACTGCATCGGCCCCTCGGTCGAGTCGGCCGTCAAGAGCCTGGCCAACGGCGAGGTGCGCGCCAGAGGAAGGCGTTGAAGCAGCAGGAGCAGCACGCAGAGGAGCATGCAGGTGCTCACAGATGCGCGTGCTGTTGCTTCTGCTGCTGCCGCAGCTGGTGCTGCTGGAGAACGTGAGGTTCTACAAGCAGGAGGAGAAGAACGACCCCGAGTTCGCCAAGAACGTGAGCATCGCAGCAGCAGCACCAGCATCGCACCAGGGTGCTGTGCAGGATGCTCACCAAGCGATGTGCCTTGTGTGCTCCTCCTCCGCAGCTGGCCGCCAACGCCGACCTGTACGTGAACGACGCGTTCGGCACGGCGCACCGCGCGCACGCCTCGACCGAGGGCGTGACCAAGTACCTCAAGCCGTCGGTGGCCGGCTTCCTGCTGCAGAAGGAGCTCGACTACCTTGACGGTGAGCGCGCCCGCACCACATATGCGCACGCCGCGTGCGCGCACAGGGGGCGGGCAGCGGTTTGAGTGCGCACCGCCCGGGAGCTGCCGCAGCCGGGACACTGCTGCACACAAAGCCAGGCGCACAGGACACGCTTCCCGCTGCAGCAGCGCAGCACGTTGGCCGGCCAGGGCTGGTGACGCACAATGTGGCCGCCCGTCCGCCCGTCGTTCATGCCCGCGCAGGCGCCGTCAAGGCGCCCAAGAAGCCCTTCGTGGCCATTGTGGGCGGCTCCAAGGTGTCGACCAAGATCACCGTGGTGGAGTCGCTCATGGAGAAGGCCGACAAGGTCATCATTGGCGGCGGCATGATCTTCACCTTCTACAAGGCCCGCGGCCTCAAGGTGCGCTTGGCGGCGGTGGAGGGGCAGGACGGGCGCATGTGGATGGAGGGAGCACGTGTGACGGCAGGGCACAGACGGCATGCCAGGGAGACTGAGCCACGGGGCGTGCTGGGCAGGACGGGAACGCTCGGGGCAGCCCTAAGGCACAGCCAAGGGGCCAGGAGGACCGCGCTCGCGAACGCGCTGGCGTGCATGCACCACACTCACCTCGCCTCTGGTTCAACCCGCGCCCCACCACTCCCTCAGGTTGGCTCGTCGCTGGTGGAGGACGACAAGCTGGAGCTGGCCAAGAAGCTCGAGGGCCTGGCCAAGGAGAAGGGCTGCGAGCTGCTGCTGCCCGTCGACGTGGTGGTGGCCGACAAGTTCGACGCCAACGCCAACAGCCAGGTGCGGGCGTGGTCTGCGGTGGGGGGGGGCTAGCAGCACGCGCCACGGGGTGGCATGGCGTCCTCTGCGAGCATGGCCTCAAAGGAAGGGCGGCAGCTGCCCTGGCAGGCTCGAGGGGATGCCAGGCCGTGCGCGCTGCGTAGGCTCTGGGCCCGCCCTGCTGCGTGCCCTGCTGCGTGCTGTCCTCCGGGGTTGGAGGCCTGCTCCTCACAAGCGCGTTCACGTCGTCTGGCGCTACGTTCCTCGCAGGTTGTGCCCATCACGGCCATCCCAGACGGCTGGATGGGTCTGGACATTGGCCCCGAGTCCATCAAGCTCTTCAACGGTGAGCTCTCCCCGTGCTGTGAGCCACGCGGCTCCCACCGATGATACCAGGAGGACAGTTCCGCGGGTCATCCCGCCACTGTTCACCTGGCCAACTCATCCTGCTTTGCTTGACCCCACCTTTGCGTGCAGACGCGCTCAAGGACGCCAAGACGGTGGTGTGGAACGGCCCCATGGGCGTCTTCGAGTTCCCCAAGTTCGCCGCCGGCACCACGTCCATTGCCAACACGCTGGCCGGGCTCACGCCCAAGGGCACCACCACCATCATTGGCGGCGGCGACAGCGTGGCGGCGGCCGAGCAGGCGGGCGTGGCCGACAAGATCTCGCACGTCTCCACCGGCGGTGAGCGGACGTTGTGGGTGCTCTGGGCCTGGATGTGCGTGCCGTGCTGCGCTTCGCCTCAAGGCGTGCCCGTGGCGGTGGGCGCGCGTGCCATGCAGGCGGCGCGTCGCTGGAGCTGCTGGAGGGCAAGATCCTGCCCGGCGTGGCGGCGCTCAACGAGAAGAAGTAAACAGCTTCTTCTCCACCGGATCGCCACACATCGCCGCCGCTCCGGCCGCGCGGGGCGCCGCGCCGCTGTTTTTGGACAAGTTTTGCTCAGCGTCGCTCGTCGCTGCGTGGTTGGTGAGGCGTGTTGACGTTGCTGCGGGGACCAATGTGCAAGACGACCCTTCATCCTGATCATCGAGATCGAGATCGACCCGCATCGGGAGTGTTTGGCAGTTGGCCCACCGGTCGCCGATCCAGCTTGATCGCACGCAGAGGAGGCAAAGGGCGATCTAGTTGCGTTCCGCGGCGCGCTCCTCGCTTCGGGCGCTCGCCGGCTTCACTTGAGGAGCCCTCCCGCAGCCGGGAACAGCGCAAGAAGCGGCAGGATGGGAGCCTCGGGTGCGCAGCTGCGCGTGCGGAGAGGATGCTCGTGTTGCGTGCGTCCACATCATCGCTGGCCAGCTCCGCCTCTCCGCGCTCCAACGCGTGTTGGGCGGGCGATGCTTCCCCGCAGGCACGGCCGTCGCGTTCACCTTCGCGGTGAACATCGGCGTGACTCTGGGGATGTTCATCGTCTTCAGCTACCTGCGCCGGACGCCCTTTGCGCGACGCTTCTACTCGCCGCTCAGGTGAACTGCAGTGCATCCCGGCAGAAGCGTGCCCAAGGTCAGCATCGCTCTCCAGCGCTCCAGCAGCGGCGCGGCACCACCAGCAGGCCCTTCCGCTGGGCCTGAGGGTGGCTGCGAGCACGCATGCGATTGCTGGCACTGCCGCAGGTTCGACCCGACCGTGGAGACCAAGCCGCGCCGCCTGCCGGCGGGCTTCTTCGCGTGGATGACGACCGTCACATCCTACCCGGAGCCTGTGCGTGTCTGGGCGCGGTGGCGCAAGGGGTGAGGATACGAGGGGCTCGCAACCGACGTGGCCGCCCCGCCCGGTCTGCAGGAGGTGATCAAGTCCGCTGGCCTGGACAGCGCCGTCTACGTGCGCGTGCTCTCTTTGGGTGAGTTCTGACAGCTGGGGCGCCACAGGGGATCCATCCCGGTCAGCCATCGCGCGCTCAAGGCCGCCGCACCTCGCATCCCGACCCCCACACCTTTCGGTGCCCGCGCACCACCTGTGCAGGCTGGGAGGTGTTCGTCAAGGTCACCATCGTCTGCCTCATCATCATCCTGCCCGTCAACCTGTCGGTGCGCACCGCTCAGGACATGTCCGCTCCTCTTGCAGCGTCTTTGCGCGCCTCTGCTCAACCCCGAAGCTTTGCTGTGTGTGCACTGCGCAGGGAGACCGCATCAGCTTGATCCTCGATCAGCAGTCCCTGGTGCGCACCTTTGCTGCCGCGGGGGAGAGCACACAGCGTCCTGTGCGACCGGCTTCCCGCGAGCTCAACCACCGCTCTGGGACAGCTGTTGTGTGCCTTGGCGTGGTGGTGGCTTTTGCGCGCAGTCGCCGCCGCCGCCCTCGCCGCCGCCGCCGGCGGGCTGCGGCATCCCCGAGGACTCCATCTCGGTGCGCAGCGCCACGCCAGCGCCCCACCTCGCCGCCCGGCACATCCAGCAGCGGACGCGCGCCCCCTGCTGAGGTTCCACACACCTTCTGCCGTCTCGCTGGTGTTTGTTGCTGGCGTATGCCGCTGGCGTTTTGCTGCCAATTCCCGACTCCCTCGGCACGCAACCGCAACGCAGGCCGCGACCAACAAGTACTCGTTCACGTCGTTCGACTACTGCTCGCTGGCCAACATCCCGCCCGG
>VFQP010005750.1_pt1 | contig 10610 bp, 11 predicted proteins | sample 3512351 | NCBI WGS metagenome assembly VFQP01 (sample SAMN10412372, study PRJNA504923) | tailings metagenome | isolation source: Relicate 1 Philex TSF1 revegetated site | place: Philippines: Tuba, Benguet | collected 2017-08-29
GCGCCGTGGACTGGTTGGCCAGGCAGCCAATGGCGGCGATGCAGAGCGCCGAGCTGGCCAGGAAGGTGGCGCTGGTGAGCCCCTCGCCCGACAGGCCCAGCAGAGAGCACAGCGCGTAGCCGCCGATGAGCGCGCCCGCCGGCGCCCTGCGCAGCACGCCCAGCACAGACGGCAGGCTCCGTCCAGGCTCGCGCTGGCTGGCTCTGCCTTGCGCCCAGAGAGACCTGGGCAAAGCGCCTTTGCGCCGACTCACGCGTAGAGGTACATGTGCTCCTTGGGGTCTGTGGGGCGCTTGAACATGTCCAGCATCCTGCACGCAGCACCACGTGTGGGTGGCGTGCCGCGCACGGGGCCAGAGCCACACACCTCGTTTGCACGCCCTTGGTCCCTGCTGGTACAGCTGCGCCTGGCGAGGCGCTGCCTTCCTGGCCAGCTGCTGGCGGCGCGGTTCGAGAGCTGCTGGCGGGTGGGCGCCCGCGCACCTCTGCGTGATGGTGAAGCCGCCGCCGATGTTGACGGCGCTGGCCAGCACCGCCGTGGCGGCCAGGCCCTGCGCAGCGCACGCACGCATTGCCGTCCGCTCTGCACGGAGCTGGCCACTAGGGGCACACTGCCGGCCCCGTGCGCAAGCAAACAAGCACAAGGTGCTCGCAACTCGGCGGGACTGGCTGCTGCGCCCACCTGCGCGGCGGTGTGGGGCAGCAGGCCGCCGCCGGCCAGCATCATGCCGCCGACGGCCGTCAGCCCGCTCACGGCGTTGGTCACGCTCATGAGCGGCGAGTGCAGCGCGTGCGCCACGCCCCACACCGTCTGGTACCCTGCGGGCGGCCCGCCACGCGCACGCACGCCACACCAGCCACACCAGCGGGCAGCGGCGTCACGAGCAGGGACAGCAATCCTCGCGGGCCTCGGCTGTGTGTGGTGCGCTTGATCTTGGGCGGAGCGAGAGATGTGGCTAGGGCCAGATATGTGGCCAGGGCCAGAGATGTGGCCAGAGATGTGGCGTCGCCTCACCGCAGATGGAGGCGAGGCCGAACTTGGTGAGCATGGAGCTGAAGGCGGGCGAGGGCGAGCCGACGCCCATGGCCACGATGGAGCCCACGGCGGCGCTGGCCACCAGCGCGTTGTTGAGCGTCGAGGGGTACAGGTCCACCGGGCCCTCCTGCGCAGCCACTCGCAGGTGGGGAGGGGCGTTGCGGGGGCGCGCGGCGGCACAGGGGCAGGACAGGGTGGTGCTGCTGCAGGGCGGGGCGCCAGATGGACGCCGGCGCAACGAAGCAAGGGTGCGCCCGGTGGGAGGCGCGCCCTGGCGGCTCTGCATGGCGCTCGGCGCACCTTTTTCTTCTCGGCGGGCTTGCCCGAGGGCGGCGTGGCCGAGCCGGGCACCACGGGCGGCGGCGGCGCGGGCCAGGTGAGCACGCCCTTCTGCAGCACCAGCGCGCCCCTGCGCCACACGCGCGCACGCGCACCAGCATGGTGGCGTCGGGCACCCGCTTGCGCCTCACGCCCGGCCAGGCACGCTGACAACTCGCGCGCTGAAGGGTGAGGTGCAGAGCCGTTCATCGAAAGCAGGGCTCCTTGCCCGCGGGTCCAGCCACCGAGAGGTCTGCGTTGCGCCTCGCACCTGACGACGGGGTCCGAGTGGTCGATCTGGAAGGTGGCCTTGGTGCCCGTGCTGAAGGGCCCCACGCTCTGCAGCAGCTTGGACAGGTTGTTGGCGTACAGCGTCGATGACTGCGGTGGGGGGGGGGGGGCACACGGGCATATGGTGCGCAGCACGCGCGCACACGTACAGTTGGGGCCTGCTTGGGAGACCTGAGTGACTTGGAGCGCCGCAAGCAACGTGAGGGCCTGGGGGCATGCATGCCCCTCCCTGCTGGAGCAGGCGTGGCGTGCCAGCACGTCACGTCGCGAACAGAAACGTGCTTCTCCCGCCTTCCCTCCGTTCTCCAGAACCAGCGGCCTGGTTGCGTGTGACTACTTGGCTCGTCCACACAACGCCCCCTCGGAGCCCAGCGGCCCGTGCACGCGCACCTGCGTGGCCATGCGGCTGGGCAGGTCGGTATAGCCCACCACCGAGACGGCGTTGGGCGTGGCCACCACCTTGCCCGCCTGGGTGTACTCGCAGTTGCCGCCCGCCTCGGCCGACAGGTCCACCACCACGCTGCCTGCGCCTCGCAGTGGGCACCAGCAGGCAGCAGCAGCACCCAGCCTTGCGCTCTGAGCCACATGGGCCAGGAGGACACTGTACCGCGTCGATCTGGGCCGAATAAGGTGCAGGCAAGGGCTGGGATTGGTATGCAGAGCCACGCGGCCCTCAGACAGAGCGCATCATCACCTGGCTTCATCGAGTCCACCATGGCCTTGGTGATGAGCACGGGCGCGCGCTTGCCCGGGATGAGCGCCGTGGTGATGATGATGTCCACCTCCTTGGCCTGAGTGATTCACACGCACGCAGCAGCAAGGGCCTTGCCCATGAGCACGGAGGTCGCTCTGCGCTGCACGCTGTTCCTGCCTTGGACCTCACTGGCTCAGCAGGAGGCGCACCTGGGCGGCGAAGAGCGCCATCTCGGCGTCGATGAAGGCCTTGGACATCTCCTTGCTGTAGCCCGTGCCTGCAGGACCACGTGCGCACACGTCAGCAGGTAAAACTCGCGGCCCCACTGCTGCATGCCTCCATCCCAGCTGCATTGCGCTCGCCACCCACCCGAGTCTCCCTCCTCCTTGATGTCGACGGTGAGGAACTCGGCGCCCATGGACTTAGCCTGCTCCTTGACGGCGGCGCGCGTATCGAAGACGCGCACCACGGCGCCCATGGACTTGGCCGTGCCCACCGCCGCCAGGCCCGCCACGCCGCCGCCAATCACCAGCACCTTGGCCGGCGGCACGCGGCCCGCCGCCGTGATCTGGCCCGTGAAGAAGCGCCCTGCGGCAGCGCCATTCGCCACCACGACCACCCTGTGTGCTGTGTGAGCTGCGCGTTGCTGCGGCGCTCCCGCAAAGCGCGGTTGCTGGTGCAGGGGGGGGCACCAGAGAGAGAAGGGAGAGGGCGGCGCACCAAAGTGGTGCGAGGCCTCGATGACGGCGCGGTAGCCGGCGATGTTGGCCATGGACGACAGCGTGTCAAACATCTGGGCGCGGCTGCGCGCCGCAACGGGCATCAAGGGCAGAGCAGGCACAGGGGAGCGCTTGGCTGACACTCCACTCACGGTGGGGCGGCAGTGGAGCGAGCGAGGGAGGGGCTCACCTGATGGTACGCGGGATGCAGTCCATGCCCAGCGCCGTCACCTGCTTGGCGGCCAGAGAGGCCAGCAGGTCCTTGTTCTGTGCCGGCTGCAGATAGCTCACCAGCCTGCGAGGCGCAGGACGGGCAGTCGTTCACCCCCTCTGTCCTTACTTGGCTGCGCCGACGCACCGCGCGTGCCGTTTGAGGGGGGCCTCCAAGGAAGGCACTCACACGGCCTCCTTGCGCAGCGCATCCACGTCCTGGGGCGTGGGAGGCCGGACCTGCGGCACGGGGAAGGGGGGAAGGGCGGCGCGCCTCAGCGCACGCAGCGTGGCGCGTCGGGACGGAGAGGCACGCGCTGCGTTTTCACGAGGACTCGCCTTGAGCACGATGTCCGAGCCTAGGGCCGTGGCGCGGTCCACCACCTTGGCGCCAGCGGTGGCGTAGTCAGCGTCCTGCGCGGCGCGTGGCGCAAGGGCCCACGGCCCCTCAGCGTGACACCTGGACGCGCTTCGCCCTGCCCTTTCCCCTTCACCCAGCGACGCCGCTCACGGTGAAGCGGGCGCCCTCTCCGGCCCCGGCCTCCACGGCCGCTCCCTTGAAGCCGGCCTTGAGCAGGCCGGCCACGGCGGCGGGCGTCAGGGACACGCGCCGCTCGCCCTCGTGCGTCTCCTTGGGCACGCCTGCGCCGTCCACCACACGCACAGCTCACGTGCACAGGTCACGTGCCTGGCCCCAGCAGAGCCATTTCCCAGGACGCCAGGCCTGGCCAGGTGCCGCACCGAGCGTCAGCTCCTTCCACGGAATGGGCCCGACAGCTGGGGGCTGCTGCTGCTCCTGCGCCGCTGCAGAGGTGGAGAGCGCCAGGCGGCCCTCGGCTTCGACGACAGGCGCCCATGGTTGTGGCCGCGCGGCGGCGAGGGGCCCAGCGACCGCCCTGCGCGCGTGCCAGACCGACGCCACGGTGGCGGTCAGATCTGCTCGATCTGCTGAGGTGAGATCTGCTGCTCTGCCGCTGGCGTTTCTGCTGCGGCCGGACCCTTCGATTGACATGCTGCTGCACACAGCAGGCTGCTGCTCCATCGCCTGCGGGCAGCGCACCCGCACGCAGCGGCGGGGAGGCCCGGCGCCCGGTGGCCACCGACGAGCAGGCCCACCCTCCACGCCTGCTGCGGCCCGACCAGCAAAACTGCCCGCGCCAGCAGCATCTCGCGCTTGCGCTTGCAGGCTACGCAGGTGGCGCCCTCTGCGCGCACGATCGAGCAGTTGCCACGTCACGCGTCGCGAGCTCGAATGGCGCACGATGGCACGGCTGCGGGTGACGTGCACCTCTGCCCCGTGCAATCTGGCTGCTCAGCGCCTGCTGCCGGTGCTCCTGGGCGCGCTCGAACACATTTCCCGGAACGCGAGCGGGCTGGCGGCCAGGAAGCAGGAGCAGCAGCGATGCCCTGCTGGTGTCGACCAGCTGCTACCACGGCGCACAACCGTGTGCTCGTCTGCGGCCTCCGATCGTGCGTCCTCTTCGCTGGCACACTCGCGCACCTGCGCACGCCGCGGCGGCCTCCGCGAGCCCAGTGCTGTGCTCCACGCGCTGGCTTCGCTCTCTCTGGGCCACGCAGCAACAAGCCGATCGCCTCGTTCAACGTTCGGGGGCGCGAGGTCAAACTGGTCAAACAAGGTGGTCCACCTGTCGCCCAGATCACGCAGGGTCCACCCCAGCTGCAGCGCTGAGCGCCGCCGTCTGCCTGCCCGTGCGCTCCAGCCACCCGGGCATCTTGGCGAACGCGCCCAGGCTGAGGTCCACCAAGTCCAAGAGCGCCCACCAGTCCGAGAGCTGCGGCGCCAGCAAGTAGCCGCGCAGCCCTGCGACGCAAGGAAGCGCCCGCAAGGTCAGAAGAGCCTGCACGCACCGTGGTCCGCTGACGCCACAGCGCCCACCCCCCCCACACACAGCGCACCTGCGGCGGCACGGATGGACGCCGCCCGCTCCGCCAGCGCCCCGCCCACGCCGTCCGCCGCCGCCAGCTGCTGCGATATCCTCCTGCGCGCCGTGGCCGCCGCCGCCAGCGCCGGCACCCTGCACACAACAACAAGAACAGCGCGGCGCCCTCAGCTGCCTCGGCACCGCGCGCCACGCCCCCCCACACGACCACTCACGCACCTGGTGTAGAGCCCCGGGTTGATGGCGGGCACGCACAGCAGCGGCTGGTCCTTGACGGCCGCCAGGTACTCGGCGGCGGCGCTGCACACGGGGCGCGGCGTCAGGTCCCACTGGTGCAGCACCAGCGCCGGGATGAAGCTCGAGTCCCCGCGGTGGCACGCGCCGCAGTACACCCGGCCCGTGTACCAACACCTGCGTGCGCACGTACACAGCCAGAGATTCGTGGCTCCGCTGCTGGGCACGCACGCAACCGCGCGCCCAGCGAGGGGGCAGCGGCCGCACCTGCGCGTCTGCGGAGCGGCGCCGGCGCCGGCGCCGGCGCTCCCGCCGCCCACCAGCCTCCAGGCGGACCGCCCGGCGGGCGCCCCCGCCGCGCCCTCTGCACCCGCATGGCCAAGGCCGCGGGCCAAGGGCGCCTTGCAGCCGGCGCACGCGCCGCCCTGCCGCCTCAGCAGCTCGGCGTCGGGCACCTCAGCGCCCGGCGGCGGCTCTAGCACCAGCCGCACCGTCATGCTCAGCTCGCGCGGCGGCGCGACGGTCGCGGCGGCCGGCTGCCCGCCCACAGCGGAGGCCGCCGCCGCCGACGACGACGACAAACCGTCGCCAGGCTCGCTGCTGCCGCCGCTGCCAGGCGCAGGCGCCGTGCCCCCGCCGCCGCTCCGCTGTGGCGGGCGGGGCGAGGCGACGGCCGCGGCCGCGGGGCGCAGGCTGCCCACGCTGCGGGAGAGCGCGGCCTGCACGCCCTGCGGCCCAGGCGGGGGCGCGCCGTCGCCCCCCTGCAGGTTCCCGGCGCTGCTGCTACTAGCGGCGCGTGGCGGCGGCGGCGGCGCGTTGACCCCATCGGCGGCGGGCGGCGCCAGCAGGAAGCGCGAGGCCAGGAGGTCGTGCAGCGCCAGCGGCCAGGGCTGAGGGTTGAGCGCCAGCAGCTGCGCCATGCACTTGGACAGCAGCGCCTCGCGGTGCGCCACGGTCTCGCCCGACAGGCGCGCGCGCCCCAGCACGCCGCGCCCCTGCGACACCTCGTCCCAGCAGTCCGGCACCGCCAGCACCGAGGTGGAAGCGCCGCCGCCGTCCCCGTCGCCGTGCGGCGGCGCCGCCGGCCGCAGGAGGTCGGGGTGCTCCGCCACGGCGGCGAGCGGGTCGCCGGCGCCCGCCCACCCGCCCGCCGAGGAGCGAGGCGTGAGGCTGGCCGAGGGCGGCGGCGACGCCCACCCCTGGGCCTGAGGCAGGCGCTGCGGGGTTGCTGCTGCTGCCGGTGCGGCGCTCGTGGCGGTGGGGCTGGCGTGGCCTGAGGAGGTGCGCGGGGGGCGGGGGGCGGAGGAGGGGCCGCCGGCGCCGCCGCTGTGCGTCCGCCGGTGGTGCGGGTGGGCGTGGGTGTGTGGGGCGTGCTGGGCTGCCTTGAGCTGCTGCTGCTGCAGCGCCAGCAGGCCCTTCTTGAGCAGCACAAACTCGCTGAAGCGGCGCAGCACCTGAGCAAGCAGGGGCAAGAAGAGGCAAGACGGCGCAGGTTCGTGGGCGGGGCGTGGACTGGGTCATGCGAGGGCCAGGCGGCGCCCTCAAACAACAGAAACGCACCTGCCAGGTCCTGCCGAGGTTGTCCTGCACCTCCAGGCGGTACACGGTGTACTGCTCCCCCTTGGCGTCCACCAGCATGCGGTGCCCCACCACCAGCACAGACTCGTACCGCACCGCGGGAGGAGGCGCGCCGCCTTCTGCCCCCTCTGGCGCGCCCGCTGCCAAGCCCGCGCCCTCCCCGCCCCCTCCCGCGCCCGCACCCGCCGACCAGGACTGGCCCAACAGCGGCGGCGCCGCGCCCGCTTCCTCCGCTGGCGTCGGGCCCCCTCCGCTCAGCTGAGGCGGCGGCAAAGAGCGCCCACCGCCCAGAGGCTGCGGCGCCGCCGCACGGGCCTCCTGCTGTTGCTGCTTCTGCTGCTGGTTGTCGTGGTCCTGGTGGTGGTGGTACAAGATCATGCCCGCCGTGCCCTGCAGCACGTCCTCCACGTCCTCCAGCACATCGTCCCCGTCCTCCTCGTCCTCCTCCTCGTCCCCAGGCCCCGCCCCAGCCGCAGCCACCGCAGCAGCGGCGCCCGCCGCCGCCCCCGCCCCCTTGAACGACGCCGACTTGGAACCGTCGCCGGCCCCCGCGGCGCCGCTGCTGGCCGCGGTGGTGGTGGTGGTGGCGGCCGCCATTGCCGCGCCCATGACGGCGGTGGCGGCCGAGGAGACAGACCCCAGGGCGGCTGCCGTCGCCGTGCGCCAGGGCACTGTGTAGAGGAGGCCTGCCGCCGCCACCACGGCCGACTGCGCGGCGCTGCTGGCGGTGGTCAGGGACCCCGCTGGCGGAGCTGCTGCTGGCAAGGGTGCCGCCGCCGCCGACGACGACGCGTCAGGTGCGCCTGCTGCTGCCGAGTTGGGAGCAGAGGCGCCCTCTCCTGGGGCGGCGCTGGAAGCGGGTGCGGCGGAAGTCGCTGCTGGTGCTGGTGCTGCAGCGGCTGCAGGGGCGGAGGAGGGGGGCGCGCCGCGCGACCACCAAGAGGAGACTGCGCCTGCCACGCCCGCCACCGACGGTTTGGCTGCTGCCGCTGGTGCTGCCTTGGCCGCTGGCCTGGCGGCGCCCCCCGCCGCGCCAGCGCTGGGGGCAGGGGCCGCGCCCGCGTCGCTGGGGCCCCGCGGCGTTGCCGCGCCCGGCGTCCCCGCGCCCGGTGGGGACGCGTCTGTGGCGCCACCAGGTTTGGGGGGCGCGGCGGCAGCCTGTGCCTTGCTGCTCGCTGGCGGCGCGGCGAACGGCGGCGCCGGCACCACCGTGAGCCTCACGCGGACGCGCTGCTCTGACGCTCGCTCCTGCTGACTAGCTAGGTTCTCTGCTGCTGCTACTACTGACGGGGCAGGAACATTGTCCCCGCAGCCCGCCTGCGCCTGCGCTGCTGCCTGTACAGTGTCGCCCGTGCCCTCAGCAGGCGTGCTGCATGCGCCCCCGCCCTCGGCTCGCCCCGGCGCCTCCTCCTCCGCTTGCTCCTCCCGCACCACGGTGATGGCGACGGAGATCGTGTCCGCCGGCCCCGCCGCGCCGACCCCGTCGCCCCGCCGCGCCACCCGCCACTTGCTGACGGTGCTGATGCCCTGCCAGGCCAGGTCCGCCGTCAGGCGCGCGCCCGCGTGCACCCACGTGCGCGCCGCCGCCGCCGCCGCCGCCGCCGCCTGCCCCGCCGCCGCCTCGGCCGCCGCCGCCGCCTCCTTGCGCCGCAGCGCGTCCTCCTCCGTCTCTATGCGAAGCCGCGCAGCGCCCCCGCCGCTGGACGGGCCGGCGCCTGCTGGCTTGACACCCGCTGGCGCCCTGCCGGCGCCTGGCGGCGGAGGCGCGGGCGGCGCTGGTGGCTGCTGCAGCGGCAGCGAGGCGGGCGCGCCGCCGGCAGAACCGTCGTGCTGGGTGGCCGCGGCGGAGGGCCGCCGCGGCACAGAGCTCTGCGTGAAGAGGCTCTCGCTGACGTCGTCCTGCGGGCGGTGTACAGGTGCGCACGTGTGACTAGCGCGGGTGCCACAGCGACCTTGATGTGTGTGTGCTCACCTGCGCGGCCTGCAGCTGCGCGGCGGCCTCCTGCGCAAAGGCGCGCGAGCGCAGCGCCGCCGCGGCGCCGTACGCGCACGAGACCTGGGGCTGGCCCGGCAGGTGCCTCAGGAAGTGCGCCAGCGACCCGCTCTGCAGCGCCTGCGCGCAAGCACAGGGCGGGGGGGCGCGCGGGGCCCAGTGGTGTGCGCTCTGGCTAGGGCGACCTCCTCCCCTCCCCTCGCCCTCGGCCTGGCGCCAGGCATTCGTCCGCCGCGCACCAGGTGCACCCAGGCCTCGAGCATGCGCCTGCGCCGCTGCTGCTCAGAGGGCTGCGAAGCAGGAGGAGGAGGAGAGGGTGTTGCCGTCGTGGCCTCCGTCTGGCCGGCGTCTGCGTCTGCCTTTGCGGGCCCTGCTGCCGCCTCCTCCTGGTCGAGTACATCTTGCTCGGCGGCGGACACGTCCTTGGCCAGCAGCAGTGGGAAGGCGCGGCCCATGGCCTGGACCACCGCCCAGGGGTGCGGCAGGCTGCTGGTGCCTTGGAAGCCCGTCTGCGTGGCCCGCCAGGCGCCGCAGGCGGGGCACAGGCAGCCAGAGGTAGGCGCGCGCGCCGTGGTGGGCCGCACGCACAGGCACAGCGCGCAGGTGAAGGGGAGGAGGCGCTGCTGCTCGTGGCGCTGCTGGTGCGGCAGAGCGTGCATGCGTTCCTGTCGACGCCGGGCCGCACCTGCACGAGGCCGAGCGCCCAGGCGTGCAGCAAGGTCTGCTGCTGCTGCTGTGCACCAGCTGCATGCGGCTCCTCCACAAGGCCCTTGAGAGCATGGCGCAGGCGCTCCAGCTCCGCGGAGTCGTCCATCTGCTTCTGCTCAGCGAGACCAGGGTTCGCTGTGTTGGGCGCGAGGAGGTTCGTCGCCCTCCTCCTGGATCGCGTCCATGATGACCGCCTGTGTAGTGCGCGCACAGTGCGCGCAGCGAACACAGCTCGTGAGGTGAGGAGCGGCCACCCTAAAGGGTTGAGCATCTGCTGCACGAGCAGCTGTGAAGGAGCAGCAGGAGTGGAGGAGCAGCAGCTGTGCAGGAGCAGCAGCAGTGGAGTAGCAGCAGGAGGAGCAGCAGCACAGTAATTAGCAGACGCCATGGAACCGATCACGCGCAGGTGCCACGCCCGGTGCGGCCTCCTGGGCAACCCGAGCGACGGCATGAACGGCGCAACGGTGTCCTTCACGGTGGCCAACTGGCACGCGTCGGTGACGCTCACGCCCAGCGCCGCCATCAGCTTCACCTACCACGCCCTCCACGACGCGGGCCGCTTCCCAAGCCTGGACGCGCTGGCGTCGCACGTGGAGCGCTGCGGCGTGGGCACGGGCGTGGACCTGCTCAAGGTGGGCCCACTGCACGCGGTCGCGCCGCTCGATCCACACTGATCGCCACGAGCGGCGCCATCAGAGCCCGGGCCCGGTGGCGCAGGCGCTGTGCGCAGTCTTCGTGCGGCACTGCCAGAGCCGGGGCATCGCGCTGGCGCCGCCCGCCGCCGCCGCCGAGGCCGGCCTCACGGGCTTCACGCTGGCGTACGAGACATGCATCCCACGGCAGGCGGGGCTGGCCGGCTCCTCCGCCATCGTCACGGCAGGTGAGCGTCCGCCATGCCGCTGAGGCGGGCAGCCCTGCCTCGCACTGGC
>VFQP010005752.1_pt1 | contig 10608 bp, 12 predicted proteins | sample 3512351 | NCBI WGS metagenome assembly VFQP01 (sample SAMN10412372, study PRJNA504923) | tailings metagenome | isolation source: Relicate 1 Philex TSF1 revegetated site | place: Philippines: Tuba, Benguet | collected 2017-08-29
ATGTACTACGAGCACGACATGAACCTGAAGGAAATCGCCGCCGTGCTCGGCGTGACCGAGTCGCGCATCTGCCAGTTGCACAGCCAGTCGATCGCGCGCCTGCGCGCCAAGCTGCGCGAGCACTGAGGGCCTGTCCACAAGTCGTATTGCCGCCAGCGGCCCCGGCCGTTAGAGTGGGCGTCTTTTCAACGGCGAATGCCGCAAGGGACCCCCATGCTTGAACTGCGACCCGGTTGCGAATGCTGCAACCGCGACCTGCCGCCCGACTCCACCGAGGCACTCATCTGCACCTTCGAATGCACCTTCTGCGCCGCTTGCGCACAGGACAGGCTGGGCGGCATCTGCCCCAACTGCGGCGGTGAGCTGGTGCGCCGGCCGCGCCGACCGGCCGCCAAGCTGGCCCGCAACCCCGCCTCCACCACCCGCGTGTTCAAGCCCGAAGGCTGCGGCGCGGCGTCGAACTGAGGCGCCGGCATGTCGGGAGGCGACTGGAAAGAACTGTTCAACGCGGCCTGCGAAGGCGACATCGAGCTCGTGCGCTACCACGCGAAGAACGGCGTGGACCTGGACTACGCGCACCCGGAGTTCCTGTCCACCCCGCTGGTGGCTTGCATCCTGGCGCAGCAGGCGCCGGCCGCGCACCTGCTGCTCGACGAGGGTGCCAATCCCCTGCTGCATTCCGAATTCGACGGCCTCACGCCGGTGCAGGCGGCGCGGCAGGCCGGGCTGGCGGATGTGGAGGCGCGCCTGCGTTCGCTGGGCGCACCTGAGCCGGTCGATCCGATGCGGCCCTGGGAGCGTGGCTGGGCCCAGGCGGTCTGGGACCGCATGCCCTGGCGCACCATTCCGCGCCGCTGGCTCTGAAGCCCGGCCGTCAGAACAACACCACACCCAGGCCCTGCTCGATCCACAGGCGGTCGGTGCCGTTCGCACTGTGGGCATAGAGGTCGTAGGTGGTGGCACCCTCCACCTGCGTGGTGGTCATCATCCAGGTTCCTCCGTTTCCGGAGAGGTGCACCGCATCCGTCGCATCGCCGTTGATCAGTACGCGATGGATCAGGCCAGCCGATTGCCCGGCCACATCAGGGAGATGGCGGAGATTCGTCACGTCGAAGATCAAGGTGTTGGCCACGCTGTTCTCCATGTCGAGCACTTCGATTCCACGGAGCGCGTGGGCGTTGAGATCCCTCAGATCCACCACGCCCGCGAGATCGGCAGCAAAAACCACCGTATCGCGCCCGCTGCCACCGTCGATGCGGCTGTTGGCCAGGCTGGCGATATGGGAGGCGTTGAGGACGAAGGTGTCGTCGCCCGCACCGCCGTAGGCCACCGGCGTGCCGCTCAGGCCGGTGAACGTGTCCGCACCGGCGGTGCCGAGTTGGGCGAGCTCGCTGCCGAAGTGGCCCTGGCCCACCTGGCTGCTGAGGATCACGTAGCTGCGGCCGGTGTTCGGACCGGCCGACGTGTCGCTCAGGTTGGCGCCGACGATCAGGTCGGCCAGGCCGTCGCCATCGACGTCGCCCGCGCTGGCCACCGCGATGCCGCTCTGGTCCCATTCCTCCTGCCCGTTGATGGCGAAGCCGCCCACGCCACCGGCGATCGCCGACAGATCGATCGCCGTGCCATCGGCCTTGCCGAACACCACGTAGCTGCGGCCGGCGGCGAACCCCGCCGGCCCGGCGCTGCTGTAGGGTGCACCGACGATCAGGTCGGCACGGCCGTCGCCGTTGATGTCGCCTGCGCTGGCCACGGTGTAGCCGGCGTAGTCGTAGGCCTCCTGGCCGCCGATCACGAAGCCGCCCAGGCCCGCCGCCACCGCCGAGAGGTCCACCGGCGTGCCATCGGCCTTGCCGAAGACCACGTAGCTGCGCCCTGCGTCCATGGCCGGCGCGCCCACGATCAGGTCGGCCAGGCCGTCGCCATTGACATCGCCCGCACCGGCCACCGAGTAGCCGCTCTGTTCACCCTCCAGTTGGCCGTGGATGACGAAACCGCCCAGGCCAGCCGCCACCGCCGCGAGGTTCACCGCCGTGCCATCGACCTTGCCGAAGACCACGTGGCTGCGGCCCGCCATGGCGCCCGCCGCCGGGCTGCTGTCGGGTGCGCCCACGATCAGGTCGGCCAGGCCGTCGCCGTTGACATCCCCCGCGCCCGAGACCGACCAGCCGCTGTGGCCGTAGGCCTCCTGGCCGTCGATCACGAAGCCGCCCACGCCCGCGGCCACGTCGGACAGATCGATCGCCGAGGTGTCGGTCTTGCCGAACACCACGTAGCTGCTGCCCGCGTCATCGCCGGCGGCATCGCGGCCGTGCGCGCCGATGATCAGGTCGGCCAGGCCATCGCCATTGACGTCGCCCGCGTGGGCGATGGCGTAGCTGCTGAAATCGTGCTCGGCCTGGCCGGTGATGGCGAAGCCGCCCACGCCGGCGGCCACCGCCGCCAGGTCGACCTCCGCCGTGTCGGTCTTGCCGAACACCACGTAGGTGCGCCCCACGTTCCAGGCGTGCGCGTCGAAGCTGTAGGCGCTCACGATCAGGTCGGCGAGGCCGTCGCCGTTGATGTCGCCACCGCCCGCCACGGACCAGCCCGATTCATCGCCGAAGACCTGCCGGGGGATCAGGAAGCCCCCCAGGCCTGCCGCCACTGCCGAGAGCTCGACTTCAAGGCCATCGGCCTTGCCGAAGACCACGTAGCTGCGCTCGGAATCGATGGTGGGCGCGCCGATGATCAGGTCGGCCAAGCCATCGCCGTTGACGTCACCCGCGCTGGCGACGGACCAGCCGCTCTCGCTTTCCGAGGCCTCCCCGTGGATGACGAAACCACCCAGGCCCGCCGCGATGTCCGAGAGCTCGATGTTCGGCAGCACGGTGCTCGTCAAAGGCTGCACCTGGATGCTGCGCTGGGCTGGCGGGCTGCCCAGGTTACCGGCGGCATCGCGCGCGCTGGCGCTGATGATTTCGCCACCCGTGCCCATGGCGGCGAAATCGGCGGCGGTGAGCTGGTAGCTCCAGTGGCCGCTGCCATCGGCGCTGACCTGGCGCTGGAAGCCGCTGCTGAAATCCAGCTCGATGCGGGCGCCCGCTTCGGTGGTGCCCTGCACCGTGGCCGAGCCCCGCTCGGCGGTGCTGATGTGGTCGTCGCCGGTGACGGCATGCATGACCGGTGTGTCGGGCGCGAGGGTGTCGACGCGGTGGCCGGACTGGTCGCTCAGGGCGGGCGTGCGCAGGACGGCGTGCTCGCCCTGGTCGGTCCGGATGACCGCGCCGTTCAGGTGCAGGGCGGTCGTTGACAGCGAGATGCCGTTGGCGTCGTTGTCCGCGCCGATGGTGTAGCCAAAGCTCAGGGTGTGGGCGTCGATGGGGCCCAGGTAGTCGGCAATGCGCGTCTGGCCGCCGATGTCGAGTTCGAGCAGAGGCAGGCCCGCCACGCGCACCGCCTCGCTGAAGGTCACGCGAAGCTGGATGACCTCACCCAGGGTGTAGAAGCCGTCGGCGCCCGCGTCGCTGGTGATGGTCACGCCTTGCACCAGGGGCACACCGGGCGTGCCGGTACCCCCCGGCGCGGGCGGCACCACGCCGTTGCGGTGGGCGTCGATCCAGGCCGATGAAGACACGGTGCCGTCGGCAAAGATCAACTGGTCGCCGCCCACGGCGCGAATGGTTTCCAGGTTGCCACCGACGGAGCGGGTCAGCGTGAGCACGCTGCCGGCCAGCGTGGCTGTGTAGTCGCTCATGAGCCCGGTCATGTAGATCCGGTCGATGCCGCCGAGCAACTGCGTGGCATCGATCTGGCTGCCGGCCTTGACGTAGACCGTGTCGACGCCGCTGCTGCCGCGCAGCTGCATGGCCGCGCCCGCCGGCACCGTGCCGAAGACGGCGCCGCTCGCGGTCGCGAAGGCGTGCACGGTGCTCAGGCCACTGAGCTGGCTCGCGCTCACGTCCACAGCCGCGAGCGCAGAGGTCTCACCCACCGGCGTGGGCAGGGCGGCATGGCCCAGCGCGTGCTGGCGCAGGGCGCTGGCGGCAACGCTGCCATCGAGGAACACCAGCGTCGTCAAGCTGGACGCGCCGCCGTGGACCCAGACCGAGGTGTTGTCGCTGTCGCGCCGCAGGCGGAGCACGCTGCCCGAGACATGCAGGCCGAAGTCGGCCAGGCTGCCGTTGAAATAAAGCTTGTCGGCCCCGCCCAGGCTCTGCGTGAAATCCGCGCGCAGGCCCGATCCCACGAACACGCGGTCCACGCCGTGCGTGCCCCGGTAGACCATCATGCTGCCTTCGAGCGAGACCGACTCCAGAGAGAGATCAAAGGCCACCATGCCGGAGGCGCCGCTATTGAAGTATTTGGTGGTGCTCATGGAAAAAGTAGGCTTCGGGCCTGGTCGACCAGGGACGGTCACCGCCGCGATCAGATACACCCGGTAGTTCCCGGAAACTCTAGGAGCATTCCGTCAGAGCAGCGTCCTCCAGGAACCCACTGCGGTTTCGAGGCCATGAACTGCAGAGAACGCTGTTCGAAAGCGAAGACAGGGTTTGAAGACGCCTGCACCCGCCACGGAGCGTGAAATATTTCGGCTTGTGCGTGGTGCCGCGCCGCGGCCTGCGCTGCGGGGCCAGATAATTCCGGGGCGTTTCGCCCTCCACAACCTCTGAAAGAAGGACCTCATGCGTTTGCGCCTGCCCGCTCTTGCCCTCGTCACCCTCCTGCTTGCCGGTTGCGGCACCCAGTTGAAGGTGGCACCCGTTGACCCGCAGACCGGACTGATCAAGTCGGAGAAGGGCACCGTCACCGAGGCCACGGTGGTCACGTCCCGCAAGTTCCCGCTGGCGCAGCACAAAAGCATGGCCTTCGTGTCGGGCGGCGGCACCTTCGCGGTCGACCAGATGCGCGCACTGGGCTATTTCGACCAGGTCGTGAACTACGACGACCTGCAGAAGATCGTGATCGCCAACCGCCTGCAGGACCAGGTGCCGAGCCTGAACGAGCCGATCGGCCTGAACAAGCTCTACCGCGCCTACAAGCCCTTCCTCTGGGTGCACTTCAAGCGCGTGCAGCGCGAGAACAAGACCTACCTGCAGATGGTGGCCACCAACCTCGACACGCTCGACGAGGTGTTCGTGAGCGAGGTGTACATGGACTTCGTGTGGGCCGGCGTGACCGACCAGAACGCCCGCTACCCGCTGTTCAACGCGTTCAGCCGCTGGGTCCAGCAGAACAAGTGAACGCCTGAACCAGGCGGACCCCAAAACGAAACGGCCCTCGAAGGGCCGTTCTGCTTTGGGCGGGAGATCGACGGCTCAGGCGCGCACGAAACCCCGGCCGGCGCCACCCAGGGAGGAGGGCTTGACGATGCGGCCATAGGTGGGCTGGCGCTGCAGGGCCTGCTGGGGCAGCAGGCTGCCCACGGCGCGTTCGCTCTGGGCGGTGGCGCGCAGCACGGCCGAACGCAGCTGGGCGAAGCGCTGGGCCGCGTTCTGCATGTCGTGCCGCAGGGTGTTGCCGGGCACGGCGAACTCAGGGGTTTTGGGTGCTTGCTGCAGCACCGTCTGCATGGCCGCGCTGGCCTGCTCGACGCCGGCCGCATCGCCCTTGAGCAACGCGGTCTCCAGGGTGTCCAGGCTGGCTTGCAGCGTGGCGATCCAGGGGTGGGCGTTGTTCGCAGACGAGTCGTTCATGGCGCTTTCTCAGTGGGAAGATCAGGCCCGGGAGCCCGACAGCATTTCGGCCGCATTGGCCAGCATCTTGTCTGCGATGGCCTCGGCGTTCACCTGGAACGTGCCGTTGGCAATCGACTGTTTCATGGCTTCGACCTTCTCGGCGTTGAACACCTCGCCGCCACTGCCCGGGCCCAGGGCCGAGACGGTGGAAGGCGAGAGGGTCACGGTGACGCCGGACGGCTTGCCCGCGGGCACGCCGGCGACGGTTTCTGCGCCAGAGACGGGCTTGTCGGCCGCCTTCTGCGGGCCGCCAGCCACGGAACCTATATAGGAATCGGGTGAAGAATCGACTTTCATTTCACGCTCCAGACCCTGGTTTCAGGGCAATGTCATGAAACTATCGACCGGGTTTGAGCGGACTTTAAACATATTTGCTGCACAGTCTCGCGCAATCCGTCACGCCCCTCCCTGGGTGGCAGACGTCCGGCTCACAGGGGGAGCTCGACGGTCTGGTCGGGCTGCACCAGACCATGGATGACCTTCCCGCCGGGCAGGCGGACCCGGGCGTTCTGCCCCACCAGGCCGATGGTGAGTGCCTGGCCGGTGGCGCTGATGCGGAAACCGCCGCTGCCGCCCATGACCCGCACCTGGGCACCCGCCTCGAAGGCCTTCATGGGTCGCACCATGTGTTCGCGCAGCGCCTGGCCCGGGGTGAGGGCGAAGGCGGTTTCCAGTCCTACCCAGCGTTCCGGCGCGGCCAGCACGCCCACGTGGTGGGCAGCCCAGTCCACTTCGGCCAGTTCGGCGTCTTCTTGAGTCAGTGTGGCGCCCGCGCCCACGGCGCGCTTGAGCACCCAGGCGGGACCGAAGGCCTTCACCGTGACCGGCAGGTACACGTTCCAGCGGCGTGCGCCTTCCACGCAGCGCAGGCCGATGCGGCTGCGGCCCCAGAGGCGTGAGCCGGGTGGCATATAGGCTTCCACCTTGTCGCAGGGGGCCAGGCGCAGGCGGCTGTCCAGCGATCCGATGTCCACCTCGGTGCGCAGCGGGGCCGTGCCGTCGGTGGGCAGCGCGGCGGCCAGTGCGGGCGTGATCCAGTCGCGCGCGGTCTGTTCCAGCACCTCGGCTTCGCTGGCGCGGGCGGCGTTGCCCAGGAAGAGGAACGCCAGCAAGAAGCCGAGCCACACCCGGCCACGGGCGGCGCGGCTCGGAGTGAAAAAGGCGTTCGGCATGGGCATCTCCTGGGGCGTTCGGGCGGGGTCAGGGGAGCACTTTAGGCGTCCCGGCACCCCTGCAAAGCCGGGAAATGACTTGCAAACCCGCGCTTGTTCGGCCCATTGCCGACCCTCAAGATTTTCATAATTCCTTCACGCCCCGGTCCCGGTACCGGTCTCCCAACCCGCGCAGAGGTGAACATGCTTGAACAGATGACCGCGAAGCTGGACTTCCATGCCAACGCCCTGTTGTTGCGCTCGCAGCGCCAGCAGGTGATCGCCAGCAACATCGCCAACGCGGACACCCCGGGTTACGTGGCGCGCGATTTCGATTTCGCGCAGGCGCTGAAAAACGCTTCCGGCGGCCTGGGCGGTTCCACCGTCGCCGCCACCAACGCCCGGCACATGCAGGTGGGCGGCGGGCACGGCGGCCAGCCGGACCTGGCCTACACCGTGCAGACCCAGCCCAGCCAGGACGGCAACTCGGTCGACCTCGATCGCGAGCGCGCCAATTTCGTGGACAACAGCGTGCGCTACGAGTCCACGCTGCGTTTCATCAATGGTCATGTGAAGACCATGTTGAGCGCCATCACGGGTCAATGACCTGAAAGGAACCAGCCATGTCGATGTTTTCCATCTTCGGGGTCTCGGGCAGCGCGGTCAGTGCGCAGTCGCAACGGCTCAACGTGGTGGCCAGCAACCTGGCCAACGCCGATGCCGTGGCCGGGCCCGATGGCCAGAGCTACAAGGCACGCCACATCCTGTTCCAGACCGAGCCCATGGGCGGGCAGGGCAATGCCGGCGTGACCGTCAAGGACATCGTGGAGAGCCAGACGCCGGGCCGGCGCGAATACAACCCCAGCCACCCCAGCGCCGATGGCGAGGGTTATGTGACCCATTCCAACGTGAACCCGGTGGAAGAGATGGTCAACATGATCTCCGCCTCGCGTTCCTACCAGAACAACGTCGAGGTCATGAACACGGCCAAGTCGCTGTTGCTCAAGACCCTTCAGATGGGCCAGTAAGCCATGTTCATCCAGCCCCTCGACCTCACCACGCTCGGCAACACGCCGGGCAGCACCACCGGCACGACCGCCAAGAACAGCATGGACCCGGCGGCCTCGCAGGACCGCTTCCTCAAGCTGCTGGTGGCGCAGCTCAACAACCAGGATCCGTTGAACCCGATGGACAACGCGCAGATGACGACCCAGATGGCGCAGATCAACACGGTCAGCGGCATCCAGGAACTCAACGCCACGCTCAAGGGCATGTCCACCCAGTTCTCGTCGCTGACGCAGTTGCAAGGCACCTCGCTGATCGGTCGCGAAGCGCTGCTGCCCGGCAGCACGCTGACCTTCAAGGGCGACGCGGCCAAGGCCGCCTTCTCGCTCGATGCCAAGGCCACCGACGTCAGGGTGGACATCATGGGCACCAACGGCGAAGTGATCGACACCATCCAGATGGGCTCGCTCAACGGCGGCCTGCACGGCTTCGACTGGGATGCCGCCGGCATCAACCCGGCCACGGTCAAGGGCTTCGAGGTGCGCGCGTTCAACGGCACCCAGTCGGTCAAGGCCCTGCCGCTGCAACGCCTGTCGGTGGACTCGGTGAGCTTCTCCTCCGGCTCCATCCAGATGCTGCTGCAGGACGGCAGTTCACGCACCTACGACCAGGTCCTCGCGTTCATGTGAGCCCCTGCCCCTCTTTCCTTCCCTAGCCCATTCCCCTCAAGGACACCACCATGGCATTCCAGCAAGGTCTCTCCGGTCTGAACAGCGCCAGCCGCAACCTCGACGTGATCGGCCACAACATCGCCAACGCCAACACCGTCGGCATGAAAACCTCGCGCGCCGAGTTCGCCGAGCTCTACGCGAGCTCCGTCAACGCCGCCGGCGGCAGCAACAAGGGCATCGGCGTGACGGTGGCCACCGTCTCGCAGCTGTTCACGCAAGGCAACATCACCGTCACTGGCAACGACCTGGACCTGGCCATCAACGGCAACGGCTTCTTCGAGGTCACGCAGCCCAATGGCACGCTGGCCTACACCCGCGCCGGCATGTTCAAGCTCGATCCCGACGGCAACATCATCAACCAGCAGGGCGGCCGCCTCATGGGCTACCCGACGGATCCCGCCGGCAACCGCCTCAGCTTCGACAGCCAGCCGCTGACGCTGCCCACCGGCGCGCCGATTCCCGCGCGCCAGACTTCCAACATCATGGCCGAGTTCAACCTCGATGCGCGCGCGCCGATTGCCTCCAGCGTCACGCCGCCCACGCCCATCACCACCTACGGCACCTCCATCGTGGCCTACGACCCGCAAGGCATGGAAGTGCCGGTGGGCCTGGCTTTCTCCAAGACGGCCAACAACACCTGGGAGGTCTACACCAGCGTCAACGGCGGCGCGCCCACCCCCTTCGTGCCGGCGCTCGAACTCAACTTCAACGCCGACGGCTCGCTCAACCCGGCCTCGATCACCCCAGCGCCGACCATCACGCTGGCCTCGCCGAACGACCCCACCGTCACCTTCCCGGTCACGCTCGACCTCATGAACGCGAGCCAGTTCGGCACCAGCTTCGCGATCCACAACCTCGACCAGGACGGTTACTACCCGGGCGAGTTCGTGAGCCTCACCATCGACGAGTCCGGTGTGGTCACCGGCAGCTATTCCAACGGCGAGACGCGCGCAGCCGGCCAGGTCGCGCTGGTCAATTTCCGCAACACCCAGGGCCTGTCGCCTTCGAGCGGCGGCAGCTGGACGGCCACCTTCGCCTCCGGCGAGCCGGTGCGCGGCGAACCGGGTTCCGGCAACTTCGGCGGCATCCGTGCCGGTGCGCTGGAAGACTCGAACGTCGACCTCACGGGTGAGCTGGTCAACATGATGACCGCGCAGCGCGCCTACCAGGCCAACGCACAGACGATCAAGACGCAAGACCAGGTGTTGAGCACGCTCCTGAACATGCGTTGATGCGCGCCTGAGCTGATTCGAACCCAAGGAGCCCCGCATGGACCGCATGATCTACACCGCGATGACCGGCGCCAGCGCCGCGCAGCATCGCCAGCAGGTGTTGTCCAACAACCTGGCCAACACGTCCACGCCGGGCTTCCGTGCCGAACTCTCCACCTTCCGCGCCGTGCCGGTGCGCGGCGACGGTGCGACCACGCGCGTGTTTGCGCTGGAAGCCACCGCCGGCCATTCCAGCCTGCCAGGCGCCATGACCGAGACCGGGCGCAACCTGGACGTGGCCGCGCAAGGCAATGCCTACTTCGCCGTGCAGGCGTTCGACGGCACCGAGGCCTACACCCGCGCCGGCGCGCTCGAGGTCAACACCGACGGCACGCTGGTCAACCCGCAGGGCATGCCCATGCTCGGCGATGGGGGTCCGATCGTGATCCCCGAAGGTGCGCGCGTGGACATCGCCAACGACGGCACCGTGAGCACCCGCGTGGGCGAGGAACCGCCGCAGACCGTGGGCCGCCTGAAGATGGTGGTGCCCGATGCCGACAACCCGCTGCGCCGCAGCGCCGACGGCCTGTTCCGTGGCCCGGAGGGCGACCCACTGCCGGCCAGCGATGTGGCCCGCCTGCAGGACGGCGCCATCGAAGGCTCCAACGTGAATCCCATGGAAGCCATGATCGGCATGATCGCCGTCGCCCGCCAGTTCGAGGTGCAGATGAAGATGCTGCAGAACGGCGAAACCAATGACAAGACCGCCAGCCAGCTCCTCAGCATGAACGGCTAA
>VFQP010005753.1_pt1 | contig 10603 bp, 9 predicted proteins | sample 3512351 | NCBI WGS metagenome assembly VFQP01 (sample SAMN10412372, study PRJNA504923) | tailings metagenome | isolation source: Relicate 1 Philex TSF1 revegetated site | place: Philippines: Tuba, Benguet | collected 2017-08-29
TGCAGACGGAAGGCCTCTAAGCCTGAAGGGAAGGATCCACAGTTTCACCTCTACCTCGGGAGCCCATCATCAGCAGGCGGCGCGCACGACGAACACAAGGCTGCACGCGCGCGGGTGCACATCGACCGAACGCAGGCCGAAGGGGGGGCCAGGAGTCCTCCTGCTGTCAGTGTGTCTGTGCCAGTCCGCGTGGCGCACATGACTCAGCCGCGACTCCGCGTCAGGATCCCCCAAGCGGGGCGCGCACACACAGCACAGCGAGCCAAGGCTCACTCTGAAAACTCCGTCTCTGTACTCACTGACTGGCAGCACTCCTGCCGTGGGCGCGCAGAACCAGCACCAAACCACACGCAAGCAAACGCCGACCGGGTCCCCACACGCCCCACCTCTACCCAACGCTGACTCTCACGCCAGCCCTGGCGGAACTGAGCACGACGGAGCCGAGCCGAGCAAACGCCCTCTCCACTCCGCTCCCACGCTGGCGGGGACGGCCCCCTGCCCTGCGCGCAAACCCCCCCAAAGCCACAACCTGGCTAGCTGGGCGGCGAGCCGCGACCGCCCGCGACTCCCCTCTGCCGCAAAACCAACGGCACAAAACGCCGCCAGGGCCACGGTGGAGGGCGCGGGCAAGGGTCCTCTCCCTGTACCCGAGCGCCTCTCCAGGGACGGACACACGCCCGGCCCGCCTCGCACGCGCCGCCACCGGGCACAGGGCCATGCCCAGCGCTACCCGCGGCTGTTGAAGAACTCATAGTCCGGGTGCCGCTGCCGGCACTCCTCCGAGCCCACCGCGCCCAAAACCCTCATGCCCAAGCCCCGGGCCATGCGCTCGGCCGTGCCCTGCAGCTCGCTCAGGTGCGCCTGCAGGTGCGCGTCCATCAGCCCCCCGGGGCCACCGTGGTGCTGCGGCCCGTGCAACGCGCCGCCGAAGCCGCCCCGCCCCGCCGCGCCCCGCCGCCCGCCCGCCGCCCGCGCGCTGCCCGGCGTCGGCGGCTGCTGCTGCGACGCCGGCGCGTGCGCCGCCGCCGCCGCCGCCGCCTGCAAGTCGCCGAACGAAGCCGACGGCGTGGGCGCCTCGCTGCCCCCGCCTCCCGCCGCCACACCACCGCCACCATCACCAACATGCACCAATGGTTCGAGCCACCGCTCCCCGTGCATATTGTTCCACTTGAGCCCCACCACGTGCAGCGGCAGCACCGCCGACTGCCGCGCCGCCGCAGCCGGGGTCGCCGCCGCGGTCGGCGTCGTCGCCTGCTGCTGCTGCTGCTGCTGGTCGATGGCAGCAGCCGCCTGGATGGCCGCCAGCGCCGGCGCAAAGCTGTGGAAGGTGAGGAAGCGCGTGTTGAGCGGCGCGTCGGGGATGCGGTAGGCGGGGTACCACGCCACGCAAAACCACGAGGCGGGGTGCAGCTCACCCAGCCGCGCGCGCTGCAGCCAGGGCCCCGGCGGCCGCGGCGGCGGCGCGTCGTGCTGCGGCTGCGGCGGAGCACCCTCGCCTTGCTGCTGCTGCTGCTGCGAAGGGCGGGCAAAGGGCGAGGCGGCGGCCGGTCGTTGCGGCCCCGCCTGCTCCTGCTGCTGCTGCTGCTGCTGCTCGCCCTCTGCAGACGGCCTGCTCGCGCTGTCTGCCGGCGTGCCGCTGGCACCAGCGGGCTGCGGCTCCTCTTGTGGCGCGCCGCCGCCGCCGCCGCCGCCGCCGCGACCCGCCTCCGGCTCCGCTTCCGGCGACCCCGCGGGCCTCCCGTCCTGCGCCGTGGCTCCGTCTGCGTCGCCAGTTGCTGCCGCCGCCGCCTCCGCTGGCTTGGCCTCCGGCTGCAGGGGCGTCGCCGCCGCCGCGCCGTCAGGCGCCGCATTGCTGCGGTCGCCGACGGCGGCGGCGGGCACGGGCACGGGTGCGGCCGCTGGCGTCGCCGGCTGCGCCGCCGCCGCGCCGGCGACACCTAGGTGCTGCGTCCTGGCGGCCAGCTGCTCCAGCTGCTCGTACATGGGGTGGCGGTTGAAGGGCAGCTCCTGCTCAAAGTGCTCCAGCTTGAGGTGCATGTGCCGGGGCCAGCCCTCCATGTCGCTCGTGTACAGCCGTGCGCCGCCGCCACGCTCCTGCGCACACCACGCCACGCCATGCCACGCCGCACAATCAGCCACGCGAGCACGCCACAGCCACCGCACGCGAAGGCGAGGCGAGAGCTTCCCCGTCCGGCGTCCGTTTTCTGCCGGCAGGAGGAGGGGGACCGGGGACAGCGGGTGGGAGAGAGCAAGGCGCACCTTTGAGGAGGCGGGCGTGAACAGCTGCATGGCCGACAGGTACGGCACGTAGTAGCTCACGGCGGGCCCTCGTGACCCCCCCAGCGTGTACACCTGCGATCAAACGCCCAGCGGCAGCAAGGCTGTTGCGTCAGCCTCGCAGCTGAGTTTGCAACAGGAGGACGCGGCACCCAGCGGCGCGTTTGGAGGGAGAGCAAGCGACGCACCTCGCGGCCGTACATGCTGGGTTCCTGGTAGAAGCGCCACACGTCCTCCAGGCACAGCGCCTGCAGCGCCTGCGCCAGGCTACCAGCAGCGCCGCCGCCCTGCTGCCCCTGCTGCTGCTGTGCTGCGTCTGCCGCTCCGCCAGCGCCGCCGCCGCCGCCGCCCCACTCCACGGGCACCAGCGGCGTCGCCTGCACCAGGAAACGCTCCAGGTCGGAGCACGTGGGCGGCGGCGGGGGCGGCGGCAACGCCGCCGCGTCGCCGGCGCCTTGCGGCGCCGCGGCGGCGGCGGCGACGGCGGCCGCAGCGGAGGAGGGCGCCGACGGCTCCACCGGGATGAGCAGCGAGGCGGGCGAGGGCGCCGCCTGCAGCAGGCCCGCCGCCGCCGCAGCGGCGGCCGCCGCCGCGCCGTGCGGGCTTGCCAGCAGCGCGCGCGCGTGCGCGTGGCCCAGCCCCAGCGCCATGGCGTGCGCCGAGTACTGCTGACTCAGCAGCGTCTCGTCGAGGCTGTTGCGGCTGCTGCCGCCGCCGTGCGCGCCGCCCAGCCGCCCCGCGTGGCCCGCGCCGCCGTATCCGGCGCCGTAGCTGCCGTTGCGCCCCCCGTGGTGCGCGTACCCGCCGCCGCCGCCTCCCGCCTTGCCGCCGCCTCCCGCCGCATTCTGCAGGTTGCCAAAGCTCTGCCGGCTGCCCCGCCGCGACATGTTGTTGGCGCCGCCGCCGCCACCGCCGCCGCCAGACCCGTTGGCCGTGGCTGGCCCGTGGTGGTGCGACCCGCCGCCGCCGCCGCCGCCGCTGCCGGCGCCGCCGGCGCTGCGCTGCGCCGCCGCCCCGCCGCTGCCTCTCGTGCCGCCGCCGTAGCCTCCGCCGCCGCCTCCCTGGCTGCCGTACGAGTCCAGGCTGTTGGTGGAGCCCCCGTGCCGCCCTCTGCTGCCGGGGCCTAACCCAGGGCCGTCGCCGGACTGCGGGTGCTGCGCTTGCCGCCGCTGCTGCTGCGCCACGGCGGCGGCGGCGGCGGCGGCGGCCGCGGCCGACGCCGACGCGCCGCCGTCACTTTCGAGCCTCCGCGGCGAGGGCGGAGGGAGGTGCGGTGGGCCGGGCTGCGGCGAGGCCACCGCGGCGAGCGACTGCGGCTGCGCTTCCGAGGCCGCAGCCGCGCCCTCGCCAGGCCCCCCTTGCTGCTGCTGAGTCTGTTGCTGCTGCTGCGTGAGCTGAGGCAGCGCCTGCGAGCTGGCGCGCCCTGGTGGAGTGGTGGTGCGTCCTGAGGAGGATGACACGGAGGCCCGGTCGTGGCCCCTGTGCTGCTGCTGCGCCGAGGGGTCTCTCGCCCACGCCGCCGCGTCGCCCTGCGCGCCTGCTGCCGCCGCCGCCGTTGTCCCCCCGTGCTGCTGCTGGGGGCTGGAGAACTGCGGCAGCTTGCCGTTGCGCGGGCCGCCGCCGCCGCCGTGCGCACCGCTGCCGTCAGAGGGCGTGTGGTGGTGCCGTTTGCCATTCTGCGGCACAACCGCGGCCACCACGGTGGCGGCCGAGGGGTGGCAGGTGCCGTTGGTGCCGCCGGAGTCGCCGGCACCCTGCGCCGGCCAGTCGTGGCTGCCTTCGCCGCCGCCGCCGTGCTGCTGCTGGGCGCCGGCGTCTGGCTGCTGCAGCGCGAGCCCGGGCTCGGACTTGCTGGCGTGACCTTTCAAGGGGGCACCTGCGGTGGTGCCGTGTGTTTGCGGCGCAAGCACGCGCGGGCAACCCTGTGAGGGGACGCACCCTGCCTGCACCCTTGTTGCTTGCGGGAGGGCAAGCTCAGGAGCAGCGTGCCGCCAGAGTCACTGCCAAGCTTGCACGCAGGCGCTGCCCACCTGCCGAGGGAGGCGGCTCCAGCACGCCCCCGTCGTGCCGCTGCGGCGCCTGCCGCTTGCCGCCCGGCAGATCAGCGCTGATCTGCTGGTGCTGGGGCTGCTGCTGGCCCTTGCTGTCTTGCTGCCCGCCGGCGCCGCTGCCGCTGCAGCTCTCCTCCGAGGCGCGCACGGCTGGGGGTGTGGTGCTGGCCATCGCGACGCCCCACCGCGAGCACCGCTGGCGCGCGTCCGCCGAGCCCCGCTGGTCGTCACGCCGACGCTGCTGCTGCGTGCCCGCGCGACGATGGTGACGGATGGGCGGCAGCAGCGCTCATCCACCTCAAGGTGTCCGCGCTGCTCGGGGTGGATGCCGCGGCGCTGCACACCGCTGCCGCTCTGCACACGCACGCAGCACCAAGAGGCACACCCCGTCGTGCCCGCCAGCGGCAGCCCGCTCCGGGATTGGCTACTGTGGCGGGGCCTCGCTGCTCGCTCTCTGCGTGGCGTCCCTCGCAGGTAGTGTGGGCACCGCGACAGCAGGACGACGGCGAGCTAGCGTGCCAGGAGAGTGCCGACACTGGCTCACCAACCTCGGCGTGCAATGACGCTGGGTGCTCCTGCCTTGGGGCCGTGCCGCTCGGCTCCGCTGCAGTTGAGAGGGAACTCTTGCCACACGACAGGGTTGCGCTTGAACGCCAAGTTCCTCTGCCCTGGACGCTGCGGCCGCGGGTGAACCCGGCTCCGCGCTGCTGGCGCTGGGCGCAGGCACCGCTTGCGAAGATCAGCTGGGCGCTCCTGGCGTAGATGCCTGCCAAGAGGTTAACGATGCTGCCGATGACACGGCCGGCGAGAGGGGAACAGTTGCCTGCTGCACACGCACCCGCTCCGCACGGCTCGCTCTCTCGCAGCCCTGTTGCCCTGGCCATGCACTCGGAAAAAGGAGCGCGAGACGCACGTTTGGCTCCGTGCGCGCAGGCGATCCGATGGCGTGCTCATCTCAGCAATGGCCATGCTCCGTCACTGGCGCACCTGTGGCCCACTGCACAGCACGCACGCACCGGCGCGCCTGGGCACCACACGCGGCCCGCATCACTCGGCCCGCCTCACTCTGCCTCGCCAGTCCTCCACAGCAGCAGCAGCAGCAGACTCAGCAGCTCCTGGTGACGGTGACGGACGCTGCCCCCGTGGCTCCAGAGCCCTCAGCGCCCGCAGCTGCTGAGCGAGTGGCCAGCGCCGCGGTGCCACCTCCGCAGCGCTCCTCCGCAGCTGCAGCTGCAGCCGCAGCAGACAGCAACCAGCCCCTCACGCCATGGTCCCTGGTGGGGTCCGCCATCATCCTCGGCGGCGGCACCGCTGCGGCGCTGGCGGTCTCCTCCGCCTCCCCGCAGCAGCTCCCCGTGGCCGCCTGCGCCGCGGCGCTGCGCTGGACCTTCGCCGCCCTCACCGTCACCTTCATCGGGTGCGCTGCGCCATCCGCTGGCTGGCCATCCACACCGCAACACCCGCCATCCACACCGCAACACCCGCTGAGCACCTGGACACGCGGCGTCGGTGCAGCACGCTTCCTCGAAGCTTCCAGATCACTGCACCATCTCGAAACTGGCGTCCTGGTGCTCTTAATCACAGGTACGGGGCGAGCTCCTTGGTCGAGTCCACGCAACGAACCGTCCTGCAGCCGCTGGGCGCCGCCGCCAACCGGGCTCGCAAGCGCTGGTGCGCGGCGCTGCAGTGGGTGCACGCCGCCTGCGTGGCGGCCGCGGCGCTGCTGGGCGCGCTGGCCTGGCGGGCCGGGCCGGCGGCGGCGCCGCTGCTGCCGCTGCCGGCGCAGGCGCAGCAGCTGCTGGCTGCTTGGTGGCCGCTGCTGGTGGTGGCCAGCGTCAACACGTGGCTGCTGTGCTACGTCGAGCTGCACAAGCCGCTGGTGCGCAAGGCGCGCGTGCGCGAGATTGACGCGCAGGCGCCGGGCCGCGCCCACCCCTTCATGGTGCAGGTAGGTAGGTGTGGTGGCTAAGCCTCCGGAAGGAGGCTTCCTCGGCCTGGCTACCGTGCACATCAGCGTGTGCGCCTCGCGCTGACCAGTGAAGCCCGCAGCCCAGGCGACTCTGTGGCAAGCACACTTGCTCTGGTGGGCAAACACAACCGAGGTTGGCTGCTGCGTGTGCGGTGTTTGCAGGGGGCGCAGACGGCGGCGCGGCTGTTCGTGTGGACGGTGCTGCTGGCGGTCCACGGCGCGCTGATCGTGCTGGGCGCGGACGCCTGGGGGCGGGCAGCAGCGGGCGCGGGCGTGGCGGGCCTGGCGGCGCTGGGCGCGGCGTGGGCGACGGTGGAGGAGCAGGACTCGGAGCTCGTCGTGCCCCGCAGCGCCTTGCCGGCGGGGCAGCAACAATAGGACACAACACTGCGCTCTCCAGTCGTTGCAGGATGCCCATTCTTTTGCTCATTAAGATGTGCAATAAGATGAATGAATGACCGCGTCGCGCAGCGCGAACATCACTCTGGCAGCTGCCAGTCGATGGCGGGCCAGCCCGCCCGCTGCAGCAGCGCGTTGGCCTTGCCAAAGTGCCCGCAGCCCTCGAACTTGTGGCCCGAGGCGGCGGCCAGCGGCGAGGGGTGCGGCGCGCGCAGCACGTGGTGGCGGGACTCGTTGACCAGCTTGGCCTTGGCCTGCGCCGGCTTGCCCCACAGCAGAAACACCACGCCGGCGCGCTGGCGGCTGACGGCGCCGATGGCGGCGTCGGTGAGCGCCTCCCAGCCCTGTTTTCGGCGTGAAAAGGCATGAAAAGAAGGAAAGGAAGGGGACGCCGGTGAGGAAGGCTTGTGGCGCCTTGCGACCCCCCGACTTGACAGTTCAGGCGCGAGGCATGCGCCGGCAGTCAGTCACCGGTGCACCTGCTTGGCGTGGCTCATGGGCTTGCCGGCGCGCACCGTCAGCATCGTGTTGAGCATCAGCACGCCTGCGGGCGCGCGGGGCGAGGCAGCGGGTGCAGGCGTGCGGCCTGGCGTGGCAGCAGGGGATACCTGTGGAGAGCGTCAAACTCGACGACGTGGGGAAAGTGCTGCCGCAAAAACTGGGCGCAGCGACGGCAGGCAGCAGTGCGCCACACGCCCGCCCCGCCGCCCGCGCCTCCTCGGCATCTGGCCTGGACAGCTCCAGCCTGGACAGGGCCCCAGCCTTCGTCGCTTGTTGACCCTCTGCCCTGCCGCCCACACGCACCTTGCGTACACCAGCTGGAGAGGTCCCCGTGCTTGCGCGGCGCGCAGCCGCAGTCCCTCTCCAACTCCCGGTAGATGGTCTGCGCGGCGGCGGGCGAGGGGCGCCGCCACCACCACAAACGTCGTCACGCACGCCACCCACGCACGACGTGCGGCGGCCCCCGACAACGCAACGCCGCGGCGCGCCGCCCGGAAGAAGCAGGAGGGGGACTCACGTGCAGGGACTGGGGCACCTTGACGCCCCTGTTGACGCTGAAGCAGAGGCCCATGGCCTGGCCGTCGCCTGGGTAGGGGTCCTGGCCCAGCACCACCACCCGCACCTGCGCCGGGCCCGGCCGCACCATCGATCAATCATCAAGGAGGGTGCTGGACCCACACCACCTCGTTAGAGTGCCTTCCCTCTGGTGGTCCGGGCCTGGTGCATCCTACGGCACGCCTCACCTGGTCGAGCGGGCACGAGTTGAACGCGCGGAAGATCATCTCCTGGGGCGGGAACACCTTGCTGCCCTTGTACTCGGCGGCGACAAAGGCGCTCAGCTGCGCAAAGGACGGCTTGCCCATCTCTTGCGCCAGCGCGGCCGCCCAGGAGGGCTCCACCAGCAGGTCGCTCAGCGCCAGGGGCGCGCCGGCCTGCCTGGCGGCCGCGCAGCGCTGCCGGCACAGCGCGAGGTGCTGCTCCGCCAGCGCCTGCATGTCTGCGGGGAGGAGCACGCGTGGTGCGCTGGGGGCGCTGCCGGCGAGGAACACGCTCGTTGCCGGCCGCTTCTGATTGCCAGCGTCAGATGATGGGCTGGCGGTGGTGCCTTGCTCTGCTTCTGGCGCGCTGCGCTTGCTGGGCACCAGCGGCGGCGCGCGCTGTGGCGCCACGGGCCGCGGCGGGGAGCTGGTGGAGGCCCCAGCGGCTGGCGCGGCCGCATCAGCTGATGGCCCCGGTGGCTGCATGCTTCCCTGGAGCGCAGGAGAGGCCTGGCTGCTGACCTGCGAGGGGCGCAGAGCGACAGCTGCGCGCTGAGCGGGAGAGATCGCCCCGAGGAAAGGCTTCAGCGCGCACGCAGGGCGATGCTCACTGCTGGCGCGCACCTTGGCTGCGGCCGGCTTGACGAAGAACGCTTCGATCGGGCGCTGCCGCATCTTGGCTGCCGGGAAGCAGGAGCGGCGAGCGGTCGAAGGTGCAAGCGACCGGGACAGCAGGGTGCGCATGCGTGTATGCGGTTGGGCCGGGCTCCTCTGCTGCTGCAAGCTCTGCTGCTGGCTCTCGCCGCTTGCACGGCACTACGGCAACCTCCACATGACGGGCGATCCTGATCAAGGTAAAGAAGGGGAGGTGCGAGCAGTGGTGGCCCCTCTCTCCACCTTCACTGGGCAAATTGCTGGGAATCTGTGGTCGTAGCGGGCGGACAAGGGAGAAGAGCGCCGGCAGGAGCGGAGTGGGGACAAGTCTGCCAGGGTGGGCGCGCGCTGCGCTAAAGGCTGTGCTACGGCAGCAAAGGGCTGCTAGACCGAAGGGCGATGCGAGGCTAGAGCGACACGGGGAGCTCAGGCAGGCCGTCCTGGCGCGGAGCGACACCTGCCGCCAGGGGCTGATGAGGGCTAGCGCCAGCAGTTGGCTGGGGGTCGTCGCACGGCGGGGCCGGCGTCCTGGGCGTGGCCTGGGCCAGCGTCTGCTGCTGCTGCAGCGTGGCGTGGACGGTCCGCAGCGCCTGCGGGCGCATGACCGGCAACCGTGCGTCCAAAGCGCCGCCTGATGCCATGTCGCGACCCAGGCAATGCTACTGACTACATAGCCCAGCCCAGCAGGGACGAAACAGAGAGGCCTGCTCTCACCTGGGAGCGGACAGCATTGAGGTGGGCAATCATGCGCTCGGCTTCCTGCGCCTGGCGCAGCGCCTCCTCCACGCTCATCTGGGCGGCGGCGGCGTCCAGGCCCGCCGGCAGCGCCCGGGGCGAGGCGCGGCGGCTGCCGGCGCCGCTGGAAGACGACGCGGCGGCGTCCTCGGCGTCGCCGTCGGTGCCCTCGAGGTGCGCGGCCAGCTGGTGGCCCAGCAGGTGCAGGGCGCCGGCGCCGGGCTCTCCGCCCAGCTGGTCGGTCAGGCGGGCGTCGCGCTGCTGCGGCAGCTGCTGCGGCTGCTGCTCCGACGACGCCTCGCGAGGCGACGAGGAGGAGAGCAGCAGGCTCGAGGCATCGCTCCCTCCCGAGCACGCCGACAGGTCTAGCGGCAGGGAGGAGAGGATGGAGGGGTCCATGACAAGCGGCGAGGAGGTGGGCGCGCCGCGGCCACCCAGCAGCTTGGCGCCGTCGCCGCTGGCCGCCGCCGACGGGCGCGGCGTGAGCTCGGCCCAGGAAAAGTCCACGCCGTCGAGCACCGAGCGGGAGGGCAGGTGCAGGCCGGGGGCGCCGGCGGCGGCGCGGGGCGGGCGGGACCAGGCGTCCAACGCAGCCTGCGGGCGAGCGGGGGGGCGGGGGCGCGAGCGAGCGTCAGGGCAAGGCCCTGCAGCGCTCGATGGGGGCGGTCGGAGCGAGACAAGCAACGCGCTGGTGGGTGACGCACGGTGGGCATGGAGAAGGCCGTGGTCAGGCCGGGGTCCTTGTCGCTGCGCCACGTGGCGCCGCCCAGGCCGGGCAGCGCGCCCAGGCCTGGGACGTGGCCGGCGCGGGCGATGGCGGCGGCGGCGGCGTGGGGCGCGTGGGGCCACAGGTGGGCGGCGGCGGCGGCGGCGGTGGCCAGGCCCAGGCCGGCGAGCGCCTGGCTGTCGAGCTGCGGCGCCTGGGGCCGGAGGCGCGGCGTGATGCTGGGCTTGGTGCGCGGCTTGGCGTGCGCCATGGCGTACTGGGCGCCGAGCACGGCCGCCAGCGCCTTGCTCATGTTGACGTCGCCCAGCCCGATGGAGCTCTGCTGCAGCTCGGGCGTGTACCAGCGCACCGAGAGGCGACGGCCCGACAGCACGGCCGACTCCATGACGAGCAGCGCGCGCTGGGCGTCCTCGCGCCGCAGGAACGTGACGACGGCAAAGCCGGCGCTGCGCCCAGACCTGTGCCTGGCCACCTGCGCGGCGCGACGCGCATGTGGTGTTGGGGCGGCGGTGCGTCACGGTGATGATGGCGG
>VFQP010005754.1_pt1 | contig 10603 bp, 20 predicted proteins | sample 3512351 | NCBI WGS metagenome assembly VFQP01 (sample SAMN10412372, study PRJNA504923) | tailings metagenome | isolation source: Relicate 1 Philex TSF1 revegetated site | place: Philippines: Tuba, Benguet | collected 2017-08-29
GCCGGGCCTGCCGCCCCCCGCCGCCGTCCCCCCTTCCGCCGTCCCCAGCTTGCCGTCGCCGTCAATGGCGGCCGTTGCCAGCCCGCTCTTCATCATCTGCACCCCCGGCACACACGTTCCGCGTGGAGCGAGCAAGTGGCGCAGTCGCTCAAAGGTACGCCTGGCCTCCCTGCGGAAGACGATGCTCCGGCCGGAACCCATCGAGGTACATCAATCAATGCAGTGCGTACCGCCCCCATCAAATGGTCAGAACCAACGACCACGCACCCACAGTGCTTTAGTGGTAACGGCAGCTGGACGAGCACCTCTATCCCTACAAGCGGCTGCGGCGCAATCTTGTGCTCTGGGCAAGCGGCTCGGAGCCTGGGCCACAGAGACCTGCGCCGCCCGCTGCGCCGCCCGCCGGTCCCGCCGTACGCCGGCGGCATCACGCCACAACCACTGCCGCCTCGCCGTCTCAGACTCCAATGCCACCACACCCGCCGCCCCGACAGCTGAGGGGGGAGGACGACGGGGCCTACGGGGGTTGAGCCGTTACCGTGGTGTGCGCAGCTGCCCGTGAGGGGTGAAAGGGTGGTGCAGGGCGGGATGGGCTCTGCTGCAGAGTCCTGCCGCGTGCCCACGGGTGTGCCGAGTGTGCGTGCTGCCCGCGCTCTGCGACGCCACCCACGCTGACGCCCGCAGCACGCGCAAGAGACTCTCTAGCACAAACCTGACCACACACCCTACTCAGTCAGCTGCTGCTGAGAATTTGTTGTCCTGGCCCCAGCACTCTACCCAGCATCGCCGTACGCCTCCCGCCACTCGCGAAAGCCGAAACACTTCTTATCGCCGCGAAAGAGTACAGCGCCCACATCGACGGCATGGCCGGGTGATCATCACGCCTGATCATCAGAGCAGGAGAAGCGTAGGACTTGCAGCCGCGGCGGCCAGGGAGGGCGGCGGAAGCCGCCATGCCGCCCTCGGAGGCAGGCAGGTCGGCCGTGAGCAGCCACGCTTCAAGCACCTCAAGCGCGTGAGTGCCTCAGAGCTCGTTTTTCCCCGCCGGCGTCCCGCATCATCCCGTCCGACAATCTTGACCCGCTCGCGCTGCTCTCTGCGCCGCGCCGCGCAGCGTGGAGCTGGTTCGCCTACAAGGTGAGCACCTATGGAGCTCGCTCGTCGTGACGGAAGGAACATCAGTGCGCCCACACGTGTGGCGTGCCCCCTCACCGATGATCAGCCGTGCTCATCATCGACGGGGGCCACGCTGCAGTCTCGAGACGGACGTAGCAGCAAAGCTGCAAGCGACCGAGCGGGTGCTGTGCTTGTTCCTGGCCTTGCCGGTCAAAGGGGGCGGCCGTTGACGCTGTACCGCCTGCTCCCTCGCCCGCACGCCTCGTTGCAGGCGCTGACGGCGAGTACGCAGATGACCGAGCCGTGCTCAACGCCACCTTTGGCGCGCTTTACGCAAGTGAGGCCCGGGTCGGGGTTCCCACCTGAACAGCGACCCAGAGCCAAGCGTGCGCACGCTTGGCCCACACACCGCGGGCCAGCCCTGACCCCTGGCCCCTTCGCGCGCTCTCGCAGTCTGCAAGGAGAAGCCCCGGCCCACCAACACGCGGGTGCTCTACATGGTCTTCCGGCTGCTGTTGGACTGGCTCCAAGTCTTCCTGCTGGTGGTGCAGCCGGGGCGCTTCAGCATCCCCAGCGACTACCTCTTGTGGCGGGCGTTCAACTGGATCTCGTTGCGGCAGTTCATGAACATCCAGGGCTTCTCCTTCTACGAGGCGTGGTTCTACCTCTTTGTCGCCAGCATGGGACTCTGGGCGCTCATGTTTGTCTGGGCGTCATGGTCTTGCCTGCACAAGACGCTAGAGCTCGATTGGTGCGTTTACAAGTGTGGGCTCGTGCGTGTGTGGGGCATTTGCATCTGTTTGGATACCTCGGCGGGGCCGGAGCCCAACCACCGGGCGTATCAGTGTCTGGCAGCGTAATGTGTGTGTGGGCCACCTCTGCAGCCATCCTCCCAATGGCGCTGTCCCCGGCCCATCCCTGTGAGCCTCCCTGCCAGCATCATGGCGATGAACGCTGCACGCCGTGCTTGCAGGCCCATCGTCGCCATGCGCTGGTGGGGACGCGTCTTTTTCCAGACGCTGGACGTCATGGCGCTCTCCCTGCTGCTCATCATGCTGGACTGCCAGGTGCGGCGCAGCGAACCTGGCCTGTGAGGTGCTCTGCAGCTTCCCAGCAATCGTGCTCCCGAGAGCCCACATTTTCCGGCACCTTGGACTGACTGTCACGCCGCAGATGTTTGGCGTGCCTGACGCGGCGCTCAACACCAACAAGGAGTTCCCTGCCGTCGGTGCGTGTCACCTCAGGAGGCGCTTGGGGTGTTGCAGCCGACCAACGGGTGCTGGCACGGCGCAAAGGAAGACGCTGTCCACCGTGTTTGCAGCGTGTTGGACCATGCCGCACACGATCCACGCCATCGTGGCGGTCTTCAGCAGCCTCCTGTTTCTGGCGGGCACCGGGCTCTTCTGCATGGGCAGTATGGAGCTCAACTTCCTCACTGTGGACACGAGCGCAGTCATGCAGACGCAGTGAGTGGTGCAGCATCCAAGGGGCCTGCCAGCCTGACTCACTCGCGCTCTCTCAGTGGCAAACGGTCCTCCCACGCGCAATGTATGCTTGCAGGACCGAGCTGCACGTGTGCTTCACGCGCCTGGCGCTCACCATCGTGTCCTTCCTCGTCTACACGCCCAAGTGGGCCAGCTCTGCGATGCTGGCACTGCTGCTCTACCTCACCTTTACCGTGCTGTGAGTGAGCGAGCGCTCTGTTTAATGGGCTGAGGAACGCCTCGCGCACACATGTCCTGATGCCACTCAGCAGCGACTTTTTGCTGTGCGGCTTGGCGCGCAGGTACTGGCAGCCGCACGTGACCGCTTGGGTGAACCACGTCCGCACAGCGGCGTACGCCTCGGTGACCTGGTGCTGCGGGCTGTGGCTCATCATTGCCTTCAACATCCGTGAGTCCGCGCCATTGCATTCGACGTTGCGCACGTCAGCCGTGGCAAAGGTTGGGCCGCGAGGGCATTAATGCATCGCGCGCCGTCCCAGCATTTAAACACGGTGTTACACGTAGGATGGGACGCAAACAGCCAGGTGGAGGACAGCCACGCGCGCTGGGTCGTCACGGTTGTCATGTGGGCCACCGTGCTGCCCGTCGCCGCGCTGGGCTACCTGGCCTCCAGCTTCCGCCTGCACTGGATCCAGCACACGCTGCTCTCCAGGTTCAAGTGAGCACTGGCCAGGCATCTTGACACATGCTGTGCATACACCCCTTCCTGCCGGAAAACAAAAGTGCCGCCCTCTTCCTGCTGCACACAACGACGCAGGAAGCCCACGCGCGACCTGCGTGAGCTGCCCGAGCTACACAGCGCGCGCCTGGTAGAGGTGATGGCGCGCTGCTGCCGCAAGTGGGTCACGCGCACGGAGCTGGACCCAGAAGCCGTGAGCTCTGCTTAGCTCATCTTGAAGGTGGGTTGCTTGCTTGAGGGCTTTGCAGCTGCAAGGTCTGAACCTGCAGGTGCAAAGCGCAAAGCGAGCCAGCAGCAACAACAGGCCACGTGTGGTGGTGCCTCTCTGATGCTTGATTGCAGATCGGCATGACCAAGATCTCCAAGGACCCCTACATGATCCTGCTGTGAGTGGTGACGACTGCCGCACACAGCCTTCGCGGCGTTCGCGGCATGCAGCTCTCTGTTCCAACTTGCGCCAGAGGCTCTCTGCGCTGCATGCCCACGCAGGTTCTCCAGCTTCCTGGTGGACGTCCAGGGCGGCGTTCAGTCCGGGCTCAAGCAGCTGCAGGCCATCACCAAGCTGGACATCGGCGTCCTCACGCGCTACGCCATGTACTCTCGAGAGCAGCAGAGCACGCAGCACGGAGGCAAGGGCAACGGCATGAGCACCGAGGCGGAGCTGGCCACCTGGGTCGAGTTCAACAAAGATTACCAGTAAGCACTCGCTGCCACGCTCTCTGAGGGCACGTGCCCCTGCTTCCGTCCTGCGTGCGTTGAATCACGGACACGTGCTGCTGACTGGTGCAGGTTGGCGCTGCGCTGCCACCGCGAGGCGCTGGACTGGATGCAGCGCTTCTGGCAGTCGCTCACGCACGCCAAGGTGCAGATGTCGGCCCTGGCGCAGATCCTCGCCAACCTCGACGTGGCCATCCGCAACGCCGACCGAGTATACAAGTGAGCGCACAGGGCTTTCTTACGTGCACAAAACCTTTGGCCTGGCACGCTCACGCACAGCATGGTGCTGTATGCTTTTGCTTGATTCGGCGCGCAGGCAGGTGCTCCAGCGTCAGGCCGGCCAGGTCAAGATGGTGCGCCTCTATGCCAAGGTGTGTGCGCGATCGGGTCGTTCAGAGCGCGCACCAACGCGCTCGCTTTCCGCTCATCTGCTCTCGACGCTCGTCTGCTGGCTGGCGCGCAGTTCCTGGAGCACATTCGGCTGGAGCCGTGGCAAGCAGCCCGCTGGTTCGCGTGAGTGCTCCCACGTGCCATGTGCACCTAAGCCATGTGCGCACAAGCGGCGCAACAGCATCCACTACCTGCCATGTCTCGCAATGCCACCCACGTGATGTGTGCAGGGAGGCCGACCGCCTGGAGACGGTGCAGCAAGACGAGAAGAACCACGAGGCGCTCGGCGGCGTCCAAGTGCACGACCCGCGTGTGCGCTCTGCGCTGGTCAACGCTGGTGAGGGCAACGGGCTGTGACAACCGGCCGCCTCTCCATGCTGTCCCCAAAGCCCTGAACAAACAGCTTCACCGTGTGGCCTGAATGCGCAGGATATGGTGGTCTGGAAGACGACGACCCGGCGCGCGGCGTCATGGTGGTGTCGGCGCAGTCCACCATCCTGCTGGCCAGCCAGCCAGCTCTGGACTTGCTCGGCTACACCAAGGGCGAGATGAAGGGCAAGTCCCTCAACCTGATCCTCCCGCCGCAGGTGGTGGACATGCACGCCTCGTGGATCGCCCGGTACATTTCCACTGGTGAGCCACAGGGACCTGCTGCCGCGACGCACTGAGACAAACACAGCCCCCCAGTGCCAGGGTTGAAAGGAGGCTCTGTTGGAGGCTGTTGCGCGGCGCAGGGCACGGAGCCTTCATCAACCGAACGTGGGCGCAGCTGGTGGTCACCAAGGACAAGCGCCTGTCGCCCGTGCGCATCACGGTGCTGCGCATCAGCGGCACGGGCGAGGACACTTGCTTCCTCGCCATCCTGCAGCCGCTCAACACGCGCAAGGACATGGCCATGCTGTGGGTGACGCCGGACGACACCGTGCTGGGCGGCTGCACGCGCTTTGAGGTGTGAGAGAGAGAGAGAGAGCCTTGCACTGCTACGGGGCTGAGAGAGACACGCACACTGAGACATTTCCAGAGCAGCGTGAAAGCTCCTGATGTGCCGCTCGCGTATATGCACAGGACTGGCTGGCGCACAGCTCCAAGGACGTGGCGGGTTCCAAGCTGTCCAGCCTGGTGTTCACTGGCGCGCCGCAGCTCACCAGGTGCGCAGCCGCAAAGACACAGTGCCCAGTGGCGGTAGTGGCCGCACGCCCACACGACGCAAATGGACGCAAGCGAGCCGTGAGCGCACATGCTCACCCGCAGCGCGCTCAAGGAGGCGCGCCACCTGCTCTCCAAGCTGCAGCATGACACGTACGCCGAGGTGCCCGCCGACAGCACCATCCACAAGCTGACGCGCGCAGTCAGCGACTACCACGATCGCGAGCAGGGCAAGGCGTCGTCCGCCAAGCAGCAGCAGCAGCAGCACCACCACCAACAGCAGCAGCAGCAGCAGCAGCTGCAGCACCAGGCGACCGGGGGGGCCCTGCTGCCACCATTCGCGCTCAGTGCACTGGCGGGCAAGGCCCTGCCGCGCGGGTCAGAGTTCCGGTGGCGCGTCAAGGGCGTGTCGCTGGCGCATAAATACGCGGACGCTACCACGCTGGACGTGACCATCAGCAATGCCGGTGAGCGCGCGCTGCGGGCGACTATGCGGCCGGGATGCTGATGGGCGTTGCTGCCCAACTGGAAACGCAAAGTGTCCTGCCTGTCTGACATGGCGCGCGCGCAGGGTTTGGCGCCATGCACTTCCACTGCCTGGAGCTCACGCGCAGCACGCGCAGCACAGGCGACGCGCAGTGGGTCACGCTGCACGCCCCGCGCCCCCCGACGGCCGACACACCCGCTCAGCCGACCACCGCTGCGCCCAGGCCCAAGCGAGCCTCTGCCTTCGGAATCTCCGCATCGGCGTCGCACCGTGCAGCCAGCGTGGCGGCGCCCGCCACTCGCGAGATCTCCTCTGACCACGTGGTCGTGGACCCGCCCCCACCCGCGCCCCCACCGGCACCTCAACCGCACCACAGTGCGTCTCCCTCGCCGCCGCCTCCCATGGACACGCCTGTGGAGGCGAGCGTGCTGCATAGCAGCGGCGGCAACGAGGGCAACGCCCCCGTGCTGACGCTGGAGCCATCTCTAGGGCAGCTCGAGGTCCCGGCGCCGCCCACCTGGCACGCTGACGCCTCGCTCCACGGCCCTTCGCCCTCCGTGTCACCTCCTCCGCCAGACGAGGCTCTGCCCGGCGCCGTGGCCGAGTCCCTCTACGATCAGCATCCCCAGGGCGACCAAGGCCTGTCGGACGAGGACAGGGACGTGGTGCAAGAGTTCCTGGCCTCTGCGTTCGCCGCCTCTGCACGTGGCAACGCCGCGGACGCGGCCGCCGCCGGCTACCAGTCGGCGGGCCCGTCTGTGCACAGCGTGCTCACCATGACATCGAGTGGATGGCGCAACAGCGCGTCGGGTGCGCCACACGGGGCCCTGGGCGCCAGCCCGTCCGAGGCGCCGCTGCCGCCCGCGCTCACCGCCACCACCGCCGCAGCCAGCCGGCCTGCCACCGTACCGCCGCCGTTCAAGGCGAGTCCTGGGTCCCTTCCACGCGTGCTGTGCACTGATGCATCGTGCTGACCGTGTGGGACGCGTGCTGAGCCCTGGGGTTCTTCTGACATGCGCGCCAAACGCACGCAGGAGCTGATGCTGGTGACCAACTCCAGGGGGCAGCTGTGCCACATCACCGAGGCGCTGGCTCAGCTGCTAGGGCGGACCCGGCAGCAGGCCATGGCCAACGCCAGCAGCTGGGCCCTGGAGCAGATCCTGGTGGAGCCGTTCGCGCAGATGCACCGCGCCATCCTCCCGGTGAGGAGGGCGGACGCTCGGCGCGCCTGCGCGCATCGTCATTCTGATGCTGCGGCGCCTGATGGCTGTTGTCGCTGGCCATTGTCCTGACGCTGCCCGCAGACCATGCTTCCGAGCTCGGTGCCGCCCTGGAGCTGCCGCAGCGGCCTGTCGGTCCTGCTGCAGGGCGTGACGGTGCAGGACAAGCTCGTGCCCCGCCCCTTCAGCCTCAGCGTGCAGACGCGCGTCACGGGCGGGCAAGGGACTCAGGAGCTGGCGTACGTGGCGCGGCTGACGGAGCGCACGCTGCGCGAGGTGCGTGCTGAGCTTTGCTCTGGTGCAGCCGCTCTAGCTGGCTGTGGACGGATGAACACGCCATCCTGCAACACCTCTGATTTTGCTCGAGCGTTTGGTGATGCCGTCCCCTGTGTGCGCAGGCGCTGGACGAGCGGCGCATCGTGCTGCAGGTGGACGCGTTTGGCTACGTGACGCAGTGCCTCTCGGGACCCGAGTCGGCCGCCTTGTTCGACCTGGGCGTGCACAGCGTGCAGGGCGTGCACATGCGCGACCTCCTCGACGTGCTCAGGCCGCCAGGTGCGTGCTGCCGCCAGGTGCATGGAAAGCACAACGGCACGTCAAGACAGCTTGGCTCAGGTGTGGACACGCCCTCATCCATTGCAGGCATGCCGCACGACGGTGACCTGGACGAGCAAGCGCAGCGCAAAGCTGATGAGGTGCGTCGAGCTCTGCAGAGCTATGCTTGCCGTCTGCAAAGGAGCCTGCCAAGCAAAAGCCAAAGTGCCCTGTCCTGTATGATGTCGCAGGTGTTCTTTGAGATGGTGGGCGAAGCCATGCGCACGCCCGGCACATCGTGGCGCGTGGGCGTCCTGCCCAACTGCGCGGCGGCCACCTACAACCACCTGCTCGGCGCCGCTGCCTTGCACACCACACAGCCAGCGGTGAGCCGGGCACCTGTTCTTTACTCGCTGCCCCAGCTGCCGCCAGGCCTCGTCTCTGGATGCCATCCTGAGTCGCCACGTGTCGCGCGTGCTCCTGCAGGTGATGCGCCTGACGGTTAACGCCCAGGGCCTCCGACCTCTTGAGGATACGACCTTCAACGTGCGTTGCCCTCACGCGCACGCTCCTGGCTGCAGCTGGCGTGCCCCGCCTCCACGTTTGTGCCCGCGAACGCTGCGTGCCGCGCAGGTGGAGCTGTGGCGCCAGGACATGCTGTGCAGCGTGATGCATCTGGACATGAGCGGGCAGGTGCTGACGGCTGACCACACTGAGCTCAGTGAGCTCTACCCGCCTGGCCTGGTGCTGGGCTGGGGCGACGAGGGCTGCCTGGTGGACCGGCCCGTGAGCGACTTTGTCGGCGCCCTGGGCGGCAAGTCCATCCAGGACCTCTTCGTTCCTGGCGCCCTGGGGCCGCCGCTGCCGAGCTTGAGAGCTGAGAACACGAACGCCAAGCGCAAGAAAAAGGGCGCCGGTGCGTGTCGAGCGGCAGATGTGGCCTGCGTGTGTGCCAGCCCTGTGAGCGTCTTGAGGCATCCATCCCGCTCACCACGTGTGCTGGTACAGGCGTGGACTCGCGCTGCGGACCTCACCAGGTGCTGCGGCAGCTGCACGCCGGGGACGGCGCAGGGCTCGAGTTCTGCCTCCAGGTGCGGAGCAGGAAGGGGCTGCTGCGGAGGGCCGTGCGCACACGCCGTGGTCTTGCCTGGCACCAGTTTGCGCTGCCGTTGTTGTGTGCACGCACCCCAACAGGGCGTGAGGAGGGCAAACGGCTTTGTTGTCGTGATGCGCCCTCTGGTGGTGACGGCTGGCCGGTCGGACTTTGGCAGCTGGATCCTGTCCGGCGGGCCCGACTCCATCCCTCTCGGCGGCAAGAGGTCCCTGGCGAGCCAGCCTTCCATGGGCCCGCCCAGCTTCACGTCGGCTGGCCCTGGGCCAGGTCGCTCGTTGCTGGGCCCTGGCGCGCCCCTGTTGCCTGCTGCCCCTGACGCCGCCGCCGTCCCTGCCGCCCCGCCCCCTGCGGCGGAGAAGAGCCAGCCGCGTCGCGCCCCCAGCAAGCTGCGCATCCTGGACCCGACACCCGAGGATGCCGCCGAGGCCAACGACGGAGCCAGCGGTGTCACGGCTGATGATGCGTCGCCGAGGCGCTCTGTGGCGGCTCGGTCAGGTCAGTCGGTCAGCGACGCGCTGCTGCTGGGCCTCGTCGGACGCGCGACGATCGATGTGATGGATGCCCGTAACACTGGCATCCGCTGTGCCGAGTCGGCCTGCTTGCTCCGCGCAGAGATGACGGCTCGGTCGGTCGGAAGGAGCACGATGATGGCCAGCACCGTGGGCGCACGCGTCTCCACCAAGGGAGAGGACCTCGACGGGGATGACGATGAGGCGGGCGAGGGCGGTCGCTCACGTCGCCGGATGGCCGAGGAAGCCGAGTCGGAAGAGGAGGACGAGCGCGAGAAGGTGGGTCCGAGGTAATCTGAGGCACGCTTTCTGCGCGCTGTGCGTGCTGGGCTTACCGCGCCGTGTCCCCTTCTTCGGGTGGCTGCAGAGCGCGCTGCGAGTGCTCTCGTGGCTCAGCACCAACACCGGCGACGCCTCGGCGCCTGGCCCTCTGCTGGGGCAAGAGGCCAGCGAGGAAGGTCTCGAGGGCGACCGGTCGTCTCGCGACGGTCTCGACGCCGCGGACGACTCGTCGGAGGGCCCGCAGCAGCGACCGCTGGGCACGCGAGTGTCGGCCCAGCCGGGCTACGACCCTTCCCCCACCACCCGCGCGCACGGCCATGACCACGGACACCACGGCGACGCTGCGGACTCGCCCTCGGCAGAGGCCGACCAGGACCACGACGTGCCGGACGACGCCGACGCGCAGAGCAACACGGTCAGCGACTCGGACTTCAAGAGGGCCGCGCGCATGCGCAAGCTCGCGGCGCTGCTGGGCGGGATAATGGTGAGCTGGTAGCAGCGGGGCCCTTGCTTTCTCTCGCACGCACCCACCGCAAGCGGCGGGCTTCGCATTCGACCTTGGGGGAAAAGCCTGGCGCGTCCGTGTGCGCAGGTGCAGCAGCCCCGCAAGGTCTTCCTGCAGCGCTCCCTCATGCTGGTGGCCGTGGCGCTGTGCATCCAGCTCGGCGCGTTTATCGTCATCCTATCGCTCCTGGACGCGCAGTCGGACATGGTGAACGACCTCCTCCACATCGGTACGCACGCTTGCACTAGTGTGTAGAGAAGGGTGTGGCATTCGCTCCAATGGCCACACACCCCTTAGCTTCCTTGCCCACGCCCTTTTGTGCATGCAGGCGAGGCGGGCGTCAGGGCTACCGGCATTGCCGTGAGTGCAGCTGTTTGCGGCACACTCACTTTGGACGGC
>VFQP010005755.1_pt1 | contig 10599 bp, 11 predicted proteins | sample 3512351 | NCBI WGS metagenome assembly VFQP01 (sample SAMN10412372, study PRJNA504923) | tailings metagenome | isolation source: Relicate 1 Philex TSF1 revegetated site | place: Philippines: Tuba, Benguet | collected 2017-08-29
AGCGTGTGCGCGAAGTTCTCGATGATGACGATGGCCTTGGCGCCCGAGTCCTTGAGCTGGTGCTCCAGCTCGCGCGCGGTGTACAGCGGGTTGACGTTGACCACCACCAGGCCCGCGCGCAGGATGCCCGCGACCACCACCGGGTACTGCGGCACGTTGGGCATCATGATCGCCACGCGATCGCCCTTCACCAGGCCGAGGCCCTGCAGGTAGGCCGCGAAGGACTGCGAGAGCGCGTCCGTCTGCGCGAAGCTGACCTCCTTGCCCATGAAGCTGTACGCCGGCCGCTCGCCGAAGCGGCGGAAGCTCTCTTCCATGAGGTGCACCAGCGAGGGGTACTGGTTCACGTCGATGTCGGCGGGCACCCCCTCGGGGTAGGCGGCGAGCCAGGGGCGGTCGGCGGTGGCGGTCGGCATGCAGGTCTCCTGTCGTTTTCGGGTCGGCGGCACTATACGGTGGGCACCCGGCGCGCCCAAGCCCGGGCAGACCCGAGGCTGTCCGGCGCGCGACGCCTCACTCGACCGCCTTGGTGATGTCCTCGACGACCTTCTTGGCGTCGCCGAAGACCATCATGGTCTTGTCCATGTAGAAGAGCTCGTTGTCCAGGCCGGCGTAGCCGGCGGCCATGGAGCGCTTGTTGACGATGACGGTCTTGGCCTTGTAGGCCTCCAGGATGGGCATGCCGTAGATGGGGCTGCCCTTTTGCAGCGCCAGCGGGTTGACCACGTCGTTGGCGCCCAGCACGATGGCCACGTCGGCCTGGCCGAACTCGCCGTTGATGTCCTCCATCTCGAAGACCTGGTCGTAGGGCACCTCGGCCTCGGCCAGCAGCACGTTCATGTGCCCCGGCATGCGCCCGGCCACCGGGTGGATGGCGTACTTCACGGTCACACCCTTCTCGGTGAGCTTGTGGGCGAGCTCCTTCACCGCGTGCTGCGCGCGCGCCACCGCCAGGCCATAGCCGGGCACGATCACCACGGTTTCGGCGTTGCCGAGCACGAAGGCCGCGTCGTCCGCGCTGCCGCTCTTGACCGGCCGCGCTTCGGCCTTGGCGCCACCGGCCGCAGCGGCGTCGCCGCCGAAGCCACCCAGGATGACGTTGAAGAACGAGCGGTTCATGGCCTTGCACATGATGTAGCTCAGGATCGCGCCCGAGCTGCCCACGAGCGAGCCCGCGATGATCAGCATGCTGTTGTTGAGCGAGAAGCCGATGCCCGCCGCCGCCCAGCCCGAGTAGCTGTTGAGCATGGACACCACCACCGGCATGTCGGCGCCGCCGATGGGGATGATGATGAGCACGCCCAGCAGGAAGCCCAGCGCGATCACCAGCACGATGTCGATCCAGCTCTGCGAGTGCCAGAAACCGAAGATGAAGAAGGCCGTGGCCAGGCCCAGCGCCAGATTGAGCTTGTGCTGGCCCGCGAAGGTGACCGGCGCGCCCTGGAACAGGCGGAACTTGTACTTGCCCGAGAGCTTGCCGAAGGCGATGACCGAGCCGCTGAAGGTGACCGCGCCGATGAAGGCGCCCAGGGCCAGCTCGATGCGGTTGCCCCCGGGGATGGGCTCGCCGCGGGCCACGATGCCGAAGGCCCAGGGCTCGGCCACCACGGCCACGGCGATGCACACCGCGGCCAGGCCGATCATGCTGTGCATGAAGGCCACCAGCTCGGGCATCTTGGTCATCTCGACCCGGTTGGCCATGATGGCGCCGATGGCACCGCCCACCACCAGTCCACCCAGCACCCAGACCATGCCCTGCGCCTTGCCGCCGGAGAGCTCGACGATGAGCGCGGCCGTGGTCAGCACGGCGATGGCCATGCCGGTCATGCCGAAGAGGTTGCCGCGGATGGAGGTCGTGGGATGCGACAGGCCCTTCAAGGCCTGGATGAAGCAGACGCTGGCAACGAGGTACAGCAGCGTGACCAGATTCATGCTCATTTGTGCGCTCCCTCGGAAGCAGGCGCCTTGCGCTCCTTCTTCTTGAACATCTCCAGCATGCGCCGCGTGACGAGGAAGCCACCGAAGACGTTGACCGCGGCCAGCGCGACGGCCAGCACGCCCATGGCCTTGCCCAGATTCGTCTCGGTCAGCGCGGCAGCCAGCATGGCGCCCACGATCACGATGGCCGAGATGGCGTTGGTCACGGCCATCAGCGGCGTGTGCAGCGCGGGCGTGACGTTCCACACCACGTGGTAGCCCACGTAGATGGCCAGCACGAAGATGATGAGGTTGAGGATGGTGGGGGATACGGCTTCCATGATCTCTCCGTTTATTTGCGCTTGACTTCGCCGTTCTGGGTCATGAGGCACGCGGCCACGATGTCGTCGTCCATCGGCACCTGCACAGACGTGGCGTCTTTGGGGCAAACGAGCTTGAGGAAGTCGAGCACGTTGCGCGCGTACAGCGCCGAGGCATCGGCCCCCACCAGCGCAGCCAGGTTGGTCTCGCCAACGATCGTCACGCCGTGCTTGACCACCGTGCGGTCGGCTTCGGTGAGCGGGCAGTTGCCGCCCACACTGCCATCGGGGTTTGGGGCGCCCTTGCCAGCGGCGATGTCCACGATCACGCTGCCCGGCTTCATGGACTTGACCATGTCTTCCGTGATGAGCACCGGCGCAGCGCGCCCGGGGATGAGCGCGGTGGAGATCACCACGTCGGCCAGCGCCACGCGCTTGGCGACTTCGGCCTTCTGGCGCTCCAGCCAGGAGGGCGGCATGGGCCGGGCGTAACCGCCCACGCCTTCGGCCGCTTCCTTCTCCTCCGCGGTCTCGTAGGGCACGTCGATGAACTTGCCGCCCAGCGACTCCACCTGCTCCTTCACGCTGGGCCGAACGTCGGACGCCTCGATCACCGCGCCCAGGCGCTTGGCCGTGGCAATGGCCTGCAGGCCGGCCACGCCCACGCCCAGGATCACCACGCGCGCGGCCTTCACGGTGCCGGCCGCCGTCATGAGCATGGGGAAGAAGCGCTGGTATTTGTCGGCCGCCATCATCACGGCCTTGTAGCCGGCGATGTTGGCCTGCGAGGACAACACGTCCATGCTCTGCGCGCGCGTGGTGCGGGGCGCGGCCTCCAGGGCGAACGCGGTGACCCCGGCACTGGCCAGGCGTTGCAGGCCGGCCGCATCGAAGGGGTTGAGCATGCCGACCACGGTGGCACCGGGCTTCATGAGGGAGAGCTCGTTGTCGAACGGGGGGCGCACCTTGAGCACCAGGTCGCAGCCCAGTGCGCCGGCAGCGTCGGTGATCTCGGCGCCCACGGCCGTGTAGGCCGCATCGGGCGCGCTGGCGGCCACCCCGGCTCCGCTCTGCACCCGGACCGTGTGGCCTTGCGCCACGTATTTCTTCGCCGTCTCGGGCGTGACCGCCACTCGGGTTTCGCCCACTGTCGTCTCAGCGGGTACGCCTATCAGCATGAGGGTCTCCTCACTCTCGGGGTTGAATGAAAGTCGGGGCGAGCTTACCCGAAACACGCTGTTTGGCCCATGGGGCGGCCACTGGGAGACACATAATGCGCCGATGGACACCCGATGGAAACCCAGCGTCACCGTGGCCGCCGTCATCGAACGCGATGGGCGCTTCCTGCTGGTCGAGGAACACACACCCGAGGGCCTGCGCCTGAACAACCCCGCCGGCCACCTCGATCCGGGCGAGAGCCCGGCCGACGGCGTGGCGCGCGAGGCACTGGAAGAAACCACCCACCGCTTCCGGCCGACCGCGCTGGTGGGTGTGTACCTCTCCCGCTTTCAACGCCCCGCGCGCGAAGGTCGTGCGGCGGAGGACGTCACCTACCTGCGGTTCGCCTTCTGCGGCGAGCTGGGCGATGTGGTGCCCGGGCGCACGCTCGACACCGGCATCGTGCGCACGCTGTGGATGACGCCCGATGAAGTGCGCGCCAGCAGCGCGCGGCACCGCAGTCCGCTGGTGCTGCAATGCATGGAAGACCACCTGGCGGGGCGCCGCCATCCGCTCGACCTGATCCAGACCGACGCGTCGGTGCTGCTGCCACCGGCGCCTTCCGCCTCACGTCCACCCTGACCCGGGCTAGCGCGACGGCTTGTTCACCTCGGCGCGCAACCGCTCTTCCTGGGCGCGCAGTTCGGGCGTGTACTCCTCGCCGAAATCCTCCGCCTCGAACAGCGGGCGGATTTCGATCTCGGAGTCTTCCGGCATCGGGTTGGGGCAGCGCTTGACCCATTCCACCGCGTCCTCGAGGGATTTCACCTGCCAGATCCAGAAGCCGGCCACCAGCTCCTTGGTCTCGGAGAACGGCCCGTCGACCACGGTGCGCCCGGGGCCGGAAAAGCGCACGCGCTTGCCGCGCGAACTGGGATGCAGGCCGTCGCCGGACAGCATCACGCCGGCCTTGACGAGTTCCTCGTTGAATCGGCCCATGGCCGCCATCTCCTCGGTGCTGGGCATCACACCGGTTTCGGACGATCGGGTGGCTTTCACCATCACCATGACTCGCATCTTGATTCTCCTTCCATGGTTGGCTTGAGGAGCCGAAGAACAATTCGTCGGCCCTGCTGACACGACGAACCAGGCACCCGGAAATCGACAGGCAGCGCGCCTACGCCTGCAACAGTGCGTCGTCGCGGCCGGCTTCCTGCCTTGAAGTCTCCGCGCTGGTGGTGATCACGCCGCCACCCAGGCACACCTCGCCGTCGTACAGCACCGCGCTTTGTCCTGGCGTCACGGCCCATTGCGGATCGGTGAAATCCAGGGCGAAGTCGGCATCGCCCTCAGCCTGGAACCGGCAGGGCGCGTCGGCTTGGCGGTAACGCGTCTTGGCGGCCAGTTCACCCGAGGTGGGCGCGTGGCCGGCCACCCAGCTCGCATCGTGCGCGCGCAGGTGTGGCGTGAGCAGCCACGGGTGGTCGTGGCCCTGCACCACCCACAGGGTGTTCTTTCCGATGTCCTTGCGCGCCACGAACCAGGGTGCGTGGTCGTTGCCGCCTTTCTGCGCTCCTTTTTCGCGCACGCCACCGATGCCCAGGCCCTGTCGCTGACCGAGCGTGTAGAAGCTCAGGCCCACGTGCTGACCCAGCACGCGGCCTTTCTGATCCTTGATGGGACCGGGCTCCCGGGCGATGTAGCGGTTCAGGAAATCGCGGAAAGGCCGTTCGCCGATGAAGCAGATGCCGGTGGAGTCCTTCTTCTTCGCGTTCGGCAGGCCGATCTCGGCGGCGATGCGGCGCACCTCGGTCTTGGGCAGCTCGCCCACCGGGAACAGCGTTCGCGACAGTTGCGCCTGGTTGAGGCGGTGCAGGAAGTAGCTCTGGTCCTTGAGCGGGTCCTTGCCCTTGAGCAGCTCGAACGCGCCGTCCCGCTCGCGCACGCGGGCGTAGTGGCCCGTGGCGATCTTGTCGGCGCCCAGGCGCATGGCGTGGTCGAGGAAGGCCTTGAACTTGATCTCGGCGTTGCACAGGATGTCGGGGTTGGGCGTGCGGCCGGCCTGGTACTCGCGCAGGAATTCCGCAAACACGCGGTCCTTGTACTCGGCGGCGAAGTTCACGTGCTCGATGTCGATGCCCAGCACGTCGGCGACGCTGGCCGCGTCCAGGAAATCCTGCCGCGTCGAGCAGTATTCGCTGTCGTCGTCGTCTTCCCAGTTCTTCATGAAGATGCCGATGACCTCGTACCCCTGCGCCTTGAGCAGGTGCGCGCTCACCGCGGAGTCCACGCCCCCGCTCAACCCCACCACCACGCGCTGTTTGCTTGCCATCGGGCGATTATCCCAGCGTGGCACACTGAGCCCATGTCCATCCGCATTGACCCTGCAGAGGTCGAGTTCACCGCCATCCGCGCCCAGGGCGCGGGTGGGCAAAACGTGAACAAGGTCTCCAACGCGGTGCACCTGCGCTTCGCCATCCATGGCTCTTCGCTGCCCGAAGCGGTGCGCGAGCGCCTGCTCGCGCTGAGCGACCAGCGCATCACCACCGAGGGCGTGGTCGTGATCAAGGCGCAGACCAGCCGCAGCCTGGAACAGAACAAGGCCGATGCGCTGGAGCGTCTGCAGGCCCTGGTGGACAGCGTGGCCACGCTGCCCAAGGCGCGCAAGGCCACCAAGCCGAGCTTTGGCGCCCGACAGCGGCGGCTGGAGGGCAAGGCCACGCGCTCGCAGGTGAAGCAGTTGCGCGGCAGCGTGCGCCATCTCGATTGACATCGGAGGGTTGCCGATTGCACTTTCGCACAATCGTGCTAAAGTGCCACGCATGGACGCCCGTACCCAGAAAAGCGAAATGACCCGCGCCGCCATCGTTGGCGCGGCGCTGGACCTGGCCGCTTCGGATGGCCTGGAGGCCATCACGCTGCAGGCGGTGGCCGATCGCATTGGCGTTTCCAAAAGCGGTGTGTTCTCCCGCGTGGGTTCGCGCGAAGCCCTGCAGAAGGCGGTGATCGAAGAATTCGGCCGCCGGTTTCTCGCCGACGTGTTCGTGCCTGCCATGCAGGCGCCCAAGGGTCTGCCTCGCCTGCGTGAGATCGTGCGGCGCTGGCTGGTCCGCCTGCGTGAGGTGGAAGCCCACACGGGCTGCCTCTACACCTCGGGCGCGTTCGAGTTGGACGACCGAGAGGGCGAACTGCGTGAACTGCTGCTGGGCGAGGTGACGCGGTGGCGCGCGGCGCTGCGGCGCACGGTGCTGCAGGCCATCGAGACCGGCCATCTTCAGGCCGATACCGACCCCGAACAGCTGGTGGGTGAGATATGCAACCTGATGATCGGGCTGGTGCACGACGTGCGTTTCCTGCGCGACCCCCGCGCCGCCGACCGGGCCGAGGCAACCTGGACACGCCTGGTCAGGACCTACGAGACCTGAGCCCCGTCCGCTTTTTTTTGATCTTTTTTTCGCACGATCGTGCGATTACTGGAGAAACCCCCATGAACACCATCCCCCTGAAGACCGCTTCCACCTACTACGATGCCAACCCCGGGACGCGCTGGCTCCGCTGGGCCCTGGGCGTTTCGGAACGCCTGTGGCCGGCGCTCGCCGTGCGCGGCGCGCACCGCCTGTTCGGCACCCCGCTGCCACCCAAGTGGCTGCACCGCCGTTCGAAGGCCCTGGCGGACTGGCAGGCCACGCCCTGGGCGTTCGAGCAGGCCAGCGTGACGCTCTACCAACCGCCGCCCGGCCCGCACGGCCCCGTGGTGCTGCTGTTCCACGGCTGGGGTGGCCACGCCGCGCAGATGCTGCCACTCGCCCACGCACTGGCGGCGCAGGGCTTGCGGCCCATGCTGGTGGATCTGCCCGCCCACGGCCACAGCCTGGGCAGCACCAGCAACCTGCCGCAGTTTGCCCGTGCCATCGAGTACCTGAGCGCCCGCCTGCGACAGCAGGGGCACGAGGTTCGGGCGGTGGTGGCGCACTCGCTGGCGGCCAACGCTCTGGCCTTCGCCGCCGCACGCGGTCTGGCGGTGCCGCGCCTGGTGCTGCTGGCACCGCCGGCCTCGCCGTACGAATACACGCGACTGTTTGCCCAGGTCTTCGGCCTGAGCGAGCACACGCGCCAACGCATGCAGCAGCGGGTGGAAGCGCGCGAGGGCATCCTCATGCGGCAGTTCGAACCCGAGGCCGTGGGACCCCGCGTGTTGGCGGCCACCCTGATCGTGCACGACCGGGAGGACCGCATCAACCGCTTCGCGGATGCCGAGGCCTACCGCGACGCGATCGCAGGCGCACAGCTGCTGGAGACCAGTGGGCTGGGGCACACCCGGCTGCTGCGCGACGAGCAGGTGCTGGCGGCCGTGGTGGCGCACGCGCGGGCTTGAGCCCGGCCGCTCACTTCATCGTTTCGCTGGGCGCGCGGCTGTGCTCGTTGTTGGTGCTCACCAGCAGGCGCAGCAGCTTCATGAACTCGCCGCGCTGCCGCTCGCTCAGCGGCCCCAGGATGTGATCCTGCGCGCGCAGCATGGCGGGTACCGCCTCGGTCAGCAGCCGATGGCCGGCATCCGTGAGCACCAACTGGCGGGCGCGACGGTCCTCGGGTGAGGTCCGGCGCTCCAGGCAACCGCGCGCTTCGAGACGATCGACCACCCCGCCGGTGGTGGAGGTGTCCAGCGCGATGGTGCGGGCCAGCGTGCGCTGGTCGATGCCCGGATGGTTGGCCACCGCCTGCAGGGCCGCGTACTGCACGGGGGTGATGCCGATTTCGCCCAGCTCCTGCAGGAAGATGCCCACCGAGATCTGGTGCAGGCGCCGGATGTTGTGGCCGGGCTGGTCGTCGATGTCGATGACCGGGGTCTGACTGCGTTTCATGAAGGTCGGTGGAGAGGCGGGTGACAAGCGGGACTTGTCGGAATCCTAGCATCGCCTCTACAATCAGTATACTGATCATTAGCATGCGGCTGATAAAGGAGACCACGATGAGTGCGACAACATCGGACCTTCCCGTCCTGGTGGCCGGTGGCGGCATCGGCGGCCTTGCGGCTGCGCTGGCGCTGGCGCGACAGGGCTTTCGCGTCAAGGTGCTGGAACAGTCGCCCGAGATCGGCGAGATCGGCGCCGGCATGCAGTTGGGCCCGAACGCCTTCCATGCCTTCGACGCACTGGGCGTGGGCGAACAGGCGCGCAAACGCGCGGTGTACACCGACTTCATGGTGATGCACGACGCGCTGGACGAGTACCAGGTCGGCAAGATTCCCACCGGCGAAGCGTTTCGTCAGCGTTTCGGCAATCCCTATGCGGTGATCCACCGGGCCGACGCCCATCTCTCCCTGCTGGAGGGCGTGCAGGCCAGCGACCGGGTGGTGTTCCAGACCTCCACCCGCGTGGTGCACATCGAGCAGGACGCGCAGGGCGTGACGGTGCAGGACCAGCACGGCAACCGCCACCGCGGCGTGGCACTGATCGGCGCCGATGGCGTGAAGTCGGTGGTGCGCCATGCGCACGTGGGCGACGAGGCGCGCGTGACCGGCCACGTGGTCTACCGGGCCGTGGTCGACAAGGCCGATTTCCCCGAGGACCTGCAATGGAACGCCGCCAGCATCTGGGTGGGGCCGAACTGCCACCTGGTGCATTACCCGCTGCGCGGCGGCGAGCAGTACAACGTGGTCGTGACCTTCCACAGCCGCCAGCAGGAAGAATGGGGCGTGACCGAGGGCAGCAAGGCCGAAGTGCAGAGCTACTTCCAGGGCATCTGCCCGAAGGCACGCCAGCTCATCGACCTGCCCAGGAGCTGGAAGCGCTGGGCCACCGCCGACCGCGAACCCATCGGGCAATGGAGCTTCGGCCGCGTGACGCTGCTGGGCGATGCCGCCCACCCCACCACGCAGTACATGGCGCAAGGCGCGTGCATGGCAATCGAAGACGCGGTAACGCTGGGCGAGGCCCTGCGCGCCACCGGCAATGACTTCGAGAAGGCGTTCGATCTGTACCAGCGCTCGCGCGTGGCCCGCACCGCCCGCATCGTGCTGAGCTCGCGCGAGATGGGCCGCATCTACCACGCCAGTGGCGTGGAGCGGCTGGTGCGCAACGAGCTGTGGAAAGGCAGAAGCGCCGAACGCTTCTACGACGCCATGGAATGGCTGTATGGCTGGAATGTCGAGAACTGCCTGGCCAGGGACTAAGGAACAAGGAACCCCATGAACGACCTCGGAAGACTCGAAGACCTGCCCGCCGACTACGTGGCCGAGCTGCGCGCGCTGAACCTGGTGCCGCTGTGGCCCAGCCTGCGCGGCGTGTTGCCGCCCACCATTCCCTCGCGCCAGACACAGGCCACGCACTGGCCCTACAAGACCATCAAGCCCCTGCTGCTCAAGGCCGGCGAACTCACGCCCATCGAGAAGGCGGAACGCCGCGTGCTGGTGCTGGCCAACCCGGGCCACACGCTGGAGAAGATGCAGGCCAGCGCCGCCATGTACCTCGGCATGCAGTTGCTGATGCCGGGCGAGTGGGCACCCAGCCACCGCCACACGCCCAACGCGGTGCGCATGGTGGTGGAAGGCGAGGGCGCCTGGACCACGGTGGACGGCGAGAAGTGCCCCATGGAACGCGGCGACCTGATCCTCACGCCCACCGGCCTGTGGCACGAACACGGCCACGACGGCACCGAGCCGGTGATCTGGCTGGATGTGCTGGACCTGCCGCTGGCCTATTACCTCGAGGTGAGCTACCACCTCAACGGCACGCGCCAGGACGTGAAGCCCGGACAAGGCGAGCGCGCCTACGTGCGCGGCGGCGTGGTGCCCACCCCCGTGTTCGGCCGCAGCGGCAAACGCTACCCCATGCTGCGCTACCCGTGGGCCGATGCGAAGGCCGCGTTGCAGTCGCTCGGCGCCGACCGGCCCGACCTCGACGCCCTGCAGGTGACCTACGTGAACCCCGAGACCGGCGAGGACGTGGAGAACATCCTGGGCTTTCACGCGCTGATGCTGCGCCCGGGCCAGACGCTGGAACTGCCCGCCCGCTCGCCGGCCGTGGTGTTCCACGCCATCGAAGGCGGTGCGCGCGTGGCAACCGCGTCGCAGGGTTTCGACCTGGTGGAGGCCGACACCTGCTGCATCCCCGGCTACACGCCCACCACGCTCACCAACGCCTCGGCCGACACGCCGGCGTTCCTGTTCATCGCCGACGAATCGCCGCTGCACCGCAAGCTCGGT
>VFQP010005756.1_pt1 | contig 10599 bp, 10 predicted proteins | sample 3512351 | NCBI WGS metagenome assembly VFQP01 (sample SAMN10412372, study PRJNA504923) | tailings metagenome | isolation source: Relicate 1 Philex TSF1 revegetated site | place: Philippines: Tuba, Benguet | collected 2017-08-29
GAGTCAGTCAAACAATACAACGTGGCGGTGCGTAGTTTCCCCAATAATTTAACTGCCATGATGTTTGGTTACCAGCCCAAGCCTTCATTCTCGGTTGAAAACGAAAAAGCGATTTCAACTGCGCCTAAAGTGGATTTTGGTGATAGCAAGTAATCGCTAATCATGGCTGTTCGCTGGAAATCTTTATTGCTTGCCGGGTGCTTGCTGTTTGGCATTGCAGTCAGTCAGGCAGCTGATGGCCTGGTCGATATTCCGCCACTGCAAACTGCGGTGACGGATTTGACGCAGACCTTGTCTGCCGAGGAGCAGGCGGCGCTCAACCAAAAGCTAAGCCAGTTTTCGCAACAGGCTGGCTCGCAAGTGGCCGTATTGTTGTTGCCCACTACCCAGCCAGAAGAGATCGCACAGTTTGGTATCCGGTTGGCCGACGCCTGGAAAGTCGGCCGTGACAAAGAGGATGATGGCGTCATTATTATCGTCGCTAAAAACGACAGGAAAATGCGCATCGAAGTGGGTTACGGGTTGGAAGGCGCGATCCCCGATGCGATTGCCAAGCGTATTATCAGTGAGCAAATGACGCCCGCGTTTAAACAAGGCCAGTTTTACCAGGGCTTAAATCTGGCGACAGATACCTTGATTAAATTGATTCAAGGCGAGCAGTTGCCAGCCCCCACCAAACAAGCGCATCAGGCGCATGCGGATGACTGGATGAGTATGCTGCCTATCCTGATGTTTGCCGCGATTATCGGCGGCGCCATTTTCAAGGGGATGCTGGGTGATTTTCCTGGTAGCCTGGTGACCGGCGGTTTGCTGGGTGGCTTGGCGGGCTGGTTAGGCGCGACAGCCTTGATTATGGGGCTGATCGGTTTAGCGGCATTTGTATTTACGCTGGCCATGGGTGGGCGTGGTGGCGGTTCAGGTTACGGCGGTTATCCCGGTGGTTTGGGCGGCTATTCTGGCGGCAGCCGAGGCACGGATATCTTCAGTGGCGGTGGTGGTGACTTTGGCGGCGGCGGTGCCTCCGGGGATTGGTAACACATATTATGAAACCGACACATCCTTTAAAGCGCTGGTTAAAGCATGCCTGGAGTCATCCAAGGCATGTGAACGCGTTGTTCTCTCACCAGGCACTCGGCCACATAGAGCAAGCGATTGCGCAAAGTGAGCGTCACCACGCAGGTGAAATTCGCGTCGTGATTGAATCTGGCTTACCTGCGTATGCTATCCTTCGAGGCTTGAAACCGCGGCAACGCGCGATCAATTTGTTTGGCCATTTCAATATCTGGGATACCGAACACAATAATGGCGTGCTGATTTATTTGTTGCTGGCTGACCACGATGTTGAAATCGTGGCCGACCGTGGCATACACCGGCACGTCGGAGACGCAGGCTGGCAACAAATCTGCCAGCAAATGGAAGGGATGTTCAGAAGTGGGCAGTTTGAAGCAGGTGTGGTGCATGGCATACAAGCGATTGGCGAACAGCTGGCAACACATTTTCCGCCAGAAGCTGTTCCTCGTAATGAGTTACCTAATCGCGTGCTTATTCTTTAGTTTTACTCTGCCGGCCTATGCAGACCTTAACGATATCAACCGTATTTACCATAGCACTCCCTCACTAGGGTCGTTTGAAATCTGCCAGGGCGGGGGATGTACGCATTCTGATGTACTTAGCCTGTCGCCAGCTGAATGGGACAACGTCACCAGGCTATTTACCCCATCCCCGCAAACAGCAGAAGTTGAGCGCGCAGCCATTGCGCAAGCCATTGGTGTACTGGAGGATATTGTCGGCACCAAGATAGGCACGGCCGCTGATCGCGCCGGTACTTTCAATAACAGCGACTACCTGCATCAGCAGGACTGTAATGACGAAGCGATCAACAGCACTACCTATATGCGGTTGATGCAGCAGGCTGGCCTGATGCAATTTCACCAGATTTTAGATACCCGTACACGCAAATTCTTTTTGACCGGCTGGCCGCATAGCGCTGCCGTGATTAAAGAAGAGGACAGCCAGGCTGAATATGCTGTAGACAGCTGGTTTTACGATAACGGCTATCCGGCGACCATTGTACCAATGGCCACCTGGAAAGCCGGCTACATCCCTCAAGATAGCCCCATCCTTGAGCGTAATGATAAAGCTGAGCCAGTTAACGGCGAGTAAGCGTGAATCCTAGCTGACGTGTTCGCGCCAGCAACAAGCTGATCCCTGCCAGTAGTAAGGCGGCACTATAAGGTTCTGGCACCGTGCTAGGCACATCCACCGGGATGATGGAGCCTGGCGTCACCGCCCAGGCAAACCAGAAGGTGGATTCTTTTGTATACACCTCCTGGTAGCCATAAGTCGCGAAAAAATCAAAAGCGCCATCCGCGGCATTGACGACTTCAGTGCCCGTCCAGTAAAACGATTGCACATGGCTGAACGGATCGCTGATGCCGTAGTGTGAGCTGTGAGGGCCGCCGTAGGGTTCTAGTCCGAGCTCTTTGTAATAAAGTTCTGCAAATTCATCACCAGCGGCCGTGCCATTGGTGGCTGATCTGTAGCCGCAATCAGTGCCGCCATCGCTCCAGTTGCAGCCATCATTACCGATATCGGTCACCGTGGGCAGTCGCCATTCATTACTGCCCGCATAATTGATGGTATTCAGGTAATGTACAAACGCCTGCGCACCCCACCATGAGGTTTCGCCGACATTGCTGAAGTCTGTGTTTGAAAGGGTGTAAGGTGTGCTGCCGAAACTGACCCCGGTATTAGCGGCGATGATGGCATCTACCACTGTGCTATAACCACTATTGGTGATCATGGTGGAAAGCAAATTGGCATCTTTTGTCCATGTGACATCGCTAATGCTGCTATAAAACAAGTCGACACCGTCAGATGTATAGCCGACCAGCGCTGCATTGGCGTGTGGACTCAGGGATAAGGAAACCAGGAAAGTGGCGGTAGCGAGTATTGCATGCGTGCGATGAGAACGTGACAACATAGCAAAGCCTTTCTATTGTTTGAATAATACCCAAGGACTTCTGAGGCATGTTGCAGATCACAACAGGAATTGCGTATACGCCTGCAAGTGATCAGTCATGAATGTATATTAGTTTTGCATAAATGTAAATTGTTGAGTGTGGGCGCGGTTAAGCTGCGCTTGATTGCTTGTGAATATCGGGTGTGGCTTACGGTTTGTTACTGACTAAGCCATGGTTTAAGGCTAAAATCCTGCCTTTAGATTTCAATTTAATTTACTCTTATGCGCGCCTCACAATTTTTCATTGCTACCCAAAAAGAAGCCCCTTCCGACGCCGAGCTGATCAGCCACAAACTCATGGTGCGTGCCGGTCTGATCAAAAAGCTGGGCAGCGGTTTGTATAGCTGGATGCCGCTGGGTTTGCGTGTACTGCGCAAGGTAGAAAACATTGTGCGTGATGAGATGAATAAGGCTGGCGCACTAGAGCTGTTGATGCCAGCGGTGCAGCCAAAAGAGTTGTGGGAAGAAACCGGCCGCTGGGCGGTGTTTGGCCCACAAATGCTGAAAATCCAGGACCGTCATGAGCGTGATTTCTGCTTTGGCCCAACCCACGAAGAAGTGATTACTGACATCGCGCGTAAGGAAATCAGCAGCTACAAGCAGTTGCCTTTGAATTTCTACCAGATCCAGACCAAGTTCCGTGACGAGATCCGCCCACGTTTTGGTGTGATGCGCGCGCGAGAGTTTTTGATGAAAGATGCTTACTCTTTCCATACCAGTGCAGACTGTCTGGCAAATACTTACAACAGCATGCACACGGCTTACAGCAATGTATTTACGCGCCTGGGCTTGAAGTTCCGTGCCGTGAAGGCCGACTCTGGCGCGATTGGCGGCGATGGTTCGCAAGAATTTCACGTGCTGGCAGACAGCGGCGAAGACGCACTGGCTTACTGTGAACACTCTGATTATGCGGCTAACGTTGAGTTGGCTGAGGCGGTTGCTACGGGCAGCCGTGCGGCAGCGACTGAAGCGATGCGCGAAGTCGATACGCCTAAACAAACCACCTGTGAAGATGTGGCCAAGTTGCTAGATGTGCCAGTGAGCAAAACGGTAAAGTCCGTCGCGCTGATGGTGGATGATGTGTTTACGCTGGCCCTGTTGCGTGGCGACCATCAACTGAATGAAGTGAAATTTGGCAAGATTGATGGCGTGAACGATTTCCGCCTGGCGACCGAAGAAGAAATTCGCGCTAACCTGAGCTGCCCACCTGGCTTTATTGGCCCGGTCGGCGTGAACGCCAATGTGCGCGTAGTGGCTGATAGAACAGTGGCACTCATGAGTGACTTTGTTTGTGGCGCCAATAAGCCTAAATTCCACCTGGCCGGGGTCAATTTTGGCCGCGACTTGCCAGAGCCAGCCGTGGTGGCTGATATCCGCAACGTGGTGACTGGTGATGCCAGCCCGGACGGAAAAGGCACCTTGGATTTGTGCCGCGGGATTGAAGTGGGCCATATTTTCCAATTGCGTACCAAATATTCCGAAGCCATGCAGGCGACGTATCTGGACGAAAATGGTCAGACGCAAGTGATGGAAATGGGCTGTTATGGCATCGGCGTGTCACGTATTGTGGGCGCGGCGATTGAGCAGGGCAATGACGAAAAAGGCATTGTTTTCCCGCTGAGCATGGCGCCATTTGCCGTGGTGATTTGCCCGATTGGCCTCGATAAGAGCGAGGCCGTGAAACAGGCGGCGTTTGACCTTTACGCTCAATTGCAGCAAGCAGGCGTGGATGTGTTGCTGGATGATCGTGGCGAGCGTCCGGGTGTGATGTTTGCCGAAAGCGATCTCATGGGTATTCCGCACCGTGTGGTGATTGGTGACCGTGGTTTGGCTGAAGGCAAAGTAGAATACAAAGGCCGTACTGACGCGGAGGCACAAAACTTGCAAGTGTCTGAATGCGTGGCGTTTTTGCGTGACAAACTTGGTCAGTAATTAGAGGGCGTTCATCCCTCTGTTTTGCGCTTCTGGCGCGTGCATATTGCTTAGAATGGACGGGATGAAAAAAGTATTCTTTTTCTCTTTTGTGTGTGTGCTGATTGGCCTCTGTGCATGGTCAGCACCGACCATGGCTGGCAATCAGCAAGAGGTGCCACTGGCCAATAGCGTCAAGGCGCTGATGCAAAAGTCTGTCAGCGACCTGGCCGCGCCGCGCTTATTGTTTGACTCCGAGCAAGCGGCGCAACTCTGGTTGCAAGAAATGTCTGCGCGCCTGACCAAGCGTATCCCCGACGCACAATACCGTGAAGACTTCCTCAAGTCGGTCCATTATGAAGCCACGCGTGCCGGTTTGGATCCGCAGATGGTATTAGGCCTGATTCAAGTCGAGAGTGGATTCAAGAAATATGCGGTGTCCAGTGTGGGCGCCCGTGGTTATATGCAGGTGATGCCATTCTGGGTGAAGTCGATAGGCACCAACGAACATAACCTGTTTGATATGCGCTTAAATCTGCGCTATGGCTGTACGATATTGCGGCATTATCTGGACATTGAACGTGGTGATTATTACCGCGCGCTTGGTCGTTATAACGGCAGCCTTGGCAAACCTGAATATCCGAACCTGGTGGTGGGTGCCTGGCGTAATCACTGGCATTATGCACCTGCTTTAGATACACCCAAGCTGAATGTTGCCAGTCAATAACCGAATAAAACAGATAATAAAAAACCGCGCCTAGGCGCGGTTTTTTATTATTGTCGTTCAAACCTATTTGACCACTTTAAAGCCATAGTAGGTGCCAAACTCACCTTCTGGCTCGTGGTAGATAAACATCATGCCGTTGGTATAGCCCAAGCCATTGAAGTGGTTTTGTGAACGTAACTTCATGGTGGCAGGCAGCGCACTTCTGCCGACAAACTGACCATTCAAGTCAAAAATCAATACGGCTTTGTGATCGACATCCAGCAAGGCTAGCTCATTGCCAGCCACGCCTGTAAAGGCAATGTAATGATCACTGACATCGTCATGCGCCACTTGGGCTTTGGCGAAATCGAGTTTGATTTCCTGCAGTTTCTCACGCTGTTTGGCATCGACGACAAATACCAGGTTGCCTCTGTCCTGCTTGGCATAATAGTGCTTGCTGGCCGGGTCGTAGCTGGGCATGGTGCCCGCATCGCCAAAAGCAGGGTTAAACTGCGCCACATCGCCCGAGGTGCCTAATAACTCGCCTTTGTCGCCAACATCCAGGCTATAAATGCCAGTGTTGGGTGAAAAACCTACTGCGCTGGAAATATTATAAGTAATGGTTTCCAGCTTGCCAGAATTCGGGTTGTAATAGAGCGAGCGATTGTCATAGCCAGGTTTGGCTGAGTTGACATAGCTGCCGTCTGCCGTAAACGCATGCACCTCAGACTTTGAAATTGGCGCCTCGAACTCACTGCCCATCGGGGCCAGGCCACCATCGGCAATGTAATAGTGTTGATTGCTGGGCAGGTAGGCCACTGACATTGGACGTGTGGTTGGCTTTTTGACCAACGGGATTTTTACGCCGACTTCTGCCTCAGGTAGAATCTCAGCATGGGCGATGAGCGTCAGGCAAGAGAGTGCCAGTGCGCTCAACGTTTTTGGGGTGAATTGCATATCTCCGTCATCCTGTTTTTATTGGTGATTGATAGACTCTATTTTAACGTGCAAGTTTAAGATTTTGCTGACGGCACGCGCGTAATCAGCATGGCATCGCCATAACTGAAAAAACGGTAAGACTGGTCAATCGCATGCGCATAAGCCTTGCGCATCAAATCATAGCCGCCAAATGCGGATACCAGCATCATCAAAGTGCTTTTCGGCAGGTGAAAGTTAGTGATCAGCCTATCCACCAGCTTGAACTCAAACCCAGGCGTAATAAAAATATTGGTGTCACCATGATGTGCAAACAACTTGCCCATATGCGCCGCACTCTCCAGTGTGCGCAACGAGGTCGTGCCTACCGCCGTAACGCGTTTGCCATTGGTGCGTGCGCTCAAAATCGTACTAATCGTTTCCTCAGGCAAATGGTAAACCTCGCTATGCATATGATGCTCGGCAATATTGTCCACTTTCACGGGCTGGAAAGTACCAGCACCCACATGCAGCGTCACGTAGCGCACATGCACGCCTTTGTTGATAAGCGCCTGTAGCAAGGCTTCATCAAAATGCAGGCCAGCCGTCGGTGCCGCCACTGCCCCCGCATGCTTGGCAAACACGGTTTGGTAACGGGTGTCATCTGCGGCATCCGCCTTGTGCTCAATGTAAGGCGGTAGCGGCAACTGGCCATATTGTTCCAAAAAGTCATACCAGGACTCATTGCCTAGCAGGCGGATATGAAACATGTCAGCGTGTCTGCCTAGCACTTCGGCCTGATAATCGCCCGATAAATGCAGCAAGCTACCTGCTTTGGGCGAGCGTGAAGACTTGATTTGCGCATAAGCCTCTTGCTCAGATAGTACTCGGTCTATCATCACCTCAATCTGGCCGCCAGTGGCTTTTTGCCCAAATAGTCTGGCCTTGATCACCTTGGTGTCATTAAGGACCAGCACATCGCCAGCCTCAAAGTGATCGGCAATCTGGCGGAAATAATTATCTTGGATAGTCTGTTGTATAGCATTGACTTCCAGCAGGCGGCTTTCTGAACGGTTGGGCAGTGGATGTTGTGCAATTAAGTGCGCAGGAAGATAAAAATCGAAATCTAGAGTTTTCATAAATCAAAATTATGGTTATAATAGCTGTCTTTGAGATGTCCAACATTATATCCCATGCCGGGATGGCGGAACTGGTAGACGCACTGGACTCAAAATCCAGCGCCGCAAGGCGTGCCGGTTCGATTCCGGCTCCCGGCACCAAGTACTATCAACTAGTACAAAGAACTCAAAAGTATAAGAATTTAAAAGGCCTAGATGAGAATCTAGGCCTTTTTTCATATGGTGTTTCGGTACGGGGGCTGGATTAGTCTTTTATTGCGATGAGGTCGCGATAAACGTGCCAGCTAGCATGCCCGACCACCGGCATGGTCAAAATCAAGCCTAGAAAGTTGGTTGCCAGGCCAAATCCCACGAGGACGACAATACAGAATGCCCATAGAAACATGGGCGTCGGGTTATGTGCACAGGTGCGCAGGCTGGTGATGGCGGCGGTCCAGGCACTGGTATTGCGGTCTAGCATGAGGGGCATGGCGATGACGCTGATGCTGAAAATAAATGCGGCAAACACGGCGCCAGCGGAAAAATAGACGAATAGAAATGTAGGCTGTTTAAATGTGAATACGTTGATGACTACGTCAGCAAAGGTTGGCAATGCACCGCTAAAATAATGCGCAAAGATGCTCATGGACAGGCGTGCCCAGGCCAAAAATACAAACACCAGCAATACCGTAAATAGCATCACATTGATGAGGTTGGGCATCCATGCGGTCAGGGTGGGGCGTAAGGCCGGGGGCTCGCCGGATTCCAGGCGTCGGCTGAGGTCGTACAGGCCCATCGCCAAAAAGGGGCCAAGCAAGAAGAAGCCGGTGGTTGACCCGGCCAGTAGCCAGTAGTTTTCGGCAAACATTGCATGGATGATGACACCCGTGGCTGCAAAGATGATGCCGTAAAACAGGCTGGCGCGGCCGCCGAGGTGGATGTCAGTCACGCCTGCGTGTAACCAGTCGAGGATGATGTTGGCGTTGACGTGGCGAATCGATATGTCATCGTCGGCGCTGACTTTTGTTGCGGGTAAATTGTGAATGCTCATGTGGTTGCCCCCGGTTAAATTACGGCCACTATCAATTACTTGCCAGTAGTTTGATTAGCTGATCTGGGCACGTGAGTTGTGCACTTTTTATACGGGGCTAATCCTGACTACTGCATTTTTACATCGATCAACACAAACACTTTTACAACTAGCATACCATCTAAATTACATGCTTACGAGTGACATATTGCAGGTCATTCAGATGGCTTTTTTAAAATCTACCACAAAAAATCTGCGCTGGCAGAAGTCTGTTTTTCATCTTTTTTTGACATGGTTTACGCGCGGCGAGATCGCTTGATTGGGCTGCATTGATGGGCCAATGCCGCTGCGCACGGCCGCATTTTCTGACGCAAACCGGTGTTTGTTCTTTAACTTCTGGTCACCATAAATTTACATTAATGACAGGATCAATCCCGATTTTTTGTCTTGTCACTCTGGTTGTCTTGTGCTAATTTACAACATGTAACAAATTTGTAACTAAACGTAATTTAGTTGCTACAGGCTAAATTCTGGGTTGGCAAGCATGTTATCTATTTGCGAAACACAATGCATCACCAAGCCGAATGCATCTGCTTCTACAGAGAGTGTGTTCAAGTTGTTGCTGAGTTTGGGGGTGTTTTCAGGGCTGATTGCCATGGGTTTTTTGCATGTGGGTGCCTGGATGGTGTTGCCATTTGCTGGCTTGGAATTGGTGTTGGTGGTTCTGGCGTTTGTGGTGGTGTTACGTCACAGCGGTGATTACGAAAAAATCACCTTCGTTGAGAATCATGTTGAGATCGAGCAAAGTGTGCTGGGAAAAATAAAACACGTTCGCTTTCAATGCTATTGGACCCGGATAACGCTCAGGGAAGGTGAGAACGGTAAGACGTCACTGTGGATTGGGTCCCATGATCAAGAGGTTGAGTTTGGTCGAGATACCATGGATAACGCGCAACGCGAACAAGTGGCATCTCATCTCAAGCGGGTACTTCTAAAAACTAAATAACTGGATTTTGGAGCGATTAGATGCAAGGGATGAAGAAACTCGGGGTTGGTGCGGTTGCATTGTTCTTGTCTTTAAGTGCACGTGCTGATTTCACCTGGAATTTTCCGGAGCCGGTTACGCCGATGGCTTTGGATACCCTCCACGTACATAACAAATTTATGCTGATTACTGCCGTCATTTTTGTGGCAGTGCTGGCAATCATGATTTACTCCATTGTGACTCACCGTCACAGCAAGGGCTACAAACCTGTGGCCGATAAAGCGCCTTCAACTGCGGTTGAAATTTTCTGGACGCTGATTCCATTTGCGATTTTGTTACTGATTGACTTTGTCATCATGGGCATCCCGGCTTACCACAGCGTGGTGATGATGGAAGATACACGTGACCAGTCGACCATGGTGATCAAGATCACCGGTTCACAGTGGCGCTGGCAATATGAATACCTAGATGGCGATGCCAAGGGCATCAAGTTCGTCAGCAACCTGGCCACGAGTAATGACCAAATGCATAACGAAGCCGATAAAGGCGAGCATTACCTGTTAGAGGTGGATAACCCGCTGGTACTGCCTGTCGGCGAAAAAGTACGCATTCTGATGACAGCTTCTGACGTGTTACACAACTGGTGGGTGCCGCAGTTTGGCTCCTCACGTGTGGCTGTGCCTGGCTTTATCCGTGAAACCTGGGTGCAGGTTGAAAAGGCGGGCGTGTATCGTGGCCAATGTAAAGAGCTGTGTGGTAAAGGCCATGGCTATATGCCAGTGGTGGTGAATGCCGTGTCTAAAGAAGAATTCGCGCAATGGGCGAACAAAAAACAAGATGAGCAAAAAGCCGCGAATGATGTCAAAGAAATGACCAAGGATGAGTTGCTTGCTCAGGGTAAAGTGGTTTACG
>VFQP010005757.1_pt1 | contig 10599 bp, 13 predicted proteins | sample 3512351 | NCBI WGS metagenome assembly VFQP01 (sample SAMN10412372, study PRJNA504923) | tailings metagenome | isolation source: Relicate 1 Philex TSF1 revegetated site | place: Philippines: Tuba, Benguet | collected 2017-08-29
GCAGCACCGTGACGCTTTGTCATGAATGCCATGCAACGACGACGACGACGACGACACACGCCAGCGCTCAGCCGTTCCGTTCACGCGCAGGCAGCGCCAGCGGCAGCCAGCACACCACCCGTCCCCACACACGCACCCTGCCGGCGTGCCTTGAGCTGCACCCAGTGAACCAGGCGCCCAAGGGGGGGAGGCCCGGCGCCCAGCGCGCTCACACAGCGGTACGTCTTGCGCACGCGGCTCAGCGCCACGTCCGCGCCCGCCGCTCGTGCGCCAAGAGGGGTGTGGGTGGCCTCAGCGGGGGCGCCCCCGCCTGATGGGCCCGCAGCGCCCTCGGCGGCGCGCTCCTCAAGGGCCCCAGGCCCGGCTGTCCCACGCTGGCTGTCGTCGTCGTCGTCGTCGTCGTCGTCCTGTCCCGCGCCGGCGCTCCCCAGCGTCTTGTCGCGCAGCAGCATCTGCATGTGCCGCGCAAAGGCCTGCGTGCGCGCCAGCACCACCACGCCCTGCGTGCCGCCGTCCAGCCGGTGCGTGGGCAGCAGCTCGCCTTCGCCCAGGCCCAGCACCTCCTCCGTCTTGCTCAGCAGAGACTCGCGCACATTGTCCACCGTCGGGGGCACCTGCGGCGCTCATCCAGGGTGGGAGCGAGGTGTTGCGAGGGGAGATGAGGGGTCAGGGGCTGCGCGCGAGATGCTGCCCCAGTGCCCGGGCCCCAAGCAACAGGGCCGCGCGGCGCCCCCACCCCCACCCCCGCACCTGCACACCCGCCGGCTTGTCCACGGCCACGTAGTGCTCAGTCACGCGGATGATGCGCTGGCGCCAGTCGGGCACCTGGTAGACGGCGGGGAAGCGCTTGGGGTGCAGGTGCACGCGCACGTACCCCGCCTCGTGCACGGGGCACGGCAGGCTGGACACGCGCCGGGGCGTGCGCTTGTCCGTCTGCGCGCGGCGGCGCAACCACAGAGGAGCCACCACGCCGCACGCAAGTGAGGCCGTGAGGCGCAGGAGGGCGGCCGCGCGGGGTGCTGGTTGGCTGCGCGCCTGGCGTGGCTCACCCCGTTGCCCCAGCGCTGCAGGCCCCTCTGGCGCTGCGCGGCCAGGAACTGGCCCCCCGGCGTGCCGGGCCGCAGGTGCGCCGGCAGCGCGCGCCCCCTGGCCCCGTCCCTGGCCAGGTCCGGCAGCACGGGGCACGTGTACACGGCGCCAAACCACACCAGCCGCTCCACCAACGCCTGCGACACCACACGTCAAGGTGGCAGCGCAGCAAGGTGGAAACTGGCGCCAACTGGTGCGGCACAGCCACTTCAATGATGCGCTGCCGCCGCCGTCGTCGTCTACCTGCGTGGCGCCGGGCAGCAGCTCCAGCAGCACGTCCCGCAGCTCGCCGTCGCGCGGCACCAGCAAGTGCTCGATGCGCACCCCCAGCTTGGGGCTGCTGCCTTCCACCCAGGGCACGGCCAGCGCCCCCTCCAGCAAGGGGGAGAGCGGGGCCAGGGGCGCGCCGCTGAACGTGAGGCTCGGGTCACGCGCATCCATCGTGGCTGCGCGAGGTGTCAGGCGTTGCAACGGTGCGCGGCGCGCGGCGGCGGCGGCGGCAAGGGCGATGGCCGCCGCCCCGCCGCGCTTGGCCACGGCATGGCCATGCGGCGTGAGGGACGAGCACAATCGCTGCAGCGTGACGGCGTGCTGACGAGCGCGAATGACGAGCTTTTGCCGTCGCATGGCCGTGGTGCAGCGGGGGCGCGGCTGCCACGGCAAGGAAAGCGTTTCGTTGAGCAGCGTCGCAGCAGCATGGCGATGCCTCAGGCGCCGCGGTGGATGCTGACTCCCAACGGGACCGCAGCAGCGCGCCCGCGCAATGTGCAGCGCCTGGACGGCCTGTACGCGGAGGCCACGCACGAAAAGTCCGAGGACGACGGTGAGCACCAGCTTTGTGGCGTCAGGACGACGTGCGTGTGGCTGGGGAGCTGAGAGATCTGGGGGCCGGGAGCGATGCGGGAGTGATGCGCCCGCCTCTTGCAGGCGCACAGAACGTGCTGACGGACAACATAGACGAGACGTTCGTGAGCGGCAAGGTGGCCAGCCCGCAGGTGCGCCTGCCGAGAGCACGCCAAGTCAGCCTGCTTCCGTGGTGCGGCGCGCCCCTCACCTCGCGCCGTGCCCTGCAATAATCACCGCAGGAGCCCGTCAGCCTGGAGATCGACCTGGGTGCGGACGGCGCCTTTGTGGACCACATCAAGCTCCTGCCCTACCAGGTGGGTGCACGCTGCGCTGCGCGCGGCGCAGGCGCTCGCCGCTGGGTCACCAGCGCTGACGTGCGACAGTTGCCTGCGCTCCCAACCTGTGCAGGTGCCCACGCCAGCTGTGGCGCACCACCGCGTGTGGGTGGATGACACGCTGGTGGCGGAGCTGCAGGCCGAGGTCAAGCACCACCAGCCTCTGCCGCCCGTGCCCGTGCACCTCAAAGGCCGCAAGCTCAAGATCGAGACGACGCAGTCGGCGGGGTGGGTGGCCTGGTCCCAGGTGCACGTGTACGGAGACCGCGACTGAGGAGGGCATTTGTTGCAATACACCGTGGCAGGAGAAGCGCAGACCCCAACGGTGCGGGCCCCGACGTGTCAGCCGCCTGGCCCGCCGCCGTTTTCGTGAAAGGACTCTGCGACCTGCTGGTGCTTGGACTCGTACACCACGCACAGCGCCTCGTGCACCTGCGGCCAGCACAGCGTAGCAGCCAAGCACCGTGCGTGGCGGCAGCACGGTGACCACCGGCGGCAGCGCGCCCAGCACAGCAGCAACTGCAGGCATGCCTGTACCTTGGCCTCTAAGAGCTGGTAGAGCTCCCCTTGCCGGTCGCTGATGAGCGCCCACGCGTGTGTCTCCACCTTTTCCCTGAGCTCCTTGCTGCAGGTGGCGGGCGGGGGCGACGCAGAGTGTGCTGGGCCGGCTGCTCGTGGCACTGCGTGTCCACACTCCCGAGCACACCACTCACTCGAGCTCCTTGCGCAGCTGCACGTACACCTCCTTCTTGGCCGTGTTGTCCAGCACCAGCGTGGCGCAGCCCCGCAGCGTCTGGCTCTTCTCAATCGCCGCCTCCGTCTCCTCCCGTAGCTTGCTCTGCAGGCGCGTGCCCAGAGCAGCCCGTACGCATGAGCAGTGCCCACGATGGGCGAGCCAAATGGGAGCAGCCTGAGTGGCGTGCGCACGAGTGGGCCTGCCGCGACGCACGTTGCTGCGTATCTGGTCCATCATCTGCGTGCAGCAGGCAAGCATGACGCCGACGCACGCAGTGTGTGGCCGCTGCAGCGTCTCCAGAGCCCACAAGCCGCTGCTGTGCGCACACGGACCTTGTGCCTGAGCTCGTCATAGTGCCCGCCCTGCTTGAGCCAAGCGATCGTCTCCGCCGCGTTGCCCGTCGGCGCGCCGCTGCTGCCCGCCATCGCTTCTGCGGCAGCGCAACCCGCTTTCGCTCGAGGCGTCGCACACCCTAGGGCTCACGCCGTCGAGACGCGCTCCCGAGAGCAGCGTCCAGCAGTGGCGATGCCGCGATCATCAGCACGGAGGGCCTGCTCACTGACGATCCTGCTGGCCCTGATCAGCTTGCGCACTGCGGCCGCAGCTGCAAGCCTGTCACACAGCGCGGGCGCGCTGGTGCCTGGCGTGCCGCGGCACTGGGAGACGCTCAGGATCAACGAGGAAGTCAAGTCGTACCTGCTGGTCAGCGCCACGGTGCCGTCCCATCCAGCAGCGTCTCCTGGGCAACACGCAGACGCCGACCTGCCCGCCGCCCCGCCCGGCGCGTACGAAGTCCGCATCAGCCACCCGTCCTTTGTGCGTCGGCGTGCAGAGCTCTTGTGCCATGCAGTTGCCCCGCAGGCTGCTCATCAAGCAGGGCTGAAGGCGCTTGCCTCCCCCGTCGCACCGCACTTGCTCGCCGCAGATCCCCGTGTCCGTGTCCATCCAGCTGGTGCCACCGGGCCAGGACGAGGAGGAGCAGCAGCAGCGCATCCTGCACGCGCACGGCACACGGAACGCCCTGGGGTGAGTCCTGGGTGGGAGCAGTGGTGCATCGTAAGATGCAGCGCAGCAGCGCCCCCGCGCACTGCACGCGCCCTTTGATCGCCGTGTTCGGACCAGGCGCAAGCTGCTGGACTGCGACAAGCTCGTGTTCCGCCTGCCCGCCCCGCTGCCCGACCGCGCGCACGCCCCCTGGGCCGTGCACGTGAGCGCCTCCTCCACGGCCGTCTGGAGCACGGTCACGCACGACTTAGTCGGGACGGCTGAAGCTCAAGGGCGGAAGGCAGCAGCAGGGACGCCGCAGCTGGTGGACACAAGGACCACGCTTGTCTACGACATTGGTGCGCTGAGCAACGATGTGGGTGCCCTGTGGGCGCCGTGTGGGTGCCCTGCGGCCGCTGCTGATGGCGTGCACAAGGCTTGTGTGCGACCACTGTGCTGCGCTGCAGTGCTGCAGCCGCTGGTGCTGGGCGTCCTCCCCACGGACACTGCGCCCGTCATCGCCGCGTGCGCGCTGCTCCTGTTGGTGGGTGGCGTGCGCGCGCCTCTCTCGCTGGGAGGTGACAGAGGGTTGCGGTGTGGGGCAGCGGTGACGGCGCACTGCGCTGTGTTGGCGGGGTCCGCGTCTTGTGCGCGAAGGTGGTGTGGTGCGCGCTGCCCTGGTGGACGGACTGCGCCGTGCCCGCCCTCACGACGTACCTGGTGGAAGGCCGCTGGGAGGCGACCAGTGGCGCGCACGCAGCCAGCGGCGGCGGGACCAGGCGCAAGGCCCAGGCCGCGTGACTCTGCGGTCACGCTCCCGCGCTCAAACGTCATGGACCCCGCCTGCCTGGACCTGGCCTGTGGCCTCGTGTCCAAGGCCTACATCTCACAAGCGAGAGGGAGGGTGGACTCGGGAGGAGCTGGTGCAGCCGCAGGAAGCAGCGCGCAGGGGAGAGGTGAGCCACTGTGCGAAGCCACGCGTGCACGCCCCCGCGCAGGGTGGCCAGGCGCTGGCGGCGCGCCACAAGCAAGTCAAGGCGCTGCTGTCCAACCGGCGGCTGCCTGAGCAGGGATGGGACGACGCAACCATCCAGATGTTCGTGCAGGTGCGCCTCCCGCACGAGCCTGCGCACCGCTCCACTCCTCTGTGTGCATGGCAGTGGATCCACGGCACGTCGCTCCGCGCCCGCGCGCACCCGCCCACCGCCGTCACCTAGGACTGCGCGCTCATGGACAGCAACAACTTCCTGGGCAACGTGGGCGTGGGCGAGCGCGAGGGGCGCGTGGCCTCGGCCCTGGTGGCCGCGCGGCACCTGCGCCTGGCGCACGGCATCGGCAGGTCGGGCGACATTGCCGCCGAGCAGCCAAAGGTGTGCGCCACGGGGCGTCCCGTGGCCGGCCGCTGGGTGCACGCACACAGCGCCACGGTGAGCGCCGCGCGCGGCCAGCGCACCCATCCCGTGCCATGGCGCGGCCCCACCCCGTGTGCAGGCGGCTGGCTCCTCGCTGCTGGCCAAGCTGACCGTGTGCCTCACCACGCACGCGCTCCAGCTGGCGGGCCTGGAGGACGTGCGCGCCGTCAGCGTGCTGCCGCTGGCCACGGGCATGGCCATGACGTGCTGCATGCTGGCCATCCGGGCGCGCAGGTGGGGCGCTGGCTCCTGCTCCCAGGTCGGCAGCCGCGCACGCGCCGCGCGCCGCCGCCTCCCTGCACCAGGGCGCGCGCTGCCCCGGTCCTCGCACCTGCCGCGGCGCAGGCCGGCGTCCGCGCGCTACGTGCTGTGGTCCAGGGTGGACCAAAAGACCTGCCTCAAGGCCATTGTGGCTGCAGGTCGGTCGTTTCGCCCCCCTGACTTGCGTCCCCTGCCACGTCATGCTCCCTCTTGGTGCCGGCGTGTGGGAGCCTCTCTCAGCAGCAGCCGCAGCACCGCCCTGACGCCGCGCAGGCCTGGAGCCCGTGGTGGTGGAGCTGCAGCTGCGCGGGGACGAGCTGCACACGGACCTGGCGGCGCTCGAGGCGCACATGCACAGGCTGGGGCCCGACGCCATCGCCGCCGTGGTCACCACCACCAGCTGCTTCGCGCCCAGGTGGGCGCTTGCTGCCTGTTGTCTTGGGACGGCCGGGGTTGCTGGCCAGCAAGTGCACGGCTGGTGCAGCGGGCGGACGGTGACGTGCTGGCCGGTGCGCCCCACCCCTGACTGCCCGGGTGCAGGGCGAGCGACGACGTGGTGGGCGCGGCCCGGCTGTGCGCGGCGCACGGCGTCCCCCACCTGGTCAACAATGCGTATGGCGTGCAGGCGCCCGCGCTGTGCAGGCTCATCACCTCGGCCTGGCGCAAGGGTGAGGCAGGCTGAGGCCCGTGCGACGCCCACATGCGCTCTCACTCGCAGGGGTGAGTCGCCCCCCCCTGTGTGTGTGCGCTGGCCCTGGTGCGGGCGCAGGCCGCGTGGACGTGGTGGTGCAGAGCACGGACAAGAACTTCATGGTGCCTGTGGGCGGGGCCGTGGTGCGTCCGGCGTGCAGCCGCTGCTGGGTGGCACAAGCAAAGTGTGCCAGAGCGACGCACAGGGGTCAGGTGGCAACAGCGCCCTGCACCTTTGCCGCCGCGCGCCCACCCACGCGCCGCACAAGTCCCCTCTGGCCTGCGCGCAGATCATGGAGGGAGGCGCCGGCCAGCCACAGGCCAGCAGAGCGGCAGCGCCGCCCACGGACGCGCCTGGGGCCCCTCCAGCAGACGAGCCGTCCACCCTCCCAGCACCCCCCTCCTCCTCTTCCTCGCCAGGCGCGGGCGGTGGCGCGCCGTGGCGAGGCCTGGTGGATGAGGTGAACAAGGCCTACCCCGGGCGCGCCTCCATGGCCACGCACCTGGACCTGCTCATGACGCTGCTGCACTGGGGCGCGGCGGGCTGGAAGCAGGTGGGCAGGTGCAAGTTTGCATGTCGCGCAGCCTGGGTGAGTGCGCGGCATCATGGAGCGGCGCGCAGCGTGCCGCGCGAGTGGGACGAGGCCCCGCCTGTGCCCTGGGTCGCAGGTGCTACAGCAGCGGGAGGCGCTGTACGCGCACCTGTCTGCGGCGCTGGCGGCGGCGGCCGAGGCCAAAGGCCAGCGGCTGCTGCACACGCCCAACAACCCGATCTCCTTGGCCGTGACCCTGGACCAGGGCGCGCTGGGGGACGTGCTCAGGCGTGCGCCGGGCGGCGAGTCCTCCGCCTCCATGCTGGGCTCCATGCTGTGGGCCAGGTGCGCAGCGCCACAGCGCACGAGAACGGCTCACGCTCTCTTCTGCTCTCCCCTCTGGCGCACGCTTGCCGCAAGCCCTTGCTGTGGCCTTTGCTCCCCAATGCACCGCTTGCAGGTGCGTCTCTGGCACGCGCGTGGTGGCCAAGGGCAAGCAGCAGTCGGTGGCGGGCGTGCGCTTCCAGGGCTACGGCTCCAGCCACGACGCCTACCCGCACACGTACCTGACGGCGGCGGCGGCGCTGGGCGGCAGCGCAGCAGAGGCGGACGAGTTCTGCCTGAGGCTGGGCAAGTGCATCGACGAGGTGCTGCGCAAGCACGAGCGGGCACTGCTGCGTGGCAGCGGGGCAGAGTCGTCGGGAGCACGTGCGGCCCCTGTGAAGGAGGAGGCGGAGGAGGGAGGGTTGTGACGCCGACTGTGCAGGCCGCTTGCCACGGCAGGTGGTGTTGCTGGTGCACCAACCTCTGCGTGGCCCCTGCAACCTGTGCGGCGGGGCGAGGATTCATCTGGCCACTTGCACGAGAGCGCACAGAGCAGCAGGTGTCAGCAGGTGCTGACGGGCTTTGCCACAGAGCAAGCGAGCAAGCAAGCGGCCAGCGCACAAAGCGAAAGAGCATCATAAGATGAGCAGCGTCCTTAACACCTCGGCAGGCCCAAACGAAGACTGGCGTGCGTGCCTCGCGCTCTCTTGCGCTCCCAATCTCTCTCACTAATCACCCCTCTCCTCGCAGCATGTCCTCTCTCTCACGCACTCTTGTCTCCTCTCCTCTCTAGCACGCAACGCTCCTGGACACCCCTCCGCACAGCAAGCAAGCAATGCGCCCGTTGGGGCCAAGGAGGAGGCAAACATGCTGCACGACACGTCATGGCTGCACCGGGTGCGCTGCAGCGGCAACAGAAATAGGCTCGACAGGTCCCTTGAATCTGAAGGGCGCCGCGCCGTGGCCGGCGACAAGCATCCGCCGGCGTGCGCCGCACTGGCCATCACTCACTCACTCACGCCAAAGGCACAAAGAATGCTCCCAAGCGCGATATGTGCCAGGGAGGAAGAAGAAGGGTGAATGAGCGGTGCAGCGGTGTGCGGGCGCACCACCGCGACGCCAGGCCCTCTGCTCACGACGTGTCACCGGTAGCTGCTGCGGGGCCGGTAGGAGGACGCGTACGAGTAGGCGGCCGTGCCCTCCTCCTCCTCCTGCTCGTCCTTGTTGGAGGGTGTGCTGCTGTTGTTCTGCGCCGGGTTGCCGTGCTGCCCGCCGTCGCCCCACCCGTCGCCTCCGCCGCCGCCGCCGCCCCCGCCGCCGCCGTGGCCTGCGCGCAGCAGGAGTGCGTTGGCAGCACGTCGGGGTCAAGCGCCGCCCCAACAGCCACCCAAACGAGCAGAAGGCACTCGTCAAGAGCCTGGCGCCGTGGCGCGCGCGCATCCAAAAGCGCACCGAAGAAGCCGCCGCCCCAGCCGTCGCCGCCCCACGTCGTGACCCCAAAGTAGAGCGCCAGGAACGCCAGGTTGGGGGCCAGGTTCCTGGCCGTGCGCTCCCAGTTCCAGCCGTCCCCGTCGCCGCCGCCGCCGCCGCCTCCACCCTGCGTGCCACAAGCGCATCGCATGCACGTGCCGTGATGCACGTATGCCTGTTGCCTGATGGATGCAAACGCGCCCGCTGACGCTCAGGAGATGGATCCGTCCGCGCGAGCTGCAGGCGTGGATCCACGCCGCCGCGTCCGCCCACCGAGGCTTAAAACTCACGTCGTTGATGGGCGGCAGGTTAGGCGGCCCGCTGAGCCTGCGCTTGGTGGCCACGCCGCCGCTCTGGGACTGCGCCAGGGAGAGGAGCACCAACAACGAAGAAAGAGTCAAGCCGTCGGCCCTCCCTGCCCCTGCTCTCAGCTGCTATAGCGGCTCGCACCTGGCGCGACCCCGCTGCTGCCACGGTCAGGCGGCGTGGTCCAGAAGGATGCGCTCGAGCGTGGCGTGGCATCGCAAGAGGGACCACGCGCGACGGCTGAACAGAGCTACGCGTAGAGTAGCTGGTGCTCGCCGTCGCGCCGCTGACGGCCCGCATTCTGGCAGGCGCTTTGCGCGGAGCGTGCACGCTCCTCGCTTAAACCAGAGAAAGTTGTTTCAGAGGAGGAGAGCTGTGGGCTCAGTGGGCGGGAAAGCCACGCGTTGCTGTTGGTGCTCGTGGCGGGGGAGCGCGTGTTGGCGAGGGCAGCGAGGGCTCTGAATCGCGCTAGTTCGTGCGCCCCTCATCAAGCCCGGACCGCCATGGCAACGGCTCGTGCAGAGCACAACGACGTGGCGACCGAACCCACCTGTTCCGAGAGGGCAGTGCGCTTCCCAGGACGAGATGAACTTCGGACAGCAAGGGGGCAACCCGTCCCTGTGGGGGGCCGGAGGCCCCGCACCGTCGGTGGACGAGTTCGTCGACTTGGTGCGCGCACTGCTGGGCTCGATCTCCACAGACACTGTGCTGGGGTCGCTCGCCGACGTCGCAGCGCTCTGGGAGCTCCCTCCCTCTCTGTCGTGTGCCACCGCACGAGTGGATGGAAGAGGGTGCGGGGACGGTGCACAGCATCCGTGGCGCAGCGAGCCACCGGCCTCTGAGCAGCTGTTATGCGCCTCTCACCACGCCGGCACTGCTCTCTGGCACACGCGCCACCGCACGGTCCTGCGCGCAGGACAACTTTCTAGACTCGTACCTGACGCAGCTGCACACGGACCACACCAACCAGCAGGGGCGGCAGGGGCAGGCCGCACCGCCAGGCATGCCGCAGCTGGGCGGCGGCGTTGGTGGCATGGTGCCCCCCGGCGCTGGGCAGCACGGGCTGCTGGGCGGCGCTGGAGGCATGCCCGCGGGTCTGGGCGGGCTGCTCAACCCCTCAGGGCCTGGCGCAAACCCCCTGATGGGCATGCCACAGCACGGCGCGCCCGGCCCCCAGTTTGGCGGCGGCGCCGGTGCGGGGCACCACCCGCTGCCCAACGCGGGGGCCATGGGCGGCGGGGGCGCCTTCCCGGGCCTGGGCGGCGGGCTGGCGGGCCTGGCGGGCTTTGGAGGCGCCGGCACCAACGCCGCCGCCGCGCCGCACGGCCTGGCGGGCGGCCTCATGGGCGCAGACGCCTTTGGCGGCGCGGGCAGCTTGCCCGGCGGCTTGGGGGGCCTGGGCGGCTTCCCCGGGCTGGGCATGCCTGGGACGCACGCCGCCATGGGCGCCGGCGGCATGGGAGGCCTGCCGCTGGGGGGGCTGGGCGGCAGCGGGGGCGTGGCGGGGGCGCCTCCCGCCGCGCCGGCGGCGCGTGGCGGCACCAAGGGCGGCGCGCGTGGCGGGCGCGGCGGCGGCGGGCGCGGCAAGGGTCGTGCCAAGAGCGAGGCTGAGC
>VFQP010005758.1_pt1 | contig 10598 bp, 9 predicted proteins | sample 3512351 | NCBI WGS metagenome assembly VFQP01 (sample SAMN10412372, study PRJNA504923) | tailings metagenome | isolation source: Relicate 1 Philex TSF1 revegetated site | place: Philippines: Tuba, Benguet | collected 2017-08-29
GCTCGCTGGGCACCACCAAGGACGCCCGCGCCGCGTGCACCGACTGCCTGACGTCCGTGGGCAGCGACGCCGCCGGTGAGCGGCGGGCGGTCCGGGCGGGAGGGCCAGTGGGTGGCAGGAGGCCATGAGGAAACGCTTCGCCGGCGTAGGGTGGCCACCGGGACGTGGCGGTGCGTAACCAGTGCCAGCGTGCGCGCCAGCTGCGCGGGCAGGTGTGCTCAGGCACAGGCTGGCCCAGAAGAGACGTGAGGTAGCTGCCGCGAACCTCCACATTGAATGCGTGCGCAGCGTACTGCGCCGAGTGCGCGTCCGCCAAGGACCCCAAGGCGTGCCTGCAGTGTGTGAGGAAGGCGGCGGCGCTGCCGGCGGCGAGCGCCCGCAACGTGAGCAAACGTCGTCCGAGGCGGTGCTTCGTGGGGAGCAGCGTGCGCGGGTGCTGGGTGATGAGGAGCGCGCTCGTCGTTTTCTCCACCTTCTGCCAGCCTGAGCCGCAGCTGCACCACACGCACACGCAGGGCGCCCTCACGAGATGCGTGCCACCTTGAGGCGCGCTGTCGGCGGCCAGCGGCGAGAGCATGCGGCTGAGCAGCTGGAACGTCACGTGGGGTTGTACACAAACATCCGAGACGCGCTGTTGAATGGCGCTGTTAACCATCACGGGTGCCGGCTTGGGCAGCAACGGTGATGACATCCACAGCAGCGTTCTTTCTGGTGTGGTTTGTTGAATCGACCCTGGGGACTGGTGTCCATGCAGACTTGCTGGGTGGAGATCAGAGTTTGGGCGACAGCTTGCACTGCTGTGCTCTCTCTTGGCGCGGCTGGTTTGCTGCTGGGGATGCTGCAGCTGTTCTGTGTGTGTGTGTGTTTTGAGCTTTACATCTGGTGGAGCCATCTCTGGCAGGCAGATGAAAACGTCACAAACTGCATGTCTGCGCACGCGGCACGGATGCGGTGCCTCACTCGGCTAGACCATCACGCTGGCACCCCCAGCCACCCCACGCCAGTGAGGTGAAACGCTGGGCAAGGGCTAACCCCCCGCCACCCTGAGTCACCCGCGTACGGCCCAGGGTGCATCTGTTTGGGGAAGTTTGTGGGGCCAGAGCCCAGGTACCGGACGCATCAGATGGTGTGTCATCAGACGCTCATAACGTCTTGTGGTCTTCCTCGCTGCCCTGACGCAACATGTGCCCCAGCGCCTTGTGCTGCGCATTGATCTGTGGGCAAGCCGCGCGACAAGGTGCTACACCTCTCTGACTTGGCTGCAGGGTGACTACGCGCGGCCCCTGAAACGCTGCCTGGTGTGAGTGTTCGTCTCTCTTTGCCCCCGTCATGGCACCGAGGAGCAGCCGGTTGGCAAATCTGAGGTATCCAGGCATTCAGGCTACACAGCAAGCGGCTCGTGCCACCACCAAGTGAATTCCAGCAAAGCACCGTGCAACACTCAGCACAGGGCCTGAGCGCTGCCCTCGGGCCGTATGCTGTGTGTGCCAGGTGAACATGAGCTCCACCGCTGTGGCTGCGACGCGCGTTGCATCTGATGGTGAGCACGTGCGCCGTTTGTGGGCGCACCATGGGCCAGCAGCGGCCGCAGCGGGGCGGCTCGCACCGCTGTGGCTCCGCACGCCTGGTCCGGCCCCCTGGCGCCTCAAACAGACAAGTGTGCTCAGACTGCACGCTGTGTTGCGCTCCGCCGGCGCGAAGCAACCACCGGTGGGCGCACGCCACGCGGTTGAAAGTTCCAGCTGTGAGCTGCGCGCAGGCCTGGGATCGGAGCAGGAACGCACGGGGCGGCGCGGCGCGATCATCGAGCAAGCCACTGGCGCTCACTGGCGCCGCGTGTGAATCGCTGCCGGCTCAGCCGTTGTCTCTGTGGGGCCGGGCCTCCAAAAGGTTTTGCCGCGCGCACAGCAGAATAAAGAAGAAGGGCGGCCCAAGTGATCATCGGGACTAGCGCACACTAGTATTCGCCACTCCGTGAGCGATCTCCTGAGCGATCGTGCGAGTGGGTGGGTGGAGGACGATCGATATCCCTGCCGGCACGAAACCCGCACGTCGTGCGCGCGGCGCAGAACTCGCAGCAGCAGCAGCATCCACACGGTGCTCACGCTATGACAGTTCGCGTCTCCTGGTGCCGCAGGGCTGAGGTGATCATGGGCACGCGGGGTGGCACCGCCCTGGCGCTGCCGCCGGCGTCATGGACGTCGCTGCCGCTGCTGCTGGCGGCCCTCCTCCTGCTGGCTCCTTTCTGCGCGCACGCACAGCCAGGCGAGTGGCCGCTTACCATCACTCCACGGCAACAGGGCTCGGGCAACAGCGCTTGCAGAGCCGTTTTGGCCCTGGCCCACGAACTCAACACGTGCCGCAGGCCCGCCACCGGTGGCCTGCGTCACGCCGGCGTGCAAGGCGTGCGTGGCGACCCTGAAGCGAAAGGGCAGGGACCCCGGCCCGTGCGCCGCGTGCCAGGACCCGCGCAGCTACTTTTCCAGCGTCCCGCCGCACCCCTCCCTGTCCAAGGCCTGCTACGAGTGCGTCGCCGCCACCCCCGGCGACCCCAACGCCTGCCTCACGTGCGGCGGCCTCGGCTCCACCAACGCCACCGCCATCGCCGCCTGCATGCGGTGCCTCAAGACCAAGGGCGTCGGCGCGCAAACCAGCCCGCAAATCCCCGTCAACGCCTGCCACTGCCAGAGCTGGGGCCCGCCGCTGGACCGGGCATGCGCGGCCTGCATCGCCAGCCCCAACACGGCGACGCGCCCCTTTGACTGCGTGGCGTGCGCGCAGTCGGCGACGGCGCTGCGCAGCAGCGCCGCGCACGCCGAAAAGTGCTTCTTCTGTGCGTCCCTGCCGCTGCGGCCGGCCGACGGCGACCCACAGGGCGCCGGCCGGCACGCCTGCGCCGAGTGCCTCAACACCTTCACGTGCGAGCGTGCGGCGGGGGGTGGGGGTCTTTGCTGCGCCGGCGGTGTCGTGCTCACACGGTCCGTGTTTTGTTGACACGCGGCCCTCTGGCGCCACCTGTGCGCCGCCCGCGCGCGCTCCTCCTGTGCGTCCCTTTCTCAGGACGCAAAACTGCCTCGGGCCCGACAACAAGCTGGTGGACGGCTGCTTCGCCTGCCTGGCGAGCTTTGGCACCGAGCTGGCGTCCAGCTGCTTTGACTGCCTGGGCGGGCGCTTCACCGGGGGGGCCGCGCTCCCCGACAACGTGCTCACGTGCCTCACCTGCGTCGCCAACCCCGCCACCACGTGCGCGTCATTTTGCGGGAGGGAGGGAGGGGTGCTGACCCGCACAGCGCGCGCCGCCTCCACCGCTGCGGGGGCACCGCTGGCACGTCGGAGCGTGGGCGTGGGGCGAGGAGCTGCCAGCGGGCAGCCGCAGCACCGTGAGCACAATGTCATGCACGCCACGCGGTGGCGGCGACGACACACGGCGGGCACCGGGGCAAGGGCCGGACGCCACCGTACCTCCACACGCCACTGCTGCCCGCCCAAAACCAACGTCGTGCGCTGCCCCCTCTGTTGTGCCCCGTGGCCCGTGGCCGCAGCGGCGCGTTCGAGTCGGCGTGCAGCACGTGCGTCCGGGTGCAGAGCGCGGCCGAGTACGGCACCTGCACGGCGTGCACGCAGGCGCTGGGCCCAGGTGAGCGGCAGCCGCCGCGTGCGCTGTAGGGGCGCTGGCAGCAAAGATTGGTGCCGGGGAGATGAGGTTGGGCACGGCCATGCGCCCAAACAAGCAAGATGGAGGTGGTCGTGCCGTGGAAGAGCACCGAGCACAGCCACGTGGGTGGCCACGTGGCCAGCGTGCAGCGCTGGCAGCTGCGCGTACGGCTCGGCGTCAACGGCTTGGTCGCCGCGCGCCCGCAGGGTCCGCCAGCCGTTGCCAGGCCTGCTTCGCGACCTCTTACGGCGGGTGCAGCGCCAAGCCCCTGACGCCGGACGCCGCAAGCTGCACCGCGTGCATCCAACGGACCAACAAGCTGGCGCAACAGTGAGTGTGCGTTGCGTGCGGCGCTGCGTGGCCGTCGTCGCCCTTGCCGTGCGCACCGCAGTTCCCAGGGACGCGCGCCGGGTGTGGTGGCTCTGCAGAGCACCGGGAGCCTCACGCGGACTTTGTGCCCGCGCTTGTGCACCAACTCTGCGCGGCCAGCCGCGTGCACGCGTCCTGAGCACCGCCACGGTTGCAGGGCGCCCAGAGCCCTCAGCACGTGGCAAGGCACCGCGACGTCCGGGGCCGCGCGTGACGTGGCGCGCTGCGCGGCGCGTGAGCGTGCAGGGGCCCCAAAGGCCTGTCCGGCGACCTGTACCAGCTCTGGTGCGTCCAGTGCTCGCTGGGCACCACCAAGGACGCCCGCGCCGCGTGCACCGACTGCCTGACGTCTGTGGGCAGCGACGCCGCCGGTGAGCGGCGGGCGGTCCGGGCGGCAGGGCGAGTGGGTGGCAGGACGCCACGAGGAAACACTTTGCGCCATGAGGAAACACTTTGCGACGTGGGGCGCTCCAGATTGGGACAGTGTGCGCTCCAGCTGCATCTCCAAGTCTGAGCCAGGCACGTGCGCTGTCACATGCAATGCGCTGCACTGCACTGCCGCCGCGAACCTCCACGTTGAATGTGTACGCAGCGTACTGCGCCGAGTGCGCGTCCGCCAAGGACCCCAAGGCGTGCCTGCAGTGTGTGAGGAAGGCGGCGGCGCTGCCGGCGGCGAGCGCCCGCAACGTGAGCAAACGTCGTCCGAGGCGGTGCTTCGTGGGGAGCAGCGTGCGCGGGTGCTGGGTGATGAGGAGCGCGCTCGTCGTTTTCTCCACCTTCTGCCAGCCTGAGCCGCAGCTGCACCACACGCACACGCAGGGCGCCCTCACGAGATGCGTGCCACCTTGAGGCGCGCTGTTGGCGGCCAGCGGCGAGAGCATGCGGCTGAGCAGCTGACCCGCCACGGAGTGCGCACTGCGTTGCACCAACGTCACCGGGACGCGCTGTCGAATGGCTCACATCAAAGCATCAGAGGTTGTCCAACGGCTTGGGTGCGCAAAAGCGACGAGTACTGCGGCAGGCGGATTTGGTGAATCAATCCCTTGGGATTCTCGTCCACTGCAGACTTGGCTTGGCCGACGTGCCCTAATGCACTCTCTCTTGATGTTGCTGCTTGCTGTTGTGGATGCTGCTCATGGGCTGCTGAGGCACTGGCGATGCTGTGTGCACTTGCGCTGAGTGGGATGGGGGGCCTGCAACACTCACACGGCTTGGGCAACCTCATTTGTGTGCGCATTTTGCATTGATGGAACGCGCCACACCGCACGTGGCAAGGAGGAAGGTTGGTACGCGGTGGCAGATTTGTGCACCAGCCCTGCCGCAGAGCAACCGCCAACTTCACCCAACTTGCTTCACACGCGGCGGAACGGCACACGGAAAGAACAAGAGGGGAGAAAGCCCCGGGGGAGGGACGAGACGGAGAGGACGGGAGAGAAACTTGAAGAGCAAGGCAGGGAGCACCAACAGGCGCAGGGACCGGGCGTCCGCGTAGCAGAAGCAGAAGCTGCAACAGCAAGGCAAGGCAACGATGACGGTAAAGCCAGACAGCAAAGCTGATCCGCGCTCAGGGAGGCGGACCGTCAGCGAACCGCAGAGGAGCGCCTTTGATGCCAGCTGGCGCGCCAATGGCCGCCCCCGCCACGGGGCAGTTCCACAACTGGTGGAGGCGCCGGCGCTTAAGGGTGGCAACGCTGCAGGGATGGCAGCGTTGATTCTCCATCGGTCTGGTGAAGACAGACCTTGCGCCACCTGGGTGGGCAGCCCGTCCTGATGTGCAGACGCGCAAAAGGAGGGCAGATTCGGTGCCCAAGGTTCAGGCCTAGAGGCGACAGGAGCGGTGACCAGTGAGGCTTAGCGGTGGCTTCCAAGGGTAAGCGTTATGCCCGCAGAGGGGAGAGCTAGCGCTTCAGGACAACGCAGCCTTCTCGCCTGTACCGCGCCGCGATTGATGCAGCCTCAAAGCAGACGAGGAAGACAGTATTGCTAGTGGAAGGCGTGTCGGTGTGTTTGAGAGCTCACGTGCGCAATGGGCGCCAACAAGCCATTCAAAAAGAGCCCTTCAAGAAGCCAGCCTGGCCTGCAGATCATTCCAGGCGCCGCAGCTGTGGCGGCTCACACGACGGGCGGGGGGACGGGCGTGTTGATCAGCAGCCGGTACCAGACCCAGTGCAGCCCGAGCCCAACGGTGAGGATGACGAACGACACCAGGTGCCACCACTGGTTGAACGTGCTCTCGGCGACGGCGCCCTCCAAAGCGCCCCCCGCCGCCACGCACAGCGGTGCCAGGGCTGCCACCAGGGACGCCGCCACGGACGCCACTATGTGCGACCAGCCTCCCACCCACAGCGGGATGTGCGGCAGGATGAACGGGAGGAAGACCTTGGAGAACAGGGCGCCCCACGCAAACACGTTGGCGCCTGCGTTGAAGAGGAACACCCCAAAGAGCGACGTTGACAGCGGCAGCACCGGCTGGTTGTTCATGACCCAGTCCAGGCGCGGCTGGTGCGGGCCCAGCAGCGCGACGGCCATGCTGACGCCCAGCAGCAAGACAGTCTTCCAGCTGGGCCCGTACACGCTAAAGGTGAAGAGGCCCAGGCCCAGCGTCTGCGGAGTGGCACGGCAGCCACCGGTAACGTGCGAAAAGATCAGCATACCGGCCAGCGAGGTCAGCCTGCCGCCTGGCCACGCGCCGGCGGCTGCAGCGTCACACACACAGCGCTCACGTCACGGGCATGACGGTCGTGCCCTCACCTGGAACGTGAACAGCATGCGATACGCGGTGGCCCGCAGGAGCGCGTTGTTGTAGTCGGGCACGCGCATCTGGTCCACCTCACCCGGCTTGGCCGGGTTCGGCAGCGCGAGCGGGTTGGCGAATGGTGCCACCTGTGCGCGACGCCGCCGGCGGAGGAAAAGGTCCCATCGGGTGAATGCTCTTTTTCGGCAGCGTAGTCACGTCCCAAGGTAAGGGGTTAGGGTAGGGAATAACCCGGCGCCGCCCCACCGGCGAGCGCACTCCGCTTATCGCAAAGACCTTTGACCCGCAACAGGTCAGAACCAGGGGTGTTGACTACTGCTCACCTGCCAGCCCTCGTAGGTGTGCATCAGGTTGCCCGAGATGCCACCGCCAAACACCTGGCACAGGAGGCCCAGGATGAGAAGGAACACGCGGGTGGGGTCGCCGCCCACCCACGGCAGGATCTTGGCCGTGTTGATGAAGATGTACCACGCCACGAAGAACCCTGCGCAGCGTGGGGCATTGCCGCCAACAGGGCAGCATCGCTGTCTTAAGGGATGACACCTGTACCCATGTGACGGAAGGTGTGCTGCTGCTAGCACCTGAGCACGCCAACAACGGCCACACCGATTGGGAAAGACGCCCAGTGGATGAACTCAATAGCGTTGAGGATCCGCCCGTCCGCGGTCTTGTCCTGGGGCGGCTTCAGCTGCTTGAGCGACAGCTTTGGGTCCGCCCGCTCCCACTGCCACGTCGTGGGCGGGAGGACGAGCGTGGGGTACGCCAGGGGGGGCGGTGGGGTTTTGATGCTGGGCGGAGCGTTGCCGCTGCTCGCGCAGGCGGCCGATGAGCGAGGCGGGCGCGGAAAAGCCGGGACGCTGCCAGGGCGACGCTGGGACGACGAAACTCGAGGGGCCGAGGTCCCAAGCTTTGGGCGCGACTGGACGGCGAGCATCGTGTGTGCTGCTGCGCTGCGGTCGCTGTGTGCGTGTGTGTGTTCACGCGTATGCACGCGTATGGCAGCCTGTAATGGATTTCTTTCGGGAGGGGCTGCCCAAGCAACGGCATCCCGGTGGGCACACCCGGGGCGTGCTGATCAATTGATCATTTGGCACATGGCACTAAAGGCATAGCGAGCGATGCGTCTGCGGACGCAGGGTGTCTCACGCAGCGGGCCGAGCGGAGTCAGCCTCAGGCTGCGGCCGAGAGTTGTTGAACAAACGCAGGCTGGGGCACAATTCAGCGGGCGAGCACGTTTCCAACTCTCCCTTGGCCCTCCGAGCGTGCAGCGACAGTTGCTGTTTGCGTTGGGGTGGGATTGGTGCTGCGGCTGGAACAGAGCAGCACTTGAGAACCTCAAGCGCGCCGCCCACTTCAACACCTCCGAGGTTCTGAGGTGAGCGCCCGAGGCAGGCGCTCACCTCAGGCGCGCACCTCAGACGTTGGCGTGGGCGCAATCTGCAAGGAGTCATGAGCGCGTGCGCTTGCCGTCGTCGTCATCGTGTTGCATTCGCATGCGCCGAGCTGAGCATGGCAGGGGGTTCCAGCGCTTCCAGCCCACCTCAACGGTTACCACCCAGGTGCGCTCCAGCAGTCACCCACAACGAGCTCAGGATCGTGCAAACTGCCAATTGGATCGTGCAGCACTGCGGTACGTGTGCGCCTTCTCACGGCTCCTGCTCACGAGGAGAGGGAGCCGGGATCTCCGGGATCTTTTGCGCACGCCACGCTGGCGGCGCCGGAACGGGACGGGCACGCAGGACGAGGATCGGCGCAGGAACGCGCTGGGCGATGGGGCTCAAGCGTCGAGCAAACCATCGACGCGGATGATCCACTGAAGGCCGGCATGCTCTCGAAGTCGCGCTCGCAAAAAGCTCGCGCCGGTGCCGTTGTGCTTCAATGGCAACTCGACCGGCCGCCTTGAAGCAAGCAGCAAGCGAGAGAACAGCAGGGCACCTTGACTCAGAACCTTCTGTTTTGCCACACTGCGCGCGGTTTCGACGGGGCCACGCAGAGATCGCGAACGAGGTGTGCGAAATCGCAGGAACAGCGCTCAGAGGGCCAACAGCCGGTAAGGGCACACCTTCATCGCGCGAGCAAAGCGCGAAGCTCGATCTTCATCGCTGTCTTGCTGGCCCGTTGCAGGCTCAGGCTGCATCAAGATGGGCTTCTGGCGAGCCGGGGCGGTGCTCGGCGTGCGGCACCTGCAGCTGTGGACGGTGCTTGCGCTGGTGACACTGGCCACTCTAGGGGGGGCGCAGGGTGAGTGAGCTGCGGGGCACAACATTGCTGACGCGTTTCGTGGGGCCTGCAGAGTGGGCCGACGCAGTCGGGGACCCCGTTCGTGCGCAGCAGGACGCTTTTTCTTGCCGCTGCTGCTCCTTGACGCAGCCGGGCCCCGTTCGAGCTTCATGCTGCTTCACTCCTGTCAGCACTCTCTGTCGTCATCTGCCCACTCGCACTGAGGCCATTCACAGAGCTGCCCAAGATGGCTTCTCACCACCCTGACGCCAGGGCAGCACTTACGTGCCGCACTTGCGTTGCGGACACTTGCGTGCCTGCGCAGGTTGCACCACGGCGGCGTGCACGGCGTGCGTTGAAGCAGGCGCGACGCCAGACGCGTGCGCACAGTGTGAGGCCATCTTCGCCGGCGGCTTCATCCCCGAGCCTTCCCTCATCAGGTGCCCTCATCAGCATTGCACCGTCTGAACATCAGTGCACACCGGTGCCTTACGGCATGGCAGGGTGTCCTGTCGCCACCTCGCCGTCGTGTTGCACGGCATTGCCCAAAAGACACTAAAGCAGGAACAGATCGCTCTCCGCAGGGCGCGGCGGCGCTGACCGTCGTTCAATTCGTCGCGGCCTGTGATAGCGGCGGCACGGACTGCGTGTACACGCGCTCGCTGCGGCGCAGGTCTTGCTACGCGTGCGTCACCAGCGTCACCGACCCCGCCACCTGCGCCAGCTGCCTCGAGCAGGGCTCCGCCAACAGCGCCGGCATCGCAAGGTGCCTGGACTGCATGAGGGCGCAGCCCGCGGACATCAGCACGTGCCAATGCATGGTCTGGAGCGCGCCTCTGGACCAGGCGTGCGCGGCGTGCGTGGCCAGCCCCAACACGGGCCCGCGCGCACGCGAGTGCATCGCGTGCGCGCAAGTCGCCTCCACTCAGGGCACCAGCGCTGCGCTGGCGCTGCGCTGCATGGAGTGCTCAGCGGCGCCGCTGAGGCCGGCGGACAGCAGAGACCACTTTGGCCTCCGCGAGTACCCCTGCTGGCGCTGCCTGGCCGCCCAGCCTGGGTGCGCGGCCAACTGCCTGGCGCCGGACAGCAAGCTCGTGACGGGCTGCTTGGACTGCTTTACAAGCAGCGGCACCAAGGCTGGGCGGAACTGTGGCAACTGCCTGCCCGCCACCACGAGCGTCCCCCTGGGCAACGCGCTCAACTGCTTCTCCTGCGTGAGCAGCCCTGCCAGCAGGTGAGGCAGGTTCATCCTAGAGGGTGCTTCCCCCTCGCCGTGATGGCCCGGCGCGCGTGCGTCGGGATTTGCGTCTGTGTGGACGCGCGCCTGGAAACCCTCCTCTCGTCAGAGGGAGGCGCAGGTGCATCAAACGCGTGCATGACCTGGCGTGAAGGGTGACGGTGTTGGTTTGCCAGGTGCCCCCCCGCCGTGCCTTGGCGGTGCGCGCAGCGACGCGCCTGGCCCTGGGGTGGCCTTGACCGAGGGCATGTGCAGCCAGTGCGCCAACGTGCCAAGCGAGTCCGAGGCGCGCGTCTGCAACTCTTGCGTCCAGGCGCTTGGTCCACGTGAGTTGCTCACGGCTGCCTGCCTGCGTGGGTATG
>VFQP010005759.1_pt1 | contig 10589 bp, 11 predicted proteins | sample 3512351 | NCBI WGS metagenome assembly VFQP01 (sample SAMN10412372, study PRJNA504923) | tailings metagenome | isolation source: Relicate 1 Philex TSF1 revegetated site | place: Philippines: Tuba, Benguet | collected 2017-08-29
CCCGCCCCGCCCCGCCCCACAAGCGACGCACTGCAGCGATGCCGCGCAACGTGACGCGCGCCCTCGCGCAACGGCACCCACCTCTAGCGTGACGAGCGCCGAGCAGGTGGCCGCGTCGTAGATGTGGATCTTGTCGTCCCTGCCCGCCACCATGAAGTCGGCGCCGTCGGCGGAAAAGTCGGCGTGCGCAATGGCGCCCCCGCACGCCAGCAGCTTGTGGTAGGACTGCGTGCGCGTGCTGTAGACGGCGCAGTTGTGCACGTAGCACTGCTCGGTGATGTAAACCAGCACGTTGGCGCCGTCGGCGCTGATGGCGTAGCTGGCCTTGCTGCGGCACTCCTCCAGCGCCTCGAACGTCTCGCACACAATCGTCTCGCCGTTCAGAGAGTCCAGCAGCGTCACCTGCGGGGAAGGGACAAGAGGGGCCGACCACGACCTGCTGGACTCCACCGCCCACGCCTCCAGGGCAGAGGTACGCCTGGCCTGACCCTCCCCCCCGGCCCGCCCAAGGGGTGCGCACCTGTGCGTCGTAGTCGCTGCAGCTGATGATCATGCTGCCGTCCTCGTTGAACCCGCACCGCGCTGCTGCGTAGTTGATGTCGAACCGCTGCGTAATGGTCTCTGCGGGCAACCAGGTGGCGGGCGAGCGGGCGGCACTGTGGTGGCACCGCCCCTCGGCTCCCTGTCCTGATCCCGGCCCCACCTGCTCGCCCGCGCGTGCTGCAACCTGCGCCCTGCATCCTGCGCTGGGTGGCCCACCTGTCTCGATGTTCCACAGCTCCAGCTGGCCCTCGTCGTCGCACGAGAGCACGCGCGTGCCGTCGGGGGCCAGCGGGCAGTAGGCCAGCGGCTCGTTGCCCACGTCTATGTCCGCCATCACCTTGCGCGTGCTGCCATTCACAATCTGCGGCCCAGCAGGCAGGTTGACGAGCGCTGGGCAAGTGAGCTCAGCAGGTCTTGCCTCCAGGGGCACCACCCACGCAGCTAGCTGGCAGCCTGTGGTGCGCGCACCTCGTCCACGTCCCACACTAGCAAGCGGCAGTCGTCCGTGGCCGCCGCCAGCAGAGTGCCGTCACTGCTGAACGTGGCAAACCTGATGTGCCCCGTCTGCGTGGCACACGAGGGCGCATGAGCACGCTTCAGACCCTCGCTGCCACAAGCGGCGGCATCCCCTCGCCCGTGCCAGACGCATCGCTGCGGGCGTGCCCATCCTGCTTGCCCCATCCCAGGCGGTCCCGTCACTAGCGCAGCAGGCGACAACATTGCTGCCGCTGCCGCCGCCGCCTCCACGCGCGCACCATGTGCGTGAGCGTGGTGATGAGGGACACGTCCTTGGCGTTGAGGATCTTGATGTCTGGCCCAAAGCCGTAGCGCAGGATGAGGTCGCCCTTGGGGCTGAAGGCGCAGCCCTTGCCTGGCTGGGGGTGCGGCGCGTAAAAGTAGGACGCCAGGCTGCCTGACTTGAGCGCCAGCGCTGGCGAGCCCGACTGGTCCGTGCCCACCACCTGCATCATGCTGGCCTTGCGCAGCTGCTTGACCGCCGACACAATGTCACCTGCACCGCAAGAGGCCCCGCGGCCAACATCGCGAGGGGCTCGCGTGCTGCGCGGGTGCGGCGCAAGGTTTCCAGGACCCCCTCTGAGCTGCGTGTGCTCCTGCGCCACGGTCAACATCGCGCGATGCAGAGGCAGCGCCACGGCTCTCACCAGCCTCTCCCGGCGCCAGCGCGCCTCCTGACATGAGCCCGCCCAGGTTCTTGGTGGCCACGATGGAGGCCACGCGGCTGAGCGAGCGCGAGGGCCCCCCATTGGTGGTGGTGGCGCCCTCCTGGCCCGTGCCGATGCCGCTGCTGGGTGCGTCGGACCCTGCAAGGAAGAGCAGGCAGGCACGCTCGTGCTGAGATGCAGCGCTGTGCCCACCAGCAACTGAGCACGCTCCTTCCCCTGTTGGCCCCTGGCCCCGTGCCTGCTCCGCTCGGGCCACCGACGAAGCGCGCCAGGAAGCTCGCCCTCCTGCTGCGTTGGCCAGCCGAGCGCGGAGCACGAGGGCTAGAGGCTTCCCCACTGCCCGCCTCCAGGTCTGCGGGGCACCAGGCACGCGCGCGGCCACGGTCCTTCCGGCCGTGGGGCTGCCCGCGCGACTCGAGTCGGTGGACCAGAGGGAGCGAGGTGCGCTCACGGACAGCACAATACCATAGTCATAGTCAGCGCTGTTGCTTCCCTCCGCGCTCTCGTCCCTGTGCATCTCGCGCGACCCCGTACCCGTGATGGCCGCAGCAGCGTGCGGCCCCCACGGGACTCACCCGTTTGGATCTGCGACATGCTGCGCAGAGGCCCTGCAGGCGAACCTGCAGTCCCCTGCCGCCGTCCGCGCGCGGCGCGCCGGGCTACCTGCCGCCCGTCACGGACGAGTCGTGCGAGGCCGAGGGCCTGGTGCAACTGTGGTCCATGTCGTTCCGCGCATGCTGAAGCGCGAGCTGCTACGCGTCGCCCTACGAGGGGATGTGGATTGTGATGCTGTGGCACGGCCGCGGGTTCAGTGCCCATGCGATTAGCGATCTGCCGCAGGAGGAACACGCAGCAGTTGCAGGATGGGGGTGTGCATCTACCTGCTCAAGGTCATCCTGAGCCCCATCATCCTGCCGGCACAAGCAATCTGGCGAGTGGATGCAGAATGCGCGTACGAGGGCTCTCCCAGAGCGCGAGCGCGCCAAACGACGCGTTGACGCACGTCAATTGCGTGCGCAGGATCTACTTCTTCGGCTGCCTGGGAGCTTACGCGAGCAGGCTGGGCCGCTGCCTCGCTTGTGGTGAGTCGTGCGAGCAGCAGTGGCAACAGCTGCGCACATTGCTGTGCTGGGGCGTGTGCAGGGGTGCACAGACGTGCAGGAAGCGCCAGGGGTCCTTGGTGGTGCGGGGAGGGCGCGGGGCAGCGTCGCCTCCGTGGCTTCCGACCAGGTGCACTGTGGCCTTGCCACAGCGCCACAGCGGGTAGCGTGGCGACTAGACACAGACTCGTGTGTGGGCCGTGTAGCACTTGCCTGCCTGGCAATGTGGGCATACGTTGCAGTTGACCGGCAACTCCCGCCGCGCTCGCGCGTGCTGCAGGCCTCTGCATCTGCTGCAACTGCACGTACAAGGACAAGTCCTTCCCGCCCACAGCGCAGTCCATCGGGCAGTGGAAAGGAAAGAGCCCGCAGCAGCTCGACGCCGAGGTCCAATGGTGCGTGTGCGTGTGTGCCGGCGGGGCGGTGTACCACGAAGGACGGCGTGCGGCGTCGGCGGAGGCCCGCCGTGAACTGTCGACCTGCGCAGGAAGCGCATCAAAGACATATGCGCGCGCAGCGGGCAGCAAGGCGCGCGGCTCTTCTCAGGTGCGTGAGCAGCATTCCCGCCAGCCAGCGCAGCCTCAGGCGTGGGCACACAGGCGGCCACGCGCCAGCAGCGCCCCGGCTGCCACGACCGCCACGCGCAGGCAAGATTGAACCGGCCGACATTTGCCAAGGGCAGCTGGGGGACTGCTGGCTCATGAGCGCGTGCGCGTGCCTGGCCACCCAAGAGGGCGCCATCCAGCGGTGCTTCCTCACGGACGAGTACACGGCGTATGGCAGGTGACACTCGCAACGCCTGCTGCAGCTCAGAAGCCAGAGTTCATGTGCCCAGGGGCTCACCAAGCGGGGTCCCGCAGCGCTGGTCCCGCAGGTACCGCATCCAGCTCTTTGACGGCAAGGCGCAGAAATGGCGCACGATCGTCATTGACGACTGGTGAGCAGGAGCGCGCTGGTTCGCTGGTGCGTGGCGCGTCGCCCCCGGGGCCTGGGCCAGAGCGCTGCCAAGGTGCTGGACCGCCCATCATGGCTGCAGGATGCCCTGCTCCAAGCAGACGGGCCACGCCGTGTTTGCCAAGCCCAACGGCGACGAGGCGTGGGTGCTGCTGCTGGAGAAGGCCATGGCCAAGTTCAAGGTGGGCGGGGAGTTCACGGCGGCATGCCGGAGCGCCGTCCAGGCGTCCAGGTCTCGTTCCCTCCCGCAACCTTGCCCTGTTCTATTCGTTCCTGCAGGGCACCTATGCGGCGCTCGACGGCGGCAGCACGCTGTGGGCCCTGGAGGCGCTGACGGGCGACTACGTATTCAAGTTCAAGTACGAAGTGACCAACGGAGTGAGTGCAAGCGCCCCTGGGGTGCAATCCTGGTGGCGATGGGCGCTGCGAGGGTCTTGGGGGTGACGCCTCAACGCGTCGCCTGCGCTGCTACCTTTGCACCGCAGAAGCCTGGGTGGCTGCGCCTGGACATTGTGCACCCGTCCCAGCCCAAGGGGGACATCATGCTGCAGCCCACCAAGGACGTGCTGTCGGGCGACGAGATGTTCGAGACCATGCTGTTCTACAGCCGAAGGTGCGACGTGTGCCGCGCTGAGCCGTGGCAGCCCAGGACCGCCTGGCGGTGCATGAAGGAGCTTGTGCGTGCGAATGCGGTGGTGAGGCGCGCAGGCGGTCGGTGATTGCAGCCTCGTCGGGCGGCACGGGCAACGACACGCAGAACATCAACGGCATCGTGCAGGGGCACGCCTACACGGTGGTGGGGGTGAGGCAGGTGGACAACATCAAGCTGCTGCGGCTACGCAACCCCTGGGGCACCTTTGAGTGGCAGGTGCGTCTGTGCGCCAGGTGTGGGCAGCGCGCGTCGTGCGGGCTTGATCCCGCAGCCTCCGGCTTGCGACCAACCCACACGCGCCCTTGCGTTTGCTTTGCGTGCAGGGCGCGTGGAGCGACAAGAGCCCTCTGTGGAAGCAGTACCCCAAGGTGAGGGAGGCAGGCGTACGGCAGGAGCACCTCCAGCGCTCCTGCAGTAGCGTGCCGCGCTGACGGCTCCAATGAGTGGCGTTCCCGCTGCGCCCAGGTGGCGCGCGCGGTGGACTTTGAGGCGCGGGACGACGGCGCCTTTTGGATGTCGTGGGAGGACTTTGCCGCGCACTTCAAGAACCTGGTGCGTTGCTCAATCTGGGCGCTGCTCAACCTGGGCGCACAGGACAAGGGTTGGGAGGCGTGCCGACGCGTGTCTGCACGTCTGTGCGTGCGGGGTGCCTTGTGCGCTGCGTGCAGGACTTTTGCATGCGCACGACGGGGTGGGACGACTTGCGGCTGGAGATCAAGGAGGAGCACCCCATGTGAGTGCGGCCCTTGAGTCGAGGAGGGATGCGCGACGAAGGCAAACAGCTCAGGCTGAGCAGAGAAGGACAACCAGGCGTGGGTTGACACCTCATCTTTCTTGGACCTGGAAGCACTTTTGTGACGCCCGCCTTCCCGGCGATTGCGCGCTGTGCTGCCCCGCTTACGCAGCTGCGGCCCCACGGTGGGCTGCATCACGGGCTGCGCGTCCTTCTGGTTCTGCTGCAAGGGCTGCCGCGCGCTGTGCTGCGCCAAGAAGGGCCGGACGTTTGAGCGAGCGCCCAAGGGGTGCTGCGCCAACTGCATCGCCACCATCTGACCCCCGCCGCCCCCGGAACCGGCGGGCGGGCGCGCGCTCTTGTGGCGATCGTGACGCAGCAATGGCACCAATGGCAACAATTGTCATCCATTCATGCGCTGATAAGCTGCCCGTCGACGCTTGCTGGTGGTGATGAGGGGCCCGTCATTGGCCTGGGGCCGCACCCTGGCGTGACGCTGGTACGATGCCGCGGCGGCACCGGGCCCGGCACAGGGAGTCCCTCTGCTGGTCTCTTGCAACGTCAGTCTGCGCAAGGCTTTGGGCCTGCAGTCACGTTGGGCCCCTTGTCCTGCGGCGTGAGCGCCCTGAAGAGAGCCAGACTTGGCTCTGCGGTGTCCTGGCGGCAGTGACCACCAGGGTCCATGGTGCGCCCACCACTCCGGATTCTTCCGAACGGGGCCGTGCAGAACTTGAACGCACGCGCAGTGTCCGCACACACACAAGCACAGACGCAAGCAGCGCGCTTTCAGGAGTCGTTCAGGCACCCAGCCGCCCACAGAAGGCTTGAACTCGACACGCACACCGACAGCACCTAGGCCTGCGCACCGCCGCAGCCGCTGAGGCAGGTGAGCACACGCTGCGGCGGGCGCGCACGGCGAGCAGCTTGGCCCCTGCAGAACCAGCCGGGCGGCGTGCGGCTCGTCTCGGAGGGCGAATCGCCCTTTTCGTCGTGTGCTGGCCACAACGCAGCGCGCCGCCAAGCGTGCAAGCGCAGCGTCGCAGAGCGTTGCAGTATTCAGCTCGTCGTCGCGTCCTCGCGGCCCGGCCTTCTATGCGCGCGTAGGCTTGGGCGGGAGAAGCAGCGTGGCAGGTGCTCGCGCGCGCTGGGCAGGCCTCCTCTTTGAGACCTCCTTTAGCCTCAGGTGTGCAGCTTCACCGTGTGGGCGTGCGCGTGCAGGGTCGGAGGCGCTGCCAGGAGTGCTTCTGCGGCCCATGGGCGACGGTTCGGTGCACCGCACCGTGGCCAGGGCTGCGCACCCCAGCGCTGGAGAGCTGCAGCACGACGAGCACCTCTCCCTCTACGACGAGCGCGTGCCTCACGTTGGCGCCCCAGCAGCAGAGGCCGTGGACACCGGGGCCCCAGCAGAGGACACGAGCAGGCGTGCGCTGCAGCGCCAGGCCAGCAGCCGCCGGCGTCGTGCCGCCCTGGTCGAGGGGCTGGACAAGCAGCTGAGCGGCAGCACCCACAACCACAGCAAGCGCCAGCACCAGGACGCCATGGCGCCCACCCCCTGCCCGCCCGCCGAGCGGCCGCCTTCCTCGGCGCCCTTTGAGGTGCCCCAGGCGGCGGCGCACTCGCAGCAGCAGCTGCAGCAGCAGGGATCGGCACCAGGCGCGGCGGCCGCCCCCAAGTCGGCGCCCCCGCAGCGCAGGCACCGCCGCACCCGCAGCCTGCCGCCCTGCCCACGCTCGCCCTTTGCCGACCCCGACGTGCAGTGCCAGGTGAGGAGACTGTGGATCCACCCGCTGGGCTCAAGAGCCTGGTGCGCGTGCCCTCCCCCGCGCTCACCAGCTCTTGTGCCTCTCTCCTCACACCTCACGCCTGCGCAGGTGGTGGTGCCCGAGCCCGTGCGCGCCAGCCAGAGGGCGGCGCTCTCCTCCTTCCACGCCGCCACCAAGGCCGCCACCAAGGCCGCCCCCCAAGCAGCGGCAGCGCCCCCTGCCGCCGCCCACGCGTCGCCCATCCTGGTGCTTCAGGACCAGCCCCACGCGCACACGCACGCCCGCGCCTCCTTCCCCGGCACGTCCCTGTTCCGCAAGCTGCGGCCAGGTGACGCGGCGCACCACCACGCCTCGGGCCACCAGCGCCCCACGCCTCCCGCCGCCGCCCACACACCCCTGCCGTCCAAGGCCGGCGGCACCCCCACCGCTTCCACGACCAGCCACAACCGCTCGTGGGCGACCCAGCCGCGCGGCGCGGGGGGCGCGGCGCTGGTGGAGCAGATGAGCGCCTTCACGGCAGCGGTGCAGGCGCGCCTGTGGCAGCAGCAGCTGGAGGAGGAGGCCGCCGACCTCACGCACGCGCTGCTCACGCCGCGCCGCGCCCACCCGCCCGCCAAGACGCCGCGCAACAGCCCGGGCAAGGCCGCCACCGCCACCGTCCCCAAGGGCGACGCCAAGCTCAAGGCGACGGGCGTGCTGGTGGCCTCTGCGGCTGGCTGGCGCACGGCGGCCGGCGCCCCCGTGGTGCCCTCCTCTGCTGCGGCGGCCGCGGGCGTCAAGTGGTCGCCCAGCTCTGACGAGGACCTGTCCAAGGGTCTCAGCAACGACCAAGGCTCGCAGGCGGGCGGCGTCTCGTGGTGGCGCGCGCTGCTGCGCTGCGGCTGCCCGGCGCCGCGCACGTGACCGATGACAATCACCGCCAGCAGCTTTCCTTGCCGCCGCAGCAGCAGCAGCTGTTGACTCCGGGCTCTTTTGCTGTCTGCGTGCATGTCTCACGGCTGCCCGCTCGTGTGCGAGGAGGTGGCGGACACCTATGACACGCCGCGACGCGCATGCCCACTATCGCCGGGTTGGTATCCCGCTGTGCACAAGGGGGTTCAAACATTCATTGCCGCAGAGCGTCTCCAGAGTCACTGCTGATCACCTGCTGGGTCTCCGCTCTTTCTGCCGCGCCTCTGCTGGCGCCGCTCTTTCCGCCTCCCGCCTGCTGCACGTGCTGCTTTGGCGCTTCAAAGCACGCACCAGGACCAGAACCGCCTGCTTGCTTCACATTTGGAACCGTTGCCCGGCTCAGGGTGCTTGAGAAGAGCTCCGCATTTGGAGCTGCGACTGCATGTACACCTCGTGCGTGGAGAGAGAGCGAGAGCGGACGGTGCTTGTTGAGTGAGGATTTATGCTGCCTCCTGGTGTCTGCATTGTAAAGCACGTGGGTGGACTCCGTCCTGCACCACCCGTGGCCAGGGTTGCACACCCCGGCGCTGGAGAGCTGCAGCACGACGAGCACCTCTCCCTCTACGACGACAGTGAGGACCGCGAGCCCCACGCCAGCACCTCAGCAGGACGCCCCGGTTCCGTGTTCCGTGCCCACGGCTCGCACATGGGTCTGCGCAAGCCTCCGCCGCGCGTCCCACTGAACGGCTGGCCCTGCCTGCAAGCAGCACAGCCTAGCAGAGCACACAGCAGCGGCCGTGCCCTCAGTCACAGACAGAGAGGAGGGAGAGACGAGGCCACCCGAGGAGCAGATCACCCAGCAGGATGGCTGCGCGGCGCATGCGCTGGGGAGACGCGGACGAGGACGAGACGATCGCCTCGCTGCCTGCCCCCAGCGTGCAGCAGCATGGCAACATCAAGACGGTCGTCGAGTATCGCAAGACGGACAAGGGCGACATCGTCAAGCACACCACCAAGTACAAGGTCGTGACGGTGGAGAAGAAGGTCTACAAGGTGAGCTACGCCGAGCGCGAGCGCAGTTCGCCGTGGACAGAGCGTCGCCGTCGCACCTGGGGTGCACTGCGTGTGGGCTGAGCCGGGCGGATCGAACTCCTGCGAGCGAGAGCCTGGGAGACGGACTGCGCGCCACGCGCGAGAGAGGGCGCTCTTGTCGTGATTGAAGGTTGCTGCAGCATCTCCTCGAGCGCGAGGCTCCCTGAAGGCGGTGGCGGCTGCTCGTCAGGGGAGGCCAGAGCCATCAGCACGCAAGTGAGCAGTCTCCTTGCACGTTGCTCTTTCTGTCTGCATGCGCAGGTCGCTCAGGAACGCAGGAACTGGGCGCGGTTCGGTGCCGCGGCCAAGGAGGTGGCGGGCGACTCGGTGACGGTGCAGGTGCGCGCCGTGGTGCAGGTGGAGCAGGGAGAGTCTGTCAGCTGTCTTCGTGCAGCGTCAGGTCGCTCGCAGGGGCTCTTTGGCGCCGGTGGGGCAGCGCAGATCACGCGCCCCGCGTGCCGCGTCGCTCCGCGCAGGTGGTGGAGGAGATCCCCTTTGACCGCGTGCGGCAACAAAAGGCCACGCAGCAGGAGAAGAAGCAGGTGGGGAAGCAGCTGCGCAGCAAGCACACGTCCGGGTTGTTGCCGTGGCCGCAGCAGAGCCATGTGCTCGCTGCTCGAGCCAACGCTTACCACCACGCCGTGCCGGTGGCCCTGGCGTGCTGTGCGCTGCCCGGCCGCGCAGCAATCGCTGGACTTCCAGGCGGCCATGCAGACCAACGACAAGCAGGCCGTGTCGGGCAGCATCAAGGACATGCTGTACAAGAAGCGCATGGAGAGGGAGCTGCTGCGCGCAAAGGGACTGCTCAAGGAGGCAGAGAAGCCACCAGAGGAGGTGCGAGAGGAGGAGCAACCCTCGTCCTCGTGCACCTCTAGCCGCCTGGGGCGGCGGGGACGGGGCGCGAGAGGCGCGCGGAGGCCTGCACCCTACAGCTGCTCGCGCCGACCCTGGAGGTGCTGTGCGTGCCGCTCCCGAGCGCGGGCAACGCGCTCTGAGCAGTGGTGGGAGCGAGCGGTTTGTGCGTTTGCGCATGGCTTGTGCTGGCGCTGCGCAGGACGGCCCGCCCGGGTCTGGTCGCCCGGGCCCCTCGCTGCCGCTGCCGGGCGCCGGCAAGCCGGGCAGCTACGTGCCTCCCAGCGTGCGCAACCGGGGGGCGGGCGAGCGCATGGAGGAGTCGGGGCGCGGCGGCGGCGGCATGGGCGAGCGGCGGCGCGACGACAACTCTGTGCGCGTGACCAACCTGTCGGAGGACGTGACCGAGGCAGACCTCCAGGTGCGCAGGAGCAGGAGGAGGGGAGGGGGGGGCTGCTCGAGGAGGGGCGACACCTGGGGAGAGGAGGTGGGGTGCAGGCCGCGCGCCGTGCTTGTGCTGAGGAAAGCGCGCGCGCCTCACCCGCGTGTGCGTTCGTGCCTGTGTGCTGCGGCCGCCCCCCTGGTGTGTGCAGGAGCTGTTCAAGCCGTTTGGCCACGTGACGCGCATCTTCCTGGCGGTGGACCGCGCCACGGGCGAGAACCGCGGCTTTGCCTTTGTCAACTACGCGCACCGGGAGGACGCCGAGCGCGCCATCCGCGCGCTCAACGGGTTTGGCTACGACAACCTCATCCTGCACGTCGAGTGGGCGGCGCCGCGCGCCGAGCGGTGATGCGCTGGCTCTGTTGTGCCCAGGCGTTGGTGAT
>VFQP010005760.1_pt1 | contig 10588 bp, 14 predicted proteins | sample 3512351 | NCBI WGS metagenome assembly VFQP01 (sample SAMN10412372, study PRJNA504923) | tailings metagenome | isolation source: Relicate 1 Philex TSF1 revegetated site | place: Philippines: Tuba, Benguet | collected 2017-08-29
CCCCGCTCCCTTCCCTCTCCCACACACTCACCCTGCGCCCCGGCGGCGCCCGTCAACACCTCCTCCACCTCCCCGCTCCCTTCCCTCTCCCACACACTCACCCTGCGCCCCGGCGGCGCCCGTCACCATCTCCTCCACCTCCTTGCTCTCCTGCGCGGAGGAGGACAGCTCCTCGCTGCTCAGGCGCTGGTCCCCGTTGACGTCCACCATGGCCACCAGCAGCTGAGTCTCCAGCTGCGTCACGCCAGGCACCACCTGCGGGCCCATGACGACGCAAGGAGCGTTTCCCCCGTTTTTTGCAAGGGCATCCGCCGTGCCGTGAGGGCGAGAGGGCTCCTTCGCCGGCATGCGTGCAAGGCGGCGGCTTGACAATGTGTGCCTCTGCCGCTCTCTGACCCTCTGCTGAAAGCACACACTTTGCCAGGATCCCCACCCGTTGCCGCTGCTGCTTCCCTGCAGGATGAGGACACATGACCCCGCGTGTATGCAAGCCCTCAAGCCCGCAGGTAAGCCCTCCGCACCTGCCTGAGCACCTTGCACGCACGCCTCCAGGCCCCGCTGCCAGCAGCACCCCCTCAACCCCCATTTATCCTCAACCCTCACCCTCCGCACCTGCTTGAGCAACTCGGACACCTGCTGCATGCTGATGCCGGCGCCGCCGCCCTCCTGCGCCAGCTGCTGCACCCTTGCCGCGCCCTCAGGCTTGCCAAGCCACGCCCGGAACGAGGCGAACAGCCGCGTGAAGCCCACGCCCAGCGCGCCCGCGTCGCCCTCCCCCGCCGCCGCGCCACTAGCCCCCGCCAGCAGGCCCGCCGCTGCAGCCGCCGCGGCGCCGCCGGCGCCCCGCCCCGCCCCAGCGCTCATCGACGCAAAGAACGGCCCGTTGCTGGCGGGAGGGATGAGCCCGTCTTCGGAGGGCGCGCCGCTGCCAGAGAGGAAGCGGCTGGTGAGGCCGTTGCCGTTGCCGCGGGCGGTGCCGCGGTGCCCGGGCGGGTGCGCGCGGCCCAGCGGCGCGCCCTGCTTGGCCTCGTCGCGCTGCAGCGCCGCCTGGACGGCCTTGCCGCGCCGCGTGGTGAGCGCGTCGAGCTGCGGGGCGGGCTGCAGAGCGCACTGCTGCGAGGCCAGGCGGCCCAGCGTGCCGAGCACCTCGAACTCGACGGCGTCGGCGTAGCCGCGGCCCCAGGCGTCGCCCGTGTGCACGATGACCTGCGCGGCGGAGCCAATGAACGTAGTGCGGCGTTGTTGGGAGGTGCTGATGAGGGGGGCGGGGGCGCGGTCATCTCACGGCGGCGCGTGTGGCCGACGCCGGGTGCGCTGCAGCTGGCGTGGAAGCGGGGAGTGCGCTTAGATTGACGTGTGAGTGACTGCAGTGGGGGGCGGAGCGGGCACCTGGTAGCGCAGCCCGCCTCGCGGCGGCGCGGCGTCGGACGCCATGGCGTGCGCGGCGTCAGAGGTCGATCCAGGAGGCCCCCCGCTGGCCAGAGGGCTGCTGATGGTCGCTGACGCGATTCATGCTATTGCTGGTGCGAGGAGCTGCTTCACGGGTGGCGCAGCTGGTGGTGGTGCCGCGGTGCTGCAGCTGGCGCCACGACGCGGCGATGGGCATCCGCGAAGCGGCCTCCGAGAGGCAAAGGAGGCATCGTCGACGTGCCGTAGAGTGCCCTGCTTTTCGCGCTTCGACCAGGGCTCTGCTGGGGTTGACGATTTGGGGCCAAGAGGAGAAGGACCGCAAGCGGAGGGGGTGCATCAATGCGCAGAACAGCCATTGCGCCCCATCCTACATGACGGCCGCGGGCGGGGCCACCAAGTGCACGCACCAAACGCGCGCACAGAGCAGGCGCAGGCGCCGAGGCCTGCAACGCCCGCTGCGGAGCCCTGACGTGCCCGGCTTCGCCTTGTCACTTTTGCCTCCAGCGCAGGGTCCTCCAGCGGCGCTCAGCGACAAGTGCAGGGACGGCCCGGGGCAGGGGACCCTTGGGAGGCGCCGTCCGCACGGCCACCACAGAGCATGCGTTCGCCCTGGTGCGTTCTGAGTATGCGTTCGAAGCTAGAGCAGCGGGTCTGCGCACGCTCCTGGCCAATGCCGGCCGTGGACGCGCTGCGCGTGCCGGACGGCAGGAAGAGACGCCCCGTGGCGGCGAACCCTAGAGGTGCGCCACCCCCACGAAAGGCTCGCCTGCACCTGACGAATGATGCATCAACAGCAAGAAAGGCACGTGCCTGGCCAACGCCAGCTCTGGGATGGCCACTCGCTGCGCCAGAAGCACATCGTTGTGTGTGTGCATCTTGCATCAACAGAGCGCACAAGAATCAGGAACAGCAGCGAGGCAGATTAGGCTCCAGCCCAGGCCAGATCACGCGTCAGCCGACCGCAAGCCGCCGCAAGCGAGCGGCGGAACAGCAAAGCTGCGCACCCCCGCCAGCAGCAGAAAGGGAGAGGAAGCAGAAGGACAGGAGGTCGGCGGAGGCAGGAGAGAGAGCAAGCTATGGGGGACGCCAGGGGAGGCAGAGAGACGAGGGCAGGAGGACACAGGGCGCACAGGACCGCAGGAGGCAGAGACAGGAAAGCAGAGCGGGGCAAGGGCCACAGCAGAGCAGGACAGGGGAATCAAGCACGGGAAAGACGGACCGCCATCGTCGAGGCACAGGACGGGAGTGTCAGGTCCAACATCATGATCCCACCCGTCAAGCGAGCGGTTCAGCAGCAAAGAGAGGAGCTAGAAACAGCCCAGGCCGCCTGGCCCGTGGCGCGCACATCAACAGCGCCGCAGGCGTAAAGGGCCGTCCAGAGGTGGCAGCGGCCGTACTCCATGGCCGACAGCGCACACGCCAGCAGCGACGAGATGCCTGAGAAGCGCAAGGAGGTCACGGACTGGCCGCGGGGGTCAAGCAGTCAGAGAGGGGAACGCCAAGCGCATCAGCGAGCGCGCCGCGGACCCCCGCCGCCACAAGGAAGTCCCGAAAGGTGTGGAGGCGCCCCAAGGTGGCAGGGGGACCCGGGGCACTGCAGGGGCAGCGGAGGGGGCAAAGCGCCCGCCAGAGGGAAACCAGGTCAGGCAGGCAGAGCGCTGACACGGGACCTCGACTGCGGCGCGAGGAAGACACTGAGCACCACCAACAACAACAGGAACAGCAGGAACAGCAGCAGGCGCCGGCGAGACACCGAGACCTGGTGCACCTTGGCCTGCATGCACCGGACCAGGGCCTCCTGGGCCTCAACCGTGCCGAGGTGCTCAGGGCCCAGCACCTTGCGCCTCAGCCCAAGCGCCTCGCGGTACAGGGGCGCAGCAGCGGCGTACCGGCCCTGGTCGTTGAGGCAGCTGGCCAGGTTGTAGATGCTGGTGATGGTGTCAGGGTGCTCGGGGCCCAGCACCTTGCGCCGCAGCCGCCGCGCCTGACGGAACCTGGGCTCAGCCTCATGGTACCGGCCCTGGGAGTCGAGGCAGATGGCCAGGTTGTTGATGCTGGTGATGGTGTCTGGGTGCTCGGGGCCCAGCACCTTGTGGCTCAGCTTCAGCGCCTCACAGTACTTGAGCTCAGCCTCGTCGTAGACGTCCTGGCCCTGGAGGCAGACAGCCAGGTTGTTGATGCTGGTGATGGTGTCGGGGTGGTTACGGCCCAGCACCTCTCTGCACAGCCGCAGCGCCCTGTGGCATATGGGCTCAGCGGCGGCGTACTGGTCCAGATCGTCAAGGCAGCCCGCCAAGTTGTTGATGCTCCTGATGGTGTCGGGGTGCTTGGAGCCCAGCTCTTTTTTCCTGATGTCCAGCGCCTGGCGGAATAGCCCCACGCCCTCAGCGTCATGGCCGTCCAGGCACAAGGACTCTGCCGCCCCACTGGCGCAAGCCGCCGCCGCGACCCGCCCGGCCGCTCCTTGCACGTCCTTTGCATACGCCTGCAGCCGCTCCCACAGCAGCAAGCTTGGTCTGGGCACGCCCGCCATCCACAGGACGTGCTCGTTGCCCACGTTGGGCGCGACCCTGCTGGCCATCTGCTCCCAGCACTGCTGCAGCACGGCCGGCACGTCCAGCAGCAGCCGCCACGCCTCCTCCAGGTTGACGGCGTTCTGCCGCGCCAGGCTGAGGGCCAGGCCAAACGATGGGGATCGGTACAGCTCCGCCCAGCGCGCCACCTGCTCCGTCATGCGGCGCACAAACGCCGCCTGGCTCTGCTCAATGACGGTGGAGTCAGCCACGGGCAGTGCTGCCGCCTGCTGCCTGATGAGCGGGTGCATGACATAGCCGTTGGCCACCCTGTTGAAGAGCACCAGGCCGTGGCCGTACAGCTCGGACAGCAGCGTGGCGGCCCGGTCGATGCTGGTGCCCAGCACAGCGGCCGCGTCGTCCTCGGCAAAGCTGAACGGGAAGACGCTGAGCTGCGCCATTTGCAGCTGCGTGGAGCGGTCCAGGGCGCACATCGCCAGGCCCAGCCGCGCGTCTGGGGCTGTACGCAACAGCTCCTGCAGGTGTTCGCAAGACAAGGGCGAGGGAGCAGTGGTGGTGAGGGTTGGCTGCTGGCGGACTGCTGCGGGCGCCAGCAATGGCAGGATGCACCAAAACACATGCAGCAGCCAAGCACCTGGGGAGAGAGGAACCCGTACGCGCAGGCCTCTGCCAGCAGCCGTGCCAGGAGCGGAGAGCCTTGGGACGCGGTGGTGATGTAGCTGACGTCTTGGTCGGCGGGCGGCTTCTTGGACGGCCACACCTTGCGCACCAAGGACTGCACGGCCTCCTCAGTCAGGGGCCGCAGCTGGTAGCTCTGGAGGCCGGGGAGGGCTGGCAGGGACGCGGGCCACGGCTGACGGGACGTGATGAGCAGCCGCACGCCCGGCGATGTGTTGACCTGTGCTGCCTGTGGAGTCCGCTCAGGATCAACAACCTGCGCCGCAAACACGCGATGAGGTATGTGTGCGCATCTCGCATCAACGGAACGGGCCACCACCCGCGTCATGCAGCGAGGATCAGCAGCAGCAAGGCAGATTAGGCACCAGCCCAGGGCAGAGCATGCGTCACCCGGCGTTCAGTTGATGCAAGCCGCACACACACCCGGCTGCACGACATGGACGGCAGAACAGCAGAGCTGCAGCGCACCCCCGCCCAGTGCAGGGTCCTGCGCTCCTTGAAGAAAAGGCGTGCACCGAGCCCTGTGCCCCACCAAACGCTCCTCACCTGCTTCAGCAGCTGGGCGAACGCTGTCGCGTCAGGGCCGACCAGGCAGTCCTCGGCGTTGTCCAGTAGCAGCAGCAGGTCGGTGTCCTGGCCTGTGAGGCGCGCCAGGAGCCGCGTGTGGCGCTCCTTGTCGTCCTGCACAAGCATGACGCAACGCCGCCCAGAACTTACGGTTCACTGTGGAGTCCTCGCGGGTTTGTCCTCCCCACCAGAGACCTCACCTTGCCCGTGATGCCCAGAGCCTCGCACAAGCGCCGCTCCTGCTGCGGCAGCGTCGCAGCGCCTCGGAGGCTGACAAACGCCGCGCCACCTGCATGAGACGCAGCAGCACGACCAGCAGAAGGAATCACGTCTTGCAGAGTGTGTGTGTGCATCTACAACGGAATGGGCCACCGCCCACGTCATGCAGCAAGAATCCGATGCGGGGCAGACGAGGCACCAGCCCAGGCCAGAGCAAGCGTCACCCGCCGTTGTGCCACACGGCCGGCATTCCACGTACCTGCCACTTTGCGTTGCTTCCACTGCTTCCACAGCTTCCAGCCCACCGCCAGCGCCACGCTCGACTTGCCCAGGCCGCCCTCGCCCACCACGCACACGGCTCGGCTGCTGTTGAACATGTCGCAAAGCTCCTCCACGTCCTCGTCACGGCCCAGGAACGCGGGGCCCACGCTTGGCAGGGCGCACGTGGCGCCGCCACGGCTACGCTGTGCACTTCTGTCAAGGACGAGCATGACCTGCTCCACCAGTGATGTGCTCGCCTTGAACGTCGTGACGACCTTGCCCAGCTGCAGCTCTGTGCCCGGTACGGTGCCGTCCTCGCTCAGGGCCGCCTCAAACGTGTGCCGGGCCTCGTCGCTTGCCAGCGCGTTCGACAGCTGTGCAAAGGCACGCGAGGCCAGGTGCTGGTGCTCTTGGTGCACATGCAGAGCAAGGTGGGAGATTAGCGAGAAAGCAGCTAGCCGGTAGCGAACCAAGCACGTGCAGGTACCCGTACCTGCTTGTACTCTCCCTCCGGCAAGCGGCCCTGGAGGCGGCGGGGGAAAGCGCCCCAGAACAGGCTCCGCTCCACCTGCAGGCAAAGTGAAGTGGAGCACCAAGTGACCAAGCGCAAGCGGGAAGTTTGCGTTGCTGCACAACAAGCTGAGGCCTCCTCACCTTGGTCAAGCCTTTGAAGCACTCGTACCACAGCCATCGCAGGTGCGGCTCCTGGATGTTGGTGTGCACGCCTTTCTCTCTCAGCTCAGCCAGAATCTGAGGTTGCCGCACGCAGAGTTTCCGCAGATGGCAGATTTTGGTGCTGCAGTCACGGTGCTCCAGCAGCGGTGATCAAATCATCCCTGCGCAAACACGCACCACCTCTGTGACGAGTCGGTTGGCTGGGTCCAGCTGCTTGAGCGCCTCTACCACCAGGTCTGGCCTGTTCAAGATGACATCCAGGCCGCCCCTGGCCTCCACGTACTCGCGCAGGGGCTTGCCGTCATCCTGCGTGGGCAGAGGATGAGGCTTGCAGGAGGCTTGCAGGAGACGAGGCGTGCAGGCTTGCATGCATCATCGCTCGCGCCAAGCAGGAAAGTCAGTAGCGTTTGCTCAGTTGAAAAGCGAACCCACCAGGACCTCCATTGAGAGCGCCATGTCGATGAGCAGCGCCTTGACCTCCTTGGTCATGTTGCGGGTGTCGACCGTGATGGCAAACTCCGCTTCCACCTGCAGAGGGGAGCCGCTTCAGGTCATCCTGAAAACAGCCATCGCTGCAGGTGTGGGCACTTCACCCACACACCATTCGGGTGACAAGCGCTCTGGCCTGGGCTGGTGCCTAATCTTCCTCGCTGCTGATCCCTCCTGCATGACGCGGCGATGGCCCGTTCCATGGATACAAGATGCACACACCCCGTTCTCTCACCATGAGCACGGAGACGCGGGCATCCAGCTCCTTGATCGCGCGGTTGTCCGTCAGCGCGTCCCGCACGCGCTGCCCAGCCGCGAAGATGACACCCACGACTGTCGACTTGGCCGCCAAGCGCTGCTCAGACACTTTCTTCATGTCCTGCATTCAGATGCGTGTGGTTGTTGATGGTGACGGCGCGTGCGTTCAGCCAGGACGGCTGTGTGTATGTGCGGCTTGCATCAACGGAACGGGCCACCGCCCGCGTCATGCAGGAAGGATCAGCAGGGCTGTGTGTATGTGTGTGTGTGTGTGGGACTGTGCATCTGTTTGGACATCTCGGCGGGGCCGGAGCCCAACTACCGGGCGTATCAGATGTCTCTCGCAGCACAAAGGCAAGCGAGCCAAGGCACATGCACGGGTGCAGAGACGTGTGTGAGGCGGCTCAGCATGTCATGACACGGTGTCACGGTGCTGCAGCCCGAACAAAAGATCGCCAATCAGATCGGGTCAGACAAATGTCTAGCGCTGTCTATAGTTTAAACAGCCGCTAGAGTGAGCACCTCTCACCTCGAGTACCGCCTGGAACCTGTTCAGGATGGGACCGTACGCCTCGGCCAACGTGCACTCGGCCGCCGGTTCGCCCAGCTGCTCTCCTGCCTGGGCTGGCTGCGCTGGTGGCTGGCCTGGCTGGGCTGGCTGCCCGGTGGTGCCGCCCGCCGCCGGCTGCGCTTGTGGCTGGCCTGGCTGCGCTGGCAGCTTGCCGGTGATGAGCCCCAGCAGGCTGCAGCACCGTGCCATCAGGTCGTCCAGGTACACGTCCCTGCCGAACGCGTTGGACAGCACCTTGAGGACCATGATGGTCGCCTGGACGGGCGTGTCGACTGCGGCCAAGACAACAAGACAAGCTCGAGGTTGAGTTGGGGAGATTACTCTCACCCTCACGTGTGCGCCTTGATGTGCTTCCACGCCCCTGTCCACGGCGTTGATGCAAGAAAGACGCATAGTGGTACGTCACGCACAGGCAGAAGTCTGGGGGCCAACCGAACTAGTGGCCTTCCAATGCTAGCGTCAGGCACGCACACGCACCCTGGTGCCTGCCTCCATTTCTCGCTGCCCACACCCCGAACTTTCAAACGAGTCCCTTCATCAGGCGCAGAGGGCCTTCCCCGCGGAGGCCCTATCAGGCCCTAGGGCTCTCCCTCTCTCTCCTGGGCTAGACAGTACTCACAGGGCTTAGGGATGAACTTTGACGCGCCCTCCAGCACGACGATGGCGTCCTTCATGGCCTCTTTGCCATGCTCCTGCATTTAGCACAAGAGAGTGGCTCATGCTCGCCCTGCCCTGCTGCTGACTTGCTGCAAGAGCGCAAACTGCTCTCACCGCAAACTTCTTGATGACCGAGGCCCGTGTCGTCTTCGCCTCACTTGCCGCGCTGGCACCGGGAGCACCTTCCGTCGTGGAGACAGGGGCTAGGGGCGTGGGCGTGCTTGGTGCTGCGGCGCCTTGGGTTGGCGCGGCTGCTTGTCCGTGCGCTGCCAGGGCAGTGATGCCAGGTCCACTGGTTGGCGCATCGGCAGCAGCGTCGGCAGGCGTGGCGAGGGGCCCTGGGCCGGCCGCGGTGCCACCGGACGTGCCTGGCGCTGCTGCTGGCGTCGAGGACGAGGCGCTGCCGGCGGGCGCGGCGGGTGGCGTCACACTGGGACCGCCGCCTGCAGGCCCGGCAGGTGTGGCGGCGGGGGCTGGGCTGGCTGTGTTGGCGGCGGACGCGCCTGGCGCTGCTGCAGGCGTTGACGATGAATTCCGAGACGTCTGCGGTGGAGGTCAAGCCGCAATTGAGAAAGGGGCGCCTCGGTCCATCGCTGTGAAGGGATAGCTTGAACCGTCAAGCCGCAGGCCATATCCACATATCCGATCCCCACGGGACGCAGTATGTTCTGCCTGTGTCAGCTCACTCACTGGAGTGCTCGTCTGCGTTGCCTGGCCGGCCTGGGCCGCCACTGGCAGGGCTCCACCAGGCGAGACGCGTGGGGTTGCGCTGGAGTGGCCAGGCGCACCGCCTGCAGGTGTGGTGAGCTGGGCCGGCGTCACGGTGGGATCAGCAACCACGCGACCGATGGGCGGCTGCGCAGCTGCAACCCTGCCAGCATCCTGCTGCTTGAAATGTCGCGCTGAGCAGCAGGCTCCCATCCTTGCCGGGTGGGCTCAAAGCGCCATCACCGGCGGCTCAGGTCCCTGCGAGGTACACCAGCCGAGGCGTCCGAGGCAATCGTGCTGCTGTGGATGCGCGTTGCGCGTTGCGCGGACCACGCTGCTTCACGATGCGAGCGCGCTTTGGGGGGGGGCTTTGGCTGCCGGCCACCCGGGATGTCTGCGAGGTGAGATTCTCACCTCGACGCGCGGCGCGAGGTGCAGCCACAAGACGCGTTCAGGCAATGCGTGTGTACGCGCCTGTGTCAAAGAGATAAGCGTCGCGGCTCGCCATCGTGCGTGCAAGTGCAAGTGATGAAACCGCAGCAACTGCAGGAACGCGAGCAGAACGACGCATCGAGCAGCAGGAAGCGAGAGCGGGCTCCGATGGCACGCGCACAGGCATTCAGCGACCTCCCCAGACGATGTTGAGTGGCGCAGGGTTTCGTAGGCGGCTTGGTTGCCCACCGGCTTCACCGGCTGGTCTGACTGGCTGAGGAAGAGCAGCAGAAGCGCGCTCGATTGGGATCCGGCTGTCAAGGCTTTGGGGAGCTCAGGAACCTGAATTGTTGTGCAGTTGTTGTGCACTGGTGCACGTCACGGCTCGGGCAGGCCTGCGGTTGTGTGCCCTGCGTGTGTGGCCTGTCTGAAAACATGGAAGGCGATGACGGACGTATGCACGTTTTGCTAACGCGTGGGCGAGGTTGGCTCTGGAATGTGGTGCGTGGAGGCGGGAGGCATCACGCCCCAAAGTGGCGAGCCGACAGGGATGCCCAGTCCCCAAACTCACACCTGAGCCTCCCGATTGATGTGTCCAAAGCCAGACCAGCCAGGCTTTGGGCAACGTACATGTATGCCAGCTCTGGACGCGCGGCACGTCGCTGGGCGGAAACTTTTCGAAGCGTCAAGGGCCGGCCTGCCTCACGCGCACGCTACCGATAGGTCAAGACGCTGTGAGAAAGGCGGTGTTTGCGGCGTGGTCTCAACACGTGTGGAAGGGCGTGGTCAGTGCACCGGCGGGCAACCTGCGTTCCCTGCCGGAGGATGCTGGCGATTTCGCCCTTCACACGTATCGTGCCTACTTTGGCAAAACAGGAGGGAGTAATCCCAAAAAGCGCTCGGGGTTCGTTCATCACCTGTACCGCCCCCAGCAGGTCCATGCGGTAGCTAGGTTTCGGCTGTTCTCGCACCAGCTGGCGATATGCAAGCTGTCCTGGGCACGGCCGCGTGTTCTGCGTGATGATCGCGTGTGCCCCTGTTGCCGCACTGAGCGTGAGGATGAGCTGCATCTGGTGACGTGCCCGCATCACGTGGGGGCGCGGCGCGACTACCTGGGCGACGTGACGGC
>VFQP010005761.1_pt1 | contig 10586 bp, 6 predicted proteins | sample 3512351 | NCBI WGS metagenome assembly VFQP01 (sample SAMN10412372, study PRJNA504923) | tailings metagenome | isolation source: Relicate 1 Philex TSF1 revegetated site | place: Philippines: Tuba, Benguet | collected 2017-08-29
CGGCGCATGCCGTCGCGCACGGCGCGGAGCGGGTGGGGCAGGCGGCGGCGGCGGCGGGCCAGCACGCCGCAGAGGAGGCGCGCGCGTCGTTGCAGCGGGCCGAGCACGCCGCGCAGTGCGCATGGGACGGCGCGTGCGCTGGCGCGACCCGCGCCGCGCAGGCGGTGGCGAGGGGGGTGCACGAGGGGGTGGAGGCGAGGCGGTGCGCGGCGGATGAGGCGGGGCGGGAGATGGACGCGGCGGGGGCGGTGGTGGTGGACGGGCTGAGGGCGGCGGCGGCGGCGGCAGGGGAGGTGGCGCGGGACGCGGCGGCAGTCGCACGGGAGGCGGTGGAGGTGGGCCGTGAGGTGCTTGGCGTGGTGGAGGGCGAGGCGGCTGACGTGGCGCGGCGTGCGGCGGCAGCGGGCGCGAGCGCGGCAGAGGCGGCGGGCCGGAGCGCCACGCACGCCGCGCACGCCGCGGAGCGCCTGCTGCTGCAGGCGGAGCGCGCGGCGGCGCGGGCCGCCCACGACGCGTCGCAGCACGCGCAGCACGCATCCGAGCCGGCGCGCCGCCTGGTCCTCACCTGGGCGCCCGCCGCCGCCCGCATGGTGGCGCAAGCCCTCGTGCAGGGCTGGGGCGCGTGCAGGACGGCGGCGCTGCGCCTGGTGGAGCTGCTGCGGTGGCGGCCGTTTGCGGCCCGGCACGTCGCGCCGCCGTCGCTCCCGGCGCCACCCTCCGCACCGCCAGCAGCTGTCCCGCGCGGCGGCAACGCCTCCTCGACCGCCACGTCCCAGGCGAACGCGCCCCTGGCGTCGCCTCCCTCCGGCCCCACCCCACAGCCCTCACCCGCCGCCGAGCGCGCCACCGCGCAGCCAGCGCCCACCACCTCCATCCCCGTCGTCGCGCCGCCGCCGTCGCCGCCCTCTCACGCGGCGGAAGAGCAGACGGCGCAGCGGCGGGAGGAGCCGCCGCCGCCGTCACCCGTCCACGAGCGGCCGCTGGAAGCGCAGCGACCAGCCGACCTCGCAGACCTGCCCTTGGCCGCCACCTGCCAGACCCTGGGTTCCCTGTCAGAGGTGCGGCAGGCCGTGCTCCACAGCGTGGCCCAGCACCTCACTTCCTCTGCCGCGCCGCCGCCCCTGCCGCCGCCGCCGCCAACGCTGCGCGGCGGCGAGGCGGCTGCCGCGTCGCGTGAGGCGCGCGGGGGGCCGCGGTTCTGGTGGCTGCCGCAACGCCTGCAGGCCGTCCTGGCGGGCGCCTGCCGGCCTGTTGGCAGCGGCCCTGCACCGCTGCTGGGTGCGGGAGGGCCGGCGGGCAGCGGCGGTGGCGAGGCCGTGATGAGGAGGGACGGCGGGCTGGGCGGGGAGGGGGAGGGTGGATTGGTGGCGGGAGCCGAAGGCGTGACGCCGCAGCGTGGCAAGAGGGGGGGCGCGGCGGCCGGCCGTGATGAGGCGGTGGACGCCCTGGTGCGGGAGGCCCGGCGGGAGGTGGCGCGGGCGGAGGCGCTGCTCGCGTCGCACGGCTTCCGGGCGGAGGACGCGCGGCAGGCGCTGTGCGGGCCTGAAAAGGAGCGCGGCGGCAAGGGGACGCTCGAGTGCTGGTGCGTCGCGATGAGGCAAGGGGGGGGGGGGTGCGTGCGTCTGCGCGTCCGGGCGCAGTGGGCCACTGAAAGCATGCGTGTGCCGTCCTGGGCTACATGCAGGACGGAGGAGGTGGCCAGCGCCGCCGAGGGTGGCCGCGTGGGCGGGGCGCTGGGCGCCGCTCAGGTGCGCAGCACGTGGCGTGTGCCCGTGCGGTGCGCGCGTTGGAGTGCTGAGCCGTGGTGACGGGTGCGTCTGTTGCTGCTGCGTGCACTGATGCAGGCGTGGCTGGCACGTCTGGGCGCGAGGGCGCACCGGCTGCAGGTGCAGCTGGCGGTGCTGTGCGGCGCCGAGGCCGTGGGCGCCGTCTTGGAGCGCCTGCGCGCGAGCTGGGGAGCGTGAGCTGTTGTCGTTGCTGTTCTGTTAAAGTTGTTCAAACTTCTCTCGCACACGAGAACCTCGCTGAGCGGAGCCGTGAGCGGAACAGCGAGATGGACACACGCTCGGGAGGATGGATAGCAGCTCGGCACGCGCGGAGGCTCGGCGCCCCGCGCTGCTGACACTGGTACGGGAAGGGGTCACCGGGCGGAAGGAGAGCGGCGCAGCTTGTGCGAGACGCGTCAATTGACGCTCGCAAGTGTCCTTGCTCTCTCCGCAGATGGCTCGTGGCCTCTGAGCGAACGGCGTTGACTCGTGCCATCATGGCGGAGCAGCAGTGGGAGCAGCTGGACGTGGGCTGGCTACTGCAGCACCGTGAGTGAGATGCTTGTGGGCCAATGCGCGCAGGCCGGCTGCGCCCTGCACGCTGCGGTGCACCTGGCGCCCTTGCGCGCGCATCACAGCTCCTCCGGGCTCCGCAGCAGCGCAATCGCGGCGTTGTGGCTATGCTGCGCAGTGAGCGTACCCGTGACGGACGCGGTGCGCCATGAGGCGCAGCAGGCGGCGCACGCGTGGCGGACGATGCGGCTCTGGCTCGCCGTCTGCTTCGAGTACAGCGTCATCCTCATGTGCGCCATGGCGGCGGGGCGCAAGCTGAGGGGCGAGCCCGACGCGTGGGAGGAGGCACGCCGCAAGGAGCAGCAGCAGCAGCAGCAGCAGGAGAAGGCGCTGCGGCAAGGGCCACCGGAGGAGGCTGCGCCTGGTGGCGCAGGTGAGGAGCAGGCACCTGCAGAGGAACAGCAGGCAGCGCCGCTTGACGCACTGGCTGAGGAGGAGGAGGTGGAGCAGCAGGCGGCAGCACCGGACGCACAGGGTGAGGAATCGGCATCACCACCGGCTGAGGCGGCGGAGGAGCAGGCAGCAGAGCCTGGCCCACCGCCTGAGGAGGAGCAGCAGGCAGCAGCGGCTGACCCACCGGCTGTGGAGGACGAGCAGCAGTCATCACCACCTGACCCAGCAGCTGAGGAGGAGCAGCAGGCAGCAACGGGCACACCGGTGGACGAGGCGGCAGCACCTGACTCGCCTGCGGCGGCGGCGGAGGACGGGCAGACGGCAGCTGCGCCCAACGCATCGGCTGACGAGGAGGAACCTGCAGCGCCGCCTGAGGCCCCGATTGAGGTGGAGGCACCAGCAGACGACTCTGCTCAGGATGAGGAGGAGCTGCAGGCCATACCCCCTGACGTCCCGCCTGCGGAGGAGGAGGAGCCACCACCTGACGCCCTGTCTGCGGAGCAGGAGGAGCAGGCTGCATCACCTGACGTCTCGCCCGCTGAGGGGGAGGAGGAGCAGGCGGCGGCCCCTGCTGCACCGCCTGCAGAGGAGGAGGAGCAGACGGCAGGCCCGGACACACCAGCTAGCGCAGAGGCACAACCTGACGCGCCCGCTCAGAAGGAGGAGCCGCAGGCTGCGCCGCTTGACGCGCCGGCGGCAGAGGAGGAGGAGGAGCAGGCGGCTGCACTCGACGCCCCGCCTGAGGCAGATGAGCAGGTGGCAGCTGCATCTGACGCCGCACCTGCTGTGGAGGAGCAGGCGGCATCACCTGACACCCTGCCTAAATCAGAGGAGCAGGCGGCGTCACCCGACGCCACGGCTGGGGCGGAGGAGCAGGCAGTTCCTGGCTCATCGCCCGAGGAGGCGGAGGAGCAGCAGCAGGAGCAGGCACCGGCAGACGCGCCTGCCGCAGCATCCGCTGCGCTGGGCGGGGAGGAGCAGCAGGCAGCTCCGCTGGATGCGCCGGCTGACGAGGAGCAAGCAGCCGACCCCGCACCCGACGCACCCGCTCAGGAGGAGCCGGCGCCAACGGCAGGCGAGGATGCGCCCGCGGGCGCGCCTCATCAGGACGACGCTCCGCCACAGCAGGCAGAGCCAGAGGTCGACGCGCGGCAGGAGGGGGAGGCGGCGGCAGACGAGGGCGGTGAGGGCGCGGACGGTGGCCACGAGCCAGCTCCCGTGGAGGAGGGTGGGGCCGGGCCGCGTGGCGCAGCCCTGGAGGAGGAGGCCGGTGTGGCGGCGGTTGAGGCGGTAGCCACAGCGCCACGCGACCAGGACAAGGGGCCGCAGCCAGCCCAGCCGGAGGGCGAGGCTCAGCCAGCGGACGACGCGGCAGCGGCAGAGCCACCCGAGCCGCAAGGTGAGGAGCAGCCCAGCGCGGATGGCGGCCCGCTTGAGGAGGCCGGCGTGGAGGGTGCGGAGGGTGCCACGCAGGCAGAGCAGCCTGGCGCCGGCCAGGGCCAGCAGCAGGCCGAGGAGGCAGCAGAGGAGCACGGTCCTGGTGCCGTTGCGCCACCAGAGGAGGAGCAGCGCCAGGCGGCGGACGCTGGCGAGCCAGCAGCGCCGTCCCCGGCGGAAGGCACCGTGGAGGTCGCGGGCGACGCCGGCGCTGGCGGGCCAGCAGCGGAGGATGCGGGCGACGCTGGCGAGTCCGCAGAAGCACCCGCGCCAGAGGAGGAGGCGGGCGATGCCGGCGCAGACGAGCCAGCAGCAGGGTCCGCGCGGGAGGAGGATGCGGGTGACGCCGGCGCAGACGAGCCAGCAGCAGCGTCCGCGCCGGAGGAGGAGGCGGGCGACGCCGGCGCAGACGAGCCAGCAGCAGGGTCCGCGCCGGAGGAGGATGCGGGTGACGCCGGCGCAGACGAGCCAGCAACAGCAACCGAGGCCAGGGAGGAGGCGGGCGACGCCGGCGCAGACGAGCCAGCAGCAGCACCCGCGCCAGAGGAGGAGGCAGGAGACGCAGGCGCGGGCGAGCAAGCAGCAGCATCCACGCCGGCGGAGGAGGCGGGAGACGCAGGCGCGGGCGAACCAGCAGCACGAGGGAGCGGCGAGGAGGAGGAGGCGGGCGGCACACGCGAGGGCGAATCAGCAGCATTGCCTGCACCGGAGGAGGAGGCGGGGGATGCCGGCGAGCCAGCGACAGCCTCCGCGCCAGAGGAGGACGCCGGCGACGCCAGCGCGGGCAACCCAGCAACAGCAACCGAGCCCGGGGAGGATGCGGGCGACGCCGGCGCAGACGAGCCAGCAGCGGCAGCCACGCCGGCGGAGGAGGCCGGCGCCGGCGCAAATGAGCCAGCAGCAGCAGCCGCACCGGAGCACGACGCGGGCGACGTGGACGCAGCAGGCGCGAGTCAGCCAGCTGAGGGAGAGGCAGCGCCAGGGCCGTCAGACGACGGCGAGGGCGGCGACGCCGGCGACCCTTCACCTGCTGAGGCGGAGGAGCAGGACGACCCCGCCGTGGAGGATCCCGAGTTTGCCGCCGCCGTCGACGGTGCCGGCGAGGGCGCGTCCAGCTTCGTGCTGCCCCATGCCGCGCCCCCACGACGCGCGCAGTTCGCCGCCGCCGACGCGGCGTCCACGTCCGCGGCAGCGGGCGGCGATGCGGAGCCGGCGCCGGGCGAGGCGCCGCTGGTCACGGTGGAGGGCACCGAGTGGGGCACCGAGTACACCATGGCGAGTCAGTGGGCCGACGACGACGGCGCAGAGGAGGCCGGGGACGAGGGCGCGCAGGCGGACGAGGGGGAGGCCGCGCTGCCCACGGCGCAGCTTGCCAAGACGCGCAGCATGGCGGCGGGGGAGCATGGCGGCGGCGGCGGCGACGTGGCAGACGCAGCGTCGCCGGCGGAGGAGGCGCCGCAAGGGTCAGCAGGCGCGCCAGCCGAGGCAGAGGAGGCGCCGCCGCAAGAAGCCGCAGACGCAGCGTCACCGGCGGTGGAGCCGCCGCAGGAGGCACCAGACACACCAGCTGCGGCAGAGGAGGCGCCGCTGCAAGAAGCCGCGGACGCAGCAGCACCAGCGGAGGAGGAGGAGTCGCAGCAAGAGGTGCTGATCGTCGCAGCAGCCCCGCCGGCCACGGCCGGGCCAGAGGCGGCGCCGCCAGGCAAGCAGGCGGCGCGGAAACAAGCCGCGGCCGCAGCCCCACAGCCAGCGGACACCGCGCCGCGCCGGCCACCCGTCCCAAAGCCACCGCCGCCGCCGCAGCAGTCGTCTGTGCCAGAGCCCGACACCGACCGCCCAAGCTTCTCCCGCCCGTCCCGCCCCTCCAAGCAACAGATCGACTCGCCGCCGTTCGCGCCGCGTCACGCCGCCGCCGCCGCCGATGCCGCGCCGCGTGCGCCGTTGGCGCCCTCGCCCTCCATCAGCAAGCGCCTGAAGCGGCTCAGCAGCTCAAACGGGCGTGGCGGCGGCGGCGTGGTGGTGGACCAGGCGGCGCTGCAGCGGCTGCGGCGGCGGCTGGGCGACGCGGCGTGGCACGTGCAGACCACGCTGCCTGGGGCGCAGTCGCCGGACCTGCCGCCTCTGCCCTGGAGGGACTTTGCCGAGCTCATGGCCGGGCAGGTGCGCTCCTAGTGCTCGTGCTTGCTTGCTTGCTTGGCTGTCAAGTCTTGCCGCCGCCAGCGACTGAGGCGATGCCCGTATGTGCACACCCTCATGCAGCGCGTGGAGCTGACGCCGGACGACTGGGCCGACCTCAAGCCCTTCACCACCGTGGCCAGCAGCATGGTGCACGTCGTGTGGCCCCTGCTGGCGCCGGCCCTGGGTGAGTGGCGCGCGAGGAGGCTGTTGGACGTCGCGATCGACGTGACTCATGCGCTCGGGCCGGGCAAACGCGACGCTCGACCGTATCGCGTGCCGCGTGGCTGTAGCGCCCGAGGGACCGGACGCCTCGGCCAGCCCGCTGCCCGGCGCCGAGCAGCGCCTGCGGCACCGCCTGGGCCCGGCCGTGCGCGCCGCCCACGCGCAGCACGGCGCGACGCGCTTCCTGCTGTGGTCCGAGGCCCGCGACGTGCTGCAGCGCCACAAGTCGCCGCTGCTCACGCCCCGCGACTGGTCCGACCTCGCGCCCTACCTGCTCGTCACGCTGCACGGCACCGTCACGCCAGACACGCCACAGCCGCTTACCACCTACCTCGACTGGGCCGCCCTCACCCAGATGATCGGTGAGCTTCCTGCCGGGGAGCTTCTGCTCTCTCTCCACACAGGCCCGCGGTCGCGCCTCGACGACACCGGCGCCTCTCCGTCCGCCCGCCTCTCGATGCCGACCTCGCAGGCCGCAGCCAGCCGCAGCACCAGCACGTGCCGCGCGGCCCGCCGGAGAGCGCCACGCTGCGCCTCGTCGCTGCGCTCGGCGACGCCTGCTACCTGTCCTGGCACCCGGCGCTGCCGGGGCCCGAGCACCTGGAAGCCGAGATGGACTGGAAGGCCTTCGTCAAGCACATGGCGCAGCACGTGAGCGCCGCGTGCTTGCCGCGCCTGTTGTGCTCTCTGCAGCAAAGGTCCCAGGTCGGGAAGGTCACGCTTTGGCGCCTGTTGGGGGGGTGCCACGTGCAGGGGGTGAGGATCCGCGTGGACGACTCGCTGTGGTGGGACCTGGAGCCCTTCATGGGGCGCACGGCGACGAGCACGACCGTCCGCCTGGCCGCCCTGGCCCAAGCGCTCAGTGAGTCGCCCCGCCTCAGCTTGCGGTCACACAAGGACAGCTGCCCTTGGCTCCTGCACACCTGCCTGGCGTGCTCATGCGGCCCGTGCTCCTGACCGCACCGCAGAGCCGGACATGCCGGAGTTTGCCCCGGGCCCTGCTGGTGCCCCCGCCGCCGGCCCGCCCGACAGTGGCCACGCCGCCCGGGCTGCGGAGGAGGCGACGCGGCGCGTGCTCGCCGCGCTGGGGCCCGCCACGCGCGCCATGGCCGGCCGCCTCCAGGTGTGCGCCTCCCACACGCGCGCCGCCTTGGACCGTTCGCGTGCGCCACACTGCGACTGACGCGACGCGCGCCAACTTGACCGGGAGTTCTGAGGGGCCGGTGCTCTCTCTCGCGCAGGGCACGCGCCACGTGGCGTGGCAGCGCTTCGAGGACCTGGCCCACCAGCACGGCGCCGCGCTGAGCCCCGAGCTGTGGCTGGACCTACGCACGCTGGGCGTCGCGGCCACGCCCACCGTCGCCACGCTCGCCTTCCCCTCGCAGCCCAAGCCGCTCGTCACCTACGTGGACTACGAGCAGCTGCGCGCGCTGGTGGGACCCGACGGGCCGCTCTACCTCACGGGGCACAAGCCGCCGCCCGGCCCCGCCCAGCACGCCGGCCGCAGCGCCCGGGCGGCCACCGCCGCCGCCCGCCTGCGCGCCCGGCTGCTCGACAGCCTGCTCTCGCTCGGCTACCACCAGGTGCTGGCGCACGCGCTGCAGCAGACCCTGATGAGGGCTTACCTGCAGGCTGCGCAAAAGGGCGGCCGCAAGGCCGCCGCCGCCGCCCTGCCCGCCAGGGCGGCTGACCCTAGCGAGCTGGCTGCCGCGCTGCCAGAAGAGCTGGCCGCGGCGCGGGCGCCGGCGGGCGTGCCGCCGGACGGGGTCCTGTCGTGGCGGGAGCTCGAGGGCCTGCTGGCTTCGCGGGGCTGCGCGGTGGAGCCGCGGCTGGGGCCGCAGGACTGGAGCGACCTGCACTGCGTGGGCGCCGTCCGGGTGGAGGGCACCGAGACGCTGGTGGACTGGGTCAGGCTCTGCAACGAGATCCGTGAGTGCTGTAATGCGTGTGGACGTTTGCACGCTGCTCGGACACCCTGGCGGGGTGGTGGCAGCCAGTTTCCAGAGTGTGCGGCACAGTTGGCGTGCGCTGCAGCTTCTAACAGGGAATGTCATTGTCTCCTGAACGCGTGCTGCGTGCAGGCGTGGACGGCCCGGAGCTGGGCCCGCCGGTCGCCGCGCTGGGCCCCGTGGCCGGTACGCCCTGCTCGGCGGCGCAGCGCCGCGCCGCGCTGCTGGCGCCGGCGCTGCGCATCCTCTCCAGCTCCCTCAAGTCCTCGGTCAAGCACCTGCACTGGGCCGAGTTTGCCGCCGGCATGGCCCGCTGCGGCCGCCGCCTGCAGCCCTCGGACTTTTTCGACCTCCTCCACGACTACCTTTCCTTCACGCCCTCGGCGCCCGGCGCGCTGCCTGCCGCCGCCGGCGCCGGGGCGCCGCTGCCGCCCGCCGACCGCGCGCTCCCGCACACCACCTACGTGCACTACTGGAGGCTCCTGGAGGACTTGCTACCGGGCGTGGCGGCGGCCAAGCGCCCGCACCGCGCCAGCACCGGGGCCAGCGGCGTCCCGCCCTCTGCCTTCCGGCAGCACTCGCCGTTGCCGTCACCGCCGCCGCCGCTTGAATTCGACGGGGCGCCTCTGCTGGGCGGGAGGCCGGCGTCGGCGCGGGCGCTGCGGCCGACGCCGCTGGCCAACACGCGATATCCGCCGCTGCCGACGGCGCCGGCGGGGCCCACTGCGATGGAGGCGGTGGGCGTGAGCATGGCGGCGGCGTCGCTGGCGGAGTTCTTCGACGACCGCAGCTCGGCGCCCTCGCCGCGCCCGCGGCCGCGCGGCCCTGGCGGTAGCGAAGGGGCCGAGCTGCGGCCGGCTTCGGCGCCGAGCTCCCGGCAGTTCGAGATCGCGCTGTCGCGGCTGAACCGGTCGGTCGAGATGGAGTTCCGCTCGCACCGGCGGGCGATCGCGGAGGCCAGGAGGTCCGCCGCCGCGCAGCAGCACAGCGCCGGGGTGCTGCTGCGCGAGCGAGGCGAGGGCCGTGGGGTCGAGGAGGACGAGGAGGGCGAGCGGTACGACGACGGCGGCATGTCGCCCACCTCGCCCCTGGGAGGAGCGCCGTCCGTGCCCTTTTCCAGCGGGCCGGGCTCGCCGCTGGCGGCGTCGGGCGCGCTGGCGCCGCGCGTCTCGCAGGGCGGCAGCCTCGTGTCGTCTTACCACACCGGCACACACGTCGCCGTGCACTCGATCAAGCCCTCGTCGCCGCTGTCGGCCTCGCGCGTGCTGCCGCTCGACGCCGCGCGGGCGGCGCACGCGCCGTCGCCTCTCCCCAAGGGCGACGGCGACGCGGAGCTCAGCGGCGACGAGGAGGAGAGCGAGAGCGCGGCAGAGGGCAGCAACAGCAGGCTCCGGCTGCGCGCCACGTCGCCGAGCAGCGCCAGGCGCGTCGGCGGGGCGCTCGTGCCCTCCTCGTCCAAGCGAGCCGCCACCGCGACGATGAGCCGGCGCCACCATTCCACCAGCGGGGCCCCCAGCAAGCGTCCCCAGCCCCCAGCAGCGCCCTTTGTGTACCGGCGAACCTTTGGCGAGACCAAGGAGCAGGCCAGGCACCTGCTGGAGGACTTCAAGCACGCGTTCCGGCAGGCCAGCACGCCGGTGCGCTTCCTGACGCCGGCAGAGGCGGCCGCCGTGCGCGCCACCACGCCTGCGCCGCTGACGGCCACGCCGCTCAGCGTGCCGGCGGGGCTGCGCCTCATGACGACGCCCCTGGACTCGCCCCGCTTCAGGGTCAACACCACGGCGTGGGAGTGAGCTGTTTCTCACGTTTGGATGCAAGTGCAACACGCGTGACGCGCCTCCGTTGCAGTGGCCGCACAGCAAGCGCAGAACCAGCAGCAGCAGCAGCTTTCACGAAGCCTTCCTATCGCAGAAACACAAAAACGTCCTGTGCGCCTGACCCCGCCATTCATCCGTCAGTCCTACAGCCAAAGTACACCCAGCCCACCTGGAATGCTCATCTGCCCGCCCCCGGCCCCTGTGCACGCGGCTGCCAACGCACTGTGGCAGCCGCCGACAGGAGCAAGGGT
>VFQP010005762.1_pt1 | contig 10585 bp, 13 predicted proteins | sample 3512351 | NCBI WGS metagenome assembly VFQP01 (sample SAMN10412372, study PRJNA504923) | tailings metagenome | isolation source: Relicate 1 Philex TSF1 revegetated site | place: Philippines: Tuba, Benguet | collected 2017-08-29
CGGCGGCGGCGCCGCTGCGCTGGCGCTGGCGCCGTCGGGTTCGGGGGGCGTGGGCGCCGGCGGCGGGAAGCTGACGCTGCCGGCGGCGGTGCTGGGGGGCGGTGGGGCGCTGGATGGGGACCTGTTTGCGGGCCTGGAGGCGCACTCTGGGCTCACGCCGCTGGCGTCCTCCACGCCCGCCGTCAGCCTGGCACCTGAGGAGCCCGCCGCGGCCGCTGCGGCTGCTACACCCGCAGAGGAGGGCGCGCGCGGTGAGGCGCAGCAGCAGGAGCAGCAAGCAGAGGGCGGGGGCGCGCAGGCGGCGGCGGCCCCTGCCGCCGAGGCGCGACCTGCGGAGTTGGCGGAGGAGGCGGCTGTGGCCGCTGTGGGCGTTGAGGAGGCGGCTGCGCCATTGGAAGCCCCAGGGGGGGAGCGGCCAGGGGAGGAGGAGGACAAGGGAGGGCCGCAGGCGTCGGCGGCGTCCCCCGACGCGCCAGCTGTGCTCCTTGAGCCGCCAGCGGCCCCTTCGGCGCTAGACGCGGACACCACGCAGGAGGAGGCGGTCGCCGCCCCGCCTCAGGAGGCTGCGGGAAAGGCCGGCCCCGCGGAAGCGCTGCAGACGGCCTCAGCGGCGGGGCCGCCTGACGCGCCCACTGGCGCCAACGGGGATGGCGGGCCAGCTGTGGCGGTGCCGCTGGCGGGCAGGGACGAGCCCCTGCTGCTGTCCCTCTCGTCTGGCCCACCTGCCCCTGATGCGCTGCCGCAGCCGGCACAGGTGGCTGAGGAGCCACAGGCAGCCCCGGCGCACGTGGCGAGCTCTTCTTCATTGCTGGATAGCGACAGCGTGCTCTGAGATTCCTTTGCGTGCGGAAACCTTTTGCGGCTGCGTGACCAGGTCTTCTGCGTGCGATCGGTCTCGGTCTTGGGAGCGGGCGCCTCGGTCTGGAGTCTTGCAAGCGCTTCATCCCACACCAACAAGGCTCACGTTCACTCAGCACACCGCTCAGTCAGAAAGTCACTCATCAGTCAGTCCCTCCTGCGGCAGCTGCGCTGGTCCCTCTACTTAGCGAGGTGCGGGAAGGCCTGCGCAAAGTCGCCCTTGGGGTGCCGGTTGTCAAAGTGGTCCCGGAGCACCTGCATACATGAGAGGGTCCAGCAGGCGCCAAGCACGCCGCTCATGTGTTCAGCAGCAAGCTGCTGCCGAGAGGGGTGCCGAGCTCCCTAGCAGCACGTGCGGCGCGGTTCGCACCTTCTCAGTCGTCGTGCAAACAAACGTCTGCAGGCAGAGCTTGCACACGATGGTCTGCGACGCCTGGTTGTTCTTCAGCTGGGACCCAGCGGCAGGCTTGTTGGACTGCGCGGCAGCGGAACAGGCGGCACCTTCCGAGCTCGCTGAGCGCCGGGTGCACAGGCCTGGCCCAGCAGCAGGCCAGGTCCACACGCCTTCTCCTCTGCTGCAAGTAGCTGCTCTGCCCGTGCTGCCTCTGGCGCTCAGCGTTCATGTTGCGGCTCCCCCGGCTTCGGCAACGCGCCAAGAAGCGGGGCTCCGTGCCGTCAGGGAGCCAGGCCTCGGTTCCGCACCTGCTCCATTTGCCTGGCACGCCGCGTGGCGGCCTTGGCGCCGTTCCCGCCACCCATTTCGCGTGCCGCTCGGCGCGCGAACGAGAGTAGCTGTGGTGCTGCGAGCGAGCGCTTGGCTGCCTGTCTCTGGAGCGCGAGCAGGACCAGCACTTGAGCAGCAGCAGCAGGCGCGCACTGGAGCGGTGAGCGCTCTGAACGACTAGCATGGCACCGCAAGCCATGAGGGCGGGACGGTGCCGCAGAGCTCAGCGCGGCGCCCTCAGCTCAGCGACAGGAATGGTGTCCACGCGCAGGTCCCAAGGGAGCGGTGCTGCCGTTGCGGCGGCGGCAGGTGCGTCGTCTCGTTCGGCCAGCGGCAGTGCGGCGGCAGGCCAAGGCCTCACAACAAGTCGCACGCGCACGTGTACGCAGGCGCTGCGGACGCCACTTCAGCAGAGCCGCAGCAACCTCCGCTGCAGCAGGGCGACGCGCAGCGCCCCAAGGCAGCACCGCGCAGCACGCGGCGCTCAGGCGGCCGCGCAGCAGAGGAGCCACCGCAGCCAGAGCAGCAGCAGCAGCAAGGCCAGCAGCAAGACCAACAACAGCAGCAGCAGCACGACGACCCGTGGGCGGCGTGCTTGAGCGACAGCGACGACGACGAGCAGGACGCCGCGGGCCCCAGCGTGGTGCTCGACCACCTGGCGCAGTCCATCCGTGCGGCGTTCCAGTCCAAGGCCGCCGCAGCAGGGACCAGCAAGGGCCAGGCGGGCGAGCGACGCCCCCCTCAGCAGCCTCAGCAGCAGCCCGCGCAAGACGCGCCAGGGGACGCGCTGCACTGGAAGCCCGAGATCCTGCCGCCCGCCGCCAAGCCCAGCAAGCGCGAGGTGCTGCAGGTGCAGGTGCCCGCAGACAAGCCCGCCGGACTGGCCAAGCAGGTGAGAGGCCTCCCGCCACACCGCGCCGCGTTCGGCCCAACACTGTGCCTCAAGCCCTCAGCCCTGCCCGCCATCCCCCCGTGGTGCAGGTGGTGCTGGGGCCCCGCGACCCCAAGGAGGCGGCCAGGGCGCAGCAGCCGGGCGGCGGGCGCAAGAAGCAGGAGGCCGACACTGCCGGCAAGGGCTGGTTCGATCTGCCAGCGCAGGTGGGCGCCAGGCAGCCTCCTCGTCCCTGTGGAATTTCCATACGCGCTCGGGTGCACGTGCCCCTCACCAACGCAGCGCTGCGCCCAGCTCGCGTCTGTGCTCCTGGTGGGCTCCGCAGAGGATTGACGACAACACCAAGCGGGAGCTGCGGCTGCTGCGGCTGCGCGGCGCGTTCGACCCCAAGCGCTTCTACAAGTCATTCGACAACACCAAGTGAGCCCCTGGCTTCACCCTACCTCCTCCTTGCTCCAGCATGGCATTGCCAGGGCACGCGGTTGCAGCCCAGCCCGCCACCCGCATCACGCTTCCGCGCGCAGGTTCCCCAAGCACTTTGCGTTCGGCACGGTGGTGGAGGCGCCGCATGAGTACTACTCTGGCCGGCTGGAGGCCACGCAGCGGCGCAAAGCCACCCTCACCGAGCAGCTGCTGGTGGACTCGGACATCACGCAGGTGCGGCGCCGGGCACGCCGGAACGCACGCCTGAAAGGCCTGACTGTGCGCAGCCAGGGGACCCCACTGCTGTGCCCCGAGCCCTGTGTGTGTGCGTGTGCGTGTGTGTGGCCTGTGCAGTCGCGCAAGAAGCGCTACGCCAAGCTGCAGGAGGAGGCCACACGCCACCAAAAGGTCAAGAAGCGCAAGACGGAGCTGCCGCGGCTGGACAAGCCCAAGCACCGGCCAAAGCACTGACGCTCGCCGTTGCGCTGCCCTGAGTGCCTGCTCGCGCCCGAACCCCACGCCCAACCCTGGCCCAGCCGTCCTTCAACGGCCAGAACAGGAGCAGGGAGAAGAGGAGAGTTGCAGAGCTGCCGTCAGCAACAAAGATGACGGCCGAGATGATGGCGCTGAAGCAGTGGATCGGCGACACCTTCACGCCCGTCGTGCTGGTGGCCGCGACGCCCGCTGCCGAGGCCATTTGCGTGAGCAAGAACGGCCTCAGCATCGTCGACCTGCTCAGGCCCTTTAGCGTCATCACCAGGCTCGACGGTGCGCGCGCGCCTGGCAGAAGAGGAGGTTGATCGAGCCCCTGCCAGCAGGAGGGAAGCAGAGCTCCAGGTGGGCAAACACGCTGTGCGCGCAGCTCAAGTGCGTGTGGGCGACGAGGTCATCAAGCTGCCAGAGTTCAAGCTGCGGCTGCATGGCGTCAACACGCTCGTGCCGCCCAGGCCCGAGGTGCGCCTGCCTGCCCGCACGATGCAGCACAGCCACCAACCAGGGCGCCAGCAGGGCGATACGGGCTTGCTCAAGCAGTTGTATGCACGGCATGCGTGTGCACCACACAGAAACAGCGGTGGCGGGCGACACGCGAGCAGCACGCGGCGATCCGCCATGTGCACGATGCCTGCAGGCGGTGGAGCAGCACCTGCACGCCATGCTGCAGTCGGCAGCGCACAAGCACGCGAGCCTGGAGCCCCGGCCCGAGCTGCTCCGCGGGCCGCTCTCCGGCGTGGGTGCGTGCGGCATCGCGCCTGTTTGTCCACCGCTGCACCCAGCGCCAAGGGCATTCAACAGCGGCCGTCTGGGCCCAAGAGCAGTGGTGATGGGGCACGTGATGTGTTGCGCGCAGGCCCACCGTCCGTCGCGTTGCCTGAGCTGGCACCCTGGTTTGTCGAGTACTCGTCAGAGTTCCTGCGCATGACGGGGTGGGGCGAGCACTACATGATCGACCACCCCGTGGCAGGTGAGGGTCCCTGGCAGGGCTGCCACACTCGGCATCTTCAGCGGCATCCTCAGTCGTGATTTGCCTGCCCGTTGCTGGCGTGGCGTGCTGCTGCCCCGCGGCGCAGCGCTGCTGGTGGCGCCCGCCGACGTGCCCAACCCGGTGCAGCACTTTGAGGCGCTGCTGCAGCAGGCGCCCGTGCCGCCACTCATGCAGCAAGAGGTGCGGGCACGCCACGCAGCACGACCCCGCCTGACCAACCCTCTCGCGCTCACTTGCCGCACACTCAAGGCCGTGCTGGTCGTTGACGCGTGCTTGCCTGTGCCTGTCCTGTGCATCCGCCCACCGCCACCCAGCAGGTCATGTACCCCCTCAGGGACCGCGAGTTCCCCCGGCACTACGTGCTGCTGCAGGACGCCGCGTCGCCCATGGCTGACGAAAAGAGGTGCGCGCGGGGCAGTCGACGGGCATCGACGCACCCTGCCTCCTAGGCTCCGGCTGCCCGCCGCGCTTGTCGCGGCCCTCAAACGGAACGCCAAACGGCACAGCTTGCGAGCGCTCCTGTACACGAGATCTACTGCCAGCGGCTCCCATGCGCTCGCTCGCCGTCCCTGGACTCACTTTGCGACCGCGTGCGGCCTCGCTGCTCCCTGCGCCGCTGCCCTGCGCGCGCGCAGGGTGCAGGAAAACCTGGCGGCGCTGCAGCGCACCTTTGGCCCCGCCTCGGTGTCGCTCATCAAGGTCAACTCTAGCAATGGCGAGCGCGAGGGGCAGGGCGCGCCGGGGCCCGACTTCTTCAAGCGCTGGATGGCGCCCTGCGTGGCGGGCGGCGGCGCCGGCGAGCCCGACGCGCGGCCCGCGCCGCCGCCGCAGGGCCTGGGCGCCTGCCTGTCCGCCTCGGACCTGCAGTCGGCCGCGGCGTGCCTGCGGCACATGGTGACGCAGATGCTGCTGCCGCGGCTGGAGGAGCGGGTGGCCAAGCTCAACGCTGCCGTCACGGCGGCGCGGCGGGGCCTCAGGAACCGCATCACGCGGCTATGGAAGGGCGTGGCCGAGGACGTGGGCGTCGACAAGTGAGAGTGGAGGAGCGGGGGTGGGATGGACGATTTGCTTCTCAGGGCTCCTCGGCAGCAGCGCAATGACGTCTGCTCATACATGTATGAGCAGTGCTGAGCGGGGTGGTGTGCCAAGCTTCACGCACGCTTGCCAAGGCCCCGCGGCGCGCAGGCCGTACGCGTGGCACTCTGTGGAGAGCCAGATGAGGCAGCTGGCGGACCTGGCGTTCCTGCTGGGCGCGCACGCCTTTGCCAACGAAATGTGAGGCGTCGTGGCCCCCCACGGGATTCCCTCGCGGTGCCCTGCGGCACGCAACACTTGCCTGTGGGCAGCGCCCGACGTGCACGCGCTGTGTGTTTGTGGGTGGCTTACCAATGGCGCAGGTACCGCCTGGCGGGGCAGGACTACCAGGCCGCGGGCAACAACCGGTGGTACGCTGGCGTCGAGGTGCGCGCGCCGCCATCACTGCCGCGTGGTGTTCGACGCAGCCCCTCTGCACAAGTGAAGCGAGGCGGTTCGCGCAGTCTGCAGCACAGGGAGGTGTCAGCATGCAGCATCCAAGTGCCGCTAGGAGGGGCAGAGCCATGCGCCAGACGCCTGCGCCCACCCGCGTGCGAAGCGGCTGACGCCCCGGCACCCCCACACCGTGCCCTCTGCACGCATTCCCGCCGGCCACGCACGCCTCCTTGCTGCGGCTCGGCCAAGTGCGCCCAGCGCGGCCAGGCAGTGCGAGGACAGCAAGCGCATCGCGCGCGCTGCGCACGCTGTGCGTGGGGCGTGCACCGCAGGAGATGCGCGCGCTGGCCATCATCATGGCGCCCAACGACAACGACCCCCAAAAGTACTTTGTGCGGGCCTACGAGGCGTACAACAAGCTGGCCGGGCGCCCGGGGCGGCTGCTGGCCACGCGCACCGCCATGGTGTGCGCGCGCTTCCAGCAGGCGGCGGGGCGCTACCTGGCCGCTAGCGTCATGCTCATGAGGCCGCACCAAGAGGTGCGTGGTGTGAGGTTCGCGGGGCGCGGCACGGCCGTCGAGCAGGCACGCCCCCTCAGGTTCCACACGCGTGCCCGCCGTGGCCCCATCGCCGCCGTGACCGCCGAAGTGTTGCCTGAGAGTGGAGAGCTGATGCAGGGGTGTCGGCCGACGCAGGACCTAGTTGGGAGAGCGTGCGTTAGCTTGCTGGCTGGCTGTGTGCGCGTGTTGGCAGGAGGAGTCGGCGCGCGCGGCGGTGCTGCTGGAGCAGTCGGCGCTGTGCCTGCTCTACACGTCGCCGCCCAGCGTGCGCAAGTTTGCCTTCCACATGGTGCTGGCGGGGCTCAGGTACAACGCCGCCGGGCTCAAGCGCCTGGGCCTGCACGCCTACAGGTGAGCTTGCCTGCGGTGGCGGTGGTGGCGGTGGCCGCCCTGGACACTGCAGGGTCACAGCCGAGGGGTGGACAGTGGAGGACGCCGGAGTGCAGACGCCTTTAGAGGGGATGCTCGGGCTCAGAGGCAGCCACTGCGCGCCTCCCAGCTGATTTGACGTGGCCCGAGCTGCGCCGTGTTGCAGCGTCAGCGCCTCTTTCGCTTGGTATGTGGAGCCGCTGCTGCTTGGTGCTGCGCGCAGGCAGGTGCTGGGCGTGTACTCTGGCCGCCAGTGGCGCGCCATTGAGGAGCACCTCCACGACGTGCTGGGGCGCCTGTCGCGCGAGGCGGGCGACGACCAGGCGGCGTGCGCGCACCTGCTGGCGCTGCTCCAGGACTGCGCCGGCGGACCGCAGGGCGCGGCGGGCGGCGCGGCACGCGCGCCCGGCGCGCAGGCGCACTACATGCAGCAGTTCAGCGAGGTGGTGGCCCGCTGCAGGCCAAAGGTGAGGTGGGGAGGGGCGGGGGACGTTGCCTTTCTGACGCCAAACGAGCTGGAAACAAGACCAGACTCTCTGTGCGTGTGTCCGGTTGCGTGCGCGCCCCCGTGCAGGACGCCGCGCCCGGGCAGCCCCCGTCGCTGCCGACGCTGCGCCTGCCCTCCATGGCGGTGCGGGACGTGCGCGTGCTCTTTGCCGACTCTAGCTGCTTCGGCAACGCCGCGGCGGCGGCGGTGCCCCCGCAGGCCTGGGCGCCGCTCGAAGTGGCGTGCAGGTAAAGTGCGATTGCAGCCCTTCCCCCGCACACCCCACGAGTTGCTCCAGTTGCTGGTCTGGCTCGCGAGCCATCGGCTGGGACTGGCTGCTAAGGGAAGGCAGGCGAACAGGCGGCGGGTGAACTGCGCGCGTGTGTGCGCATGCGGGGGCGGCGGCGACGTCGTGGCGACGATGCTGTGGCCGTGTCGCCGTGCCGCCCCATCGCAGCGGTGACGCCACGGTGATGCGCGACGTGGCGGCGGCGGCGCTCAAGCAGCAGAACGCCGAGCACGAGGAGTACAACTTGATGGCGGCGGGCGAGGCGGTGGGCGTCACGCTGCGGCTGCACAACCGCCTGGCCGTCAAGGTCAAGGCCACGCAGATACGCCTCGTGTGCGAGTTCACGCCGCTGGTGCGTGCGCCCTCGCGTGTGGCTGCTGTGTGCCGCGCATCCCCACTGTCTTCTCCACGCAGAGCGGCGGCGTTGTCCTGGCCCAGGCCCTCGGCAGCCTCCTCTCTACTCGTTTGTGCTTGTGCTTGGCCCGGCAGCGGCGCGTGAGCGCGGGCGAGACTGTGCCAGGCAGCGAGCAGAGACTCTGGCGCGAGCGAGTTGCGCGTGGCGGGCGTGCGTGCGGGCGCAGGACGAGGTGCAGCAGCCCATGGCGCGGCCGCTGGACGGGCTGCACAGCTGGCAGCGCACCTCCAAGGCGTCGGACGGGGGCGACGACGGCGAGGAGGAGGGGCGGCCGCCGGGCGCGGGCGGCAACCCGCTGCTGGACCCGCTGGGGGGCGGGGGCGCGCCCGCGCCGGCCTGGCAGCAGCGCAAGAGCCAGTACGTGAGTGCACGCCGGCTCCCTGCTCTCGCGCGAGCCAGCGCCTTGCATCGCTCCTTCCATCAGGGGATCGGAGGGCGACCGCTAGAGGGTGCACCGGCAGGTCAGCGTCAGACCCCTCGCTTGCGCCTGGGACACGCTGCTGCATTCGCTGCTGCCGCTGTGCTGCCGCTTCCCTTGATGTGCCCGCAGCTGCACCAGCAGGCGCTGAGCCTGACGCTGCACCCGGGCGAGGCCGTCTCCGAGGTGCTCAGCGTGACGCCGCTGGCGGCGGGCTGGCTGCGCATCACGGGCGTGGCGTGGATGCTCAACGACGCGGTCGAGGGCTTTGCGCCGTTCGAGCCCAAGGGACGCAAGCGCAAGCACCCCAAGGGACCCAGGTCCGCGCTGGGAGCAGGGAGAGGTTGGCATGCGGCCTCATCAGGCCGCGCGAAGCGGCCCAGGCAGAGGCGACGCCCGTGCCTGGCGTGTTGTGCGAAGCGGGATGGGGGGGCTCAGGCGCGCTTGAACTGCTCGGTGGTGGCGATGGCGCCGCAGGCTGAGCCAGCAGAAGCACTTCCCTCCCTGGCGGCGCCTGCTGCTGCGCGTGGTGCCGGCCATGTGCCGCCTGCAGCTCGTCACCGACACCCTGCCCACCTCCATGTACACGGGCGAGGTGAGGCGCTCACAACCCAGTGAGCGGTTAAGGGCAATCCTCACACGCGCAGGCTTCCTCACACGCGTGGCGCTGCCTGGCCTTCCCTCAAGCACTGGCTTGGAGGACGCGATGCCAGCAGTTCCCTTGTCGGGCGCTGCTGAGGGCGGTGGGCAGTGCTGCAGGTGGCACGGTGCCGGCGTCGCCACCCAGCGCTGTGCCGTCGTGCGTTGCTGTTGTGCAGGTGCGCAAGGTCGTGCTCCGCGTGCGCAACGCCGGCTCGCTGGCGTGCCGCAACGTGCAGCTGGCCGTCAGCCACCCCGAGGTGGTGTGCTCGGGCTGCACGCCGCTCGCGCCCGCGGCCCCGGGCCAACCACTGCCCGACGTCAACACCACCATGACGGGTGCGGAGCGCACGCCTCTCTCTCTGCGCGCTTACCACATGTCGCTCACGCCCCGTCCACGCCTGGAGCGTCCCCCCGCGCGTTGATCCCTCTGCTCAAGTTGGTGGCCAGCGCAAGCGCCGACACCCCCTCCCCCCCCCGTGCGACGCGTCCGCACTCTGCCGCGTCGCCGCCGCCGCCACCCGCAGCGTCCCCCCGCGTGTGCTGCCTGCAGCCGCACGCCCCGCTCCGTCTGCTTCGCGAGCCCGGTTGCCGGCGCAAGCGTCGCCCACGTGCCGTGCTGTGCGTGCTGCGTGTGCTGCGCTCGCAGCGTCCGAGCCGTGCGCCATCCAGCCTGTGGCGCTGCCGCCCAGCCAGCAGGTGCCCGGCCTCAGTGTGTACCGCCCCCTGGCGCCCGACCAGCAGCTGGCGCCCGGCGCCTGCCAGGACTGGACGCTGTGGCTGCACCCGCGCGGCGCCGGCGCGCTTCAGGTGCGTGTGTTGAGCTTTTACATCTGGTGGAGCCATCTCTGGCAGGATGGTCATGTCACAAACCGCATTGATATGCGCAGGTGCACCTCTGCTGGTACTGCGAGCCAGTCAACCCGGTGAGTTGCTGCTGCTCGGCCCAGGAATGCACTCCCGCCGCACGCTCGCACTTTGACACGGGCCAGCAGCAAGCAGCGCAGCAGCCCAGTGGCGGTGCGTGATGGTTGCTGCGGTGTGTGCAGGGCGCGGGCGCGAGCGGTGGCGGCGGCGGCGGCGCGCCGCCGGGCCCCACGTTCAAGTTCCGCACGCTGCGCATCTCGCACTCGGTGGGCGTGGCGCCGGCGCTGGCGGCGCGCACCCAGGTTGCGCCCCTGGTGTCGGACCTGGCGGCGCACCTGCTGCGGTTGGACCTGGACGTGCCCCAGGTAGGTGGGGAGCGCTGGCCTTCAGGGCACGCACTCGGTGACATTTGGACTCTTGCCTGTACACTTCATGAGCTGCCGTAGGTGCACCGGCGCCGCGCCGCGCGAAGCGCACACCGGCGCTCCCATCAGCAGCCTCGCAGAGGCGTGGCCTGCCGTTTCACCACCGTCGTGCGTGCGCGCGTTGCGTGTGCCCCGCAGCAAGGCGTGGAGGAGGTGCAGGTGCTGCAGCTGTCGGCGCTCACGGGCGGGCGCAACTGCGGCTGGCAGATGACCACAGACGCCGCCAGGCACCCGCACCCGCACCCGCACGGCGACACCGCCGACCC
>VFQP010005763.1_pt1 | contig 10584 bp, 17 predicted proteins | sample 3512351 | NCBI WGS metagenome assembly VFQP01 (sample SAMN10412372, study PRJNA504923) | tailings metagenome | isolation source: Relicate 1 Philex TSF1 revegetated site | place: Philippines: Tuba, Benguet | collected 2017-08-29
CCACCACCATCACAACCACATCACAACCACCCATACACATACACATACCCTCATTTCAGTCATGTGCCCTGCCCCCACCAAGTGATACCCCGCATTATTCACTATGTACCCATCATCCGCTATGTCTGACAGAGACGACACCCCAGCTGATGTGAGGTAGGAGGAAAGCAGCTGGGCATGCGCAGCAGGGAGCCGGGCCTTGCATGCAGCCTGTGTGAAAAGAGAGGGGGGGGTAGGGGTGAGGCAAAACATTGCAATGGGTGGGGGCAGCACATAGAGATGGGTGGGGGGAGCACATGGGGTGTAACACATACAGCATGAGCATAGAAACACTGTTTTTTTTATAACTCATCACATTTTTTTCACCACATTTTCTTTTCAAACAACAATACCAGACAATGCATCACATCCAATACAAACCATCACTACAACCATCACCACAACCATCACCACAACCATCACCACCAACAACCATCCCCACAACCACAACCCCACATACATGTAGCATCTGCAGCTGTGCAGGGGGCACCAGGCACCACAGGTCCCCTGACCCAATGGTTGCCACATGAAGGGCCCCTGCTGCCTGCATGACCTGGGCAGTTGCATGTGCAGACCCCAACTGCTCATGACAGCCCCACAGGTGTGCCAGGGTGGTGAGGGGTACTGGGGTGTTGCGGGGGAGGGCTGCCAGTTGGAGAAAGTGGGTGCGTATGGCAGGTGGGATGTTGCATTGCATGCATACGCCTTCTTCGGTCACTGTGTGGGGGGGTGATGTGGTGGTGATGCAATGTAACAAGGAAGCAGCATTGCACACAATACAAGAGCCATGCAGATGCCATGATCACACATGATCGCCCACAATATACCCCCAATACACCTCCAACACAAACGCCCAAACAACAACACCTACCAGTGGCTGCTGCTGGTGTTTCATCAGACAAGCTGAATCTATGTGTCCCCCCAAACTTTTTCAGTGTGGCACGATTCACATCCAAGCTCTGGCGTTCCAATGCAAAGCTGCTGCGTGCCTTGGTAGCCATCACAGTGGGGGTTGCAGCAGCTTGGGAAGGTGCGGGGGTAGCTTCTGCACTCTGACGGGCGCTGTCATCTGTGAGTGATGGAGCGTGTGATGTGTGATGTGACCGTGCGATGTATGGTGTGGGTGAGACGATCATACACGGCATGTTTCCTGCTTTTGTGTGTACAACGCACAACCAACAAAGCAATCTGTGCATCATTAACAACAACGCAATCCCCCACCATGTCCTCATCATCCCACACCTTTGTACATGCGCTGATCAGGGGATGTGGCATTGGGCGACAAAACATCCCCCTGGCTGGAAGTGAGGTCTGCAGGGGAGCCCATGGTGGGTGTCCCAACACCCTGCTGGGGTGCGCTCTCTTGCGAACTGCGCAAGTCGCCCCATGATCCAGCAGATGCAGGGCCCAGCATGGGGGTGCTGCCCGTGCGGCCTGCTGTCCCCTCACGCGTACTTGTGCCCTCTGAAAATGCTGAATCACTCATTTGCTGTGTGGGTTTATGTTTGTGTGCGACAGCACCACCCCCCCACAGCAGTACCCCCACACAGCACCACCAACACCCAGCACTACCACCCAAACACATACCAAGCTTGCGCTGCCACGGCTTGGTCGCTTGCCAGCCCCAGACAATGGTTTGAGCGTAATCAGGTCCTGCTGCTCTTGCTGTGGATCTGGGTCACCATAGAGTTCTGGTTGAAAGTCAAACGACTGTGGGGCGGCACGACTGGACGTTCCATCGCTGTTTTGAGGTGCAGAATCGGAGCTGTGCCTGCTGGAAAGTGCTTTCTTGGTTAGGTTCTTGGCCTTGGTGGCCAGTCGTTTTGAGGTGCTCGACATGAAGCCCATCGTCGCCTGGGGTGGTGGGCAACGTGGGTGATGTAATGCTCATAGGGACAAAAGCTGGTTGGAAGACAACACCGTTCACGATATACCTACGACGCTGAGAACATTGCTGCCAACGACACCACCGTGGTGTTGACCTGCTGGTGTTGACGTCCAATTGGCAAGGAATGCACGTTGATGCGAGGTCTCCCAGTGCTCTAGTGCAACAGGGATACCACGACAACCGCAGTGCCGTTGGGACAGCTGTGCTGCACGGGGTTTACTTTCGTTGCTTGAGGTTGGTGTCCCTAAGGGGCTGAGAGATCTCTGGTGTGTATCTGTTTTCGCTTTTGACAACCCGTTTGTGGCACGAATGCGACAATGTGAATGCCGGGCGTGCTTGCGGATGCAATAGGTGCAGGAGTAGATCGTCTCTGATTCCAAAAAAAGTGCTCGGGATTTTGTGTCCGTGGCTGCCAGGGACTACTCCCCAGTGTAATGTATGTTCAGGAGTTACCCATCCAGGAGTTACCCATCCTCACCCTACACTTCATGTGCAACGTCCTCATCCCTACCTTCCACCTGTGCACCCCCCAACACCCCCTGCACCATCGCAGCCTGCGCCTCTGGCGCCACCACCTGCACCGTGGTGCTGTTGGTGAGCTTGCGAAATTCCCTCCGCAACACCCCATTGATATAGCACCGAATCTCCCCCTTGATGGCTTCAAAATCAGTCTCCTGCATCAAATCCAGAAAACCCCACAACGTATTAAACTCCTGCTCCAGGCGAAACGCATCCATGTCGTTTAATATAGGCAAATACTCTTCATACAGGGCCTTTTTATCTGCGCCCTCCATGATGCTGTACATCAACTGGAATATTGCCTTGTGCTTGTAATACGCATCCGCCGTTTGCAGGGTGTCGAATTTCGCCCTCCAAAATGAAGCACTGCCCTCTGCCAAGCCATCCAAGCCACTGCCACGCATGGCCACCAGGGCTGATGATCCACGGGGGTGTTGTGCCATGCCAGCATCCCCCCGGCGCCATGATGCCTCGAGGTCGGTGGAGGCACCCCTGGTGAGCTGCATGAGGCCAGCAATTGCCTCTTGCCCATCTTCTGTGGTGCCCTCGCCACCCAGGGGCCATTCCCGCTTGGTCGACACAAAATCATTCTGGTGGTGGGTGGGTGGGGTATGTCGTGTGTAGATGATGAATGTAGATGATTGTCAATATCTAGAGAGTTTGCCAGCATATTGTTGTCCACATAACAAATCCCTCATTTTCAAAGCACATTCAATACAAATACACACACACACACACACACATACACACATACACACATATACCCATACCGTCGCCCGTCGTTCGTGTGCTGCGCGTTCATATCGTGCCGCCAAGTAGCTCCCCCCTCGAGGTGGGTAGCTTGCAGGCACCAGTGTGCCATTGAGGGCGGCCAACTCTGCACGCTTGCGTTTGCGCATCATCTCTGCTGAACTTCTGTGTTGTTGTGGGTGGTTTGTTGGTGATGTACATGTTGTTGTTGATGATGATGATGACAATGGTGTGCCTTTTTCATGTGCCCACATGTTGATTGATGTTGTTTCATCCCACAGTTGTTTTATCCCACTTCAAAACAAGCCCCCCAAAAATACCTTGATGGCCCTGCATGCTCTGCTGGTGAACCACCCGAGCAAGTTGTGCTTGAGGGATCCTCCATGGGTGTCGGAAACATGGTTGCCTCCCCCACCCCGCCCTTTTTGTACAACGGCTTGACTTCAATGCCACGGCGGTCGTAGTACTGCCCAATAGTCATTGGCTGGTCACTGAGGTCCAACCCCATCTCCTCTGCAGCATCGGCATCAAGCTTGATGGAAATCTTCCACTTTTTCGCTTTGGATCCGGCATGGCGCTCAAACTGGCACGGTGTAAAGGTGCGCAACTTGACTGGCTTGCATAAACACCCGGGGCAATTGCACAACACCTGCTGATGCTTGACGAGAAAGACGCCCCGCACTTCATTGCACACCACCGCCACCTGGATGATGGTGGTGGCGATGATGATTGTGATGGTGATGGTGGTGGTTATGATGATGGGTTGTAAACATTGAGCATCTAAACACCACCCACCTGGTGCCCATCAATGCCGGGCAAGTCCTTGGCTTCTACTGCAGGGAGGCTTGCTTGCATGGAGTGTTCTGGGGTGACGCCATCATCCTCATCGTCATCTTCATCCATGGCTGCACCTGCCGGCAAGCCATCGTCATCTTCCTCCATAGGCCTGTGTATTTGACACATGCGCCTTGTATAAACCTGTTCCTACAACCCGTCACATGCTATGTGCACCCCCCCCTTCCCGTACCCATCGTTGTTGGTCTCCTTGTGTTCTTGCCGTGCAACACCAACACTCTGGTCTGTGGCTGTGTCGCTGTTGCTGTCTCCCTTGACTGCTAGCTTGGTGCCTGCCGAAGGGTGACCTGTGCGAGAAACCAGCAGTACACGATGACACCATGACAGGGCGCCCGCAACTCAACCCAACCTCAAAACAGCACCCGACGTGCTCCAACATGAGGAAACGCACCAGCATTTCCAACGATGACCCCAGCAGACACACGTTGTCCGCCGCCGCCTGCTGTTTTGGACGGCATTTTCTTCCGATGCTCTTCAAGCTGCGTGTCGTCAGTCCGCTCTGGTTGTCCTCAACGTGTCCAAGCCTCCCAAGGCTTGGGACGTTTCCAAACCCAGACGAACAAGCCCAACACGAACAACGCGCACGCACAATGCTTCTGTCAAAAGGTTGTGGGGGCTGGGGTGACTGCGTTGTGCGAAATTTCCACTGAATATGCAATGCAATGTTCATGCGTTGCTGCGTTGTGATATTTCGTCTGCATACGTCAAGGGAGCGCTCAGTGATGCACCTTACCACGAGGAATGTGCACCGTGCGCCCTCCTTGATGTGCGTTTTACTGCGATTATTGTTGTGTTGGGTTTGTTGCTGTGTTGTTGGTGTGTTGGTGTTGTGGTTTGTTGATGGTTGAAGCAATCCTGGTCAACATGTGCAACATGTGCAACTGGCGCGTACACCAACATACATCACCCCCACATGAACACTACTAGGGTGTGCTGCTGCATGACACACCAGCTGTACTGCAGTGTGGCAAGTGTTGTGGAGCGTGGAGTGGCACTTGAAGTGGCAGGGCACCGTTGCCGCTGCAGGCGGTTGCAGCAAGGATTTCGCACACCACATACGTTCTCCTCGTGCAGGAGCATTCTTTCAACACCACCACACAACACCAGAGAAGTAGGGTTGAGGAGTTGGGTTCACAAAACAACCAAGTAGTCGAGGGTCCCCCTCCAAAAAACAAATAATAAAACGAAAAAGATCATCATCGACACAAACACACACAGCACACACACCAACGAGCAGCAGAGATCGTTAGAGATTGTCAGCACACACAATCGTTTTGGTTCGTCACTTTGTATTGCGTGCATCGATGGGGGGTCGTCAGGCATGTCAAAAACATGCACGTCACACGCATGTACAATCCCCTACACAGAACCAGTCATCAGATTTGTATTGGTTGCGACAGCAGGCGTATCGTACGAGTTCCATTACACACAGCAGCGTGATGCCGCATAGCACCATGCTCACTGTCGCCCTGCTATTGCTTGCAGCGGCACCATCATGGCAACAGGTATGGATGATTGCATAATTGACCGAGCATGCGCGATCATCGTGCACAAATAAACGCGATGCCCCCATGCGGTCCCCATCGATGGCCTCACACAGACCCTTGATGGATACTGCGTCGGCAAATCACAATCCGTATTGTACGCCAACCCTGTCGACTCCAAGCCACCGGGCTGTCAAACATCATATGTTGTTTGCGAAAACCGCCTGCCCAAGGTGATGAACTGTGCTTTCCAAACCGTCTTTTCTCCCGTGGCCAAGGCCTGTGTGAATGCCCCAGCAGCATGCTTGGTACGGTGGCGCTTTGGTGGTGACAGTATACAAAAAGGGCTGTGTACAACCTCCTCACGTTGCACACACAGGCAATCATCAACCCCCCACCCCCACCCCCCGAGGTCATCCCTCCACCACCCCCTGTCATTGCGCCCGTGCCCGTTGCCAAGACCGTCCCCACCACCACCGTCCCCACCACCACCGTCCCCAAGACAACCGTCCCCACCACCACCACCACCACCACCACCCCCACAAAGACCGCCGTCACCACCACCACCCCAACAAGGACCGTCACCACCACCACTCCCACTCGTCCTGCACCCCCCCCACCTGCAGCACCCGCCGTCGACCCCAACGCCCTGCCGCCACCACCTCCTGCAGCTGATACATTGCCAACTCCCACCCTCCGTCCAGTGCCCCAGCAGCCCCTGTTGGACCTCCCTGCCGCCACCACGCAGGCCACACCTGCCGTGTCCCAGATTACCACCGAGGTGTGTGTGAATGCAACAACAGGGGTGATAAGCACAACAAGCAATCACCACGTAGAACATGTAGACCATAAATAGACCATAAATAGACCATAAATAGACACAAATAAAACTCCCCTGAACCCCCAATACAATACCCCCCACATTTCAATTGCTGACACCTCCCCACAAAAGCCCCAGGCAGAAGTGTCTCGCTACATTGACGCCCTTTACGCCTCTGCACCCAGCGCAGATATGGCCCTTCCCCGTGTGCCCATCCTGGGTGCTGGGGCTGATGCACCTTCTGCACTGGGCGACTACTTGAATACAGTCAAAACGGGGGCCCCCTTGCCTGGAGCCAAGGCTGATCCCTTTTTCAGCAAGTGCAGTCCCATGGAAATGGCATTTGATGTGCTCGGTGAGTGAACTTCGCGGTTGTATTCTTTTGTTGTGATACATGCACCATTCTTTTGTACATATACACGCACCATGCTAATCAACACCACCTTCATGACATGACCTCTCACCCCCCCCCCACCACCAAACGCACAGGTGACGTCTCCACACTGACTGGCAAGCAGGTGGTTCAGGCTGTGGAATCCATCACCCAGGTCAAGCCTAAGAACCTCGACACCTCCTACATGGTGCGCACCGGCCTCACCCTCAACAACTACCCCGTGGAGGTCGTGGAGGACCGTGACCGCCAGATTGCTGCAGACCTGGCCCGCAAGCTCCTGGCCTTTAGCCTCCAGGGGCAGGTGGATGAGGCAGACGTGACAGTCATTGCTGTCGATGGCAAGGCCATTGACCCCGAGATCAGCATGGCATCCATTGACGACACAACCTGCTTGAACAATACGCTGTTTGTGGATGTGGCACTCAAGCCCTCAACTGCAACTGCAGAGGGGGCCAACGCATTGATGGATGCCCTGGATTCCCTGCCCAGCCGTGGCCTGAAAAAGGTGGTCAAGCGGGTGGCAGACCCCCAGCAGAGCGGCACCAAGTGGAGCAGCACCATCCGCGACTACATCACAAGCGTATGTGGGGTTTGGGGGTGTGGAGGTGCCATGTCTGCTGTGTGGATGATTGTATTCAGCAACATGATTGTATGGTGTATGTGTGGTGTATTTTGCAAGCATGATCTCATGATGATGTACCCCAATGGTATTCACCTCGGTTCCCCCCACCTCCAGTTGCCCGGCCGCATTGGCACCACCTCTGTGATGGCCTTGCGTCAGTCTGTGCTGTTGCCCAATGACTGCAAGCTCCGCCCCACTGAACTGCGAGCCGAGTTGGAAAACTCGTTCAGCAACAATGACTTTGTTGACACACTCGACAACGGCAAGATGAACGTATGTGTGTTTTGCTGTGACCGCTGCATTTGTTGGTGTGTATGATGGGACTAATGTGTATCTCAGAGTGTGTATCTCAGAAAAAATAAACCAAAGCCCTTCCCAAAAACCCTCTATCATTTCCCTCACCATTCCCCCCCACAAAAAACACAGCTGCAAGCATTGAGTGATGGCTACCAGTTGACTGAACTCAGCCCCATTCTCAAAATGGTCCTCCCCAACCTCAACTCCACCTTTGCTGAGACCAGCGAATGCCCCACCACACCACTGATCAACGGCACTATCACTGAAGCTGATGTGGCCGCTGCACCTGCCCCCGCACCTGCCCGCACAAATGCAACGGCAAGCAATGCAGCATTTGCTGTGGCTGCTCCAGGGTATTCTGCTGCAGTGGCTGCTGCAGTGGGGACTGTGTTGTTGTCCCTGTTGCTCTAGTGCCGGGATATTTTTGGAGTGTGGGGGTCTAGGAGTGTGGGTATAAGAGTGTGGGTATATAGTCAGGCTTGTTGTTTCTCTCACTGTGTGTGTGTGTGTGTGTGTGTTGTAAGGAGATTGGCATGTGGGGTGCAGACGTAGGAACATAGGGGGGGTGCATGTACTTGATCACTTGACCACTGTCACACATTAACCACAACATGTATTGTTGCTTATTCATCAACCACATCGCATGATGATGATGATGTTCACCCATCATTTTTCTTTTTTCCACTTTTTTCTTACTTTTGTGGTCTTCACGTCTTTCCTATCATCCTCGCACCAACTCCCCGTGCCACATGGCCCCTTTCTCACATATCACACATTCTCACTTCTCACATTTCTCACATTTCACATCCCAAGGGCGCCTCCTCCCTGTGGCACGGTATAGCACTCTCAAAACGTGCTTCACATTCACAATCACACGTTATCACAATCATACATTCATCAATCACCCCTCCTCACACCCCCTGTGCATGCGTGTGCCCCCACGCCCAACGTATTACCACACATGAGTATGCATCAACGCCTGTCCGTACTGTGTCTTACAATCGTTTGTGTGTGTGCGTGTGTGTGTGCTTTTGGCAGTGAGGCTGCACACCGCTAGACCTGTGTGTCTAACATGGCCATCATATGTATACCCATGTATGGTGTTGCCGCTGTTGTCACACCAGGTGTGTGTGTGTGTGTGGTGTTGCACTGTTGCGTTGTCGTGTCTACAGTGCTGTTTCATCAATCAGACGATGGCTATGCAAAACGCTCACGTCTTTTGAAAACCTACATGTGTGTGCAGGCAAGGTATATGCACGCAACTAAACAACCACGCTCTGCTTGAGCAAAGACTGTCTGTGTGTAACAAACTACTGGCCCTATGCTGCTGCTGCGATACATTGCGCATTACACATTGATGACACAACATCAGCGCAACACCACGTTCGCTTTTGATCAATCAAACTCATGAGCAAAGTTACCTCAAAAAAAAACAAAAAAGGAAAAAAACAAAAAACATCGCAGGGAAAAGGCACCCCTCACCACACATTCACGTCGCTCGGCTCATGCTCACCACTGCATTGGCCAACATAAACGTCCGCACAGACATGCCCTTTGTCTTCTCAATAATCTGCTCACTTGCAGATGGGTGGGATACCACCATGTTGACCGTTCCCTTCGAAGAGTCAATTTTCGCCTTGAGCCGGGCCTCCCGGATGAGGTCCACCACCCACTTTTCAGCACCTTCCAGATCCATATCCAGCTTGTTTGCCAACACATGCAGGTCAATAGATTGGTGGATACGGCAGTAGGTTTCGAAAACAAACAAACGGGCATTTTCCACAAATTCCTCTCGGCATGCTGTGAGGAAGAAATCATTTTCGATAACCTGTTCACAGAGCTTGAGTTTCTGCTGGGCACCCTCAAAGTCATAGTGGACAAAGAGGCACTCGAGGAATTGAGTGATTGGGTCGGAAAAGCGGTTGCTCTCCTGCTGTACCACCTGGGAGGGGGTATGTGTGTGTGTGAGAGGGGGTATGGAATGGAGAAGTGAGTATGGAATTATATATATAATATATATTCAGAATTATATTAAACACATGCATGCGTCACAAAGCACATGCATGCGTCACAAAGGACATGCATGCGTCACAAAGAACATGCATTCCACTCATACAGCCCATTTCATCACCTACCCGAATGAGGTCCTTGAGCACATTGCGCCTGCGTTTGTTAATAATCACAGCTACTGCCAAATACCGCAGCAGGTGAGGGGCAACTGTTTGAATGGTGTTGATGTAGCGATCCTGTGTTTGTGCGAGTGTGTGTGTGTGTGAGAGAGAGAGAAGGGGGGTGAGGGAGAGAGAGGGGGGAAGAGAGGATATGGTGTGTATTATGATGTGAAAAGAACGTGGATGTGTGTGTAATCAAATGTGAAACAAACTGACAAGCACAGATGCATACATCTTTCTCTACACGGTGTTGTGTTCCTAATCCAACTCAAACCACCACACACCACCACACACCACCACACACCGCCACACACCACCACAAACCTGGAAAAATACATCAATGATTGCATTCTTGCCATTTTCGTGGTTGAAAAACACAAACAAGCTCCAGTGCAAGAGCCACGCCCGCTGCTGCATCTGGACCAAGATGGGCGCAAATGTGTTGCTGTCCACCATCTCCTTGAGTTTCATCAAATCCGCTTCTGCTGCCTCAAATTCCTGCTGTAGCACTTGGGAAGCAACCATGCCCCTGTGATTGTGAGGACGAGGTGTTTTGAGGGGGGTGGTGACGGGATGATGATGGGATGATGATGGGATGATGCGACCATGGATGTGTGGTGTTGCATCAAGTTGCATGCGTCGACCATGCTTGGGATGTATCACTCACATAGTCAATCCCACACAACGACAACCACACACACACACACACACACACACACACACACACACACACACACACACACAC
>VFQP010005764.1_pt1 | contig 10584 bp, 14 predicted proteins | sample 3512351 | NCBI WGS metagenome assembly VFQP01 (sample SAMN10412372, study PRJNA504923) | tailings metagenome | isolation source: Relicate 1 Philex TSF1 revegetated site | place: Philippines: Tuba, Benguet | collected 2017-08-29
TGGAGAAAAGCCTATGGGAATGATGAGCGAGTTCAGAACCTTTGCCATGCGCGGCAATGTGGTGGATCTGGCTGTGGGTGTCATCATTGGCGCGGCGTTCGGCAAAATCGTCGATTCGGTCGTCAATGACCTGATCATGCCGCTGGTGGGCCGCGTGATTGGCAAGCTGGATTTCTCCAACATGTTCGTGGTACTGGCAGAGCCGCCGCCGGGCACGCCGAATACGCTCGATGCCTTGAAGAAGGCCGGCGTACCGGTGTTTGCCTATGGGAATTTCCTGACCATTGTGGTCAATTTCGTGATTCTGGCGTTCATCATCTTCATGATGGTTCGCGCGTTCAACAAGATGCGCGAGAAGGAAGCCGAGCCCGCCGCGCCGGCTGCTCCGCCCGAGGACATCGTTCTGCTGCGCGAAATTCGCGACAGCCTGAGGTCCCCGCGCGTCTGATTCTTAAGGCTTTTTTGCGGAGTCTTCCGCTACCGGACCCGGTTCACACCGGGTTCGGGATATCGATAAAGGTGTGACGCAGTTCGAAGCGTTGCGCCAGATGTTCTCCCACGGCCCGGATGCCATAGCGCTCCGTGGCGTGATGGCCTGCCGCGATATAGGCCACGCCGCTTTCGCGCGCCAGATGCGTGGTCGGCTCAGACACCTCGCCACTGATATAGACATCCACGCCTGCGGCGATGGCAGCGCCGAAGTAGCCCTGCGCGCCACCGGTGCACCAGCCCACGGTGCGAATCGTCTGCTCCGGATCGCCAATCGTCAGCGGCTCGCGGTCCAGCACGCCACCCACATGCGCGGCAAATGCATGCAGCGGCATTGGGTGCGGCAGCGTGCCGGTCCAGCCGAGTTGATCGTCGCTGAAACGGCCGTTCGGCGTCAGGCCAAGCTGCAGGCCCAATTGCGCGTTATTGCCAAGCTCGGCGTGATTGTCGAGCGGCAGGTGATAGGCCAGCAGGTTGATATCGGCACAAAGCAGTTTCTTCAAGCGTGCGTGTTTTTGACCGATGACCCGTGCATCTTCGTTCTTCCAGAAGTAGCCGTGGTGAACCAGGATGGCATCGGCGCCGGCCTCGATTGCGGCATCGATCAGTGCCAGGCTGGCCGTCACGCCGGTCACGATATGCGTGACGTCAAGGCAACCTTGCACTTGGAGTCCGTTCGGGCAATAGTCCTTGAAACGCGGCACTTCCAACAGGTCGTTCAAGTACAATTCAAGCTCTTTTGTTTTCATTTTCGGGTCAAAACTCCAATATGTTGCGCCGCTTCTGGCTGTTTTTCGCTCAGGCTGTCACGGTCGTGCTGGCCGTGTGGTTCGTGGTAGCCACGCTCAAGCCTGATTGGCTGCAGCGCGGGCGGGTGGCCGTGCAATCGGGGTCGCCCATCGTGGCACTGAAGGAAGTCGTGCCGAGTGTGGCCGGGTCCGCGGCACAGGGGTCATATAGCGACGCCGCAAAAGAAGCCATGCCCGCGGTGGTCAACATTTTCACCAGCAAGAACGGCACGAAGCGGTCGCCCAATCCGCAGGCGGAGGATCCGTGGTTCCGGTTCTTCTTTGGCGATCGGCTGCCGGAGCGCCAGGAGCCGGTGTCCAGCCTGGGCTCGGGCGTGATCGTCAGCGCCGAGGGTTACATTCTAACCAACCACCATGTGGTGGATGGCGCCGATGAAATCGAGGTTGCGCTGACCGATGGCCGCAAGGCGAACGCCAAGGTGGTGGGCTCCGATCCCGAGACCGATCTGGCCGTACTGAAGATTACGCTCAAGGATCTGCCCGCAATTACGCTGGGCCGGATCGAGAATGTAAAGGTTGGCGATGTGGTGCTGGCCATCGGCAATCCGTTTGGCGTGGGCCAGACGGTGACGATGGGCATTGTGTCGGCGTTGGGCCGCAGCCATCTGGGCATCAATACGTTCGAAAACTTCATCCAGACCGACGCGGCGATCAACCCCGGTAACTCGGGCGGTGCACTGGTGGATGCGCAGGGCAATCTGCTCGGCATCAACACGGCAATCTATTCACGCTCGGGCGGTTCGCTCGGTATTGGCTTTGCCATTCCGGTGTCCACAGCCAAGCAGGTGATGGAGTCGATCATCTCCACCGGCAGTGTGACGCGCGGCTGGATTGGTGTGGAACCGCAGGATCTGACACCGGAAATCGCCGAATCATTTGGTCTCGATGCCAAGGAAGGCGCACTGATCGCAGCTGTGGTCCAGGGCGGGCCGGCAGACAAGGCCGGCGTGAAGCCTGGCGATGTGCTGGTATCGGTCGACAATCAGGTGATCTCGGATACCACGGCCCTGCTCAATGCCATCGCGCAATTGAAGCCCGGCGCCGATATCAAGATGAAGGTCATTCGCCGCGGCAAGCCGGCCGATGTCACCGTGACGATCGGCAAGCGGCCCCCTCCGCCACGGCGTGCCATGCCGCTGGATGAGGAAGAGTGATTGCGATTGGTGGTGATGATGCGGTGAGGTAGTTGGGTGGCGGCTGGTGCTGCTGCTTTTAGTACTGCCTACGTGCGAGACAAAAGGCCTCCGTCAGAGATGATGGGGGCTTTTTGCTTTGGGGCTTCAGTGGCGGGTGGCGAACTCAGGCGTGGTTGGGGGTTGAGGTGCTTTGCCCTCTCCCCCGGCCCTTCTCCTGCGCTGCGGGTGTATGGACCGGGGACATAGGTGACAGGTGTGCGAGGACATGGTTGACACTTCTGAGCAGATTTCTGCTCGGGAGAACAACCCATGTCATGGAGCACGCGAGACACCATGTCCCCGGTCCATACATGCGGGTGAAGGGAGCAAACCGACAGCGTTCGATATACCTGTGGTGGTCTCCCCTCGCCCGCAAAGCGAGGGAGGGCCCGGCGTATCAAATCCCACCCGAGCAATTCCCAAACCGCAAAAACAAAACGCCGGCATCCTTGCGGATGCCGGCGTTTTGGTCAAGCCGAATCTGAAGCGGGCTTACACCCGCGTCAAATTAGAACTTGTGGCGAACACCAACCACTGCGCCCAGTTGGTTCGACGAACCGTTGGTCGCGCCGAAGCCCGAACCACCAGCGCCGGTACCCGACAGACCCAGAGCCGAACCGTCCTTGTTCTTTGCGTAAGCGACGTTGAAGTACGCGTCGGTACGCTTCGAGAAGGCGTAGTCCGTCGACACCACGAACGACCACGGATCAGCCTTGGTGTTGCGGAAGTCTTGGTAGTAAGCAGCGCCCGTCAGCGACAGAGCCGGCGTCAGCTGGTAGCCCATGCCGACCCAGTACAGGTTCGACACGTTCACGCCAGCTTGGGGAGCCGCTGCGCCACCCAGAACTGCGCCCGGCAGCACTGCGCCTTGCAGGGCGTGAGCGTAACGGTAGCCAGCGAACACCTTGGCCGGACCGAAAGCGTACGTACCAGCCACCGAAGCGCGCTGGATCTTGGCGCTACCCAGGGTAGTCGTGTACGGGTTCTGACCTTGGTTGGTCTCGTCGAACACTGCGCCGATCGAGAACGGGCCGCCGTTGTAAACCAGGCTGGCGCTGTATTCACGGCCAGTCTTGTACGAACCCGGAACTTCACCCGAGATACCGCCGTACTGCGAAACCGTACCAACGGTGTTGGCGCCCGTGCTGTACAGGGCCGTGGCGGTCAGGCCACCGAACGTGCCAACGTACTTGATCGAGTTGTCAGCACGCGATTGGAATTCGGTACCTTGCGACGTGATCGAGTAGTTGCTCGAAATCGACATCGGGTCGAACGCCAGACCGAAGTCATAGAACGGCGTTTGGTGACGACCCAGGCTCAGCTGACCGAACTGGCTTTGCACACCAACGAAAGCTTGACGGCCGAACAGACGACCACCTTGGCCCGACACGCCGGTGTCAACGCTGAAACCGCTTTCCAGGACGAACACGCCCTTCAGACCGCCGCCCAGATCTTCCACACCGCGCAGGCCCCAACGGCTGCCCGACATGTTGCCGGAGTTCAGGCGGACCACGTCGTGGCTACCCGTCTGACCAGCAGTGTTCGGCTGGTGGTTCTGGTATTCGATGCCAGCGTCAACCACACCGTACAGGGTCACGCTCGACTGGGCATACGCACCGCCGGCGGCCAGAGCGGCAACGGCAGCTGCAAACAGTTTCATCTTCATATCGACACTTTCCTTGTCAACTGATTGGGAAATCTTGGTTGCCAAGTGCTTGGGCGACGCATTAACCTTCACGTCTGCGTCGTATTATGTGTCACCCCCCCTTCCCGTCAGAAGTCTTTTTCGCCGTAAACACGGTTTACTAACGCTTCTTGTTGTGATGAAGCAACAGCAAACCGTGTTGTTTTCACCAAAATGGTGCAAAACGCAGCATTCAGAGTCGGGGGATACAGGCCGTTAACAACTGGCCGGGAACTCAGTCGGCCTGGGTTTCGCCTTCCGCAGCGGTGCCCAGTGGCTGTTTGGCCACAAAACGGGCCATCAGCAGGCCGAGTTCGTACAACGCGATCAGCGGTACGGCCAGCAGCAGTTGCGACATCACATCGGGTGGGGTGACCACGGCGGCAATGATGAATGCGCCAACGATCACATACGGACGGATCTGCCGCAGCTTTTCCAGCTCCACCACACCGAACTTCACGAGCACGATCACCACCACCGGCACTTCGAACGTGATGCCGAATGCCAGGAACGTGGTCATGGCAAAGCTCAGGTACTTGTCGATGTCGGTCGACATCTCGGCCCCGAGCGGCGCGTTGTAGTGCGCCATGAAGTGGAACACCGTCGGGAACACCAGGAAGTACGCGAATGCCACACCGCACAGGAACAGCACATAGGTGCTCGACACCAGCGGCAGGATCAGCTTCTTCTCATGCTGGTACAGCCCCGGCGCCACGAAGCGCCAGATCTGGTACAGCACCCACGGCAGCGCGATCAGGAACGACACGAGCATCGTCACCTTCATCGGCACGAAGAACGAGCCGGTGACATCGGTCACGATCATGCGGCCATTCTTTGGCAGCGACTGCGTCAGCGGTGCGGAAAACAGATTGAAGATCTCGGCCGCCCAGTACACCAGGCAGACGAAGACGAGGATCACCCCGGCCACCGCCTTGACCAGCCGCTCGCGCAGCTCGATCAGGTGGGATATGAAGGTCTCTTGCTGGGACTCGGCGTTCGGGTCGTTGGAGTCGTTGGGGTCTTGGGTGCCCGCCATGCTTACTCGAAGAAGGAACGGTTACGGCCGCTGGCCGGGCGATGGCGCTTCACGCGTGCGGCGCCGGACTGCACCCAGACGCGCGTGTTCTGCTGGCGCTTGAACCAGAGCGGCCGTGCGCCCTGCTTGACGCGCCAGCTCTTGCGGCCGTTGTGGGATTTGTGCGCGCTGTCCCAGCTTGGCACATAGCCGCCGGAAACGTCGGTGCCGCCGAAATCGGAAGCGCCCGTCTGCGCGGAAGATTCCGTGCCCCCCAGCGCTTCGTTCAGCTGCTGGGTGTGCTCGTTGACTTCCTTGTGGATGGTCTGCTCGACGTCGCGCGCGGCGTTCTCGAATTCCGTGCGCATCTTGCGCAGTTCCTCGAGCTCCACCTCGCGGCTGACTTCGGCCTTTACATCATTGATATAGCGCTGCGCGCGACCAACCAGTGCGCCAACCGTGCGCGCCACCTTCGGCAAACGCTCAGGGCCGATCACGATCAGCGCAACGGCGCCGATCAATGCCAGCTTGGAAATGCCGAGATCGATCATGCGGACATCTGGACAAGGACACGGGACAGGCAGGCCGCGCCAGGCGCGGCCGCCAGGAGGATGACTGGCAAGGAGGAGCCGTCAGCAGATTACTGCTGGCGCGACTTTTCCTTGGCTTCCACGTCGATCGTGGTGGTATCGCGCAATTCCTTGGCCGGCGTGCCCGGGGCATCGGCGCCCTCGGCGTTGCCGTCCTTCATGCCGTCCTTGAAGCCCTTCACCGCGCCGCCCAGATCCTGGCCGATATTGCGCAGCTTCTTGGTACCGAAGACGAGCATCACGATCACCAGCACGATCAGCCAGTGCCAAATGCTAAACGAACCCATTTCTTGCTCCTGATAAAGCCGCGGGCGTCGGAATATTAGCCGCCCGGCCCCGTAGTTCCGTCCCTCAAAGGCTGCGCCGGGCGACGGTGGCCGGCGCAACATCGAACCGGGACATTGCTGTCCCGGCCTGTCTCATACCCAGGCTGCCTGACCGGATTCCCGTTCAGAACGCCGGTGACTTCCACTGGTCGCGCGGGCCGCCGAGTACATGCAGATGAAGGTGGAACACCTCCTGTCCGCCGTCCGTACCGGTGTTGATCACCGTGCGGAACCCGTTGTTGCAGCCGGCAAGGCGCGCCAGTTCAGGCACCTTGAGCATTATTCTAGCAAGCACTTCCGCATCGCCGGGTCCGCATTCGGCCAGCGAATCGACATGCGATTTCGGAATAACCAGAAAGTGTACCGGCGCTTTGGGATGGATATCGTGAAATGCCAGCAGGTCGTCGTCTTCATACAGCTTTTTCGACGGGATCTGACCGGCCACGATCTTGCAGAAAATGCAATTGTCCTGGGAATTCATGACGTTTTTGTTGCAGCTTGTCGACGCACTGGCTGTGCTACGCCAACCCGCTGCCACTTTTTCTGTGTTGCTCTGCCCCGCCCCTGCTTCAGAGCGGTTCGCCCGGATACATAGGCTTGCGGTCGTTCAGGTACAGCCAGCCCTTGACGATACGATACAGTATCCACAGCGACAACACGCAGAACACGCCGATTGCCAATGGGAACAGCAATACCGTCACAAACATGACGCCGCCCACCACGTACCAGACGATCGACCACCAGAACGTGCGGATCTGCCAGGCAAAGTGCGACGCATACACCGTGCCGCGCGTATCGTCACGCTTGACGTAGTTGACGATGATCGCAATCAGCGCCGTGATACCGCCCGTAAACCAGTGGATCGCGTAGAGCGCGTAGAGGATGTGCGTGAGCTTGCGCAGCCCATCGAGCTTGTCCGCATCCGCGGTCGTCGTGACTTGCGTGGTGTAATCCGTCGCCATCGTGCCCTCCAGCGTTGCGCCGTACCCGGAACCGTTCCGGGTGGCTTTCGCGTAATGCTACTCCCTGGCTACTCCTTGCGGCTGGCCTTCTCGACCAGGCCCGACAGCCCTTCCCGGCGTGCCAGCTCGTTGACCACGTCGGCCGGCGAGGCGCCGAAGCGTGACAGCAGCACCAGCGTGTGAAACCACAGGTCGGCCACTTCGTAGACCACCTTACCCACAGCCTCGTCGCTGAGGTTTGCCGCGCGGGCATCCTTGGCGGCCATCACGGTCTCGGTGGCTTCCTCGCCAATCTTCTTCAGGATCGCGTCGTCGCCCTTCTTGAAGAGCTTGGCCACATACGATTGCTCGGGATCGCCGCCGTTCTCGGGCTTGCGCGATTCCAGCGTGGCCGCCACGCGCGCCAGCACGTCAGCCTGGTTGATTTCCTGGGTCATGATTTTGCGGCGTAGATCGTGGACGGGTCCTTGAGCACGGGCTCAACGGTCTGCCAGTCTCCCGACTCGACATCGCCCTCGAACTTCTGGAAGAAGCACGAATGGCGACCCGTGTGGCACGCGATGCTGTCGATCTGCGTGACCTTCAGCAGCACCACATCCTCGTCGCAGTCGAGACGGATCTCATGCACCTTCTGCACATGGCCCGATTCCTCGCCCTTGTGCCACAGGCGCTTGCGCGAGCGCGACCAGAACACGGCCTCGCCCAGCTCCACGGTGCGCTGCAGTGCCTCGCGGTTCATGAACGCAAACATCAGCACGTCGTTGGAGCCCGTCTCCTGGACGATCACCGGCACCAGGCCGTTATCGTCCCACCTCACCTTGTTCAACCACTTCTTTGCCATGATCAGATCCGGACGGGAATGCCCTCGCGGGCCATGAATGCCTTTGCTTCGCCAACCGTGTGCTGGCCATAGTGGAAGATGCTCGCGGCCAGCACGGCGTCGGCATGTCCCAGGCGAATGCCGTCGGCCAGGTCCTGCAAGCCGCCCACGCCGCCCGATGCAATCACCGGCACCGGCACCGCATCGCTGACCGCGCGCGTCAGTTCCAGGTCGAAACCGCTCTTGGTGCCGTCGCGGTCCATGCTGGTCAGCAGGATCTCACCCGCGCCACGGCGCGCCATCTCTTGCGCCCACTCCACGGCGTCCAGTCCGGTGGCCTTGCGGCCGCCATGCGTGAACACCTCCCAGCGCGCCGGTTCGCCCGGGGCCGAACTGCGCTTGGCATCGATGGCCACCACGATGCATTGCGAGCCGTACTTGCCGGTGGCATCTGAAACCAGTTGCGGATTGGCAATGGCTGATGAATTGACGCTGATCTTGTCCGCGCCTGCGTTCAGCAGGCGCCGTACGTCTTCCACCGCGCGCACGCCGCCGCCCACCGTCAGCGGAATGAATACCTGCGACGCCACCGCCTCGATGATATGGAGGATCAGGTCGCGGCCGTCGCTGGTCGCGGTAATGTCCAGAAAGGTGATTTCGTCGGCGCCCTGCTCGTCATAGCGGCGCGCGATTTCCACGGGGTCGCCCGCGTCACGCAACTCGACGAAGTTGACACCCTTGACCACCCGCCCGTTGGTCACGTCCAGGCAGGGGATGATACGTTTGGCTAGCATGAAAGTCCTTGCCTGCCGCCGCCCGCCCGGGCAGCGGCTGGTTGTGGCGTCGTGCCTGGCAGCGTTATTCCGCGCCCAGCTTGTCCGCGTGTGCCTGGGCGTCGGCGAAGTTCAGGTCGCCCGAATAGATCGCGCGGCCGCAGATCACACCCTCCACGCCGTCTTTCTCCACGGCGCAAAGCTGGTTGATATCGACCATGTTCGACAGGCCGCCGCTGGCAATCACCGGGATCGACATCGACTGGGCCAGCCTGACCGTGGCATCGATGTTGATGCCCTGGAGCATGCCGTCGCGGCCAATGTCGGTGTAGATGATCGCTTCCACGCCGTAGTCTTCGTACTTGCGTGCCAGATCCTCCACTTCGTGGCCGGTCAGCTTGCTCCAGCCGTCGGTGGCAACCTTGCCGTCCTTGGCATCGAGCCCGACGATGATGTGGCCGCCGAAGGCCGAGCAAGCGTCCTTCAGGAAGCCGGGATTCTTCACCGCGGCGGTGCCGATGATGACGTACGAGAGACCGTCGTCGAGCCAGCGCTCGATCGTGTTCAGGTCGCGGATACCGCCGCCGAGCTGCACGGGGATCTCGTCGCCCACTTCGGCGATGATGGACTTGATGGCCGCCTCATTGCGTGGCTTGCCAACAAACGCGCCATTCAGGTCGACCAGATGCAGGCGACGCGCGCCCTGGTTGACCCAGTGGCGTGCCATGGCGGCGGGATCTTCGGAAAAGACGGTGGCCTGGTCCATGTCGCCTTGTTTGAGGCGTACACACTGACCGTCCTTCAGGTCGATGGCCGGAATGAGCAACATAGCGTAACGAGCGTGGTGGTTGTGTAAAAAGGAAAAAGGTAGCGATGCCGGCGCGCCGCGCCGGCGTTCAGGTCATGTCAGTTTTTGCAGTGGATGCAGTCTGGTTCGGTGGCTCTGAACAAAATCGCTGGGACAGTTGTGACGGTTCTGGGCAGTTCTGGGTAGTGCTTATGGCGCTTCAGGTAACAGGTGCTTCTGACGCTTTACGGATTCCAGTGCACGAAATTCCGGTATAGCTGCAAACCCATCGCGGCGCTCTTCTCCGGGTGGAACTGCGTGGCGAAAATATTATCGCGTGCCACCGCGCTGGTAAACACAACGCCGTAATCCGTTTCGCCGGCGATATGGGCCGGGTCCTGCGCGTGCACATAGTAGCTGTGCACAAAATAGAACCAGCTATCGTCCGGGATGCCGTTCCACAGCGGGTGGCTCAGTGCCTGGCGCACGCGGTTCCAGCCCATCTGCGGCACCTTGAAGCGCGAGCCATCGGCCTGCGTCATCCCTTCCAGCTCAAAGCGGATCACCTCGCCGGGCATCAGCGCCAGCGCCGGCGTGCTGTCCGCACCAGCCCGAGCTTCGTGGCTACGCTCGAACAGCATCTGTTCGCCAACGCACACACCGAGCATCGGCTTGCTTGCCGCGGCTTCCAGCACCGCCTCCTGCAGGCCCGATTCACCGAGCGCGCCCATGCAGTCAGGCATGGCTCCCTGCCCCGGCAGCACCACGCGGTCCGCCGCGCGAATCGCCTCGGGCCGGTCCACGACCTGCACATCCGCTTCCGGTGCCGCGGCACGCAGTGCCTGCGCCACCGAGCGCAGGTTGCCCATGCCGTAATCCACAATTGCTATGGTAGTCATGATTTCAAAACAGGCAACAATGTCTTGAGCCCGTCCACAATGAATTCAACGGCCAGCGCCGACAGGATCAACCCCATCAGGCGTGTGCCGATATTGATCCCGGTCCTGCCCACTACCCGTGCGATGGGATCCGCCGCACGGAATGTGCCATACACCACGAGGCCCAGCACCACCCCGATCGCCACCAATATCAGCAGTTCATACCAGTGGTGCGTCTTGCCTGCATAGACGATCACCGTGCTGATCGAACCCGGC
>VFQP010005765.1_pt1 | contig 10582 bp, 7 predicted proteins | sample 3512351 | NCBI WGS metagenome assembly VFQP01 (sample SAMN10412372, study PRJNA504923) | tailings metagenome | isolation source: Relicate 1 Philex TSF1 revegetated site | place: Philippines: Tuba, Benguet | collected 2017-08-29
GTATTACGAAAGCGACAGCCCGGGCACCAAGGCGAACATCGCCCGCATGCTGATGCACGGCAAACTTGCCGGCACGGGCAACATGGTGATCCTGCCCGTGGATCAGGGCTTCGAGCATGGCCCCGCGCGCAGCTTTGCCATCAACCCCGCTGCGTACGACCCCCATTACCACTATCAGCTGGCGATTGATTCCGGCTGCAACGCCTATGCGGCGCCGCTGGGTTCGCTGGAGGCTGGCGCGGATACGTTCGCAGGCCAGATCCCGCTGATCCTGAAAATGAACTCGTCCAACAGCCTGATCTCGGCCAAAGACCAGTCGATCAACGCCTCCATCGCGGATGCGCTGCGTCTCGGCTGCTCGGGCATCGGCTTTACGATCTATCCCGGTTCCGAATACATGCTGGAACAACAGGAAGAAATCCGCGAGCTGTCCGAAGAAGCCAAAGCCTATGGCATCGCGACCGTCATGTGGTCGTACGTGCGCGGCCCGAGCATTTCCAAAGACGGCGAGACGGCGATTGACACCATTGCCTATGGCGCGCATATGGCCGCCCTGCTCGGCGCGCATATCATCAAGGTGAAGCTGCCGACCGATCATCTGGAACTGCCCGAAGCCAAGAAGGTGTACGAAAGCGAGAAAATCGCCATCGGCACGCAGGCGGAGCGCGTGAAGCACATCATGCAATGCAGCTTTAACGGCCGCCGTCTTGTCGTCTTCTCCGGCGGCGCGACCAAGGATGAGAACAGCGTTTATGACGACGCCCGCGCGATTTTCGAGGGCGGCGGCAACGGCTCTATCATCGGCCGCAACTGCTTCCAGCGTCCGCGCGAAGAGTCGCTCAAGATGCTCGATAAAATCATGGACATCTACATGGGCAAATAATCCGCCCCTGCAGACCCAAACAAAAAGCCCCGCATCACCTGCGGGGCTTTTTTTGTAGCGCGCCGGATATCAACCTTTGCGGATATCCTTGCGCACGTCTTCGACCCAGTCAAACAGCTGGTCTTCATCCAGCGCGCCGCGCCTGTAGCCGACAACCTTGCCCTTATGCACCATGAACATGGTGGGCAGCGTGTTTACACGGAATTCGATGGCAATATCACGCGCCTGATCGATATCGACTTTGTACATTTCAAGCGCAGCGGTATCGTTTTTCTGGCGCAGCTTCTCCAGGTGCGGTTGCAGCGCGCGGCAATAACCGCACCACTTCGCATCGAACTGCACCAGCACGAGCGTCTGCGAGCCCATCACGGCCTTTTCAACCTCGTCGAGATTCTTGAGATACGGCACGGTGCCTTCGGACGCCTGCGCGTTATGCGGGGCGGGCAGCGACAGGGCCAGCGCCGCGATAAAAAAGGCCGCAGCCATGAACGGCAGGATTTTTTTGAATGTCACCATGTGTTCTTTCTCTCCGCCCGCGCCAATAGATATTCTTTAATGATGACAGGCGGCGGGCGATACCGTCAAACAAAAAGCAGATCGATATTTTTTATCCAGAAAAAACAGGGCTCCCCCACGTGGGGGAGCCCTGCCGCATATCAAGCATAACAGCAGCGATTACAGCGCGCCATCAACCCATTTCACCAGATCCGATTTCGCCATCGAACCGACCGTCTGCGCGACGACCTGACCGTCTTTGAAAATCAGCAGCGTCGGGATGGAACGCACGCCGTATTTCGTGGGCGCGTTCGGGTTATCGTCAATATTGACCTTGACCACTTTCAGCTGTTCGCCTTTTTCAACGGCCAGCGCATCCACACTGGGGCCGAGCGCACGGCAAGGGCCGCACCATTCCGCCCAGAAATCGACCAGTACGGGAACGCTGGATTTCAGAACTTCCTGTTCGAATTGTGCATCGGTAACTTGCTGTGCGCCCATGGCGGTTATCCTTTCGTTGATCGGGTTTATCATTCTTGTTTGTTATCCGGCGCGGGATTCGCGCCATGCCTGTCTGTTAATATCGGGCGCGGCGGCGGTTTGTAAAGCCCCTGCGTTTTCCCCCGCAACCTCAAGGGGTTTTCACGTATTTATCCGGCCGTTTGGGCACCAGCACCGCAGGTTTTTCGGCCAAAAACATCTCGGCCCATTTATCGGCTTCGATGCCCTTTTGCACGCCATGGACGGTGCCGATCTTATCCAGCCATTGCACCTCGCCAATCAATGCGCGGCGCTGTTTGTGGCTGTCGTATTCGAAATCAACCGTGCCCTGCCAGGCCAGATCGGTACGCGCGGCATCGTTGAACACGCGCAGCACATCGCCCTTTTCAAGCGCATGAAGGCCGTCGTATCCCGTCTTGCCGTCTTCATAGAACGACCAGTGCGACCCTTCCGATCCCTGTTCCGAGAAAATTTCCAGCCGGCCTTTCAGCACGCGGGATGACGATACATCGCGGGACATGGTTTGCCTTTCTGGGTCTGTCTTTCCGTTGAATGCGCTGATTTACCCTAACTTACGGGACATGGGGGTCAAGCAGTTTATCCGGCAGGGGCATCAGGAAAGGGCCGTCCGTCCACAAAAGGGCGGTTTTAACCGTTTTGTCTGGATATATTTTTCGTAAAACATCGCGGTACGCCGCCATCTGTTTCAGGTAGACCACAGGCACTTTCGAATCGTCCTTGGGCGGCGGGCGGTTGGTTTTGAAATCGACCACCAGCACCTCGGCCGCCCCCACGCACAGCCGGTCGATCTGGCCCGACAAGACCTTCTGCGGCGCCGTTACGCCCCCCGCGCCCGCCAGACCCACGACAGGCACTTCGGCGCGGGAATGCGGCGCGAAGATATCGGCGAAGTCCGGATGCGTCAGCACGGCCATCACCTCGCCCGCGAACACGGCCTGTTCGTCAGGCGGCATCGCAAGCGAAGGGCGCGCCAGCCACGCATGCAAAACGGGCAGGCGGCGCGCGGGCGGCAATTGGGGCAATACCTCCAGCAGCTGGTGCACAATCACGCCGCGGCGGAAACGCCAGCTGCCATCCGTGCCCAGCGGGCTTTTGGCGGCGGGTTCGTCTTCACCGGGCTTCGACGGCGCGAGGGGTACGGGCGGTACGGGCTCCGCCAGCGGCGCCTGCTGCGCCCATGCGGGCAGCGGGCGGCGGGCGGCGGCTTCGGCGGCCAGTTCCTGCACAGCGTGCGGCATATCCGCGGGCACGGTTTGCGGATGGGCAAGGCGGCGCGCCACCTGTACCGTGCCCTCGGCATCGATCACGGGCGCGCCGTCCACCATAAACGGGACGGGCACGGCGGCGGGCGGCAGGCTTCCGGCGACCAGGTTGTACCAGCAGCCCTCCTTGGGGGCGTGTTTGCCGCGGAAACCCGCGACGTACAGGCGGTCTTCCGCCCGCGTCAGCGCCACGTAAAGCAAGCGGCGGTATTCTTCCATCTGCTTTTCAGCGGCAGCTTCGCGCGCGCGGTCGTATATGCCTGCATCAAACTCCTGACGCGGCGACCACAGCGGCACATCCAGCCCCGCCGCGCGGCCATCGACATCCTCTTCGGGCCACAGCAGACGCACGCGGCCACGGTTGTGATCGTGCAAGATCTTGACGGTATCGGGCAAGAACACGATGGGCGCCTGAAGACCTTTGGATGCATGCACCGTCATGATGCGCACCTGATCCGCCTTGTGCGATTCCTGTTCGCGCTTGACCTGCGCCTCGCCGCGCAGGAACCAGTCGCAGAAAGCCTGTAGCGCGGGCGTATGCGTTTGTTCGAAATGCAGGCACGCGCTCAGGAATTCATCCATCGCATCCTGAATGTCAAAGCCGAGGCGCGCATAAAACGCACGGCGGCCGGATACGGTGTCCGCGGGGCACGGGGTATTCACAATCTCGGCAAAGAATTCGTACGGCGTTGCATAGCCGCTGCGTTCAATCCGCTTTTGCAGCCAAAGCGCGATATCAGGGCGCATATCGCGCAGCCGCTGCCAAAGCCCGTGCGGGCGGCCATAGCAAAGATCGAACAATTCATCTTCCGAAAGGCCGATCAGCGGGGATTTCAGCACCGTCGCCAATGTCAAATCATCGCGCGGCTGCAGGGCAAATCCCGCGACGGCCAGCAAATCCATGACGCTGATTTCTTCGGTAAGCGTTATGCGGTCGATGCCGGCCACGGGCACGCCAGCTTCTTTGAGCGCGCGCATCAGCAGATCCACCAGCGCGCCGCGCGATTGCACCAGCACCATCACATCGCCCGCGCGAATGGGGCGGCCTTTTGATTCCAGTATTTCTTTGTCGTCGATCCAGCCCTTGACGGTCTGCGCGATTTTACGGGCAAGGCGGCTGGCGGCGTTATCGCCCGCTTCGACATCGACGGGCATGCGCCACGGCTCGCCCGCATCGCGGCCCTGCGTTTGCACCAGCGGCCATACCTCGACCAATCCGGCGTGCCCTTCGCGGAAGGCACGGTGCAGCACCTCGCGCGACACATCGGCCACCACGCCGCGGCGCGCATGAATAGGGGCAAAAACGCCATCGACGACTTCCAACACCGTGCGCGTGGAGCGGAAGGAATATTCAAGGAAAATCTCCCACCCGTCCTGCACAGATGTCACTTTGCGGCCGAAATAATCCTGCATCTGGGCAAAAGCGGCGGGATCTGCGCCCTGAAAGCTGAAAATGGACTGCTTTTCATCGCCCACCACAAACAGCGTGCGCACGGTGTCGTCGCGGCTGCCCATACCGGCGAAAAATTCACCGGCCAGCGCGCGCACAACGCGCCACTGCGCGGGGCTGGTATCCTGCGCCTCGTCCACCAGAATATGGTCGATGCCTTCGTCCAGTTTAAACAGCACCCACCCGACCATGCCCGGCGCATCCAAAAGCGCGGAGGTGCGGATGATCAGATCGTCAAAATCCAGCTTGTCCGTGGCCGCCTTGTGCGCGCTGTAGCGCCCGACCATTTCGGCCGACACGGTTAGCAGCGCGGCATTCAGGCGCGCAAGGCGCACGGCTTTGAGCTGCTCTTCCAGCCGCGACAGGCGCTCGGCCTCCATTGTCATCACTTCTACAGCATCGGGGCAGGCCTCCAGCACAGGTTTTGTAACCAGCCGCGCGTAAATCTCCCCGCTCTGGTTAAAAAACGCGCGGCGGTAAATGCCCAGCAGCGCGCCGCGCTTTTCCGGCTGCTCCAGCCACATTTGCAAGCTGGCGGCACGCTCTTTGTCTGTTTTTCCGCCATCCAGCATGGCGCGCAGCACGCGGCGCAGGCGCACTTCGTCTTCGGGCACCAGATGCCCGACTTCGCGCAAAATATCTTCTTCGCGCGTTTGCGGCGTCACGCCCAGATGGCGGCAGACGGCGGCAATGGTTCCTGCCGCGCCGCCTTTGGTGTCGCCATGTTTTTTGAGGATCGCTTCCAAAAGGCTGCGTTTCGACATGATCTGCGCCATCAGGCCGGACATGTCTTCCTGGTTCAAATACAGCGCCAGCGTGGCGAAAGCATCGGCCACCGGCAATACGGGGTTGGCGCGCGCGGCGGCAATCATGCCGCGCTGGCATTCAAGCAGATATTCGATAGCGCTTTGTTCGTCCATCAATTCGAAATGTGGGGCAAGGCCGGCCTCGACCGGAAAGCGTTTCAGCACCGACTGGCAGAACGAGTGGATGGTCATGATCTTAAGCCCGCCCGGCGTATCCAGCACCCGCGCGAACAAGCGGCGCGCTTCGCGCAGGGTATCCGCGTGCGGCGTCTCGCCAATCAGCGATGCCAGGTCGGCGGCCAGCTTCGCCTCTTCCATCACCGCCCAGCGGGCGAGGCGCTTATAGATCCGGTTCGACATTTCCGCCGCAGCGGTTTTGGTGAAGGTCAAACATAAAACACGCTCGGGCCGCGTGGCGCTACGCGCATCCTGCCCCGCGCGCGGCAACATCAAACGCAAGACGCGGTCGATCAAAACCTTGGTCTTGCCCGTCCCCGCAGACGCGCCCACCCAGACGCTTTTAAGCGGGTTCGCGGCGGCGGCCTGATCGGCACCGGCATCTTTGGGCGGCAGGCCTTGCGCGATGATATGCGCTTGCGTGAGGTCTATCATGCCGCATCCTCCGCATCGTCACCGCCGATGGACCATTCACGCACGCGCGCCAGATGCTCGTAGTCGGAGAATTTAGGCTTTGCCTCCGCGCGCGGCTGGCTGAGGTACGGCGTCGCCGGATCGTCGAATTTCTCGACCAGCGCCAGCAAGCCCGCCTGCGCGGCATCGGTCATATCGGCCACGCTGATGTCGCGGCTGGATAGCGTGATACGCTCGACCGGTTTTTGCCCGCTGCCGGTGACGCGCCAGTATACAAGCTCGGACGTCTCGCCCATCGGCATATCCTTGAACGCGCCGTGACGCAGCATCAGGGCCTCCAGCGGCAACTGCGGCGACAACCCCTGCCGCACGTCCGTCTTGCTGGGCGTGCCGCCGGATTTGTAATCGATGATGGCATAGCTGCCGTCCGTCAAACGGTCGATACGGTCTGCCGTGCCACTGAGGGTAAATTCGCCCCCCGCCGTGGCAAACACATATTGCCCTTTGGCTTCGGTGGCATAGGGCTTTGCTTCATGGCGCCAGTCGGCTTCCTGATGCACGAATTGGTGCGCGATTTTTTCAAACCGCGGCCACCAGAACGCCTCGACGTCTTGCGGCACGCGTTGTTCGACCAGCGCGGCGCGGCCGAAATCGATAAGTTTCTGCTCGGCATTCACGGGCAGTTTATCTGGATATGCCTTGATGAAATGCTCCAGCGCCGCGTGGATAAACGTCCCGCGTTCCGCCCCGCCCGGGTCTGCATCGATGGGATCAAATGCGCGCAGGTTCAAAACATACTGCGCGTAAATCTGGTACGGGTCGCGCATCCAGCTTTCGATACGCGTGACCGACAACTGGCGCGGACGTGCATAAACGGGCGGCGCGGGCGACGGACGCGGCGCGGGCTTGATCTCGGCGGGCATGTCCATATCCTGCCGCCATTGTTTGTACCGCTGGCCCGCAGCCGCAGACATGGTCATGCCGACGGCTTCCAGCACGGCGTCGATACGCAAAAGCCAGCGCGCGGGCACGGTCGGCGTGCCGTCGACTTTTTGGGCGCGCGTCAAAACAACTTCGGGCGCGCTGGCCGCCTGCACAAAATCATGCGCGGCAAGGCTGAGCGCTTTTTCAGGCGACGGCAGGCCGAAATCGCGGCGCATCGGGCGCGACATCCACGGGTCGTGCGCGGGCAAGGCCGGCCATGTGCCTTCGTTCAGGCCGCCCAGAATAACCATGTCGGCACAGTACAAACGTGCCTCTACCTGCCCCATGATGCTGAGGCGCGGATGCACGCCATAGCGCGGGCGCACCGTGACCGATTTCATGAGCATGCGCAAAAGCGGCACGTAATGCGCGGGATGCAGCGCGGGTACATCGCCCGCCGCGGCCAGCAGCTGGCCAAGCAATTGGCTCGCTCCCTCGCCCGCCTCGCCCAGCCACAGGCGCGAAGCACCGGCAGCTTCGGTGGTGGCGGCAAGGTCTTCGGCCATTTTCACGTGCGCTTCCAGCATATCGCGGAAGCTGGTTTCGCCGCCGTCCATCATGCGCACAAAGGGCGCGGCGATAGTTTCGATTTTATCCAGCCATGCCAGCAGGCTTTGCCTGGCTTCGGCCTGCTTGTCGCCATGGATGGCTTCGACCGCTTGACGCAGTCCCGAAAAGCCGCTGCTGGGGCGCGGGCCGCGCAGGGCCAGCTGATCAAGCAAATACGTCATGCGGCGCATGTCATCGGCGGGCATCGCCGCCGCCATGACGGGATGCTTGAGAAGCGAAAGCAGCGTGACCGGCGCCAGGCCTTGCACCGCCATTTCGGCGCACAGCATCAACCACGCGCCCACGGGCAACTCGGTCAGCGGCTGGCCGCCGGAATCGTCGATATCAATGCCCCAGCGCCGCATCGACAGCGTCACGCGGCGCGCAAGGCGGCGGTCGGGCGTGATCAGCGCGGCGGTCTTGCCGGGCGTCTCCAGCGCTTCGCGCAAGATCAACGCAATCACATCGGCTTCTTCCTGCGGTGTATCGCAATCGATGCGGGTGAGTCCGTCCAGTGCGGTTGCCGGAATGGCCTGCGGCGTCAGCTGGCGCCAGCGTTCGGTGGTATCGGCGGGCCGCATGGCCTCGGACAGCAGGCGCACGCGTCCGTGATTAACGAACGGCTTATACTGCATCGGCCATGCATGCACATCGGCACGTTCAGCCCCTGCCGCGCCCAGTAGTTTTTTCATGTTGAACTGCGGATGGTCTTCGCCGATTTGCGACCAGCTGTCTTCGTCCATCTGGGTATCGAGGCCGGGCAGCACCAATTCGCCCTTGGGCAGGCGCGCGACCAGCGACAAAAGCGCCCGCGCGGCCGGTACCGTACCCGTCGATCCCGCGGCAATCACAGGATGCGCCGGCGGCGATTGGCGCCACAGGCGTTCCTGCGCCGCCAGTAGCAGATTGCGGCGCGCGGCATTATCCATGACACCGCGCGACGCCAGAATATTCGGCCACACTTCGGTCAGGATTTTGAGAAATTCCAGCGTCTGCTGCCAGTGTCCCGCAAACAAGGCAGGCACCAGTTTTTGAAGGCCGTCAAACGACAGGTTTTCGGTTTGCACTTCGTCGAGAAAACTGCCCAGTTCCTGCGCAAGCGCGACGGCCTGGTCAAAGCTTTGCGCTTTGCCCGCGCTTAAAATCGCACGCGCGAGCAAAATCTGGCGTTCCATCTTGGAAATGGCATCGGGGATATCGCCCAGCGCATGCTCGTCGCTGGCGGAAAGGCCGGAGAGAAGAAGGCTTACCTCCTCCGCATCCACATCGCCCACGGGCATCAGTCGCGGCAGCACAATCGCCTGCCCGCCCGACAGGCGCAAAAACGCATCGCGCAGGGTGCGGCAGGCGCGGCGGCTGGGCAGCAGCACCAGATAATCGCCCAGCGCCAGCGGATCTTTTGCGGCACGCTCCAGCAATCCGCGCGCCAGGCTGTCGGCGAAGCTATAGCCCGCCGGAATATTCAGCACACGCGGTTTATCGGAAAGGACGGCCATGCGTTGAACCCGCCCGCGCGTTTACGGTGCGCGTTTTTTGTTGTGATGGAGAGCGAAGTGCTGATTGGTTTTCTCAAGCGCTTCGGGTGTGCCCACGTGGTGCCATTCCCCGTCGTGGATATGGGCGCGCAAACGCCCCTTGGCTTCCGCTTCCAAAAACAAATCGCGGAAAGAGAAAACGCCCGGCGCGGCGCCATCGAAAATACGCGGGTGCACAATGCGCGGGCCCGCAAACACGTAATTGGCCGCGGGCTTGCCCGCTGCGATATATTCATCCGATTTGGCAAATTGCGGCACATCGCTGCCTTCGGGCAGGTAGTAATCGCCGGAACCGGCATAATCCGGCAGGTCTTTGGCGGCGTGCAGCAGCAAAAGCACATCCATCTTTTCGCCATCCCATTTGTCGGCCATCTGGTCGAGGGCCGCTTTTTGCGCGCCGTCCGTCCAGACCACGTCGGCGTTCAGCACAAAAAACGGCTCGCCTTTGAAATGGTCGATCATCTTCTGCACGCCGCCGCCGGTGTCCAGCAGCACGTCTTCGCGCGAAAAGGTGATATGGACATCGGTACGTGATTTCAGATGGTCAACGATCATATCGCCCAGATAATGCACGTTGACCACAACATCCGTCACCCCCGCCGCGACCAGCGCATCAAGGGTGCGGTCGAGCATCGTACGCTCCCCCACGTACAAAAGCGGTTTGGGGCAATTCTCCGTCAGCGGGCGCATGCGCGCGCCCAGGCCGGCGGCCAGAACGAATGCCTTGGTGATGCCTGTTTGGGGGGTCGTCATGGATGTCCTTTGGCTTGGCGTTTACAAACCCGCCAGGCGCGATTGGAACGCGCCGTGACCGGTCAGGATAATGTCCCGCGCACCTTCTGCGCCGTTTACAAAACGTATGTCTATTTCTAGCCGATCGGCGGGTAAAAGACCACCCAGTCTGTCCGGCCATTCGACCAGCGCCACGCCCCCGCGCCGCGCCTCTTCCCATCCCAATTCCAGAATGTCGCGCTCTTCCTCGTCCAGACGGTACAGATCGAAATGCCAGAGCGTGAAGTCCGGCAGGTCGTACATCTGCACCAGCGTAAACGTGGGGCTTGGCACTTCTTCGTCGGGGTTGCCGGCCAGATCGCGGATAAGGGCACGGCTCAGCGCCGACTTCCCCGCCCCCAGATCGCCCCGCAGGCACACCACGTCGCCCCCGCGCAGCAGCTTACCCAGACGCGCGGCGAAGGGCGCAAGTTCCGCTTCGTTTTCAATCCTTTGCGTGACGGGTGGCATTTGCAGAACTCCTATGGTACTTAATGCGGATATTTTAATGGCAGCGGCATGGAAAATATACTCAAAACAGACGTGATCATTATCGGTGCGGGGCCCGCCGGCCTGTTTGCCGTTTTTGAATGCGGCATGCTGGGCATGAAATGCCATGTCATCGACGCACTGGGCGACATTGGCGGGCAATGCACCGCCCTTTACCCCGAAAAGCCGATTTACGATATCCCCGCGCATCCCGATATTCTGGCGGGCGAGCTGATTGACAAGCT
>VFQP010005766.1_pt1 | contig 10581 bp, 13 predicted proteins | sample 3512351 | NCBI WGS metagenome assembly VFQP01 (sample SAMN10412372, study PRJNA504923) | tailings metagenome | isolation source: Relicate 1 Philex TSF1 revegetated site | place: Philippines: Tuba, Benguet | collected 2017-08-29
CAAGACGATCAGTATAGTTAATGGCCGTTTACCAAGTCAACGACCGAGTCGCAATTCAAGACAGAGATTGGCATATGCCAGGCATATGTTAATATGCCTGCCTCATTTGAGGAGGGCTCGATGCGTACGGTCTCGGTGTTTCGTAACAACCGCAATTTGGCGATCCGTCTGCCCAAGGATTTCGAATTGCCGGGCGTGACCGAACTCAGCATCGAGAAGCAGGGCGACGCGATCGTCTTGCGTCCCGTACGGCCGAGTTGGACGTCGTTGGCCGAAGCAGTGCCGGCGGATCCGGATTTCCTGCGCGAACGCGCGGATGTGATTGAGCCGGGACGGTTCGCGCTCGACGATGAATCATCGCGGTAACGCGCATGATCTACATGCTCGATACCAATATCTGTTCGTTCATCATGCGCGAGCGACCGCCGGTCGTTTTGGCGCGGTTGCAAGACGCGGTCGCCGCGCAGCATGAGATCGTGATCTCGGTCGTGACCTATTACGAGATGCTGCTCGGGACAATCGGCAGCAAAGCGTCGGCGCGGCATGCCGATTTGGTCGAGGCCTTCGTCGCGCGGGTCTCCGCCATTTTGCCGTGGGACCGCGCGGCGGCCGAGCACACCACGCAAATCCGCCGCGTTTTGGGGGCGAAGGGAACGCCGATCGGCGGCAATGATTCGATGATCGCAGGACATGCGCGCGCCGCCGATTGCGTACTGGTGACCAACAACACGCGCGAATTCGCACGCGTGCCTGATTTGCGCGTCGAGGATTGGGCTATTTAATTGAAATCGGCCAAGGAATTGGCTGGGGGACTACGACACGAAGGCGGTCACCCAAAAGCCTAAGAAAAACAAAATCTTAAAATTATACGCATGCCAACTTAACTCACTCACGAGAGAGAGTGTGGAAGATAGTTTTGATCTCGTCAATCAGGCTTCCTACCGAATACTTTGGTAAAACTATAGACTGATTTTACTTCATCAGATTTTGGTTGCTGAAGAGGCGCTCGCCAAACTGGCGGCCGATAATCATTGGAACATACTCCAAATTCAGATTTGCGGGATCTACAGCCAGAACGGCCTCCTCCCAACAGAAGTCGATTGGTAGCTGGCGCCAATTGAGGAAAAGCCAGAGAGTCAAATCTAGGACGGTCATATCCGGAAAAGTGAGCCACGCATGAAGTTCAAGTGGAGCCTTGGGAGAACTTCTTCCCTCTGCTTCATTCCGAATACTCTCAATAGATGTATTCCAAATCGGCTTCCCCTCAATAATGACGTTCCCAAATGTCAGCGTGTGCCTAATCCTATTTTTTGTGAGGTTGTCTGACAAAATCAGATGAAGGCTCCCACATTCTCCGCGGAATTGTTCTGGCGGCTTGTCAAAATGATTTTGAACAAACCGAATTAGATTGTGCGCGAGTGGCATAATCTCATCGGCGGATAAATCCGCGCCGTCTACCGATTCAGGCGCCAAAAGACTCATGCTTTCGGCAAGTGCGGCTGCCTCTGCCATGCGCATGGCATAGCTTCTACGCGCCGCTAGAAGAGCTTTGCTCGGAGGACTAGGGGCCATTGTTCCGGGTAAGTATGTCTAAGGGGGCAGAACAATAGAGATGGTTTGATGCACTTGCTGACGGAAGATTCGGCAAATCTTGGTCTGTGAGGTTGGTCTTACCCCGTGTGGCCTGAGCCCGTGAACTCATCCGTTTGAAACTAGAGTCCGTTCGTCATTTGAACCTATCGGTTCGGTTTGGGCAGCGGGGCGAGGCGCGAAGCCTCGCGGGTTAGGTAGACAGCCGAGCGCGACGCACCACTCCTTTCTTCCGGTACGATGCGCAAGACCGGCGGGCAGGCGACGACGCCAATATGCTTGTGTGCCGCGCCAAACTGAGGTGATTCGTGTGTGCCAAATTCGCCTACGTTGTGGGGCGCGACGTGGAAGTTTCCACATCGCGCCCCGGCCAAAGCGGCTTGCGCAAAAACCTCTTAAGTTATTGAATTCCTTAGGCGTCGCTGGCTGGGGGACTAGGATGCCCAGCCAGTTTCAAAATAATGCTTTAATTACAAGGCTTTAAGATTTCCGTCGAATCCCGTCTGGACTGTAGTTCTGGATCGAATTCTTGCGCCAATCCATCACCCACCGCAAGGGATTCAAAATCGCGTTTTCGTGCCTCGCTGAGCGCGGTGGAGGCGGCGGGAGGTAGGACACCGGCCGGAACGCCCCCAGACTCACCAGCGGCGATTCTAGCCCGTTTGCGGGCCTCTCTATCGAACGCTCGCTTCGCTCGCGCCTTTTGTTTCTTTCGGCGTGTGTCCACCGTCGCAGCTTCGACCGCCGCCCGATCCGCGAGGATCGGCGGCACCTCTGGCAAACCGGCGCGAAGATTGGCCGGGGCTGCGTCTCGCCAGAACTTCCAAAGATCGAGTGCCGAGAGCTTCGCCATAGCGTGAGCTTCGCGCAACGTCGCCTTGTCGGCTCTGATCGTGCCGCGATCCCAGCGCTTGTTTTTGAAGATGTAGGACCGAATTTCAGTGAGCGACTTGACCCGGATCGAGCAGGACCGGGCCTTCTCGATGTTCCGCGCGGTTTGGAATTCCTGAATCATGTCGAATGCGAGCGTTCCGGGTCCTGCGTTGAACAGGATGAGGTGGACGTGATGTTGCGTGGTCTTCGTCTTGCCGGTTCGCTTTGATGTGTCCGTATATCGTTTGATCTCGCCCCACATATGCCGTCCCGGCCAGCCCGTTGCCTTGAGCGCTACGACGATCTTTCGGCGTAGCTGGGACCACGTCTCGCCGGCCTTGAAGTTGATCGTCGCCTCGATGGCGGTACCGCCTTGCATCGCACCGGCGGCGACGAGGTACGCGATACGGTCGTAGTACGGCAGCGTGCGGAACTTGGCCTTCGGGGTGATCGCGTTGAGTGGAAGGACGCGTTCAATTTCGAAGGGGTTCACTTCCGGCTTGGCGTAAGGGATCGGCGACGTGATCGTTATGACAGCCGGGAAGGGTGAAAACGAAGAAACAGACGGCGACATCAACCGAATCCAGAAACCGGGATCAGAAGACGAAGGATCTAGGGCGGTGGTTCGTTTGGGTTTCATGGATAGGCTTCTATTATCTAGTCTTCCGTCTCGATGTTCCTTTGACCGCGTATTATCAGGGCTTCCGTCGCGCGGTCAGTCACAAGTGTCCTCGCCGTATCGGCCCTTCAAACGTGACCAAATCGGCGATCTGTCGCGACATGCCATTACGCGCCGGTCAGGCGCGCATGGCGTTCGATCTCTATGGGGAGGGAGAGGGGGCTGAAATAAGAGAGAGGACAGTAAGGAATGAGATAGTTACAGAGATAAGCAGCAGGGCAATTGCTCAATGGAGATGAATTTTACCTCGAAATCGACACCAGTCAAATCGCCTCGCCCTGTCGAAGTTGACTCGTTTTGGCGCCGCGCAATGAATGAATCCTATTCCGCCGAACGGCCCCCGGCTCTTTTTTTATTGCCCTGATGATTTTGTGGGCACGACGATGACTAAGCACTTACTTACTCGATGATCAGACGCCGACTGCGATCAGTAGTCGCTTCGTTGCAGGAATTTCCGGCACGCGCATATGATTCTCGACCAGCGACGTGGAGGGAACATGGAAGTCGTTATCAGGTTCAAGATGCCGATACAGCGCGGACCGCGCCTTGATGTTCAGACCGGCCGGACCGTCATCGAAGAGATGCTATTGGCCGATGCGCTGGACTTTCGGAAGTTGACCGGGTTGACGGTCAACGTCGAGCCCAGCCCGGAAGAGGCGAGCGCAAGCGCCTGAAACGGAAACGGCCGGGAGATGATCCCGGCCGTTCTCTTCGTCCTGCGGCGGCTTCTAGGCGGCTTCGAGTTGGGCGAGCGCGTTCTTGACGCTCGTCGCGTACCAGACCTTGCCGCGAGGCGCCGGGATGCCTCGTGTATTCAGTTCCTTGGCTATGGCGCGCAGTGAAGTCGTGCCAGTCGCCCGGATTTCCTCGATAGTGGAGGCGACGGCTGCGGCCCGTTCGCGGGCTTTTTGTTGAAGGACTTTCGTGCCGAGTGCCGGATTGACCTTGGCACCCTTGCGGAAGCCACCCAGCTTGACGCCACGAGCCTTTGCGGCGGCAAGCGCGGCCTTCGTGCGCTCGGAGATCAATCCGGCCTCCAACTGCGCCACAGCCGCCATTTGCTGAATGATGAACTTACCCATTGCGCCTTGTACCTGTGGGAGATCGCAGAACACGACCTCGACACCGCCGGACAGGATCGTCTCAAGGAAGCCAACATTGCGGGCCAGCCGATCCACCTTCGCAACGACAAGCGCGACCTTGTGGAGTTTGGCGTATGCCAGCGCCGCGCGAAGCTGAGGTCGATCCGCCCGCTTGCCGCTCTCAACCTCTTTGAATTCGCGGAGCGGCGGGAAGTCGTTGCCGAGGAACCGGCGCACGGCCTCTTCCTGGGCTTCCAAACCCAAACCAGAGCGGCCCTGCTTGTCGGTCGATACCCGGTAGTAAGCAACGGCCTTCATGTATAACTCCCGTCAACGGACGTTGACTGAACTTATACAGATCGGCTCGATGGACCGTCAACGGCTAATTCACAGTCTCAAGCGCTTTTTCGACGGACGAAGATACGGACGGCCACGCGACGGCAATCCGATCGACAAGGACCGCGTGACTATCTTGCCGATCCGCCGGAAGCCCCAAGGCTTCGGCGATTTGACGGAGCATCCGCGCGCCAGTCGCCTCGCCGTAAGCGGCAAGGACGGTGCGAAACTCTTCGGGGCTACCCACCCTCAGGAGCATCTTCCAAACATCTGGACGAAGCCCCAGCGCGTATTGTGGCGGTGTTTCCGGTTGACTCGCCGGGGCCATTTCTGCGGCGCCATTTTCGGGCTGACTCTCAGCGAGCCCTTGCGGCGATTCCCCGCCGCCGATTTGTTGCCTGTCGGCGGTTTCCGCCTCGATGGCAGCGCGAATCTCGCGTTCTTCCTCTTCCGTCATGGTTTGAATGATCAGCGCTGGGATGGTGCGCCTTGCACCCGCGACGGGCAGAATCCCTGAATCGATCAAGTCCGCGCGAATTGTCGCGAGGGCGTTTGCCAAGTCCTTCGTCGCGCGCGGACCTAACTGACTGCGTTCATCTGCAACGATCCGCCCCATGTCTCGACGCATGGCGTAGAGCAACGCCAACGATGTTTCGTCGATGGCTTCCTTGATCCCCTCGGGCGTCGAGAAGTCGATAGTGGCGGGTTCGACAACCGGCTTGGGTTCGGCGGCGGTCGGCGTGGACTTCGGCGCTGTGCGCTTCTTGATCGCCTTGGACAATGCTTGTTTGCTGCACCCAAGCTCTCGACCGATGTCGTCGAGAGTCAAGCTTCCGAGTGCAAGCGCTTCAAGATGATCGGCAGTCAGACCGGCCACGCCGGGCTTGGAGGGATCACGACGACGACTTGGCACGGCACGACAACCTTACTTGCGAGCGGACAGCGCGTAGGAAATGCGGCTTTGCCCATGCAATGCATTTTCGAATGCACGCTTGCGCGCCATCTCGGCATGTGCGCGTGCCGCGCGTTCAGACTCTGCCTTGCGCTCTTCGGCTCTGGCAGCCTCGACTTCCGCGATGTACTTATCGACATCGGCCATCGTCATGTGACCGCTATCGATCTCCGCAAGCATCTCAGTGAGCGACTTCATTTGTTTCTTGCTCCAATAGAATCTTCTGAATGATCTCGTTTCCTCGCTTCGCGGCACGCAAATAGACGGCCGACGCGTCGGGATCATCGGACGGATTGCGTTCAGAGTCGTAGAGAGCGATGAGCTTGCGGAACCACTCGCCCGGCGCATCCCCTTCAAGAACGTCTTTCGCTTTCACAAGGCCGACGCCGTGCGTTGCGCAGCGAAGCGTTGACCGCACAATCCCGAATTCATTGACGAGACGGCCATACCGGACGCGCGGCGTCGCGATGTACCAGATATAGCGAAGCGTCATGCGATCAGCGGCGGTCATATGTTTGCGAAGCTGTCGCTTCCGGCTAGTGCGGATCGTCATGCCACTGATTCCATTTGTTTGATCGTGCTGTTCAAGCGGTCTGCAATCGCCGTGATGTCGATGCGAAGCTGTCGAAGGTCTGCGATTGCGGCGGGCACCTCGCGAAGACGTTTTGCGTCTGCTTTGAACCTCGCAACTTGTTCACGGGTGATAGGAGCCGACGCTTTTTCCGCGATAGCCCGCAAGGTCGCGGCGGATTTCCGCAGATCGGCGACAAGATCGCCGCGAAGCGATATTTCAGCCTGATATCCGGCTAATGCCTCTTTGATGCGTGAAACATCGAGGCCGAAAACGCTCTCGACGTGCTGCGCCAAGAAATTGGCGTTCCGGGTTTCAGTATTCGATGGTTCCTGACTAGCGGCGCGATGTTCCGCCGCGAAAACCATGCCCTGAATTGTCTCGGTTTCATCTCCGACGACAGGCAACCGGGCCAGCTTTTCCGCGTCCTTGATGCTCTCAGCGGTGCTGGCGATGGTGTCCTTGAGATCGGCGTTTTCGTCGGCGTAGGTCTTTCGGGCCGCTTCAACAATCGAAAGAAGCTCCGACGTTGCTTCGTCCGATGTGAGGGCAACCGGGTTGCCGCCGATGCTTTGGCACCAGTTCACGCCATTCTGCGAGACTGGCGACAACGAGATTCCACCGACCATCGCAGCCCCTAAATTCGGGTGGAGCTTCGAATTCTGGATCAAGCCGCTGCGAATATGGTTCATGTTGGAGCCTTTTCAGTAATCCAGTAAGAATTACCTTACTGATGAACTTCTATATGCAAATAATACCTTCAAATACAGCTTAAGTCAAAATGAGTGAAAACAAATACTTAGCGGTCATCTGTCGCGTTGTTGGCGAAAGAATGCGTTGCAGTCGATGTTGTTTGACGAGTCTATTCTTTTGGTAGAGGCAGATTATGAGGCTGCTGGACTGGCCATCATCCCAAGATCGGACTGTCTACAAGAAGTACGGCCAGCCACGATATCGTGGCTGGCCGATTTCACTTACGGGCACTCGGGGAGGCTGAGCAGATTGTTCGGGTGATCCCCGTCCGCTTCGGTCTTGAGGTACTTGTTCCCGAAACGGCTCGTCGCGACGATCACGTTGACCGTGCGACCGTTGACCGAAACCACGAAGTGATACTTCCCGGTTTCGATACCGACGATGGCTTGCTCTTGCGAGAGCTTCCAGCGGGCGCCATCGGGATTGATGCCACCGATCGCACGAATACGCTCGTGAGCGTTCTGCCGGTCGGTCTTGTTGATACACTTCACTTGTACGGTGATGGTCGAAATGGTGTTCATGCTTTTCACGGCGCTTTTTACGCCGTCCTTCTGACGCCAGTTGCTAGTGGGGCGGCAGATGGTGCATGCTTCACTTGGGTGTGGGGCATAACCATCTGCCTCATGACGCTGGTGCAACAACCAGCGACCACGTGGGCGGCGCGACTGATCCTCGCGTCGCCCACTGTCATTTTGAGACTTTGGTTAATCGCCACAAGAGCGAATTTTATGCCTCGCCCAAGGCATTGATTTTATTTGTAAAAAATGTTGCGAAAAACAATCGAGAAGGGGGCAGTTGCCACACAAATTGCCGCGACTCCGTCACACTTCGGTACGGAATCTCCCCATCATCGCGCATTTTAAGCTCGGCACCGGTGGTGTACGCCGATTCGAGACACACAACAAGATGTATGGGGGGCGAGGGGGCTTTCGTCGATTCGTAGTATCTGCGCTATCAGGTTTGTGGATTTGCGTTGTCTGCTGATCGGCGAGACGCGATCTCGCTGCGGACGATTTCGCCAATTTTTCCTAACCGAGCGTTTGCCGCTGCTGTCTCTGCACTGACAAGCCGGTGCGACAAAGCCGCCCCAAGGTAAGCCGCCTGATACTCGTCATCAGAGATTTCGCCAAATCGGCGGAGCGCGCCGATTAGATCGTTGGCGGTAAGATAGAGCCGCTTCGCGGCTATCCAGCAACCGAAGAAAGTGTATGCGTTGGCAGTGGCTTCACCGCTTAAACAACGCCTGACAAACGCGGCGCCGACAAAAAACCCTTCAAGTGCGGTCTCGAATTGAGCGTACTCGACGGCGACTGACTTGGGCATTGATGCTAACTGATCGGCTGACAAGCGGAATGCCAAGAAAGCCTCTATGTGCTTTAGCGTGTCGCCAAGCATTTCAAGTTGCGCCGTCAGTTCAGGTGCGAGAGGTTCGCTGGTGCTATCCTTCAAGTACACGTCAATTCCGGCGCAAACTAACTCTGCGGGTTCGAACTCTGTCTGGTGCTTTTCCTTCAAGCTCCTAACGAAGTCATCAAAAAACCCCTTATTGGGTGCAATTTGCGCCTTAACGAGATCAACTGTCGCCGGAATGCGAGCGAGCTTGGTGATGTAGATATACGCGGCGCTTTTCTCCCGCTTTTGGCGATCTAACTTTGCTTCATATCGACGGAAGAAATGATTAATTGCGCCAGCAGCCAAGGCACCTATCAAGGCCGCGACCAATGCAATAATTGCTGTAGTTGGCATATTCACTCCGAACACATGTTGAAGCAGGCGCAGGCTCTGAGCTTGGCAGCTTCTCTTGTGACATCAAGCGTCGGAGCATTGCGTTTCTTCACTTCGTTAGCGCGTCTTTCAACGCCCCCAGTCGTTTGAACTCCTCGGCATCGAGGCCAGGATACTGGATTTTCTCGATAGCCATTTTGAGATCAGGAAGTTCACGATCATCCGTATAGACTTTCTCTCCGGTGCCTTCGCCGGTATGGCCCACAATTTGATTTATGATTTCTCGGTCTTCATTCGCGTGGCGCATCTTCGTAATCGCCGTGTGTCGCAGCCCGTGCAGTTTGAGATCGCGCGCAAGACCGATGCTATCTCGATAGCCGCCGTGCCGAGTAAACCACTTGGAAATCGCGGCACTATACAAGCCACGAACGCTTATCGAGAGTTCGGGGAAAACTCGAATTTGACGCTTTTCTTGAAGCCCCTTCGCATATTCTAAAAAACCAAGTTCGATAAGCGCGCTGTGCAAAGGCACCTTGCGACGACTATCAGGGTTCTTGACGCGTTTACTAGATGCGACGGTGCTTGCGTCCTCGTCGTCTGGAATATCGGTTATGTGCAAGTAAGGCAGATTGCCATGTTTAGAATTCCCAATCTTGATGTCCGCTAAGTCAAGTTGGCAAATCTCGTTTAATCGTGCCCCGTGGAACGCGAGAAGTAGCGGAACCCAATAGAGCGCATCTCGTACGATGATGTTGCCGGGCTTCGAACGATGATGTTCGTTCTTTGCACCCGCCCATACCGGAGAGTTAAATAGCTTTAGAACCTCGGTGTCTTTCCATGACCGCGTTCTATCTTTCGCTCTGATTTCGAGTTTCGGTTTCGCGTAGAGTCCCTTAGCGGGATTCTTTGCAAGCAAGTCTTTATCGACAAAAGATTCGAACATCTCGCTTAGCTGCGAGGTGTGTTTGAAGATTGTCGGCGGGCTTAATGTCTGTGCGCCAACCTTCGCGCCCTTCGAAATCAACTCATCGAGATCAGCGTTTCGAGATGCAGGTGATTTCCCGTGGTTCTTTGGTAGCTGTCGCAGTTTATCGAGCAACATTTCGAAGTCGGAACGGCGGTATCGATCAATTCGCCGATCGCCGCAGCACCGCAAAAGGAGGTCCACTGCGTCCCGGTTGGCGCGGCCGACCGTGTCCCTGATTTTGCCGTCCGTGAGCTTATCTTTTCGGAACTTATCAGCGGCTACAAAAAGCAACGGCAGCTTACTCGGTGTCGTCGATAACCCTGCAAATAACGGATCTCGTCGCTTCTCTGTGTAGTCGCCTTCGGAGCGATCGAGTTCAATTCTCGTTACCTCGGCATAGAGCCGCGCAAAGCGTTCCGATAGCTTGCGATGAATTTCGGAGCCGTCATCAAACGCGATCCCGTGTTCTTTTAGGACCAATGCCGCGTCATCGGCGTAAAGCTCCCAGAGTTCAGCGGCGATGTTCTCCTGTGCTGTGAGAACCTCATGACGCCGCCGATCCCGTAACTTCGTATCGGGCGCCCTTTTGGGGATTGGGGACGGCCGTCCAGACTTGTCAACTGTCGGGATAGACGATTCCGAGCTGCTCCTGGCTTGAAAAACCGCCGCAAAGCTATCGCGGGCAAGGTCATCGAGTTCTTGTTCGGTGAGATTCGGATTTCTGCGTGCCATCGAAATTAGCTCGTCTGTTACGACCACTAATGCTCGCGCTTGCCGCAGCGCGTCGTCGAACGTGACCGACCCGAGCGAACGGACGAACTCAAATCTACCGAAACGACCAATTAGGTCATCGGGCAGAGCGCGTCGAAAGATACGCCGACCGCCCGATTCTCGTAGGTAACTTCGCCGCGCCATTTGGACCTATCCTCTGGATCACAGGGATTCCAGAGGGGATCGGCGGCAAGAAAGCTATGTAATTGAATTCATTAAGAAGAATATGGCTGGGGGACTAGGATTCGAACCTAGACAACCAGAGTCAGAGTCTGGGGTCCT
>VFQP010005767.1_pt1 | contig 10578 bp, 15 predicted proteins | sample 3512351 | NCBI WGS metagenome assembly VFQP01 (sample SAMN10412372, study PRJNA504923) | tailings metagenome | isolation source: Relicate 1 Philex TSF1 revegetated site | place: Philippines: Tuba, Benguet | collected 2017-08-29
CAGCCATCGCGTACGCGCTGATTCGAGCAGGCGCTTTGCGACGTCGTGCACGCAGCAATGGCGGCCGCGGAAGGTGCGTGACGGCGTGCGCTTGGGCGGCGTGTGGACAGCCGCACGAGGCAGGGGCGGGGCGCGCGCACCTGATGAAGCACTGCGTGGCCGTGTAGCCGCACGCGTTCTCGGCGTTGGCCACGATGGCCGCCATGGTGGAGACGGCCGTGTCGGGCCACTTGCCGTTGGCCGTCTCACCTGTGAGTGTGCGCGTGTGTGTGTGGGGGGAAGGCAAGTGTGCAAAGGAGCCTTTGGCGCGCGATCCTCGCCCCCCTCAGCAACGAGCTGATGCAGCCTGCCCGCCCAGGGCCCCCGCCGCCCAAACGCTGACACCCACACACCCGAGAGCATGACGGCGTCGGTGCCGTCAAACACGGCGTTGGCCACGTCCGTCATCTCGGCGCGCGTGGGCAGCGGGTTGGAGACCATGCTCTCCAGCATCTGCGTGGCCGTGATGATGAACTTGCCGGCGATGTTGGCCTTGGTGATCATCATCTTTTGCGCCAGCGCCACCTTCTCCGAAGGGATCTCCATGGCCAGGTCGCCGCGCGCCACCATGATGCCGTCGCTCTCCTGCGAGCAAGGAGGACACAGGCCACACGCTGCCCTGTGAAGGTAGGCGTGCAGCGCCCAGGCCTGAAGAGCAACGCACGCTCATGCTGACTCGTGCCGCGGCCTGTTCCCGCCGTCCTGGCACCGTGCACCCACAAGGGCGCAAGGAGGATGCGATGGCCCCCGCACCTGCAGGATCAGGTCAAAGTGCTCGAGGCCCGCCTCGTTCTCGATCTTGCTGATGATCTTGACCTGGTGGCCGCCCGCCTCGTTGAGCACCTTGCGGATGAAGCGCACGTCGTCGGGCGTCTGCGAGGACGCGAGGGCAGCGCGGGGCGGGAAGGTGGAGCACGGCATGCAGCAATCGGGACGCCGCACAAGCGAGGCCCGTCGCAGCCAGTCGCTCTCGCCTGCACGAACGAGGCGGCGACAAAGTCCATCTTGTTCTTGCAGCAGAAGTTCTGCAGGTCGTCGATGTCCTTGGCCGTGAGCACGGGGATGTCCACCTTGACGCCTGCATGCATGCGCCGCGGCGTTCGAGAAAGGGCTCGCAACATGCGACATGCGACGCGCAACATGCGACTCGCAACACGCGACATGCGACGCGCCGCGCCTGCCACCGCCCAATCCCACCAACACTGTTGTCGCTCACCCGGCAGGTTGACGTTCTTGCGCGGCCCGAGGCTCTTCTTGTTGAGGCACCGGCCGCGCACCTCGGTGTCGCTCAGCACCTCGAGCACCTCGATGCTCAGCGTGCCGTCCGACACGAGGATGCGCTTGCCCGGCGCCACGCTCTGCGCCAGCTTGCCGTACGAGATGCCGATGCGCGTCTCGCCTGCGAGGCGCCACGCACACGCACTCGCATCGCGACCGCACTTCAGTTGCGCGCCGTGGAGCCGCAGTCGCGAGTCACGCACGCACCGGTGGCCTCGCACCTCTTCCAAACTTGGCCCGCAGCACCACCACCCGCAACTCACCGGACGCCTCGTCCTTGTAGCCCTCCCACGTGTCGTACGCGTCGCCCACCGCCACGAGGATGACCTCCTGACCCGCCTCGAGCTCAATGTCCTTGCCGCCGCGCACCATGGCCGTGCGCACCTCGGGGCCCTTGGTGTCGAGCAGCAGCGCCACGCGCCGGTGCTTGGCGCGCGACACCTGCACAAAGCGCGGCGCTGGAACGTCCGTTAACGACCCCACCAGAGGCTGCGCTGAAGGAATGAAGCGCGCCTCGGAGGCCACGACGCCCGCCTCCCGCATCAGGCGCGCTAGACCGCTTCCCACCTGCATCACGCGGTCGAGCACCTCCTGGTGCGCGGCGTGCGTGCCGTGCGAAAAGTTGAAGCGCGCCACGTTCATGCCGGCATCCAGCAGCTTGCCCAGGCCCTCCTCGCTCCACGACGCGGGGCCCAGCGTGCACACAATCTGCCAGGGAGCGGCAGGCAGGCAGCAAGTAGCACCACAGGAAAGGGATGGAACCAAGGCCAGCGGTGGGAGAACGGAGTCCCTCCGCCCCACAGAGCGGCGGTCGTCGGGCCCAGGGCGCCCATTACCTTGGTCTTGCGCGCGGGCGCCACGTACTCGAGCACGTCGCTGAGCGAGATGGCCGTGGTGCGCAGCGACAGCGTCTTAGTGTTGTCCTTGTCGCTCACGTATGGCATGGGCACGCCCGGCGCCGCCTGCGGCCACACGGGCAAGCGCGCACACACACACGTCCTTGGGTCGCCTGCCCTTGTGCTGCGCCCGGCCGTTGGGCCGTTGGGCACCGGCCCCCGGCAGAGGTGTCCAATGAGATGCGAGTCGCACACACGCAACAACACGCAACGCGGAACGTTGGTGCTCCTGGGCTCCTGGGCTGCGCTGTGGGCTGTGCCCGCAGGCTGCGCTCCTCCCCTGAGCTCTTGCAAGCTGTTCCTCTCGTCGCGCCCGGAGCTGCTGGGCTCGCTCCCTCTCCAAAGCTCTCCAGGCCAGAGAGAGGAGAGAGGCCGGCGCATGCAGGAGGCACGGCGCCAAGCAGCACTTGCTGTCCCCGTGCGCGGCCGGACTCACCTTGACCGAGACCATGGGCATGCTCTCGGCGTCCGACTCCATGCAGCCGTGCACCACCACCACCTCCTGCCCCGGCTGGCACAGCCCCACCTCGCACGCGTAGATGGCCGCCTGCGCAACGCACCAACGCCGCGCGCGCCCAGCAAACACCGTTCTGGGCACCGCGATTGCGCTAACGCCGGCGCCAACGCTGGCTTTTAGCCCGTCTCCGGAGGTACGCTTCAACGCCGCCGCGACGCGTGCCGGGAAGAGCGTGGTGGACGCGGGCACCGGTAGGGACGTCCGCCGGCCAAGCGTGCGCGCGCGTCGAGCGGCGCAGCAGCAGCGGCAGCTTCCTCGCACCTTCTCCAGCATGATCTCAAAGTCCACGTCCTCGCGCGAGAAGGGGATGGTGTCGACGAGGAAGGGGTGCACGGCGAAGACGGGGCTGCACTGCCGGATCACGCGCTCGCTGTTGGTCACCACCAGCACGGGCACGGGCGGGCGGTACTTTACCACCCAGCGCGCCGCATCGCCTGCGCGCAGCGATGAGGCCGGAGCACAGCAGTAAGGGCTGAGCATAGCTGCGTCGCCTGCGCGCAGATACCAAGGGCGGGGCGCGTCCACCCGCCGGAGCGCAACGGGAGCTCTGCGCAACCTCCCGCAGCGCACGCGCGGCGCACCCGCGCCTGCGGGCGCGGAGCGCCGCCGTGCGCTGTGTCGCCCCGCATGACCGTGGGCAGCGCAGCCTGGCGCTTCCCTCTGCCGCAAAGCGACCACCACCCTCGGTGCACGCTCGCTCGCCCGCCACACACCCTTGCTGGTGACGACGATGATCATGGCGGCCTTGATGTCGAGCGCGTCCTTGACGGCGCACCCCAGCACCGCCTCCTTGGTGCCCATGGGCTTGGCCGTGAAGTCGCGGATAAAGTCGTACGTCTGCAGCCGCACGACACAAAAGAGGCAGCAGCGCCCCGCCCAACGCGTCGCGACGTCAGGCCGCGGCAAGCAGTCCACACAGCTGCGAGTGCGCGCGTCCGTGTCGGTGGGGACGCAGCAGCAGCTGCTGCTGCAGTCGCGCGCAAGCTGCGGACCTGGTAGTAGTTGACGCCGACCTCGGCGTTGGCCACGATGGCCGCCATGGTGGCGACGGCGCGGTCTGGGAACTTGCCGTTGGCCGTCTCACCTGTGAGTGCGTGTGTGTGTGTGTTGGGGGGAAAAGGTGGGGGCGGGCGTCTGGGCGTGCCACAGGAAACCGCCTTCGGCGCGTGATCCTCGCCCCTCTCGGCAACGCGCTGCAGCAGCCCCGTCCGCCTGCCCGCCCCGCCCACGCTCGCGCCCGCTGGCTGACGCCCACGCACCCGAGAGCATGACGGCGTCGGTGCCGTCAAACACGGCGTTGGCCACGTCCGTCATCTCGGCGCGCGTGGGCAGCGGGTTGGAGACCATGCTCTCCAGCATCTGCGTGGCCGTGATGATGAACTTGCCGGCGATGTTGGCCTTGGTGATCATCATCTTTTGCGCCAGCGCCACCTTCTCCGAAGGGATCTCCATGGCCAGGTCGCCGCGCGCCACCATGATGCCGTCGCTCTCCTGCGAGCAAGGAGGAATCAGGGGAGCGCGCACTGGCTCGCGAGTTGCGTTCGGCGAGGTCGCCGCCAGGCTCTGAGCCTGCTCACAGAGCCCACGCCGCCCGTCAAAAAGAGACACACCTTGAGGATGGCGTCGTAGTTCTGCAGGCCGTGCGAGCTCTCAATCTTGCTGATGATCTTGATCAGGTGCCCGCCCGCCTGGTCGAGCACCTGGCGGATGAACCTGTGAGGCGAGGTAGTGCACAGCGAGGGGGGCAGCCGAGGTTGGTGCCCGCCCAAAGGCCGGGGTGCGGGAGGGAACAGCGCGAGGGCCGTCACCAAGGAAAGGGGCGACGCACCGCACGTCGTCCGCCGTCTGCACGAACGAGGCCGCGACAAAGTCCATGTGGTTGCGGCACGCGAACTTCTGCACGTCCTCGATGTCGTGCGCCGTGAGCACCGGCAGCCGCACGCGCACGCCTGCGTCGCGGGCAGAGAGGCAGAGCCCTCGTCGCGACACGTCTGCGAGCGAACGGACAAGGCGCCGCCCCAAGGCACGGACTCCCATAACGCGAAGCCGCACCCGGCAGGTTGCAGTTCTTGCGCTCGCCGAGCTGCTTGCTGTTGAGGCACTTGGCCAGCAGCTGGTCGTCGCCCAGGATGCTCACCACCTCGAGGCTGATCTGCGGCCGCGCAAGCACCGCAACACAGCCCAAGCGTGCGTCGGCGATAATCGGGTCGGTCGAGCAGGACACGAAGGCGCCAACCCAGGCGGTCGTTGCGCCGCAAGGAAGACGCACCGCGCCGTCGCCGATGAGGATGCGGCTGCCGGGCTTGACGTCCTGGCACAGGTACGGGTACGACAGCCCGATCTTGGTCTCGCCTGCAGCACCGGCAGGCAGGCAGGGGGCTCTGTAGCAAAGGGTGCGCTGGCTACTCCATGTCGCACCACCTGCACCGCCCGCTTGCGATCCGCACACTCACCGGTGGCCTCGTCCTCGCACCCCTCCCTCACACAACCCGCAGCTCCCTTTGCGCACCACCACCCCAACGCACCCGTCGCCTCGTCCTTGTAGCCCTCCCACGTGTCGTACGCGTCGCCCACCGCCACCACCACCAGCTCCTGGCCCGCCACCAGCTCAATGGGCTGGTGCCCGCGCAGCATGGCCGTGCGGATTTCGGGGCCCTTGGTGTCGAGCAGCAGCGCCACGCGCGCGCCCTTGGACGCCGCCACCTTGCGCATGCGGTCCAGCACCTGCGCGCAGCACGGCGGCGCCGTCACCGTCGCGGCGTGGGCGCAGCGGCGCGCGCGCGCCGCGGCTCTCGCTTGCACCAGGGCTCAGCAGGGGGGACGGAGCAAGCGGCTGCAGTGCCCTGGCGTGGGGTGGGGAGGAATGCTCCCGGCGGCGTGCTGCGAGCGAGGCCGCGTGCGCGCTGTTTCGCAGGCGGTGGGGGGACAGGTGGGGCGCGCCGCACCTCCTGGTGCGCGGCGTGCGTGCCGTGCGAGAAGTTGAAGCGCGCCACGTTCATGCCGGCGTCCAGCAGCTTGCCCAGGCCCTCCTCGCTCCACGACGCGGGGCCCAACGTGCACACAATCTGCCAGGGAGCGGCAGGCAGGCAAGCAGCAGCAAGCCAGGTCGGGAAAGGCACACACAGACACCGCTTGGCAGCTCCGCACAGCAGCACTGCGCTGCGCTTACCTTGGTCTTGCGCGGCGTCTCAATGGGGTCGCACACCAGGTCCAGGCCCACCTGCATGGGCATGGGGCATAGGGTTGCAGGCGCGCCGCTCCGAGCTGCTTCCTCACGCGCACCAACCGTGCAGGGTTGGCTGTCTTTACGCCTGCAGAGCGCCAGGGCCTGAGCTGTGCACGATGACGGCGCCAGAGGGGTGCGTGCGTGACGGCGTCGCAGGCGGGCAGGACAGTCGCTGCGCCGTGGCGATTGGAAACGGGAGGGCGAAGAGGGTGTGGTGCCGCACCTTGGTGGAGCGGTAGGCAATGGTGTCCTCGCCCACGTAGCCCTTGAGCTCGACCAGCTGCGACATTTCGTCGCCCACCACCATGGTGACGAACTCCATCTCGGCGAGCTCCTCCTCCGACACAAAGTGGTTGAGCGAGGGGCCGCTGCGGGAGCGCGAGAGCAGCGCGCCAGTGCCAAGCGCAGCAATGGCAGCGAAGGGCTGATGAGAGCACCGTGGCAAGAGAAGGGAGGTGCCGAGGAACAGGGGCGGGCGGGGGAAGGTGGGAACGTGAGGCGGGGGGCTTGTGGCACAGGAAGTGCACCACCCACCCACCTGAGCATGACGAGCTGGTCTCCCTTGTCGTCGTCGGCCTGGAACAGCGCCAGGCCCTGCTGCCGCGCAAACGCCACCACCTGCGCACGCGCACCAGGGTAGCGCGCACCAGCCCGCAAGGCGCACGCTCGATGCGCACCCCCAGGCCCCCTCCACCAGCAAACGCCGGCGCCGGCCGCCCTCTCACGCTGCTCCCGTGCCAAGCTTGCCGACGCCCCGTGCAAAAGGAGCAACACAGCGCAAAGGAGGTCGCTTGGCGCGCGAGGCGGGCGCGCGCACCTTGTCGCGGATCTGGCCCATGGTGACCTTCTTGCTGGGCAGCAGCATGGGCACGGTGCCCGACATGAGGTTGCAGTGCCGCGCCACGTCCGGCCGCGTCGTGCACACCACCACGGGCTGCGAGGCGGAGGCGGTACGCGCGACGCAGCAGCAGCGCCGACGTCCTAAGAGCGCACACTCTGTGGACAGCCGCACGCACGCGTGCGTGCGTGCGGCACCCACCCACAGGGGTCCTGCACGAGTCCTTGCGGCAGGTCCGCAACCCTCGCAACCCGTCTCCGCAAAAAGCAAGCGAGACGGCCACCAAGGCTGGCTCTACAGCCCTTGCTCTGGCCACACCCAACGCAAGACAGCGGCACGAAGCTGCTGAGACGCCGCCGCTGCGCTCCATGGCGCGCACCTGCGAGGGCTTGTACTTGGTGACGAGTTGCACGGGCGCCACGCAGTTGGTCACCACGCACATGAGCGCCGCCGACATGTCCAGAGCCGCTTTGACCGCGCTGCTGCACACCTGAGGTGATCAAGTGCACGAGAGGGGACGGCACACCTTTAACACGCGGCACACCCGCAGCAGGGTGACCGCGGCGGCCTGTAGAGCTCGCGGCCCCACTGCAGTCTCGAGCGTGCCCTCTTGCCCTTCCTCCCCTCCACAAATCATCTGCCTGCCAGAGGTGGCAAGCTCAGCACACTCACCGTTCCGAGGGGGCACGCCCTCTTGCCTTCCCTTCCCACCACTCACCGTCCCGGGCACGCCCTCTTGCCTTCCGTTCCCCACCGCTCACCGTCTCCAGCGTGGCCATGGGCTTGGGCGTGAAGTTGCGCAGGTAGTTGTAGTTGGCGTACGAGTCAATGCCCACCTCGGCGTCGCGCAGGATGGCCGTCGCCACCTTGACCACCTGCTCAGGGCAACGCCACAGAGGTGCATGTAGGGTTGCACGTAGGGTTGCGACGAGCGCGCCCGGCTCGGCGCTCGCGCGTGGCCACGGCCAGGGGCGAGCCTGGCGCACAAAACGCACTGCTCGGGGCAGCGAAATCGCGACGGCCAATTGGGGAGCGCCGCTGCCAACGCTGTGCGCTTGGTCGCCAGCGCGCGGCCCGATGGACCAGTCCTGGAGAGCTCAGTCGCCTCACCTTCTCCACAAACATGCCCGATGCCGTCTCGGAGCGGAGCAGCACGGCGTCGGCGCCGTCGTACGCGGCGTTGGCCACGTCCGTCATCTCGGCGCGCGTGGGGCGCGGCGTGGTGATCATCGAGTCGAGCATCTGGGCCGCCACGATGATGGGAACACCGCGCAGGTTGGCCTTGGAGATCATCCACTTTTGCGCCAGGCACACCTGCACGGGGTGTTGGTGACACGTTAACACGCCGGCCGAAGGGCGCGAAACGAGTGGCGCGCGAGGCACGTCGCGCCGCGTCATCCTGCGCCCCCCGCCCGAGCGCGAACCAACCGCGGGCAAAGCAAGCGATGCGCGAGGGGAATGAAGGGGATCGGAGCGCCGCGTGCGTGAGCCGGAAGGAAATGCGTGCGAGTGATGCGCGTGCAGGACGAGGGGTGCGGGCGGACCTTGCGCGGCGGCAGGCGCACGCCCAGGCGCCCGCGGGAGATCATGATGCCGTCCGACACGGAGAGGATCTCGTCAAAGTGGCTGATGGCCGCCGTGTTGTCGATCTGCGCCACAATCTGCGCGCGCCGCCCAACCACCACACGCACGCCATCCCCTCGTCTCCAGCCCCGCACGCCCCCACCACATGCGCCGCACGTGCGGCCGCAGCTGCTGCTCCTTTCACTTCCCGCCTGGGGGCCGGCGGGCGGCGGACGCGCTGAGCATGCGGGCGTCAGGGTTTTAGGGTTCAAGGCGAGCGCACCTGGATCTTGGAGCCGCCGTGCTCGTCGAGCAGCCGGCGGACCTGCACCACGTCCTCGGCGCCTTGCACGTACGGCAGCGTCACGAAGTCCACCTCGTCTGCGTGCGCATGACAAGGGCAAAGGGGCAAGGGCCACGGCTGGGAAGCTGGGTGCACCATCTGCGGCAGCTGCTTCCCGGCAGCGCGCAGGCGCCGCGGGCGGGGGAGGAGCAGCCCGCACAGCTGGCGTGCGGTGCATGCGGAGCCAGGCTCGCCTCGGTGCTTGCAGATGAAGCTGATGTACTCGCGGTCGTGGTGGCCGAGGTAGGGCATGTTGAGCTTGGTGGCGGGGATGTCCACCAGCTTGGCGTCGCCCAGCTTGGAGCCGTTGACCACCTGTGGTGGGGCGCAGGAGAGGACAGGAGCGAACATGAGTGTCCAACAACGACAGTGAGGCGCGCTGGCGTCGCCCAGCTTGGAGCCATTGACCACCTGTACTCGGGCAGGCCCAACACAGAAGTGGACCATCGTGCTTCAACGACAACGGGCCTAGCACGGGCCTAGCATGCGAAGCAAGGGCTTGCAGCGTCGCTGCCGACGCGAGCTGGGTGCTTTGGAAGCCGAAGAGGAAGCGCTGGCGGTGCGCGAACGGACGATCCGTTGCTCCATGCGGCTCGCGCGAGCGGCAAGGCCCCCAGGCGCTCAGGCGGGCGCACCGTGGCCAGCACGTGCTTGTTCTCCACCACCTGGTCCACCGCCAGCTTGATGGTGCCGTCCGACAGGAGCACCGTGTCGCCTGCGCGAGTGCGGCACGCCGACGGGCAGCGTCAGTGTGCACGAGGGACGCCGCCCCCACACACTTCGCAGCGTCGGCTTCGCGGCGCGAGCAGCGCGCCCCCAACTGCTGCGCGCGAGAGCCTCCCCTCAGGCGCTCGGGATGGCCGCGCGGGCGGCAGCACCGCCCGTGCGTGCAGGTAATCGCAACTTGCGGAGGAGTGAGGGCAGAGGCGCTCACCGGGCCGCACCGACTTGCACAGGTTGGCGTACGTGATGCCGATGGTCACCGCGCCCGAGGCGCGGTCCTTGAAGCCCTGGAACTTGTTGTCCTGCGTGGGCACCAGCACCACCTGCGCACGGCAGGGGGGAGAGCAGGGCAGCAGACGGGAAAAAGGTGCTGCCGTGCGTGGGCACCAGCAAGCAGGCGAGAGAGCATGCGGCCCGTAGGCCACGTGCACAGGCGGCACGGGTGGAGCGGCAGGAGAAACGCAGCCGCAGGCCGCAGGCTGTCAGGCTGGCGATGCATGGTGGAGAGTGCCTGCTGGGCCCTGACGGCAGCAGCGAACGGCCAGGGCGGGTGGGGCGTCGACCTGCCAGGTGTGCGGCCCTGGGGCACCCAACCCTAGCGAGCCCCAGGGCCCCTCACCTTGTCGCCGGGCTCGAGCTGCAGCGGCCCGCCCTTGAGCATCGACGTGCGGATCTCGGGCCCCCGGATGCTGCACATCAGCGCTGGCAGGTTGGTGTAGGGGCGCGCGCCGGAGCCGGGCTTGGTCTTGGCCTCCACCACCTGAAACAAAGGAAAGCGGAAGACTAGGGCTGGTTGTGGAAGACTAGGGCATCACGCGTCCCTCTGGTGCCGCTGCGTTGATCATGCCCTAGCCACCTGCTCCTCCGCACCTGCTTCCATGTCGTGACGATGCCCTGCACCTGGTCCTGCGCACGCGGAAAGAGCATGGCAGAGCGGCGCCGCACGTTCTCAGCGCAGGCGCACCAAACCGGCTTGGCAGACCCGGGTCAAGCGTCAAGAGGAGGGTGGAGGTGGAGGGAGCGGCAGGCGGTGTGCGCGCGTGGGAGAGGGAGGCAGGACAGAGGGAGGAAGAGAGGGGATGGGGGTGTGCTCACCAGGCCGGAGCAGATGGAGAGGTTGATGCGCACGGCGCTGACGCCCTGCTCCACCAGCAT